>Ga0247841_10000762_pt1 | contig 80843 bp, 92 predicted proteins | sample LaCruzMarch2015__2_FD_192410 | JGI IMG/M metagenome (GOLD analysis project Ga0247841, IMG submission 192410) | Freshwater microbial communities from meromictic Lake La Cruz, Castile-La Mancha, Spain - LaCruzMarch2015_18m | ecosystem: Environmental > Aquatic > Freshwater > Lake | place: Spain... | reverse complement strand
TATAAAAATTTAACTAATGCCGGATTAATTATTTTATTATTTAAGATTTAGAAACTTTAAATAGCAAGTTGGAGACATAATCTTCAAATTGAGATGTTACTATAAAGTAATAACAAAAGCGGAGGGTTTAAATACTAGGGGCTCTTGACTAAGTTATGGAGAACTTATTTAAATTAGACAAAACAAGAAAGAATCTTATTGTAGTCCTATTAGGAATGTTAGTTATTCTTTTTATTGCTCTAGCAACTTTAGTATTGCAATTAACTACTGTTCAAACTCTAGTTTTAAGCTGGGTTTTAACAACTGGTTATGCTGCATTTGGAATTTTAGTTATAGATCCTAGAATTAATCCTATTCAAATAGTTGAAACGGAAGTTGTAAAAGAAGTTCCTTTTGAAGTTGTAAGGGAAGTATTTGTAGATAGACCAATAATCGTAGAAAAAGAAGTCCCTATTCAAATTCCTATGGAAATTAAAACTATTCAGGTTGTTGAAAAAGAAGTAAAAGTTCCAGTATATAGGGATAAAATTGTCTATAAAACTAAATATGTAGAAAGAAAGAGAAAAAAGCTTAATATACCTAAATACAAATTTTTAGCTTCAACGCAAACTAAAACATATCATAAAAGAACTTGTAAATTTAGTAAATTAATTAAGAATAAATACAAATTGCACAGCAATGCAAAATCAACTTTTAAGAAAAAACATTACAAAGCTTGCAAGGCTTGTATAAATGTGAAGGGAAAGAAGTAAAGTTCGGTTCTAATGATTTAGAGGTAGTTAACGACCTTCTAGGATAATATACTAAAATCTAGAAAGAACTGCCACATATTTAGACTTAATTTCTTTCAGTTTTGCTTTAGATATTTTATAATCCTGATCCATCAATTCCCAACAAAATTCCTTAAATGGTTCTCCGTTTAGACTGTTATCATCTGAGTCAAAATAATTCATGTCGTCTCCATTTGGGCCATAACAAAAATGCAAATCATAATATCCCAAAAATTCTTGATATTCTCTTAGATTAATTTTATTGTAATTATCTAGTATATAGTCAATAATTCTTATTTGAAAATTTATTACTCTTTTTGTGAATACTTTATCTTCTGTAATAAATGCATCTATATTTGGATGATAATTTCTCTCCATTTTTTTGAATTCTTCTTGTATTAAATTATACTCCTTATTTAACTCTGCAGGCAATTCCATCTTGATTTTTCTCTTTTTATTAATAGGATTATACTTTTGAACCATAATTAAGGATTTAACTCAAACTATAAAAATCCTTCTAAAGAACTGAATGCGGTCGCCTCGAATCTCACTCTCCTCGTTCGCTTCTCAGCGTGAGAATGTTATTCTGGGCAGATTTCGCTTTCGCTCAATCTGCAAAATGCGGTCGCCGAGAATCGAACTCGGGTCACAACCTTGGCAAGGTCATATTCTACCACTTAACCACAACCGCTTAATATTCTATCTTTTCGAGGATTTAAAAAGATTTGCAGGAAGAGTATTATCTTATAAACCGATAAGGATATAAAACTGATTATCTTAAATATAACATGGACGATGAACTCGTAATAAAGGCTTTTGAGTCTGTAGGGATACCTAAAATGCAGACCATAATCTATTTAGACCTTATTAAAAATAAAGAATCTAGCGCAACAGAGGTTTCTAAAAGAACTAAAATGCATAGGGCGAATGTGTATGATACTCTAACTAAGCTTAAAGAAAGAAATCTTGTTTATCTTTCTACAAAAGAAGGGAAACAGGTTTTCGCCGCATTACCGACTGACTTGGTTGTTAATGAAGAGAAGGACAAGTTTGAAAATTTAAAGTTGGCGATGAACCATATAAAAGCTACTTATGTGTCGGGTCAGACTCCTAAAGTTTACACTCTTGAGGGTTTAAGTGCTGTGAAAAGTATTTTGTTTAGTCTTCTTGAAAAAAAATCAGAGATTTGGATGTATGGGCTTGGGGAAAATGAGCATCTAATTAATGTTCTTGATGAGAGTATAATGCATTCTTTTCATATAGAGAGACTAAAAAAGAATATTCCTCTTAAGTTGCTTTTTTATAAAATCCCCCAGGACGAGGTTAAAATACTGAGTAATTTAAAATTTACAGAAGCAAGACTTTTACCTAAGTCTCAGCAGTCAAAGATTTCTCAAATAACCCAGATAGTTTGTGACGGTTCGGTTTATTTAACGCTCTGGATTCATCCAATTCACACAATTGTAATAGAAAATGACGTTATTGCAAAAGAGTATATTGATTTGTATAATATTCTTTGGAATCATTCTGCGAAAATTGTTTAATTTTAGAAATAAAAAGTCTTTTTTCATACAACAATTCTGGTTGGCTACTACGCCAACCTATATACTTCTTATTGTTTAGATAAATAAGATGGTGATTAGAGATGAGTAGCTCATGCGTTGTATGCGGGTATTCTATTACAGACCCTATATGCGGAAAATGTTACATTAAGCAAACTAGGGCAGTATTAAATGATTTGAAAGTACATTCATTAGCTATAGATGTTATTGTTCATAAAATGAAGAGTAAACTTTTTGTTGAGACTCTAAATGAGGCAAAGTGTATATTATGCGGAAAAGAAAATTTAACTTTGTGTCGTTATTGCTTTTCGTTTATTTCAGCAAATGTAATGAGAGAGCTAAATCTTTCTGAAAGTTTCATTAAGAATTTTGAGTATAATCAATTGGATGAGGAAGTTAATTCTCTTTTTATATAATTTTTAGAAAAAAGTATGACGGACTACTACATGAGTCTATATACTCCTTTGATGATAACATAATATGGTAAACGCACAAAGAACAATGAATGATAGGGCAACAACGGACAGACGAGAAGTTGCAGATAAAGAGAGAATGGATGCAAGGGCTCACAATGATGAGTTAACTGCAGGAAGAAGGGAAAGGCAAGATAAAATTAGAAATGATAGTAGATTAAAAAATGACGAGATGACTGATAATAGAAGGGCAGCAAATGATAGAAATCCTTGGAGAACTTTCACGATATCTTTATTGATTATAGCAGCCATAGCAGCTGGAGTTTACTTTTATTTCTTTGCTTAAATTAACATGACAAAATTAAAGAGTAATGTGGAAAAATTGAATGCTTTACTCGTTGAAGGTAAGGTTCTAGAAGCATTTGAAAAATATTACGGGGAAGAAGTGATTATACAGGTAAATGGAAATCCTTCTGTGACTGGAAAAGAGCAAAATAGGACAAGAGCAATGATATTTCTTAAGGAGATAGAAAAATTAAATAGTGCTGAAATAAAATCTGTCAGCTTTGGAGGAGTAGGGGATAATATTTCAGTTACTGAATGGGCTTTAAATATTGTGAATAAAAAAGGAGAGCAGGAAATAGTTTACCGGGTGAATGTTCAGCATTGGAAAGATAATAAAATAATAAATGAAAAATTATATTTTTGTGGGGATCAGAAGTTTTGATAAAAAAGTATGAAACCATACAGCTTTGCTATATATAGTTCTTTTATCATATTATATTATAATGGAGAGTTTAACAATGAACAAAAAGGCTGTAGGCGGTTGGTTAGGCTGGGCAATAGTATTTTTAATAGTTGCTTTAGTTGCAGGAATATTTGGATTTGGATTCATTTCAGGATTTTCTTTTATGATAGCTAAGTGGTTGGCAATAATTTTTGTAATGTTATTTATAATTTCAGTAATAGCGCATACTATAAAAGCAGCTTAAATATTTATTAATTTTTTTTATTTTTTATTTATAATCAAACTAAATTAAATAGGAGGACAAACAAACATGGCAAAATCAAGTCGAGGCGGAAGAATGAAAGCAGCAAAAGCTAGAGCTAAAAAAGGCAAAGGTGGAAAAGGAATGGTAAAAAACAGACCTGCTGGAAAAAATATAATGAAAACATAAAATGGTATATGGAACAGTGTTAGGAATTGTAGTGCTTGTGTGTGCAATACTAGTAATTTACGACGTACTTGTTAATAGGAAAGGTTTATCTGATGGCATGAAAATATTTTGGGTAATACTCGCTATAATTTTTAGCATAGTTATTGCGGTAATTTATTTTTTAGTCGGTAGAAATTCAGATAGCGATTTGTTTAGGGCAAGGAGAGTCTCAAGATGAACACTTTCATTGTTATTGGAACCATTGTACTTGTTTTGTTAGCATGGGGATTTATTGGCAGTTCTCAAGCTGCAGAGATAGGGACTAGTTGTGATATTGGAATCGGAGATGATGGAAATGCGCTATGTTGGACATGGCATAGAAATATAGTAGGAGATATTCAAGATAATTTCGGAGACATAATTAACAAATAACATGGAACAAACTAAAGAAGACAAGTTGGATGAGATAAAGAATTGTATTAATCAGAAAGATAGCTTGTTCTATATTCCTAAACAAGATTCTGAAGCATTTGAGAGAGCTAGTAAGGCAGAGGGAAAAGGCACGATACCAATAATGACTTATGGAGATTATGTCGTTTATCTGAAAGCAGAGGATTCTGTTTTGCCTAAGATAGCTTTGTCTAATTTTAATTATACTTCTGGAACATTTGAAAAAAAATGGGGGCCAGATCATAAGACGATTGTTTTAACTCCAAATCATTCTAGTATTAGAAAAGTTGAAATAGAAATTCAGGGGATTGATATTCATAAAATGGAATTGTTGCCAGACAAAACTGGAGACGTTATCGAGGATATGGCTAAAATAAAAATAACACGACATTATAGGTTTGCTGAGGGTGCTTCTGAAAATAAAAAAGATTCTGTCAAGGCGTCTCCTGGCGAAGCTAGTGCAAGTAAAGTAGAGTAATTTTAATGGTTTTTCAGATTCATAATCAGTATCAGAAAATAGTTCCATTTATAATATTCGTGTTGGCTTTAGTTCTTTTATTTGTACTTGTTAGGCCAATGATAGTTATTCTTCTAAGTGCTGTGCTTATTGCTTATATTGCTTCCCCGTTGCATCGAAGGATACGCAAAAAGATACCGAATGAATTTATTTCGGTTGCCTCATCTTTATTAATTGTCGTGATTATTATATTAATTCCTTTTTCTTTTTTAACATTGGGAGTTGCACAACAAGGATATTATTTCTATAAATCTTTATCTAGCGGAAGTGAAAAGGGCGCGTTGTTGGGGTATGGGTGCGTTAGCGCGGATTCGGAAGTGTGCTCTCTTCTTAATAAAGCAGAACGATTTAGTTTAGAGCGGTTGTCAAAGTTTGGTTTTGATAATCAGCTACATCAATTTCTGCCGATTTTAGAGGTAAAAATAACAGCATTTATTTTGAGTATACCTTTTTTGTTGGCACAAATTTTTATTACATTGGTTATAGCGTATTTTATCTTAAAAGATTGGAAGAGCATATTAAAAAAACTTGGAGATTTAATTCCGATGAGAGCCGAGACGAAAGAAAGGCTTACCAAGGAGTTTGAAAATATAACTCATACGGTAATTTATACGCAGCTATTTGTTGCGTTAGTTCAAGGAATTGTGGCAGCTATAGGATTTTACATATTTGGTGTTCCCTTTCCATTGCTTCTGGGGCTTATAACAGCTTTTTTCGCTCTGATTCCTGCAGTGGGTACTGCAGTTATATGGGTGCCCGGGGCTTTATTCTTAATCCTGACTGGTTATTCTTCTCAGAATCATTTTATATTGGCTAAGGGAATAGGCATGCTCTTGTATGGCATGCTAGTAATTAGTACAATTGATAATATTTTACTTGCGACAATAGTACATGCTAAAGCGCAGATAAGCCCAATAATTATTATTGTAGGAGTTATAGGCGGAGCTGCTTTGTTTGGTGTTATGGGAATTTTTATTGGGCCGATATTATTGCCTCTGTTGATAACTTATTTTGAAACTTTTAAGGAAAGATTTGCATAATTTTTTTAGTTTAATAAACTTTAAAAAGAGGGAATAAGTGAGGTTTGGATGGCAAATAATCCTGTTCAAGTGCAATGGTATCCTGCAAAAGGAGGAAGACTTTGTTCTGGAGACTTAAGCGCTATGGCGGATAAAACTCCAAAAGAAGAACAAATGTTTAAAGGAGTAGTTAGTAGAGTTTCTATCTTATTACAAAAAGCTTCTAGGGCTAGTGAAGGATATAGTTCTGCTACAAATAAATTTGTTTTAGATGAAGCGAGAACAGAAGAGGTTGTTAATGATTTGTATGATAAAGCTTTCGATATGCTTGCACGATTAAGTGACTCAGATGCAGCGAGAGTAGATTTAGATGCGCGAAAAGGACGACTTGTGTTAGTAGTTGACGGAGCGTCTGTTGCAGAATATTCTACTCCTGCAGCAAGATTGCCTATGCTTGCATTTCCAGATCATTATGCTTTTGTTCATCCTAGAGCATAGATAAATTTATAAATAATCAAACTTAGTGATTAATAGGAAAAGAGTTCTGGTGATTTAAAAAAATGGCAAAGAATATAATCGATAGAATAATTAAGTCTGCTAGTGACGCAGGTTATGAAGTAAGAACTCCGTATGGTGTTTCTCGAAAAGTAACTCCTTCATATAGTATTGGAAAAGGAGGAGTAGGTACATTGGCCATTGTTTCTAAAAATGGGGAGGTAGCAATAATGGATTCTTGCGGTAAGCCCGAAAGATTGAAATTGTTGAATGAATTAGAGGCGCAACTAGTAAAAGATTCAATTCCTTTTAAAAGAGCTTCAGAAAGAGAAGCAGAGCAAATACCTGTAGAGAAAACTTTAGAGCAGTTAATGACAATAAATTTGAAAGTGCCCTTAGAACTTCCAGAGTTTAAGAAATTACTCCGGTATGTTGCTACAAATCTTCCAGGAGATATTAATTACAAAGTTTCTTATTTTGAGAATCTTATTCATAGAAATCCGCAGAGTAAATATCATTTAGCTGTTAGAGAAAATGGAACAGTTTCTGTTGGCGGAACAATAAGGCATTTACATGTTCCCACAGCATTTGATCAATTTGGAACTTTGCCTGATGAGGAAGATAGTTCTAGAATAAAAGCAGTTCGTTTTAATATGGTTCCGGGGTGGGAGCTTCAGGATTACAGAAAAGAAGTTGTTGCACTTTGGGGAGATGTTGCTGGATATGCAAGGATATATTTTGTTGATGCAAAAAAAGGTGCAAAGAATTTGAAGAGAAGAAGATAAGATGGCTCCTAAAATTGTTTCGCTTCTAGAAATAAGACAAGAGCTTGAGATGATGGAGGATGGAATTATGTTTTCTTTGATTCAGAGATCTAGACGTAAAGCGAATAAAGGAATGTATACTCCGGAGAAAAATTCTCAGTTTAGCAGAAGTTTTTTTGATTGTTTTCTTTTTGAGCAAGAAAGTTTTCATTCGCGTTTTGGGAGATATCTGGACAGAACGGAGCATCCATTTTTTGAAGGTTTGCCTCATTGTATAGTAAAAAGAAGAGCTAGAGATTGTGCATTAGCTGAAGGAATAGAAATAAATGTGAATGGTAGAATAAAAAGAACGTATTTAGACCAGCTAGCTTTTTTTTGCGCAGAAGGAGATGAAGAAGGAGATTATGGTTCTAGTGCGGAGTATGATGTAAGGTGTTTGCAAGAGTTGTCTAGAAGAATTCATTATGGAATGGTTGTTGCAGAGTCAAAATATCACGACGATCCTGCGGGTTATGGGGAGTTAGTAAAAGTAGGAGATAGGCCTGGTGTTGTTGCAAAATTGAGAGACATTAAAGTAGAAGAAAAAATATTGGCAAGATTAAAAGACAAAGGAATTAGGTATGGTTTTAATCCAGGACTTATTTCTAATTTTTACAAAGACCATGTAATCCCCATGACAATTGACGTCGAAGTAGATTATTTATTTAGAAGAGCAAAAAATTAGTTTGCTGGATATTTTTCTAGAGCTCTTTCTAATCTTTGAACTCCGTTTGTTTTTTCTCTGTCTAGGAAATTTCCGTCAAGCATTCTTAACAATTTACTATCTTTGCCTAATACTAGATGTACATTGTTTGTGCCCGTTAAACCTTTAGCGTATAATTCCATTGTTCTTACAAAAGCATAGAAGTCTGGATCTGTACTTAAGCCATGGGCTTTGTAAGTTCCGACAACTTTTCCCTCTTTATCTTTTATTTCATCGACAAATCCTTCGTTATAAATTCTAGTTGCTTCTCCATCAGCAGAACCTTCAATATCCTTTGCTAATTTTTCAGCTTCAGACATGATTCTTTGTTGCTCTCTGTTTTTCATACCCATTGTCTGCTGGTAAGCACCTTCACCTTCAGAACGGTATTTAGCTGCAATTCTTGCTCTTTCTTGAATCATTCTTTGCTCTACTGCTTTTTTAACAGTGTCTACGTAAGTTAAACCCTTAAACAAAACTCCGACTGGATGAATTGCTATACCATAAGCATGACAATCTTTTCTGGAATTTTCGCTAATTTCTTGAAGTATTTTTGTTCTTCCTTTTTCAATATTAGGTAATTTAACCGAGTCAGCTAATTCTTTTTCTGTCACAGCCATTTCTCTGTTGCTTGTTCTTACCACTTCTATCAAGTCGTTCTTCGTAATGGAATTTCTTACTTGAGAATCAATTACATCTGATAATTTTGTAATTGCAATGCTTTCTTCTCCAACCGTTCTAAGATATTGCAGTGGATCTTCTACGAAATATCTTGAAGTTGCGTCTGTCCATAGATATTTCTTATCTTTAGTTGGAACTTCTTCAGGATATCCATCCCATCTTCGAATTCTTTTGTCAATTTTTATAATGGATTGCCATGGCGCTTTAACTTTTAATCCTGCTCCTTCTTCATAAGCAATTCCTTCTGCATTGAATTTGCTTTGTAAACTTTCTCTGTCTAGGAAGAGATTTTCACCGATTTGAGGATGCACAATTACTTTTGCAGGTTTACCAAAATTTAAAATGGCAGCATGTTCTGTTTCTTGAACTGTATATGGGATGCATGGCCCGATTATTACACCAAGTCCAAGTAAAGTCGTTTGACTAATAACTTTTAATTTGTTCTTAAGAGGCATTGTTGACCATAGGCTCATTGTGTGTTTCCCCCAGATTTAATTGGAGTTTGAATTTGAACAATCGTTCTGACATTTCTGTATGCAGAAAAGAAGGGTAATCTCCATCCATAAACTTCTAATTCTACTTCTTGTCCCGTTAACTTTATTGCTTGGTTTTGTACTGATCCGGAGTTCCACTTTCCCCTATATTTCGCATCGTGATTTTCAAAAGGTTCAGCTTCAGTAGCAATCATATATCTTCCGTCAACCTTTACCATCTGAGCATCTATGATTCTTGTTCTGACTGTTTCTTTTCCGAAATAACTATGTGCTACTAATGCTGTTGGAACAATAATTCCTGCTGCAATTCCTCCAATTACAAATAATTCTCCTATGTTCTTTGCTAATCTGCTCATTTTGCACCTCCGAGAGAATTTACGTCGTATTTCAATAGCATTCCGCCTTCTGCGCCTTTCTGTTCCATAATTGTTACATCTTTAGCTCTGCTTAAAAAGTCACTAATGGATTCATAATACATTCTTTGTTGTGTAATATCTGTAGCCTTTACATATTGATCAAATAATTTTGAGAATTTCAAAACATCACCTTTAGCAGCATTAACTCTTTGGTATCTATAGCCTTCAGCATCTTCTATTCTTTTCTGAGCATCACCAGTTGCTTGAGGAATAACTTGGTTGTATTCTTTCATTGCTTCGCTAACTCTGCCTTCTTTCTGTTGCATTGCTGTGCTAACATCATTAAAGGAAGGTTGAACTTCTCTTGGCGGGTTTGTAGACTGAAGTTTAAGAGCTACGACATGCATGCCCGAACCGCATTCGTCTAAAAGTTTTTGTAGTTCCACTTTATGTAGTCCTTCATATTCTTCTCTACCAATTGTAATTGTTTCATCAACGCTTCTATCACCAATAAGTTGTTTGTTTACAGAAAGGCTGAGATCTCTTAAAAGATTTTTAGGTTCTTTTACGTTAAATGTGTAAGCAACAGGATCTTTTATATCATACTGAACAATCCATTCGACATCAGCCATGCCTAAATCGCCGGTTAGCATTAAATATTCGCCTTTTAATTCTTCTGGTGTAGCAGTGCCCAAGCCAGGAGTTCTATAACCAAATTCTTCTGTTTGTGGTTCACGAACATTAACAACGGTTCTTTTATCCATTCCAAATGGTAGCTTAAAATGTAATCCTGGACCAACTTTTCCAGAGTATTTTCCAAATCTTTGAAGAACTGCTACTGAATTTTTATCTATTGTGTATGGGCTAGTAAAAGCTGTTCCAACAACTGCAGCAGCTGCAAGTCCAGCAAGTCCCCATCTTTTTGCCTTTTTCCAAATGTTAAGAGCATCGGCTCTTTCTCTTCTGTCTTCTATTTGTTCTAGGAATTCTGTTATCATTGTTTTAATTAGGCTAATTGTGCCTTTGAATAATCATATAATTACATGTATTTTTTAGTTTCTATTAAATTTTACGATTAAATAGTAATATTTATAAACTAAATGTTAATTATGTCTTAATATGGCATACAGTTTAGATTTGAAAGATAGAAAGATATTGTATGAACTTGATTTTAATAGTCGACAATCTGCAACTCAAATTTCTAGAAAGATTGGATTGAGTAAGGATTCAGTTATTTATAGAATTGAGCAGATGAAGAAAGAAGGAATAATAAAAAACTTTTATAGTGTTATTGATTTTGGAAAACTTGGTTATATTGGTTTTAGAATTTATATAAACTTGCAGAATGCAACACAGAAAAAAGAAGAAGAAATTATAAACTTTCTAAAAAATGAGAAGATGGTTACATTTGTTGCTTCTACTGATGGTAGATATAATTTGCTGGCTGTAGGCATAACTAAAAGTATTTATGAAATAAATGCGCTTTGGGATAAATTTCTACAAAAGTATGTGAATTTTTTCGGAGAAAGACTTATTACAATTAATATTCGTTCTACTCTTTTTTCTCGAGCATATTTGGTGAATTTGAAAAAAAACTCTTTTGAGCTTTTGACTGCTTCTGTATCAAATAAAATTGATTTGGATGAAAGCGATAGGAAGCTGGTTCATTTAATATCAGAAAATGCTAGGATGCCCATAATAGAGTTGGCAGAAAAGTTAGATATAACTCCTAAAACGGTTATTGCTAGAATAAAATCCCTAAGGAAGCGGGGAATAATCGTAGCATATCGTGTTTTTATCGATAAAGAAAAAGCAGGATATCAACTATTTAAGGTAAGTTTTATTTTGACCAAAGTTACAAATGAAAAAGCTAATAGCTTTTTAAAATATGTTCATGCACATCCAAATATTATTTGTAGAGAGGAAACTCTCGGAGGAGATGATTTTGAAATAGATATCGAGATAGAAAATATTGGTAAATTAAGAGAAATTATAAATGATATTAAAGACAAATTTGGAGATTTAATTTTGGATTATCGAATCTTGCATGTGTATAAAGAGCATAAGAATTTATTTTTTCATCCTTAGAATGTTTTTTCAACTACGGTAATATTTATAAAATTAATTAGTGGTCTCTATTACCTTCTCTTCTTAATCTTTCTTGTGCCTCTCTTTCAAACTTCTGTTTCATAGATTCAATTTTTATTTTATCAGGTATATCTCTAATAAGCCCTTGTCTTCTATAGAGTGCAAGCATATGCGGAAGTGCCTCTTCATACATTCTTACAACCCCATTTCTTAGTTCTCTTGGAGACAAGTTCTGAGGTTGAAATACAACGTTCATAAAATCAAAATCTTCTAAGTCATTATTAAAAATTCTTCCAGCCTTTACCATTTCATCATACATTCCTGTTCCGGGTAATGGAGTCAAATCTAAAAATTGAGCATCATTCATTTTTGATTCTTTTACCACTTTAATTGTATTTGGAAAAACGCTTTTGTCGTCGGTATCAAAACCAATAACAAAAGTTCCTACGATAGGTATGCCAAACTCTTCTTGTATCATTCTCGTTCCGCGTATATAATAATCAAGAAGGTCTTGCTTAAGTGGCGCCTTTGCTTCAGAAACTTTCTCCAAACTTCCTCTTGTTGTTGAATCATATCCAATTAGCATTCCTCCACAACCGCTTTCTGCCATTAATTTTAATATATCTTTATGTTTTGTTATTTCAAAAGGCATAGAACCAAACCATTTAAAATTACGAGGTTTCATTCCACTAAGAAGTTCTTTTGCCCTCGCTAATCCTGCAGGGGAAAAATCTACTAAATTTGGATCTGTAAAATAAACTCTGCTCCCATTTGGAATTTGTGACATGTCGTCTAGAACTAATTGGGGAGCTCTTGCTGCGTAACCATCTCCAAAAACAGAACGGGCGCTACAAAATTTACATTTTCTATTACAGCTTACAGAACTTTGCACAGGATAATTTATACCATTACCATATGCAGGTAAATTAAATTTTGAAAAATCAGGTCTTCTTAACAAATCCATTGGAACTCTTGTTCCTGCATAAGAACGTTTTAGCTGTCCTCTTTCAAAATCAGATAGTACTTCTTGTATTGCTATTTCTCCTGGGCCTGCAACAACAGAATCTACTTTTGAAGGAAGCCCGTCAAGATTTAATCTTCCAACATATCCTCCAAGAACAACTGCAGGTTGCGTTCCTGTAACTACCCCGACTTCTTCTATTCCGGCTAACATTCTGTCTATTCTTGGAATATTGCAAACATTTCCTCCGCTAATGCCAATCATGTCAGGTTTCTCAATTCCAACATGTTTATACGCATCAAATCTCTCAACAGTTTCATCAACAATTCTTAGTTCCCAACTTTTAGGAATATATGCTGCTAAATATGCTAAAGATAATGCAGGCATTCTTGTCGCATTATATAAAATATTTTCGTTTACTGCATTTACAAGGGTGATTTTTCTTTTTGTTGCCATTTTTTTAAATCACCAGAACTCTTTTCCTTTTGGGTTTAGTTTTCATATTTTGCACATTTAAAAAGATTTGGATTTTCATATTATTTTTGAACGAGCCTAATTCCTCCTTCTGGACTTGGAAAACTTGTATCTCCTGCAATTGCCCAAAATGGGGCTTTGCTGTATACCCTATCATTAACTTCATGTCTAAATTGATGGTCACAATTAGGAACAATTGCTAGTTCTCTTTTTTTTGCGTGAGTTGCCATATTATAAAAAAATCTTCCGCTACGTACATGATCTTGTTCTCCTTGAGCAATGTAAACTTCTCCGAGAAATTTTCCCAAACCTTCTTTTAGTGGAAAAAAAACTTCTGAAACTAATCCGGGCCCCATTAAAAGAATTTTACTTACCGGAAACTCATGAGCAACAACACCTACTGCTTCTGCTCCTCCTGAAAAACCCATTAAATACAATTCTGGTTTTGTAGAGCCCGATATTCTTTCTGAATTTTTTAGTGCGTAGTCAATTACAAATCTTAAATCATCATGCAAGGTTTGTTCGTAAGGATGATAATCTCTTTCTTGATTGTCCATTCTAACAACAGCACAAAGCTCTTTTTCTTGTAAGAAAGTTGCAAGTGTTCTATATTTCATGCCATAGCCATCCGCTGTTTCTTCGCAACCCGGCATGTGCACCAGAATTCTTCCATTTGTCGAGGGATTTATTCCAATTGGTAACTGAATTGGTTGTGATTTTAACCTTAATCTTGTTCTTCCCATGAAACTCGAATCTTCTTTTAATTTTTGACCAAGTTCTGCGAATCTTTTAAGAACTAAATCTTCTGCATCTGCTATTTCTGTTTTCATTTTCCTGCAGCCATTCTTCTAAGAGGGCTGTCTCTGTTAAAGTCTGTTGTTGGAATTAACGGACTTGGGCTTATTCCGTTAGTAAAATATTGTTCAATTGTTCTTAAAACTCCTGTTCTGTCTCCATTTTGCCATCGAGCTCTAAATTCAACGGGATTTTTCCCAACTTTGTCGTGTGGTGCTTTGTAAGCCGCAGCTAGACAATTGTAATTATCGTGCATTAATCTTACCATGTCATACATTTGTTCTGCAACCATTTCATTTGTAAGTGGCATGTTTGTTCCTTCTGCAACTTCTTTAGCCATAATAGGCACATATCTTGCAGTTGGTTCCGGATTTATTGTTAAAAAAGTAATAAATTTCGGCATAACTTTATTTATTAATCTCGCTGTTTGTCTAACATGGTCTTCGTAAAATCTTAGACCGCCTAAACCGGGCATAATCATTACAGATGCTTGCATTTCACTCTTTCTAAGTTTTTCACCTGCTTGCACCATTTCATCAAAACTTGTTTTTTTGTTTACATATTCTAAAAGTGCATCTGAACCTGTTTCAATTCCCCAATAAACTATACTCAAACCGTTTCTAGCAATTTTATTTAAATCATTGACAGTCTTATCTCGTAAACCTTCTGTTCTAGTATATGCTGCTATTCTTTCTGTGTGGCCATCAAATTCTTCATTTACAATTTCTAAATATTGTAATAGTTTATCTGTTGGATGTCTAAAAAAGTTTCCTCCGTCTATAAACGCTCTTCTTATTCCCCTAAAGTCTCCGTCTAATTTCGCTTTCACTTTTTTAACATGAGCTTCAAATTCTGTAGGAGTTCTTACTGTCAGTCTTGTTTCGTTTCCGGTGCAATAAGTGCATTTGTGAGTGCACCCATATTCTGCTTGCAAAATAATTACATGGTCTTGAGATTCAGAAGGAGGAGCGAAAGGTTCTTTGATAAATAAAACCGGATCATTATACATCATCTTTCTTCTAACAGCTGTTCTATTTTGTCTATTAAGTAAAAAGGCTAATGCATAATCTAATCTTATTGCAGGGTATATTTCTTCTAGCCTTGCTGTTGCTCTATATTGCCTTTCAAGAACAGAGGTGGCTATTTGCATTACTTTATCTAAAGAAGGATTTGCTCGCGCAGTATCTTTGAGAGCATTTGCAATATCTCTCTTTAAACTTTTTTCGTCTCTAGCTTCATTATCTCTTGCGGGGCGCATTTCTGTTTCGTATTCTAGGGTAAGGCTAAATAGTTTTGATAATTTTGAAAAGAGCTCTTGCATATCTGGAGCAGCTCCTTTTGGTGCTACAGTATACATTATTTTACCAGTTTTAGTTAGTTCTACAAGCTCTTTATCATTGATGTTAAATTTTCTTTTTAGAGAAGAGGTAACTTCTAAAACTTTTGCATCAAATACTCTGTTAATATTTTGTCTAGCTGTTTCTTGATATCTTTGTAGGATTTGTTCTCTAATATCTGTTAGAACTGTTTCTGCTGCAGCTCTAGTTCCTCCTGTTTTGGTAACTAAATCTCTATAAACATTTTTCCCAGTAGTTCTTATTTCTTCAGGATGTAATTTCCATTCAAGAGGTTTGTTATCTCTTGTAAATCTGGCAGTTACTCTTTGAGGAGAATCAAAAGTAGTTATTTCTCCAATAGTTCCAAGTGGGATATCGGTTGTATCTCCAGAATAATAGAACACAGGTTTATCGTCGTCTTCTATAACCAGGCCCATTGCATTTACAACTCTTATTTCATCTCCAAATCTCAAGTTGTTTGGTCCTGTTATTTTTAATTTAGCTTCTAAATCTTCTGAAATAGTTTTAACAAAACTTTTTTCTTGCAATTTAAATTCTTCTTCATTTTTAGCAGGAGGAACGCCAACAAGTATTTTTCCAACTCTTGTTCTTACTGCTTCGGTAATATCTCTAAAAAAATTTCCTTGTTCAATTTGAGGGTTTACTAATGCAGTTCGTCTTTGTTCTTCAACTTCTTTTATTCTAGTTTCAAGTGTAGCATATTCTGTTCTAATTTGTTCTATAACTTCTGCCGCCACTTCTTTTGGGCGTGGGAGACTTTTAACAAATCGGTCATAATCTTCTTGCGAATTTATTTGTGGAACATTTGCTGATATTTTTTTAAAAATATTGCTACTTTCTAATCCGGGGAGATACCACTGCAAATAATCTCTGATGCTTAAGCTAAGTGCTTTTGTAATGAAAGCGTCTACAGGATTTTGTGTTTGTTGTTCTGTGGCGTTCATATTATTTTGTTGGCTCTTAGATAAGAGGTGTCTCCTAGATTTTGTTCAAAAATAGTTCTAATCTGCTCAGTAGGCATTCCAAGTGAAGCAAGAGAAGTTGCAATTTCTTTTGATTGTCTAATAATTTCTTGCGTTTCGTTTTTATATTTTTCTTGTATTGGCAAAACTGCTTTTTCAACTTGTTGGGTAAGCTGTTTTAGCAAGGTTGTTCTTTGCTCTGCTGTTTTCGGAGTTTCGAATGCTCTTTCTGCATGAGCATGATATCTTCTTGTTGTACAAGTTCTATCTCCGTCTCCAATATAGTTTATATGAATTCCACCATGTTCTTGGCCACATTCATCTCGATATTTTCCTACTGTTCCTTTTGCTATTCCGTCATCTACAGTTCTTACTAAAAGATCTCCTCTTGTTAGTCTTTCTTTTTCTGTAAGGGGTTTGCCTACTCTGTAACCGGCCATTAATTGTTTGGCTAATTCAGGTACTAAATTTGCAGCATCTATTGTTCCTGTTCTTTCTTCTGGATCTGGGAAAATCTCCATTTCAGCAAGGACTGCAGCACGTGCGTCTTTTTCAATTTTTGAATAATCTATTTTTCTTTGTAATCCTCTTAATTGTCTGAGGGGATTTTCTCTTGTTTCTTCTGGAAGTTTATCTTCTGCTAAATATTGCCCTAAGAAAAGGCCTATAATTCCATTTGGAGTTGCCATTGCTCTAAGATTTCCAATTCCTTCAGAAATAACTCCTTTTAACCTTTCTTCTAATTTTGCATATTCTCCTTCTGATTCGTTTATAGCAGTTTTTAATTTTGGTTCGACTAGTTGCATATCATTTGTTCTTCTTAGTTTGTCTACTTCTTCTGCGTGTATTTGTAAACTTTCATTTGTGCCAAATATGTCTACTGTAAGATATTCGCCGTCTATGTCTGTAACTTTTCCTACTCTTCCTAAAGGGTGTCTGTCAACTTTTGTTCTTCCGTCTCTGTAATATCCTTCTTCTTTGCCCAATGCCCTAGCAACAATAACTACTGGCCCGTCGCCAAAACCATTTCTTACCCATCCTGTTTTCATTTCTTCTAATTCTTCTTTAACTCTTCGCATATTTCCCTTTATATTTCCGATAACATGGTCGTATATTATTTTTTCTGCATTTGTGACTGCATCTGTTAGTTGTTTTGGAATTTCTATTGCGCCTTTTTCTATTTTAGTTAGTTCTGCTGGGTGAAGATGGAATATTTTATCGTTTAATCTAACTACGAGATTAGTTTCATTTAAGGCGCCCAATAGTTGAACTTCAGATCCTAAAGGTAAATCAGAAGCTTCTGCACCATGGTAATATTCAGAAACATCTAGTATTCTGCCTGCTTGTGTATCGCCTTTCATGTTCGTTACTTTTAAAGTTTCTCCTCTTTCAAAACCAGGAACGTTTGGGCTAATATCCGGATCTAGAGTAGGAAGAGGTTTTATTTCTTTGCCGGCCATTTTTTGAGCGAGGAAAGTTATTAATTCTTTTTTAGTTCCGAAATAATCTTGGTTAGCTCTTGCTCTCAAATCTGGGGGTATACCTCTGTCTGGGAGAGTTATATTCTCAAGAATTAAACGAGATGCATGTGGAAGAACAGAAGCAATTTCGTCATCTGTAGCTAGTGCTTCTAACCCTTCGCTTTCAAGTTTTTGTTTTTTTGATTCATTAGCAGCGAGTGTGGTTTCTATTTCAGTGTATTTTGGATCTTTTTCTGGTCTAACTACTTGTTCTGTAGATTTGATGTAGAATCTTCTGTTAAGTCTTGAAACATTTTCTCTAAAGTTTACGTACTCTCCTTCTTCTATTTTTCCTGTATTCATTTCTAAATAAATACCTGCTCCCCGTAATTTATCTAAAATATTTCCGACTATTGCAGTGTAATCTATGGGCGTTTTGGTTATTGTTTGTATTTCTTGAACTAACAATCCTGCATAACTTTTCTTTGATTTTAATATTCTTTTATGCGATGCAAGTGCTTCTTCAGCATCCATTCCTTTTAGATGTCCTTGTTTTTGCGCAGCAATTATAAGTGCTTTTTTAAATTGGTCTTCTAAACTTGAAGCAGGATCCCTTGCTGTTGCAATTAATGGGTTAGCCGCTTCCCCTAAGTTTTGACAGAATAATTCAATTGAAGTTAACATGGCTAAATCTTCCGGAGTTTGAATGTACGGGAGTCTTTCTGAAAGTCCGTTTAAACTAGTTTGGATAAATTGTGCAGTGATTAAATTTGGTGTTTTGAAATCTTTTGCAAAATGCCTTTGATATTCTTCTTCTGTTGGAGCAGGTGTTTCAGTTGGTTTTAAATCTGTGTCTGTTTCGTCTGCTTGCACGTTCAGAGAAAGCATTCTCTCTAGTTTGCTACCAAAAGATTTTCCAACATTCATGAAAAAGTCAGTTGCGTTTTGTGCTCCGTTTATTGGCATCTCTAAAAATAACCTATTTGCTGTATTCGCTGTTGAGAGAATATTAATTAGTTCAGTAGGACTTGCATTTGGAAAACTTTGAACACATTTTAAAATAGGAGGAGAGATAAGACTTCCGAAACTGTTTAGAACTATTGATTGAAGAGGATTTTCTGCAGTTGCATTTATTTCAGCATAACTTCTTTCAAGAACGGTTGCAATTTTTTTCTGAGCATCAAAAGCAGGAGTTGCTAAAATTATTTGTTCTTCTTCGCCCGCTTCTCGTCTTGCAATTTCACCGTCTACAAAATCAACTAGAGAGGTGTCTTCTTCTGCAGGCGCTGCTACGAGTACAGGTTCTGGCTGTATTTCCTTTGGCTCGGGTGTTTCTTCCATTTTACCTTTCTGCTTTGAGCGCGTTTGGATTTTCTGCAACAAATTTTTTAACATCATCATCTGAAATCTCTAGATTTGGCATTGGTTTTGTTTGGTAGCAATTGCAAGGGTGATTTAATCTATTAGTTCCGAATCTTTGGGGAGTTGTTGCTCTGTAGGTTAGTTCTCCGTTAAATGGTTCTCCGAATTTTTCTGGTTCAAATACATAAAGCGTGTCAATCATTGACATTGCTGCACCGCAAGCGTTACTCATAACAACAGAAGGATTTGGATTTGCTGCGCAGCTTGCTCTTCTAATCATTTCTTCTCTTCTTCCGTCTGCATAAATATCATAAATGCAATTTAAACATCTTGTTTTTCCATCAACTTGAGTTATTGAACGAGCGCTAAATGGTAATGCTCCTGCAGAAATCATTGGAATGTCATTTGCAATTGCAAAAGAAGTATTTACTGCTCTAGTATAAGCATTATCTACAAAATCAAAAACAATGTCATATTTTCTTGTTGTTTTGAATCCAGGTAATATTTTTACATTGAATCCTTCTGATTCTGTTCTTCCGTCTGTCATTGCTCTTATTTTTTCAGCTATATGCAGTGCTTTAAGTTTTCCAATCCCATCAGATGATAAAATTTGCCTATTTGCGTTAGTGCTATCAAAGGTATCATAATCAACTATGTCTGCTCTTCCAAATCCTAATTCTCTTAAGGCTAATGCAGCCCAACATCCGAGTGCACCGCCACCTAAAAATGCAGCGCTAAGTTTTGAAAATAATCCTTTGTCAATTTGAGGAGCTTCTTCTTTCGAGTGCCCAAATCTTTTTCCTAATAAAGAATATCTTACCGGCATAGTTAAATATTGAGTTTGTTCTGCAAAAATAAATTTTCTAACTTCTTCTGCTAAAACTCCGCATTTTACTAAAGCCATTAGTCCGTCTTGTTTTTGTCCTTCGAACATTGGCATTAAATAAGCAGGGTCTTTAGTTTCTGGATTGCAAAACATTGTTTTAGTATAGCTCCATTTTGAAGATGAACTAATAACTGGAATTCCGTTTGACCAAGCATATCTTGCTACTGCCTCTTTAGAATGTGGGCTATTTGTTGTTTCGAGAATAACATGTGATTTAAATAAAATTCCTCTGTCTATTCTAGATTCTAAATCTGTTTGGTATGCTTCAATGTTTATTCTAGGATTAACTTGTTGCATTACTTCCCCAAATGCTTGAGCTCTTGAAGTTCCTGCTTTCAATCCTATTCCTAAAAAGTTTTCTCCTTTAGCTATACTTTCTCCGTCTATTAAAGAAATATTTCCAACTCCTAATGCAGTTAGACATAATGCTGCGTAAAGTCCTTGTTTATCTAAACCAACAACAGAAACTCTTGCGTTTTGTAATTTCTTTTGGCCATCTTCTCCCCAAATTAATGTCTGTCTCTTGTATCTTTCTTCTTCAATCATTATTTTTTTGTCTTCCATTTTTATCTTGGCTTTTTTTCTCCTCCGGGCAATTTTGTTAACGAGGTATTTTTCAAAGATTCTGCTTCAACTTCTGCGCTTTCTTGATTAACTTTGTCTACATATAATTTAATTAATCTGTTTTTTGTGTAAATGTCTGCGGCTTCTGTGAATCTAATCATAAATTCCATAGTTAGTGCATCAGGATTTACAGCTAAATAATTTGCAATGTTTTCTCCTACGTTATTTATTCTATAAAATTTAATATCGGCTGGCAAACCTTTTTCTGCATCTTCTGCTAATTTTCCTAAATCTAAAACATGTTTTCTTAAATTTCCTCTTGAGCCAGATTGAGGAGGATTAGAAGTTCCATAGCTAGTTACATATTCTCCTGCTTTGTCTAATATTTTATTAAGAAAATGAGAGTATCGGCATCTTTTATCACTAAACTGTGCTACATATGCTGTTGCTTGAAGAGCGAAAGTAGTTGCTACATCGTCTATAGGTACTTTAGCGAAATCAACTTTTTCAACTAAAGCAGGTGTTGGTGCTTTGTAAGTTCCACCAACAGGAGCTGCCCATGTTCCTCCGGTAGCAGGATATGCCCCGGCATATTCTCCTCTTCCTACTACACTATCCCAATCTTCGTCGGAAATTACTCCTCCAACTGGCGCAACAAATGTTTGGCCTTTTTTTCCTTTACCCCATCCTTTTACTTTCTTTAAAAATGTTTGAACTTCGGGGAATTTTACTCTTTCAGTTATTAATTTTCTAACTTCATCTGCTGTTGGAAGATTTTCTCCTTTTCTAATAACTTGGAGTTTTGGATTTTCAAGAAAATATGTTTCAACTTTACCCGATAGACCAAATTTTTCTTCAATTTCCATTTTAACATAAGGGCCCTTTCTTTCATTATCGAAAACAAAACTTGTTGCAAATCTAATTGTTCGTGGTTCTGTTGTAGTATGGTCGATTGTGTCTAGCAATTTTGCTAAAAATTCTCTTTTGTTAAATCCTTTTTGTTGAGGTTTTAATCCAAAGTCTTGTAATAACTTGAAAAATGCTTCGTCATTAGGATAAACAAATTTAACTATTGCATCACTTAAATCATCTCCTCTTAAAACCAGTCTATCTTCGCCATATTCTTTTCTTACTTTTGATTCTATTAGTGCGTAAGGCGCTTCTGAAGAAATTCTATTTACTTCTGCCATTTTATTTACTAAACTTTCAAGAGCTTTATCGTCGGGTATGCTATGATGCAATCCGTGTGAGAAAGGGTGTACGTGGAACATTGCACTTAATCTTCTTTTAGTTCCTTGCGCATCATTTAGTTCTTTTAATTCGAAAGCTGCTTCAGGATAGTGTTCTGCTACTAGTATAGAACCAGTTGTTACGGGCAAACCTTTTGGAATTATAAAGTCAGTTAAGCTAAAATCACCGTCTGTTAAATCTGTTGTAAAAAATCCTCCTACTTCAAGACTTCTTTTTGAAAGTTCTAAAGTCATTGGGCCAACTAGGTGCCCCATTTCTAGTGCTCTATCAGTTATTTTTATTGGGAGAGGAAGTAAACTTGTTACTGTTGGAATTGCAGCTTTTTCTTTTCCATTTGATGTTAATAAATCTGAAAGTTCATCATCAAAGCCAGGGTCTTGATATCCGCCTCTTGCTGGACCGGGTAAATTACATCTTCCTGTTGAACAATCTGATACATTTTCAGAAGGGCTAATTTGCACATAGCCCTTTCGTGCATCTAGTTCTGCTTCTACGCTATTAAGAAGTTCGTCTGAATGAGGATCAGGTGTTTCGAGTTCTGGTCCAAATGAAGTATTTTGGTATCGTTTGATGAGTGCGTTTGGATTTGTTATTCCGCTTCTTTGAAGTGTTGATCGCAATATCGCTAGTTCTGTGCCAGTTAATTTAGGGGGTTTATTTGTATTGCTCATTTTTCTCCTCCTCTTGCTAGTGCAAAAAGTGGATTCTGAAGAGCTTCGTCAACAGGAATTCCTACTAGATCTCTTGGAACGGGTTTAGTGCCTACCGATAATCCTTTTTCGGGCATTAAAACATCAGTAGGTTCAACTAATTCATCTAACTCTTTACGTCTATGCAAGGGCATACTGCCTTGGCTAGGACTATTAAACATTTTTCCTGCCGAGTATATGGAATTGCTGTATATCATATTCATTTTTCTTCTCCTTGTTTAGCTTCTGCCGCAGCAGAGTTTTCAATAACTTCTGCTATAGTAAATCCTTCTGCTTCGGCTTGTTCTCTTGTCATTGGTTTTTGTTTTAGAATTTCTTTTAATGTAACCCCAAAATAACTTTCTCCTGTATGTGCTTCTAAACTTAGAGGAGTCATAGGATGCATTATAACGTTAACAGCGTCACTTAATTTTCTTAAGATTTCTTGAGGGGTATTGTTGTAGCTATCTGGCTCTCTATTAAGATTACAGATATCGCAATATCCTCTTGTTTTCTCTCTTAAGCACGGATGATTTGGCATAGGGTCTATTACAAGAGGCCTATCAAAGCTATACGCTTGTCCGTTGTTAAATCCCATATATATACCAACTTTAACAGAAGGGAATGGCCAGAAAACTTTTGGATTTCTTCCGTCTTGGGTAGCAAATTGAGGTATTCTTGCATAAACACAGTAGTTATCTCCATGTAATACAAATCCGCAGTTTCCTAAATCATATTCATTTAATCTTGCTAGTTGTGCAATTTGATGTTGTCTTTTTTCAGTGTCTTGTATTGCATCTTTTATTAAATCAAAATCTCCGCTTCTTTCGAGAGCAGATATTCTTGTTCTTTGCAATGTTCTATTTACTAGCTCACTATTAATTCCTGAAAGAGTTATATCTGTAGGTCTTGCAACAAATAGTCTATCATTTAACTTAAAAGATAAATCACTTTTTTTAGCACGTTCCGTTTGTTCAAAATAATAAACTCGTTTATTTAGAACAGCTAAAGGTTGGTGTCCTGTAATTTCTCCGGTTATGGAAGGAGTTATTTCTCTTGCGTCAATTCCTAAATCGGTTAGAGAATATTTTGCTCTGACTGCAGGTCCTTGCCTTAAATTTCCTCTTTCTTCTCTAAGAATCATTTCCCTAAGTCTTTCGTTTGCATTATCTCCTTTTACTTCCGTTCCAAAATCTCTATCTAATTTTTCTTGAAGTTCTTTTCTTGCTCTTTCAATTAGAATTTCGCTATCTCTATCCGCTTCTCCACTTAAAATCATATCAGTTACATGATGTGCTGTTTCATAATTTTTGCTGACCAGAAGAGGTAAAAATTGGTAAACGACAAAATCTAGAGTTTTAATTCTCTTTTTTTCGTCAGTTAATCTTCCTCTTTCTTCAACTTCTCTGTTTAATCTTTCTCTAACAAAAGTTTTGCTATCTTCTGCTATTTCTGCAGAATTAATTCTATCATCGAATCTTTCAAAGTGATAAAATGGTAGAGTTGGCACTAATCCCATTGAGTAACCTCCAGGGGTAACTACTCTGTTTGTTGAATTAGAATTTCCATCGATAGAGTAAAGTCTATCTCCTAAAAAAAGAAAAAAATTGTCAGCTTCTGCTGCTCTATCTAGGAAAGTCTTTAGGTTCGCCATTTTATTTAGTTCTTGTTAACTTATTAAAGTTCATCTAATGAAGCCCCTGGTTTAATTATTGCTGAAACAATCATTTCTACTCCGCCTCTGTATCTGACTTGCTTTCCAGCAGCGTCTAATACTGGCTTTTGTTCGAAAACTGGGATTTGTTCATAGACTGGTTTTCCTTTTCCGTCTACAACTGGTTTTCCTTTTGCATCTTTTGCTTGAGGTCCATTTTTGTAAACTTGTTTACCATCTTGCATAACTGGTATGTTTTGAACAGCGTCTTTTTCAACAAAGTAACCGTTTAAAACAGAGTCTGCAGAAACTAGTTGTCCTTGTACAGTTATTGTGTAACCTTTATGTCCTTTTCCTGTAAATTCGCCAGTTCCTTTCATTTCGTCTTTCAATCTTCCAACAGTATCTTCTTGTTTTCTTCCGATATTTCGTTGGTAAGCTTTTCCATTTACTTTAACAGTTTCGCCAATAGAGTATCGAGCGATTTCTTCTGCAGTACCTGCTGCAAGAACATATCTATCGTCTCCTATTGTTTGATAAGTAACTCTTGGTCCTTCTATGCATCCTGCATAAACTACCATAACTGCTCTCATGTCAGCTGGAATTTCTTCAACTTTCCAAGTAGCAGCAGTTACTTTCTTTGCGCCTTTGTTATCTGTAGGTCTTCTATCATCGCATTTTGCCATTTTTTTCCTCCTGTGTAATTTAGTTAAAATGTCATGTTAAATTTAGTTTTTTTCCCAGGTTTTAGTTTTGGGAATTCTCTTCCGTATCGGTAGTCATCTATATACCATGGTGTTCTTGCTTGTCCTTTATTGAATCTTTCTAATTCTTTTGCAAAGTTTTCTTCACCTATTTGTCTTCTGTAGGCTTTAGCAAATTCTATTAAAACTCTTCCATAATTTGCACCGCATCCTCCGTAAGGTCTGTCAGTCATTTTTAAACATCCGCCAGTAGGACAAGTTTGCATTAATACTCCGTCGAGTTGTTGAGCTATCATCGGGACTCCTTTAAATTTTTCTTGTAGATTCCAATATTCTACTGCAGTTGAGTAATAATCTTCTAATCCTGTTGAAAAAACTATTTCATCTCTAACTTTTTTTATTTTTTCAGAGATTTTTCTTGAAATAGCTGCCATATTTACAATCCCTTTAGGTCTTTGCTCTGCAATATGCGGAAAGAACATTTGAGCAACAGTCCTTCCAATAACAGCTTCATTGTCTTCTCTTCTAAGTCTCTCTGCTCTTTCTAGGTTTGCATTTTCTATTGAACTACCATTGACTACAAAACTTTCAGCACCGGTTGCTTTTGTTATTGCTTTTTCTTCTGCATCATTTCTAGCAAAATATAAAACCGTAGCAGAAGGAAATTTAGTTTGTATCTCTGCTTCTTTTATTGGTTTATTTGTAACTATAACAAAAGGCATTCCTGTTTTTTCTACGTCAGGCAATTCTTTGAAATGTCTTACTTTTTTCCCCGTAGTTTCTTCAAAATAAGGCATTAACTCTCCGGAACTTGAAGATAAAAGCATAACTAGGTTGTTATTTGTTCTTCGAGGTAATTTTAAGTTTAATGTTTGTATAAAATAGGTTACTAATGGCGCTTTTCCTAAGTCTTCAAATTCATCTACTAAATCATAAACATGTTCATTTCCTGCCAATGCAAGCGTTTTTATTTGTTCTAATTTTCTGCTTGTCATATCTGCAATGTTAACTAGTCCATTTTCTCTTCCCTCTCTAACAAAATTTACATATGCTCTAAAAGTTTTTTCATTGTCGTTATTAGTTTCTGCAACCAATCCTACTTCTTTTCCAAATGCTTCTTCTATTTCTTTTAATCTTAAATTTTTAGTTGCAACGTATACTATTGTTGATTGAGGATATAATCTTCTGACTTCAGAAGGAGCTATTGGTTGACTTACAAAAACTATTCCAGGATTTTCGCCAGTACTATTTGGCCTAGCATTGTGTGCATCGGTTGATTCTAGTGCTAAGTTTAATCCTTGTGTTTTAAACTGAGGAACTTCTCCTATTAGAACTGCGTGAGATGCGGAAGGATCTTTTACTAAATAATCTAACCCTTTCATTCTTGCCGCTAATTTTTCGTATTCTGCTGTGAAACCTGCGCCCGGTTTAAATGTCCTTAATTCTATAAGTTTTCCAAGTAAAGATGTAGCTCTTGAAACATCTTGATTTCTAAATTGAACTGGAAATTCATCTGGAGTATTGAAAGTTGCTTTGGGGTCGCTAGAGGTAATTAACATTCCTAGTCCAAACATTTCATCAGAAATATCTTTTGCAGATTTAACTGATTCTAAGAATTGTAATCTTTTTTCAGGTGCAATAAGTGTCGCTCCTGTTAAAACATCGTCTAAGAATGCTTGTTCTGTTGGATGTTTCTTTGCTCTCTCGATAACTGTGTTTAGTGCAGCATTAAAAACTTCTGTTCCTAAGTATGCATTTGCAAATGGAGCAACTCGAAGAATATGTGTTGGGTCTGAAAATGTTTCACAAACTATTGATAAAAACTCTTTTGTTCTTTTGAAACCAACTTCTTCGTTAGCCGGTGCTTCTGGTTTTGCCATGTCAATTCCGAAAGAATAAATTAATGATTCTCCCATTAGTCTTGCATTATCTTTACATGGTTGATTTTTTGTTGCAGTTTCTGTTTCAAGTAGTTTTAGAAGGTTTTCTTTCATTTGTTTTCTCCTCTGGCAGTTTTTTCTATTACTTCTAATGCTGTATCAATTTCTGCAGGAGTATTATAAATGTACATACCCATTCTAACGCTTCCATCTGTTAATCCATGATGTTTGTGTGCTAAGCTTGCACAAAGAGTCCCATTTCTAAATTCTAATCCTGTTTTGTTAAATAATTTTGCAGCTGTTGAAGAAAGTATTCCTTTAAGTGTGAATGCGACAAGGGCAGTTCTATCTTCGGCTCTTCTTGGACCGTAGATTGTTACATTCGGAATTCTCTCTAAGCCTCTTAGTGCTCTAGCAGTTAATTCTTGTTCATGTTGCATTATATTTTCCATTGAATTTCTTACAGTTCTTCTGACTTCATCGAGTCTTGCTTCTGGATCTTTAAGCATTTCGTATCTTTCTGGATTTGTTTCTAAATATTCTGCGAATAATTCTTGATTTTCTTGAGGAACTGTAAAATTTATTGGGAAGTCTCCTCTTTGAGTATTTAATAAAATTTCTGTTTCAATTTGTCTTTTCAATTTGTCTTTGTTTCTTCTATCTGTATTTCCCAACCCTGCGTTTATTAAAAAATTAATTCCTGCTCCTGCTGCAATTGTTCCAAGAATATTTGGTGTTCCTGCAGTAAATTTCCAAGGTAGGGGTTTGTAAGTTACTTTTCCTTCTGAGACATCTTCAACCATATCTCCTCCGTGCAAGAATGGTTCCATTTGTTCTAAGATTTGTTTTTTGCCATAAAGTCCTCCAACTCCGAAGGGAACTAGCATTTTATGGAAAGACCATGCTAAGAAATCGCAGTCTGTTTCTTTTACGTCGACAGGGCATCCGGGAACTAGTTGTGCTCCGTCTACTAAAAAATAAGAACCTCTAGTTCCGTCTGGTTGAGTATAATCGCTTCCGTGTGCAATTTCAGAAACTTCTTGAAGATTCGGTTTTGTTCCTAAGAAATTTGAAGCTCCAGTGCACCCAACTAACTTTGTTCTTTCATCTACGTAGTCTGCCATTTGGTCCATGTCAAGTTCGCCTGTTGCTTTGTCAAAATCTACAACTCTTACGTCTACTTTTCTTTCGTTTCTTGCGGCATCTTGAGATAAAGCAAACCAAGGAACATAGTTTGAATTGTGTTCCATTCTCGTAACTACGACATTATCTCCATCTCTAAATTGGGGTGCTAGACTTCTTGCTACTAAATTAATCATTTCAGTTGTACTTCTTCCTAAAATTATTTCTCTCCAAGAATCAGCATTGACTAAATTTGCTGCAATGTTGTATGCTCTCTCAAATGCTTCTGTTGTTTTTTGAGAAGCGTTGTATTCTCCTCTGTGAACATTTGCATAGTCAAAAGATGCTTTAAGAATTGTTTCCAATACTGGTAAAGGCACCTGGGTTGAAGCAGTATTATCTAAAGATGTTCTTTTTTCTTCTTCATTTCTTATTTGAAGAGCAATAGTTCTGTTTAAGTAAGGAAATTCCCTTCTTATTTCTGAGGTGTCTAACATGTTAAAATTATGCTTTTTTCTAGGTTTATAAATCTTTCTTTCGTTACCACTAGATAATTACAATAAGACTTATTTATTCAATTAGATTCTTTTAATTTCTGCTAAAGCAGTGGTTGTAAAATCTTCATGCTCATAATTATTAGTTAATCTGTATCTACCTGGTTTAACTGGCACTAGCAACATTCTTTCTTCGCATTTTTCTGGAAGTAAAGACCTATCGCAACCATAAAACCAACGTAAATCAGTAGGAGAAGGAATCTCGCCAAGATATTTCCAGTTTTTTTGTTTAGAAACTCTTTCGGGATCTTCAGGTTCTTCGGGCCTATGTGTTACTAGTAGACCTGTTCCTTCTTGAAATAGCCCTATCCCGCAAGAAGGACTAAAAATATTCCAACAATTTTGTGCTTCGTATAATTTACTAAATTTTATTCTGCCTTTTTCAGAGTTTAAAGTAGCTTTTGGTTTTTTATCATCAAAAAACTTCCAAAAAGTTTGACCAAAAGCAATTAATCCAGTAGGAACTTCGATATCGTAACTTTGTCTTGGAAAATGTCCATCAGCATAAGGAAAATCTTCAAAATCAATCCAGCATTTTTCAAAATCAGCCCATCCTTTTTTTCCAGGTATTGCCTCGTCCACTCGCATCTTAGTTGGAGTAAACGTAACTCCGTCAAAATCAAATCTAAAAGTATAGTCCGTAATAGGACATGCGCTAGAGGCAGACATATGAGTAGGATAGCCACTATTAAGAAGAGTCCAATTAGTTACGTTTGGTTCTCTTGCCCATTTTTCAATATTTGCCCTAGAAAGTTCTAAAGTTTCTTGAGGAGCAGGTCTCTCCCAAGCCAAACTAAGATAGTCTGCTAAACGAAATTTTAAATCATTTGTAATACATTCTACCATTTGGCCGTTACAGAAATAACCTCGAGGATTTAACTGTAGATGATTAAATTCTAAAAGTTTTTCTATATAAATTTCAAGTCTTTTATTAACTTTTAAGCGTTCACTAACCTCTTCGGTTTGTGTTTCTTTAGAGGCATGAGGATTTATTGTCAATACGCTTGAAGATAACTCCCATAGCTCTGCTGGAGAAGGACGATAGTCTATAGGCTTTGCTTTTCTCATTTTATCCTCCTTGGTTTGCACTAAAATAGCAATAACAACGCATACCTTCTACTCCTTCTAGTTGAAGTTGTACATTTGTTAGAGGTCTGCCGTATGCTTCGGTTATAGTAGTAGCTCTTCTTAAATTACGAGGTTTTAATTCTAAGGGAATTTCAGATTCTCCTCTAAATCCAAAAGGTTTTATTCTATCTACTTTGTAAGATTCTCCCGGAGTTAATCCCCTCATCATATCTGGATTAGGAGAAGAGCAAGTTATGTTTTGAGGACTAAAAATTACCAAGTCTCCTCTTCGTAATTTTGCCGCTTCCAATAAATTTAAGTTTCCTTTTGCCATCTTTAGTCAAGTTATATGCTACTAAATAATGACAACTACCTTTATAAAAATATCTATTTAAAAAATTTTAGAAGAAAGAAGCTTTTTTAATTTGTTTTTTCAATTACCACAATATTTATAAATCAAATTTTTAGAATAGAATTGTATGGTGAAATACGTATATTTATTCAAAGAGGGGAATGCTTCGATGAAGCAACTTTTAGGTGGAAAGGGTGCTTTTCTAGGAGATATGACTACTCTTGGTTTGCCTGTTCCTGCTGGTTTTACAATTTCTACTGAAACATGTGATTATTATTATAAGAATGGAAAAAAATATCCTACTGAATTGAAAACACAAATCGATGTTGCGCTTGCTGAATTAGAAAAACAAGTTGGAATGAAATTTAATGATGATAAATCACCGCTTTTAGTTTCTGTTCGTTCTGGTGCTGCTGTTTCAATGCCAGGAATGATGGATACAATTTTGAATTTAGGCTTGAACGATAAAACAGTTGAAGCTTTGGCGAAAAAATCTCAAAATCCGCGATTTGCTTATGATTCTTATAGAAGATTTTTACAAATGTTTGGCGATGTAGTTTTGCAAGTTGATCATGACAAGTTTGAACATATTTTAGATAATCAAAAGAAAACAAGGGGAGTTAAGATTGATACAGAATTAACTGTTGAAGATTTGAAAATTATTGTACAAAAATATAAAGATTTAATTGCAAATGAGAAAGGAGCTTTCCCACAAGATCCAAGAGAGCAATTAACAATGGCTATAGATGCTGTTTTTAGTTCATGGAATAATCCTCGGGCGATTACATATAGACAATTGAATGAGATTAAAGGACTTTTAGGAACAGCAGTTAATGTTCAGGCAATGGTTTTTGGAAATTTAGGACCAACATCTGGAACTGGAGTTTGTTTTACAAGAAATCCTTCAAATGGAGAAAATAAGTTTTACGGAGAATATTTGATTAATGCTCAAGGTGAAGATGTGGTTGCTGGAATTAGAACACCTGAGCCAATTGCAAGATTAGAGCAAGACATGCCTGTTGTTTACAAACAATTATTAGAAATCAGACATAAATTAGAACAACATTACAAAGATATGCAAGATATTGAATTTACAGTTCAGGAAGGAAAATTATATATGTTGCAGACGAGAAATGGAAAAAGAACTGGACTTGCTGCTGTTAGAATTGCAGTTGAATTAGTTAAAGAAAAAGTTTTGACAGAAGAAGAAGCTTTGATGAAAGTTGATCCACAACAAATTAATCAATTATTGCACAAGAGAATTGATCCTGTTGCAAAAACAAAAGTTAAAGTTTTAGGAAAAGGCTTACCTGCTTCACCTGGTGCTGCTGTTGGTAAAATTGTATTTAATGCAGAAACTGCTGAAGAATGGACAACTGAAAAAGATGAAAAAGTTGTTTTAGTTAGAATTGAAACTTCACCTGATGATATTAAGGGAATGCATGTTTCTCAAGGAATTTTAACTGCTAGGGGTGGAATGACTTCACACGCTGCTGTAGTTGCAAGAGGAATGGGCAAATGCTGTATTGCTGGATGTTCTGAATTAGTTATTGATGAGAAGGGTAAAAAATTAACGATTGGCGGAGAAATTCTGAAAGAAGGAGATTATATTACACTTGATGGAACAACTGGAGACTTTTACAAAGGATCTTTGGCCGTAATTGACCCCGTTCTTGCTGGTGAATTTGGAACTTTAATGCAATGGGCCCAAAAGATAAAAAGACTTGGTGTAAGAGCAAATGCAGACACTCCGGGCGATGCGAAGATTGCTCGAGGATTTGGCGCTGAAGGAATTGGTTTAACAAGAACAGAACATATGTTTTTCGAGGGCGATAGAATTGATTCAGTAAGAGAAATGATTTTAGCTGATGATGAAGTTGGAAGAAGAAAAGCTTTGGCGAAATTGCTTCCATTACAAAGGTCTGATTTCGAAGGGATATTTAGAGAAATGAATAATTTGCCAGTAATTATAAGATTTTTAGATCCGCCATTACATGAATTTTTACCAAAAGAAGACAAAGAGATTGAAGAGCTTTCTAAAAAAATAAATATGCCTGTTGCAAAAATAAAGGCGAAAATTGATGAACTTCATGAATTTAATCCCATGTTAGGGTTTAGAGGATGCAGACTTGGTGTTGTTTATCCAGAAATTTCTGAAATGCAAGCAACAGCAGTTTTCGAAGCTGCATTAGCATGTAAGAAACAAGGAATAAATGCAATACCAGAAATAGAAATTCCAAATATTATTTCAACTGTTGAGTTTCAATTAATTATTGATATTGTTAAGAAGGCTGCTAAAGATACAAAAGCAGAAGGAAATGTTCATTATAAGATTGGTACGATGATTGAGTTTCCTCGAGCAGCTGTCATTGCTGATGAGCTTGCGAAGCTTGCTGAATTTATGTCTTTCGGAACAAATGATTTGACTCAAACAACTTTAGGATTTTCAAGAGATGATGCTGGTAAGTTTATACCTGCTTATTTGGCTAAGAATATTTTTGAAAAAGATCCATTCCAAACAATTGACCAAGAAGGAGTTGGTAGAATTATGAAAATGGCTGTAACAAAAGCTAGAAGTGTTAAGAAAGATATGGACATGGGAATTTGTGGAGAACATGGTGGAGATCCGGCTTCGGTAGAATTCTGTCATAGAATTGGATTAAGTAATGTTTCATGCTCACCTTACAGAGTTCCTATTGCGATATTGGCTGCTGCTCAGGCTGTGATTAAAGGAAAAATAGCCGCGGTAGGTCAGCTAAAGCAGAAAGGAAAGAATGATGAAGTAAAGAAAATAGAGAAGGTTATTGTAAATGCTAAACAATTAGAAAATAAATTTGCAAAAGGGAATCAAATTGTTCAGAGAGTTGAAAATCAACAAAAGTTTTTACAAAAAGCTGTTTCAATAAGAGATGAAATAAGAAATATTGTCAGACAAGAAATTGGGCAGATGAAAAATCAGAATAATCAGCAAAGGAAAACGGTTATTGTTCAACCACAAAAACCAATTCAGATTCAGAGAAAAGTTTTGAGTGTTCAAGTTGTTAATAAACCGGCTCAACAAGTTCCTGAAAAAAAAGTTATAAAAGTTATTTCACCAGAGCAGCAAAAAGCAATGACTTCCCAGGTTAATGATATTTTGAAAAAGATTGGAAGCGTGAAGAAATAAAAGGGTTTTTAAATTAATTTTTATAATCATTAAGATGGAAGTAATAATTTTATTTGGTGCGCCAGGAGTTGGTAAGGGAACTCAATCTGAGCTAGTTGCAAAAAATTTAGGTTATGTTCATTTATCTACGGGAGTTTTATTTAGAAAAGAAATTGCGTCTGGTTCTGAATTTGGAAAAGAAATTGCAGCGATTATTAATAAAGGAATTTTGATGTCTGACGAAATTACAAATAAATTAGTTAAGAAATTTTTAGATGAGAACAAAGATGCTGAAGGAATTTTGCTTGATGGATATCCTAGAACTGTTTTTCAGGCTAGAGATTTAGATAAAATGTTAGAAGAATTAGATGGTGCCAATTTAAGAATAATAAATTTAATTGTTGATGAAGAAGAGTTGATAAAGAGACTTTCTCTTAGGGAAAAGAAATTAGGCAGACCCGATGATAGTGAAGAATCTAGGAAGAAAAGATTTGACGTTTATGCAAAAGAAACATTTCCTATTTTAGATTATTATGATAATACTGGCGCTGATTTAGTTGAAGTTGATGGAGAAGGAAGCGTTGAAGATATTCAAAATAGAATTCTAAAAGTTTTGATTGGAAATTAATTCTAATTGTTAGTGTTTGAAAGGTTTAAAAATAACTAAATTGAGAGTTTTGTATGGTCGGCAGAGTTGAAGATTTGGTTAGGGTAAAGAATGTTATATTGCAGGTTGCTAGAGCTATTCAGGAAAATTTTCCAGAAGTAGCAGATTACTTTAGGAATGGTGATTCTTATCGTGTTATTGCGGCCCAGCGTTTGCCTTCAGATGCAGAGAGATTTGCTAGACTTGGTTCTAATGTAGAAAGTATTTTGATGAGCGGAGCTAGGCTTGCTCTGTGTGGATCTAACAAAATTAAGGGGCTTATGCCAAAAGAAGAGTTTGAAGTGTGTGCGTTGAGAAATCATTTAACAGGACGTGAAAGAGGGGCAAGAAATAGTTATGCCAAAGGAAAGGGATTTTCTTCTGAAGAATGTAAGCGAGCTGCTACTAAAGAAAGAGGACAGAGATCTTGGGAAACTTCTGAAAAAGCTATTGCGCTTGATTTGTATTTACAAGGAAAATCTTTTGCATATATAGGCAGAGAAGTTGGCAGAACTCGTGATGGTGTTGTGAGTTATTTTAGAAAAAATGCTGGAAGAATTTTAGCTTCTGGCGTTTTGTATATTGCGCAATATAATAATGATGCAAGAGATTTTTTAGCAACAAGATAATTTATCTTTGTCTGGTTTTCTTTTTTAGAAAGGTTTTCCTGTTTTTAGGTCGATGAGTGGGAAAGAATGCTCATCGTTTGGAACGTAATAGTCATATTGTTCTGAGATTGTTCCTCCCGGTAATCCGCATAGGGCATGCGCGATTTTAGGAGGTATGACGATTCTAGTAAATGGTTGTGCTTGTTTTATATAAGAATAGTTAGTTGTTGGATTAAATAAGTGAACTACTAGCGGTTTCTCAAAAATTAAGAGGGATTCTATACAAAAATTATGATAGTGATTTCCTATTACCATCTTTTCTGGTGTGAACTCAGTGATTGGGAGATGATCTCTAAGTAAAAAATTTCCAAGTGTGTTATATAATTTTTGTTTGAAACGGCTATATCTAGTTTCAATAAGTATTGGATCGCCAGAGCTATCTCTAACAACATTTGTAGCATTTTGTTCTATATGAGCTAGTTCTGCAGCTATTTCTGTTTCATTGTACATATTGTTGGCAAGTTTTGATGGTTTAAAAGAATTTCTATTTTGTTACTACTAGAAAGGTTTAAAAATATAGATTTATCTGAGAGAGAATGGAAGATTTTGATTATGGAAGAGATTTGATGAGATGGAGAAAGATGGCAGTTATTGTAGGTAGACAGATTCAAGAAATCTTTCCAGATGCTCCGAGTTTATACATTTCTCTGGGTTCACTCAGAGCTGCTGCTGAAGTTTTAGAGAAAAGACCAGGATATGAACAATTGGGGATAGATAGCTTTGCAATATTGCATAATGCTTTGCGTTGTGCTCTTTTGGGGAATAATGATTCTGAATTAGGAGATAAATATAAGGGGTTAATGAAAAAATCAAAATATGATGATCAATCTGTAAAAAATAGAGAGAACGCAAGGGAGGCGATTATTGAAAAGTTAATGGAGGAAAGGGGTGGGATTTTTGGACAAACTTCTGAAGAATTGGTTGATGCAGCTAGGGCGGCAGCAAAAGCGATGGGAAGAGTACCATGGGAAGATTATGAAATTGCGAGAGCTTATGAATTAAAAGACGAAGGAATTAGAGAAAAAGATATAGCGAGTATGTTAAATGATCAATACCACAAAGGTTCTTGTATAAGAAATAAAAACAAAGTGAATATGATGTTTAGAAGACAAGAAGGAAGGGTTTAATCGGTTTTAGCAGCAATATAACTTGTCTTTGTCTGGTTTTGATATAACTATAAAGTTACATCAAAGCAAAATATTTATAAAGAGGAGTTTATAATATTTTTTATGGATACTTCAACTTTTGCAGAAAGAATTAAGGTAATAGGAACAAACCCTTCTGGTTTTATGACAACAGAGGAAAGAGATCGTGAAATTAGGCATAGTGCTGGGAGAATTCTTTTAAGAGATTTTTTCGGATGGAAAAGATTTTTACCTGTTGATTGTTCGCCTGTCTATAGAACACGTGCTGAAGTAGCACATGTTTTGCATTCAAGAAAAATTACTCCTTCTTTGGAGGAAGCCACTCAAATCGCCCAAGAACTTGATAGTGTAAGGGTACATTATGGGTGTGGAGGATATGAGGCCTTTGACATTACAAAAGTGCAAGATAGTCGTGGAAATGAAACGTATAGGCTAAAAAGGCTTTTCGGTACTTCTGATTAATATTTTTTAACAACAATATAGCTTGTCTTTGTCTGGTTTTCCTTTTCCGAAAGGGCTTCCTGTTTCTCTTGTGTTTTTAATCATTTCTTTGTTTGATTTCAGGCCTTTTTCTTCGAGAACTAAAGCTTCTCTTGCGTTTCTAATTGCAGTACAAATTTTAAGATTTAGAGGACATTTTTGTTCGCAGGCTTTGCAGAGAGTGCATTGAAAGAGTAAATCATTTATTATTTTTTGGTCTAGTAATATGGAGTGTCCTCTTGGAGATAGTTCTTCTTCTTTTACAGATTTAAAAACTGGGCAAAGTGATTTGCACATTCCGCATCTTATACAATTTTGAATTGTTTCTGCTGCTTCTTCTATTAAGTTTTGTGTTTCTACACTTCGCTTATTCTTCTGTTTAGATTTTGCCATTATACAGGACACCTATGGTTTCCTCTATGGAACCTTCCTCCTTTCTTGCTTCGCAATCCATATTTTAAATTGCTTAAATTTCTTTGTTTCACTTTATTTTATTTATTGGCTTTTGCCAAGGTTTCCGCAATTTATTTTATCTGATACGATTCTAGCTGATTCTATATTATAGTTTTTTAGATTTTGTTTGAATGTTTCTAGGTCGGATTTGTCTACTTGGCCGCCAGTTGCCGAAATGTGTCCGACCGCTTGTCCATCTTTTAATCCTTCTAGACATTCTGACATTATTTTTAAGGTGCTGTATTCTCTAGATTGGTTTCTGCCGGAAAGGCTAAGCAAGCTGTCTTTTTTAGGTGTTGCAAAAATGTAAACTTTTTTTGGTTCGTTTCCGGATAGACCTGTGATAAATGGAGATTTCAGCAATTTGTACTTTGATTCTAAGTAGAAATAAACTATTTGGCCGAAGTTTTCTTTTTCTTTTTCAAATTGCTTTTCTAATCTATTCCACTCTTCCTCTACTGGTTCGTAATATTCTTTTAGTTGATAAATATCTTTTATTTCTTTAAGGTCGGCAATTTTGTAGAAAGCTTCTGCATTTGCAGAGAAAAATAATATGACATTATTTAGTAATTTTGCGAATTCGTATGTTCTTTCGTAGTTTGTATTATTTTTTTGATAATAAGTATTTAAAAATTCTTTGTTTATTTTGTGTAATTGTCCCATATCGGACAATGTTCCTAGAACGCCTAGCCATTCTAATTCTTTGTTTTCTTTTTCTGTAAGTTCAAAGCAGGTTCTTGATGAAGGGATGTATTCCTCTTTTGCAGTTCTTAACTCTAATATGGATTCAGCTATGGGATATTTTTGTTCTTCAGGGTGATGGTCCGTATATAAAACTTTTTTATCTTTTAGTTTTGCTAAATCTTCTCCAACCATTCCAGGTGCTAAATCAGATAATAAAATTATATTAAATTCTTTTAAGTTATAGTCGCTTATTTTGTTTACTCCAAAATCAATTATAAAAACTTCTGCCTTTACGTTTTTCTTTTTACAGAAATTATAAAGTAAACTCCCTGCTGCAAATCCATCTAAATCTTTATGCGTAAAAATTGCAACGTTATCTTTTTCTGTTATGCTTTCTAAAAACTCTCTTGCTTGTTGTTGTGTGACTTTCATAAAACTTTTCCTGAATTAAATTTATTTGTTGGATCTGTTCTGGATTTGATTAGTTGAATTAACTTTTTATCCGTTACTTCTACAAATTCTTTTTTTAGAATGCCAATTCCATGTTCTCCTGTTATTTGACCAGAAAGCTTTTTTGTTAAACTCATTATTTCTGGAATTAATCTTTCTTGTGATTTTGAAAAGCATGGATGGAGAATTCCGACTGAAAGATGTCCGTAAGTGGGGATATCATAAGATTCGATTGTTGCGAAAAGCTTGTCAAATCTGTCTAAAAGTATTTTTGGGTCTTCAATTCTATTGTAACCTTTTTCTGCAAGAGTAGGATAGAGTTTATCTCGAGTTTCCATTATTTTTTTGTAATCTTCTCCTTTCAGGTTTCCTTCCTCTGATTCAAATTCAACAAGTAAGTGGTACTTGAAAGATAGGCCGAGCCATTCAGATATTTTTTTGTCAAAAAATTCAATCATTGAAACATTAGGATTTCTTTTTAGATTTCTAACATAATCAGAGATCTCGTTTATGTAACCTGAAGAGATTAGCGTCGCTGTTCTTTGTGATCTCTTTGCAGAAAGTCTTAAACTTGCTTTTGCAATTACTCCAGTAATTCCTTCCATTCCCGCGTAATCTGAAAGTTCTGTTTTTGATTTTGATTCTATTTCTCCCATAGAGTTTATAATTTCTAAATAGTTTACCCATTCGGATGTTCTCCCATATTTTATTGCTCGTGAACCGACTGCATTTGTTGCGATCATTCCGCCTATTGTGCAAATTGCGTGAGAAGAGGGGTTTAATGGAAATTCAAGATTATACTTATCTAAATAGTTGTTTAAGTCATCTAAAATAACCCCTGCTTCAACATCAATTGTCTTTCTTGAGGTGTCTAAATTTTCTATTTTATCTAGTTTTGATAAATCTAAAACAATTTCATTTTGAGGGACTGCTCCGCCAGCTAAACCTGTTCCGCCGCCACGAATGCAGATTTTTGGATTTTCTTTCACAGCAATCTTTAATTCTTGAATTGTTTTTGGCTGAATAACTTTTGTTGCTTTTCCAACTAGTTGAGATGCGTCTGTTTCGTATGGGGAAAGATGTTTTATCATTTTATTAGCTCCTTTAAGCTTCGTAAGTCTTTTCTTATATTAGTGTTTAGTTTCATTATTGCTCTAATTCCAAGTCTTCTCATTAAGAATTGTAATGTAATTAGCTTTTTGTAATCTTTTGTAAAAAATTTGAGAGAGTTTTCTTTTCCGTATCCACTTAAGAATTTTTGTTGTTGTTCTGGTGTTTTAAACCATCTTGAGAAACCTTTTGCGATTCCTAACCCTTTTGGCAATGGTTTTATTGCGCCTATGTCAACCATGTAAACTTTATTGTTGAATACTTTGAAATTTTTAGGATATAGGTCGTTTGCATCCATTGTTATTTCAAGCTTTATTTTTTTTGTTAAATTAGCTCTAAAATCATTAATCTTTTTTGCAAATTTTTCTGAAATATATTCTTCTTTAATCATTGCTTTGATGTATCCTGCAAAATTCTTTTCAGTTGTGTAATCTCCTATTTTTTTTATTTTATTAATAATTCCGCAAATTCTTCCGATTTTTTCTGCTAGAGAAGATGCGTCTTTTTTTGTGCATTCTCTACCGTCAATGAATTCTACGATAATTTTATTTTTTTTAGATGCTAATAGCTTTGGAAGAAATTCTTTATTCCCTAATTTTTTATATAGCTGTAGACATCTGTTTAAGTGTTTTTTATCTTTGAAGATTCTTAGAACATATTTTTTATTATCTTTTTCAATCCAATAAAGTTCATCTGTTTTTGCGAGTTTGTTTCTTGTTACTTTTGCATTTTTTATAAGTTGGTCAAAATTATTCATATCAGCCTCCTTAAAATCCATTCTGAAAATTCTATAACTGAATCGTCAGCTGTTTTTAGATTTGCTGTGCATAAACCGCACGGAGTTAGTGTGAATTTTGCTTTAGCTGGTTTCTCTTTCATTCTTATTTTTGCAATATCTTTTGCTAGCTCTGGATAGTTTGATCTTAGACCTGCTCCTGCTCCGCAACATAAAGCATTTTCTCTATTGTTTTTCATCTCAACTAGCTCTCCGCCTAAAAGTTTTATAATTTCTCTTGGCTCTTCGTAAATATCCGAATACCTTCCGAGGTGGCAAGGGTCGTGATAAGTTACAATTTCTTTTTCTGTGAATTGTTTTAGCTTTCTCTTTTTAAGTTCTTGTAATACTCTTTCTAGCATGAATTCAATTTCAATATTCCAATCTCGTAAAAGTTTTGGATATTCATTGTGAAACATATTGTAACAGCCCGGACAAGGAGTAATTATTTTGTTTATATTGTGTTTTCTAAAAATTTCAAGATTTTTTTTAGCAAGTGCAATTGTATCTTTTTTATAGCCTGCATTTATTATTGGACTTCCACAGCAAACTTCATTATTTGGGAGCATTACAAAATCAATGCCTAAAAGGTTCATTATTCGTTTATAATTTTCTTGCTCTTGTGTCATTACATTTTTCAGCATGCATCCCGGATAGTAAAGAGTGTTTGCACTTAGCCCTTTCATTATGTTAAAGATTCCCATTAGATTTCTACTCCTAGTTTAGTAAGCTCTTTTTTTAAGTCAGTATCTTTTGTAAATAAAATAGTGTTAATTCCTAGCTCTTTTGCTGGAGATAAATTATCTTCTTTGTCTTCAATAAAAACAGATTCTTCTGGTTGAATATTCCTTTCTTTAAGAGTTTTTAGTAAAGTTTGATAGAACTCTCTTTCTGGTTTGCATTTCTCAAGCTGATGAGAAATCAAATTTATTTTGAAAAGTTTATAAGAATCTTGTCTTATTTTTACTGTATCATTAAGCTTTGTAGAATTTGTAAAAGAAATTGTCAGATAATTCTTGTTTAGTTTTTTTAAAAGATTTTTTGTTTGCGGTATCCAGTAAGAAGTCTTTCGCCTAGCTTTTTTCCATTCTTTCGCCATTTCTTCGGGCGTTGTGTTTAAGTTGTTTTCTTGAATCATTCCCTTGAAGTAATCTAAGTAGTGAAGTTTTCCTTTATAAGAAAATACTATATTTTTCATAGTATACTCTTTGAATTTTTGAGGATCAAAATTGAATTTTTTCGCAACTATGTCTCTAGCTAGATGAGCTTCTTCTTGGATTAAGACTTCCCCAATATCAAAAATTATTGCTTTGATTACCATGAAATAGTTAATTTATAGGGCTTTTTATGAATTGTGGTTTTCGTCAATGTGGTTTACTGGTAAAATATTTAAAGGATTGAGACTGATAGTTTTTATGAATAAAAAGCGAGTGTTTGGTTTGTTCTTAGTGTTATCAGGAATTGTTGTAATGTTTTCGCAGCCGATTTCTTCTGTAACTGGTTTTGTTGTTTTGTCTTCGGTTTATTCTTCACTCGGTTCTTGGGTTTTTATTTTAGGGCTGGGAATGATGATTGGTGGAATAGGGATGGTAGTCGATACTCCTTTAGAAGTAAGAGTGAAAGAAATAGGCAGGGTGACTAAGCAGCAGAAGGGAGAGTCATTCTCTCAAAGATATAGGAATGGTATACAGAAATTGCGTGATTTTACTGCAGGGATTTATACTCTTTCTAAAAAAACAGAAGATATCGGGTTGAAACAAAATTATTTATCTAAATTAGACAGGGTGATAGACGCCTTAAAAAATCGTAAAGAGTATTTTTATGATGTTCCATTTCATGAGATTGACTGGACAAAAGATAATAAGGAAAGAGCAGGAAAACTAAAGGATCTTCCAGACTGGGGAGTCTATGACTATCGGCCATTAAAGACAATACAAGAAGCCAACCCACAAGAAAATAGGCGTTTTTTAAGGGGCAAGAGTGGAAAGGCTACGGGAACTGTTGATTTAACACTAGTTCATTATACTGATGATACGCCATATAGAGAGATAAAGAATGCTCTTGAATCTGGTACTAGCAAGCATAGTGCCCATTTTTTTACTGATGAGAATGGATATTCTTTTTTTTTAGATACTCTTTTGCCTGAAGGATTGTCTACGAAGCAAGCAAGGACATTATTAGGCACGACTTTTCAACAAGGACTAGGTAAAGAATCGAATAGAAATCCTCAAACGTATATACAACTAAAAGTGAGAGTGCCTGCTGAAAGAATTTTGACTAAATATGAGAATGGCATTAGAAAATATGCTATTGCTGGTGGAATAGACTATAAAGATATTGTGCCTAATAGCGTGTCTGGGGGAAAGTATAGAAGAAAAAATCTGGGTCCGCAATCAATTGAAAAGTGGAACGTCTAGATAGTTCGTAAAATTGTGGAAAGAAGATTCTCTATGTTTTTTGGAATTTGAGGATAGTTATGGTCGGATCTTCTTTTGTTTGTTTGTTTTATTGGAATAGTAACAGAATCAGATTGTCCTCCAATTAATACATGGCCAAAATTTGCAGGGATAACAACTCCTTCAGAAGGATTTAGGCTAAATACTTGTGCATCGCGAGGGTCTTCATAATTGTAAGCAAGAAGTTGTGAGTTTCCAGCAAGTTGAAATAAATATTCTGGAAGTTGATGATAGTGTGCCCTAGATGTTTGACCATAAGTAAGATGTTGAATTAAAAATGCGTAATTTTGATTATTAGTTTGCAAGAAATTTTTCCATAAGGTAGTAGTTTGAGATCCTGGTTTTCTACCTTTTTCTAAACTTATAGCTCTCCAAAAGGTAGGATTTATTTTTATGCAAGAAATGTCTGCGGGGAGATCACATTCTATTGGACAAGAAACAAGTTCGTCATCATTTAAGCGAGCTACTACTTTTTCAGCTTCTTTTTCTCCTCTAAAAATTAAATTTCCGATGGAGTAGTTATTTGTTTTGTATGGTTTGTTCATTTTATTCTTCTCCAATACCTTTTAGTTTGTTCCAAATCTCTTCCTCTATATTGTTAAAAAGAGAGTTATCATGTAGTTCTCTAATTTGTTCATGTAATCTAATTACTATTTCTCTATTTTCTTTGCTAAGGTGTTTTGGTATGAAGAAGGTAGTCATCTTTACTTTTTCCTTGCATGCAAGAAATCATGCACGAATTGTTTAATTTCTGGTCTGTCTACAAACGGATTTAATCTTCTTTGTTTGTCGTCTGAATAGGCAAATCCTAAAAAGTACGCTGCGATTGATTCTGCAAGTTCTTCTGAAATTGAAGTAGTTAATGGTTTGTCTTTTGTGTCTATGAAAGTCTTGTCTGGATTTCTAAATCCTGAAGCATAGTGCGAAATTGGTTCTTGTTTTTCTGCTAGGTCAGCAAATCTTCCAATAGTTTTTTCGTGTGTAATTATTTCTCCATTTGGAAGAATTAACTCTCCATCTGTGAATTGAGCTGGCGCTATAATTGTATGGCCCAGTTCGTGAATTAATCCTTCTGTTAAGACTATTCTTGCAATATCTCTTCCGCCTGCTATTTGTATTGGGATTTGGTATAGTTCTACAGTGGCTGTTGGTTTTTCTGGTGTCCAACCTTTATAACTTGTATAAGAAGGAATTAATGCTGTCGGTGAAAGCGCTTCATTTATATTCGGTGTTGGATTTTGTTTTTCTTCAGAACCCTTGTCAAACCATAAAGCTGGTTTTAATAATATTTTTTCTAAGATAGATCTGTCTAATGCTTCTTGCGGGAAGCTTCTTAAAACTCTTCTTATGTAATCTTTTGAGAGTCCTATTGCTTCTTTTGTAAAGACAGGTTTTGAATAATTCTTTGCTAATCTTGGCACTGCGGCCATTTTTCTTTGTAGTTCAATAGAATTTTCTGCATACCAATCAATAGTAGGTTTCATATCTAGAGGGGAATATTTTTCTGTCATCTCATTCTCTCCTTAACTCGTTTAATTTATTCCAGATTTCTTCTGCGCTTGTGAAATCTTTGGGATTTAATCCTTGTTCGCTTGCAACTCCATCTAAAAATTCTTCAATTGGTTGTTGGAAAGGAGTTGTTTGGCTTATTGCCCATGAACGGAAAGATTTTCTTAATGCGAGAATTACGGGAAGGGGAATTTTGCCAGACTGGTCGTAAAGAATATCATCGTAGTTATCTGCAAACCATGTTCGCATTTTTGTTTTTTGTGTGTCTATTGCTCTTTGAACGACTTCCATATATACAGGTCTTTGAGAATTATCTAAAGTACTTAGTCCTATGTTTGCTTGTTTTTCCAAAAATCCGAGTGTTGTGTCAATTGAACGATCTGCTCCGCCGATAGTTAAGCAAAATTTTTTGCACTTTTCTTCTTCTCTATACTTTCTATTCTCGTTCAACATATTTACTACCAAACTATCTCTTGTTGTTGGGTGAACATTTAGAGTTCCAATTCGTGCTCGTATTCTGTGCAATGAAAATAAATCAAGGTCTTCTACTGCTTGATAAATCATTTGCGTTTGCTCCATGCTTTGCTTAGGCCTTAATTCTTGATAGCAACCTAGTGCCATAGACATTCCTGTCATTGTGCTTCTCCGATTAGTTTAGTTAGTGCGAATTCTATAATATGGCTCTTGTTTCTGTATTTATTATCTTTCAACATTGTTTCTAGTTCTGTTGCTAGTTTTTTGTCTATAGAGATGCTTAATTTCTGTTTCATAGTATTTTATGCTACAGAGTGCGACTTTTAAAGCTTTCGGTTGTAACTACTTTAGAGATACATCAAAAGATAAATTTAAAAAGCCAAGTAAACTACAAAAATTATGAAAACAAATACGGATAGTTACCTACTTTCAAAAGATATTAATTTGGTAGATCAGAATGTTAACCCCTATGAATCTAATGGTGCTGTTTCTTTAACACTTGATAGACCCCTCCCAATATCATATCTGGATAAACCAACAGAAGTTCGAGTAGCTGTCGCCGTTTTAACAGATAAAGAATGGGCTATGCTAAAATATGCAAATTGGCTAATAGGTCAACACAAGCTGGATAAAGGAAATAGGCAAAAACTCAGAGACTATTGGAAAGGAAAAGAATTATGGGAAGAAGTTGTTAGCGGGAGATATGGGAAAAGAATTCAAGAACAAGAAACAGAAAGAAACAAAGAAAAACAAAGAAAATCTGAGGGCAGATATCTTCATGGACTTGATAGCGAAACAGAAACAGCTTGGGACATACAAACTTCCTTGGGTTAATTCAATAATTTTTTAAACTAAATTACCTTTTCTAATTAATGACAAAAAAGAGTATACAGAAGATTCCGAAAAGCGTGATATTAGTTTGCCCGCATTGCGGTAAGGGAACAACTGCGAAGGTTTGTGTTGAGTTTTCTCCGCAGATTTATACATGCCCAAAATGTAAAGAAGAAGTTAGAACTCCGATTGCTTCATGTTGTGTTGTATGCGCTTTTTCAAAATCTGGAACGAAGTGTCCAAGAGAATTGTATATGAAAGCGAAGGTTAGAGGGTGGGAAATTAGATAGTTATCTTAGAGTAACTAAATATTTAAATAACATAATGTTGGTGAAATTAATATGGATTCTTATATGCAAGGAACAGTAGATGTACGAGATAGAAACGGATTTCACCCTTTTTCGGCTGTCAATAAAGTGGAATATACGCGAGCATATTTTACGAATAAACTATCTGCATTAAGACATTCTGGGCCAGGGGTTGAAGATATAGATCTTTCAAATCCGCAAGCAAGAATAGTTCCTGGGCCTCCTATTAGAAACATAATAAAGGGAACTCTTTTTTACTATACATTTTATCCGTTTTTGGTTGTGCTGAATGGACAGAGTTTTGCACCGGGAGAAGGGCAAGAGCGAAGAAGAGATATTATAGCAAATTGGGACTTGCCAGAAGAAACTGGTCCTAAGACTATAAGATAATTATAATCCGCTTCTTAGTAAATAAATCCCTAAAAGAACTAAAATAATTGCTGCTGCGAGTTTCATCCATCTTTTTTCCGTGTTTGTCCATTTCTGTAAGACTTCTGTTGAGGTTCCTTTGTAAACTAGTAAAGTAATTACAATTAGTGGTAAGATGAAGATTAAATTATAGATTAAAAGATAGCCCCATGCAAAGTTCTGGTGTAGTGCCATTAAAGATAAAATTCCCAAGTAGATTCCGCCCGTGCAAGGTAGTTCAAATAGGGAAACTAAAATTCCTAAAGAAATAATTGCAAGTAATGTTCCTCTTTGTGCAGTATTTTCTAAGATAGGTTTTGCGCTTAGGGGTATTTTTAAAATGGATTTTTTGTCTGATCTGCCTGCATTAATAAAATCTATGAACTCGAAAAGTGCGAAGATAAAAACAATTGTTGCTGCAATTATGTAAATCCATCCTCTTAAAAATGAAAGTGCTTGGATTACTTTAAAAATTCCAAATCCTGCAAGGAAATAAATTATAAAAACTACGAATGAATAAATTAAGCCGTATCTTAAAGCTCGTTTTGAAGAACCTGTTTTTAGTAAAGAAATCATAAGGAAAATTAAAACACCAAATGCGCAAGGGTTGATTGAGTCGATTAGAGCAGAAATAATTATCGCACCGAGAGTGATGTTCTGTGTTTGATTGGTATTTGTTTGATTTGTAATTTTAAAATATCCGGTTGTTTTCAGAACTGCGGATTGAAGATTATTTATTATTTGAACGTCTCCGAGTAAGTAGTTACCAGTACCATCGGGATATTTTATAACTGCTAGGGGAGTTCCTCGGTCTTTTAGAGAAACATTAAAATTATCAAAATATTTTACAAATAATTCTCTTCCGTTTGCATCAGTAACTGCATTGTATTTTATAATTGGAACAGTATTTTCTACTTTTTCTAAAACTCCTGAAGATTCTACATTTGCGCAATGAGTACATCCGTCTTTGTAGAAGTAGTCCACGCTTACTCCGGTTTGAGCTAAAACTCCTGCAATACAAAACATAAATAGCAGCGCCAATAGTAACTTTTTCATGGATATTAGTAATTTTAAGGATTTATAAAGATTATTAGGAAACTGGTTACGAGGTAAAAAATAAAAATAAGGTTTAAATACTAAGATTTATTTAACTTTTTATGAAAAAAAGAGGGAGAATAATAGTTCTAGTAGTTATTCTGTTTTTTGCAATTGAAGTTGTTTCTGCTTCTCGTTTGCCTCTTGTTGGAGGAGATAATGAAACTTGGGGAGATCTCTTAAATGACTTTTTATTGAGAATTGGAGGAGCAAATGCCACAGAATTAAATTTGACAATGGTTAGTGGGGGGAATATTTATTCATCTGCAATAAATACAACGCATTTATTGGATGGAACAATAACTGCTGAGGATTTAGGAAACGATTCTGTTTCAGATGAAGAGATAGACTACACATCTGTGACTCTCGTGGATTTTAGTAACGATGCTAATTATTTAGATAAAGATGAAGGGGGAACAATTGAAGGGAGTGTGGTTATAAATGGAAATTTAACTTTAATAGGAAGTTACATCAATGCCACGATTACGAATGAAAGTTATAATGGTACATTTCTACCAAAAGTAACGGATTTGTTTGATATAGGAAGTGCATTATTTAAATGGAGCAATCTCTTCGTAAGTAATGTTTACACAACTTCAATTTTTGCAGATGACTGGAGTAATGTTACAATTACTAAGTCGCAAGTTTCAGATGCGGATTGGTGGAATAATGATGCAAATTTAAGCAATGATGAAATTTCTGAAAGTAAAATAAACTTTTCAACTTCTTGTGGTGCTGGAAATCATTTGTATGTGGATGGAAAAGATTTAGCTTGCGAAGTTGAGGCAGGTAATTCTTCTTTTAACCAATCCTTAACAGATATTCTTTATGTTCCAAATACAACAGCAGGAGTACAAGCATTGCTCAGTGGTCAAAATTTAACCTTGGGGCAGAAGATAACTTTTTCATTTGAAGAGATGATTGATAATATTGTTGATGGGTGGGTTAGAATAACTGGAGGATTGAATGTAACGGGGAACGTTAGTGCGTCAAATTTATTGGGATATATAAATTGGAGTTACATACAAAATGCACCATCCACACTTACAAATTTCTTTAGTCAAGGAACGGTGGGCAATACAAAAGGAGGAATAATCAATAATGTAGACAATCATACTCAAAATAGCAATAACATAATTTTTGCAGTTGTTGGGAATGGAACTTCTGGTGTAACGATGCCTCACTTTTGGATCCAGAATGGAGGTCCAGGTCAAGCAAGCGGAATAAGCAGAAGTTTTATGATAGTCAATGAAAATCCGACGCAACAGAATACAACGAATATAACAAGTTGTACAGAGTATGCCGCATATGCAGGTAAATCTTTGTATATAGATTGCAATACAACTACGACGGGAGCAGATTTATTGGTTGGGGATGATATGCAAGTTATGGGAGATACTTTCACAGAAAATACTAATGTTACTGGACTTTTAACTACGGAAAGTATTACTGTTCACGGGAATGTATCTATTAAGAGACCATACGGAATGTTCTCATCAACTGAAACTCAGGTAATGACTGTGGCGGATACTGCTTATCCTGTCACATTTAATTGGACAGAAAATGCTTTTCAAATAGTGAAGGCGAGTGGCAATTCTAATTTTTCAGTTCAGCAAACAGGTAATTATCTAATTGAGATTTCAGCTATTACAGATACTGATACTGTAAATAAGCATATAGATATATGGGTACAAAAGAACGGAGCGAATTTACCAAGAAGCAATACTAAGGTTCAATTACCCAGTGCGAATACGAAAACTTTAATTACAGTTCCGTTTATCGTAGAATTGAATACAACTGATAGTTTTAGACTAATGATGGGTAGTGATGATGGCGGTTCGCAATTACTCTATGTGGCGGCAAGTGGCTCTGGAGCTAATGCAGTTCCAGAAACGCCTTCAATAATTATGACTATTACGAAGTTAAGCGAATTAACTTCTTAAATAAAATGGGAAAAAAATTTATCTTTTGCATTTTATTTCTGTTTATTTTATTGCCACTAGTTTTTGCTTATAATTATGGCGAAGGAAATTATAGCGATAGTTTGTATGGAACGGGATATTATGTTGCTCCTGAAGACAATACGACTAATGAAACATCAGAAGAACTCTCTGCGACATCTTCTTCAGGTTATTCTCCTAAAATTCATTATTTGGATGAGACTTTATTTTCTAATGGAAACAATTTTAATTTACGATATAATGATAAGATAAACTTTTTTGTTAATTCTGCAAATCACACTTTGACAATGCAGAATTTTAATTCAACTACTGCAAAAGTTGTAATTCAGTCAAATTCAATTACTGTTTATTTGCAAAAAGGAGTTTTGGTTGAATTAGATTTAAATAATGATTCTGTAAATGATGTGAGAGTTAGATATGATGGTTTGAATAAAACTTCTGCTAGGATATTTATACAAGAAATAAAAGCTGTTTCTGAACAAGTTGTTGACGATAAAAGTGTTGTTGAAAACTTTGAAGATAAGAAAATTGATAATTTTAATTGGAAATTATTTTGGATGGTTGTTTTAATAATAGTTATTCTTTGTTTAATTATTTGGAAAATGTATAGAAAACAAATTAAAGAATACTTTTGGATAAATGGAATTGAGAGAAGTCATAGAAATAGAAGGCATTATAATTTTTATTAAGGAAATTCTGTTTCGTTAGTTAATATCTTCAGAAATATAAAGTGGTGGATTGCGTCTGCGATTGTTAGAGATATTCCGACGATAAAAATCCAGTCTAGAGGGTAAAACAGGTAGGCTATTAACAATAAAACGCCAATATATCCGTGGTGTATTCTGATTTTGTATTTGAATTTTATTTTTTTGTGCCTGTCTTTCATTGGCCCAAAGATTGCTCGCAGGGCAATACTTAATAGTTCTACTAAAATTGTTAGGATAATTATTTCTATTAGCATAATTGTTTATGAATAATTTAATTTATAAAGATAGTTAATTATTTCTTATTATGGCTACATATTCGCATTCGAAAGTTTCGTGTTTTGAAAATTGTCCGTATCAGTATAAGCTAAAATACGTCGACAAAATTGAAATCGATATTCCCAATACTATTGAAGCTTTTATGGGGGGGATTGTGCATAAAACGTTGGAGAAGATTTATACTGATAAGAAAATTGGAGTTGAAGTTACAAAAGTAGATTTATTAAATTTTTATAAAAAAGAGTGGGACAAAGAATATTCTGATAAGATTTTAATTGTTAAGCCAGAAATGAAAGCTATGGATTATAAGAGAATGGGTTGGAGTTTTGTTTTGGAGTATTTTAATAAGTATTCTCCATTTGAGAAAATGGAAATTCTTGGGATTGAGACTGAAGAAATTTTGAAATTAGCTGATGGAAGCGAGTGGCATATTAGAATTGATTTGTTGGGGAAAGATAAGTATGGGAATTATTATGTGTGTGATCATAAGACTAGTTCCAGGATGAAAGAGCAATATTATGCTGATACAGATAGGCAACTAGCGATGTATTCTATTTGGGTGAGGGATAAATTCAAGGACGCGAAGTCTGTGAAATTGATTTGGCATATGTTAGCATTTAATGAAGAAGTTGTTTCTGAGAGGACTCCTGAGCAGGAAAGGAAGCTCCAGGAAGAGGTTTTAATTAAGATTGCACTCATTGAGCAGGCAGAGAGAGAAGGTAATTTTCCGACGAGTGTTTCGAGACTTTGTGATTATTGTTTGTATAGAAGTTTGTGTCCGGAGTTTAAAGAGTAAAATTAACTTTTTGCAGGTTGCACTGGTTGAGGAGTATATCTGCATAAGTAATATGTGTCGCCTCTTGCATCTAGTATTATATCGCTACCTGCTGGAGCAGTAAGTGCGCTATATTTTCTTAAATGAGATATGTTTGGTGTAAAATTTGTTTGTCCGATTCTGTTTGGTTCAATAACTACCGCTTCTAAAGAGCCATCAAGGACTAGTAAGTCTTCTCTGTTAGCACCAGTATTAAATCTAAAGACAGCTCCTCGGGGGATTACGCCAATAGTTGGGATTACTATCTCTGCTCTTACCAGTTTTCTACTTGCCATGTAAAGCCCGCTTTGTTCATAAGTTTTAAAAGGATCGTTATCAAATTCTCCGCCTAATTGTTCTGCTAGATATGGAAGTTCTGTTCTCATTTGTGGTGCAGTTGCCCATCTTTCTAGTAACATTCTGCATACTTTTTCTTTGTCTAATGGCATAGAAATCTTGAGAAATTATTGTTTTTAAGCTTACTGGAGAAGTTTTGTCTCCGTTTGGTAGAGATTTTTATCCAGCTGTTTTATCACAATAATCCTTTTAAAGAAGAATTTTAATAAAGTCCAATGGCAATTAAAGTTGGAATTATTGGGTGGGGAAATGTTGGAAGAGGAGTCTATGAAGCTATAAAGAGAAATCCTGACACGGAGCTGGCTGGAATTATTTCTAGAAATCCACAGAGAGTTTTGGGTGAGTTTACCGGACAGATGCCTCCTAGAGTATTTGATGCAATAAACCCCCCGTCTAGAGATTTAATAGATAGTGTTGATGTTGCAGTTCTTTGTGGAGGTTCTGCAAAAGATTTGCCTGAACAAGGCCCTTTCTATGCTAGTTTTTTTAATACTGTAGATAGTTTTGACACTCATGATGATATTCCTGCGTATTTTGAAAAAATGAATTCTATTGCTTTAGCTAATGAAAGAGTGGCGATAATTTCGGCAGGATGGGATCCGGGAACATTTTCTTTGGAAAGAGTTTTAGGAGATGCGTTCCTTCCAGGTTCAAAGAAAGAAACATTTTGGGGGCCAGGAGTAAGTCAAGGACATTCTGATGCAATAAGAAGAAAAGTAGGGGGTGTTGCAGATGCTATTCAATATACAATGCCATATGAAGCCGTATTGGATGCGGTTAGAAAAGGAAAAAAGCCAGAGTTGACAACGGCATTTAGACACTGGAGAGATTGTTATGTTGCTCTTAAAGAAGGTGTAAATCCTGAAAAAGTTAAAGAAGCAATTGTAACGATGCCAAAATATTTTGCAGGGTACAATACTCGAGTCACATTTGAAACTGCAGCGCAGATTGCAGAAAGAAAAAAGCAAATGCCTCATGGCGGATTTGTTTTGACTTCTGGTGAAACAGGAAAGGGGAATAAAGCACTGGTTGAATATAAAAATGATTGGGGAAGTAATCCTGAGGCGACTGGAAGTATTTTGGTTGCTTGTGCAAGAGCAAATTATAGATTACAGCATAGATGTCAAGCAGGCGCATTTACAATGTTAGATATTCCTCCCGCTTATTTTAGCCCGCATTCTAGAGAAACATTGTTAAAGAGTTGGATGTAATTTATCTTTGAACGTTTTGTAGACAACTAGAAGAAGCTGAGGCGGACATGAGTTTGCATATTGCTGTTGCTTTTGTTCTATCGAGATCTATGAAAACACGTACCATTTGGTTTAGACAGTCATCTTTTTTTATTGTTAGAATATTACACATGCTTATTGTAAAATCATAGTTTGCGATTGTTAAATCATTTGAATAAAACCAAACTGAACTATAGCAATTTGAAATTTGCATGTCGTCACCTATTTTTTGGCAAACTGCAACTGCTAGTTTTGGATTTGAAGATGCTAAAGCATTTGCGACATTTTCATAGCATCGACTTTTTAAAACAAGAGAATCGCAAACTGTTAGGGCTAAATCTTGGTTCATTTTTACAAGTTCTGGTGATGATGAAAAGCTGTTTAGGCATCTTTCTTTGATATTTTCATCTGTGATCTTTTTACAAAGTTCTAGTGATTTTGAAGCATTAGTTAGCCAGTAGTTGTCTGCAATCCCTGCAAAGCAATTTCCTTGGTCTGTTCCCGTTTTTTGTTCACACATTAGTAATTCTGTTTCTTTATTTACATCTGAGCTTGCGTAAATTGCTCCATAACAATGTTCTCTAAAGTTCTTATCTCCCGCCATTGAGTTACAAATTTCTACCGCACGAGTTTGATTTGTTTCAAAACTAACAAGCATGTCAATGCAATCTTTTTTATTTCCTTCTTCTGTTATTGCAAGGCAGGCGTCTAGTGCAAATGTTGAACTATTTTTTAGAGTGTCAGCGACGTAAAAATAGCAATCGTTTTGCTTATCTGGAGGGGATTCTTTGCAAAAATCTATTGCCTTTTGAGGATTTTCTAGAATTTCTTTTTCAGAGAGTCCGCCCTTTGAGAATATAAAAAATCCAACTACTGCTAAAATTATAACCGCAACTAGGGCCATAATCACCCATTTTTTCATATCTTTATGAAGATTTTTTTATTTATATATGTTGTTGTTTGAGAATGTAAAGATTTAAAATCGAGATTTAGTTATATGTTTTAATGAAAAAATCACCTTGGTTAATTTTTCTTGCGCTTGTTTTTGGTAGTGTTCTTATTGGTTTAGATAGAACTGTTGCGAATTTAGCTGTTCCGAATATTATGTCTTTTTTTGGTATTACATTAAGTGCTGCGAGCTGGGTTGCTTCGATTTATATTCTTTCAAGTGCGATTTTTGTTCCTTTGTTTGGCAAATTAGGCGGGAGAATAGGATATAGAAGAGTTTTCTTTTGGGGGTTTTTGTGTTTTATAATTGCATCATTATTAGCTGCTTTGTCTTGGAATATGGTTTCATTACTTTCATTTAGATTTTTACAGGGAATGTTTGGGGCTGCGATTTTTCCGTCTGCAATGGTTTTGTTGACAAAAGGGTTTCCTGATAAAAAGCAAAGAGCGCATGCTTTGGGAATTTGGTCAGCTGCAGTTGCTTCTTCAATTATACTTGGTCCTTTAATTGGTGGACCGCTGATAGATCATTTTTCATGGAGAAGTATTTTTTTAATAAACTTACCAATTGGGATTATTGGACTGGTTTTGTTATTTTTATTTGTACCTAAAGATAAGCCACATGATAAAGGGAAATTTGATTTTTGGGGAGCTATGATGTTGATGATTGCAATTTCTAGTTTAGCTGTTGTGTTAGATAAGGGATTAGAGTGGGGATGGGGATCTTTGTTAAGTTTGGTACTTTATGGATTGTTTGTATTGTGTGGGGTGGCTTTTGTTTTGATAGAGAGAAAAGTGGAGAGTCCGATTATAGATTTGAAATTGTTTAAGAATAAAACATTGTCTTCTGTTTTGATAATTACTTTTATTTCTCAGGGTTTATTTGTTGGAAGTTTGCTTATGTTGTCTTTCTTTATGCAGAATGTTATGCATTTAAGTGCAACAAAAACAGGATATATTTTCTTGCCATTTATTTTATCGTATATAATTTTCTCAGTTGTGGGTGGGAAGCTTGCTCATAAATTTTCAGCAAAATATTCTGTGATGATTGGTTTGTTGTTTAGTACTTGTGGAGCTATTTGGATTTCTATTTTAGCTCAAGATATTTCTATTTGGCAAATGATTGTTGGGGTGGTTTTGATGGGATGTGGTCTTGGTTTGACTTCTGCACCATTGACAACAGAGGTTACGAGTTCTGTTGGGCATAAACAAGTTGGTGTTGCATCTGGATTGCTTAATTTGACAAGAAATATTTCAGGTGTATTTGGAATTGCATTTTTGAGTACATTAATTACATCTGGATTTAGCTATTCGTTTGTATTTGGAATTTCTGCAGGAGCAATTGCTATTGGGATTTTAGTTGCGTTTTTTATAAAGAAATAAAGAGATTTTTTCGTTTCCTTTCATTTAATTGGTATAGACTTAATGTTTTTAAAGATGAGTTTTGAATGTGAAAACCATTTTGTATTTTGATGAGCGCTGGCTTTTGTGTATCACTTGAGAAGGGTTACAATAGAGAGGTTTTTAAAGTCTTATTTAGTCTATTTTTTAACATGTTAGCTAGTCAAGTATATCAGGCAGTAGAGGCTATAGGAGAAGGAAGGAGTTTTGTTTTGGATAGAGGACTATATGAATTTTTTCAAAGAGGCACTCTTGTAGAAATCTTGTCTGCAGAGGATTATGTTTTACGAACTTCACAAATTTCTAGGCTGCCGATGGTGCAACAAAATATTGTTCAGCTTGGTGATCAGTTAGCTAGAGTTCGAGCAGAGTACGACGAAGCAGACACGAAATTGGGTTCTTGGTTACATAGGCAATTTACTCATAGAGACAAATTATTTGATGAAGAAGGGCAAAAAATGAAGCTTAGAAAAGCGATCGATTCTACAGGAGCGAGGATATCAGGTTTAGAACAAGAAAAAGAAAGACTACACGAAGTTGAAGAATCTGTTAAAGGATATGTTGATGGCAATATTGGTTATGCGAGAATGATTGCGAATGACCAAAATGAAAGAAGATTAGAGCAATTGAAAGCAAGAAGAGATAGATTGGGGCAAATGACTTTTTCTGATTTTGAGCAAGAAGCTGAGGCTGTTGGAGCTGCAATTGATTCTTATTATAAACGATTTAAGAGTTTTTATGATCATTTAGTTAAGGAAGACGGTTTTGATGAAGAGTCTGAGGTTGCTGATTTTGCGTTGGCATTGAGCGCTATCGATGGAGATGTTGAAACAGTTTCAGAAAGAGCAGATGTTATTAACTCGTATTTGTACAAAAAAGGTCATGAGGGTTATGACAGATTAAAAGCTGTTGCTTTGATTGCGCAGCAAAAAGGAGAGATAGGGCAATTGAGGAAAGATGCTTTGGGAGTTTTTTCTAGAATGATTGAGGCGGAGCATGATGACTCGTGCGAGACATGGCAAGATGCAGCGAATATTATAAAGATTAGAGGAAAAAATGCGGACGAGAAATATTCTAGGGCGGAAAAAGTAATGGAAGATTTGGAAGAATTTAATTGGCAGAGAGATGATGAGAGTTATTTGATTGCAGAGGTTCTCGCACAAAAAGAAGGAGACGCTTCTCAAGTGGCAAGGGAGTTTGATAATTTAGAAGAGAAATTAACAGAAGATCATTGCGTTGCTTCGGGACTTGCTGCTTTGATTTTAATGAATTCTGCGAAACCAACGGAAGATAAAGTTACTAGATTCAAGCAGGTTTTAAGTGAAATGCCTGATTCTGGTTGGAATGATAGTACTACTTACTATCCTGTAGCAGCTGCACTTTCTTTGATGCCTGGTTGTGTTCAGGAAAATGTTATGTGGCTTGATGAAATAACTGAAAGGTTGGATGAGGATGATCTTGGAAGTAATGTTACAAGTAGAGCTTTGCATATATTACAAGGCGGGCTTAGAGAGCTTTCAAGAAATCCGCGCCCAGAAGTAAGGGCGTTATATGAAAATATAGATGTTAGAGATTTGTCAACTGATCCAGCATTGATAATGGAAACACAAGATGATGTTTCTAAAGATTCTTAATAATTTAGCTAATCAAAACCCTTTTAATCTCACATTTCTTGAATAAAATATGCCAGTTCGACAACCAATTGTTACGGTTTGCGGTCATGTAGACCATGGAAAAACTTCGATTTTAGATAAACTTAGAGGAACTTCTATTCAGGAAGGCGAGGCTGGTGGGATTACTCAGAAGATTTCGTTTACTTTGATGCCGAAAGAGACTATTCTTGAGAGAGGAGGAGTTGTTTTGGAGAAATTTAAGATACCACTTGAGATTCCGGGATTTTTATTTATAGATACACCTGGGCACGCTGCTTTTACTAATTTAAGAAAACGTGGTGGTTCTCTGGCTGATTTGGCTGTTTTAGTTATTGATGTGAATGAGGGAATTAAGCCACAGACTGCAGAGGTTTTGCAAATTCTTAGATTGAATAAAACTCCGTTTATTATTGCGTTGAATAAAATGGATAATATATCTGGATGGAAAATGGCTGAGTCGAAATTGTTTTTGGATTCTGAAAATAAACAGGCGTTGAATGTTGCTGAGAATTTTCAGGAGAAGTTGTTTACTTTAATTGGTTCTTTAAGTCATCATGGAATTGATGCTGAACTTTATAATAAGATTTCTGATTTTAGGACGAAGGTTGCGATTGTTCCGTGTTCTGCTAGGTCAGGAGAGGGAATTTCTGAGATTTTAGCAATGTTAGCTGCGTTGAGTCAGAAGTTTTTGAAGGAAAAGATTTCAGTTCAGTCTGAAGCTAGAGGAGTTGTTTTGGAAGTTAAGAAAGATAAGAGTTCTAATTATTTGGAAGCGATTTTGTATGATGGGGAGTTGTCAAATACAGATGAGATTGCGATTCCGGGTTTTGAAAATGTTGTTGTAACTAAAATTAGAAATATTCAGGAAGCTTTACCGCTGAATAAGGGTTTTAGGACTAAGGATAAGGTTACAGCTGCTGCGGGGATTAGAATGCAGGTTGTGATGAAAGATGATATTTTACCTGGAATGCCATTTAGAGTTGTGAAAGGTGCTGAAGATATTGAAAAAGTTAAAGCTGAATTTAAGAAAGAACTTTCTGAGGGAATTAGAACTGATGAAAAAGGAATTGTTGTGAAGGCTGAGTCTTTGGGAAGCTTGGAGGCTCTACTTGTTTTACTTAGGCAGAAACAAATTGGAGTTGTGAAGGCGACTATTGGAAATATTACTAAGAAAGATTTGTATATTGCTGGTTCGTTGCCTGAGGGAGATAGGGTTATTTTAGGATTTAATTCTTTCTTATCAGAAGAGGTTTCGGCACACGCGGGTGTCAGCTCTGATGAGCAGAAAGATGTTTCTGGAAAAGTTAAAATATTTTCAAATGCTGTAGTGTATAAATTGATTGAGGATTTTGAAGAGTGGAGACAGAAAAAGCAGATTGAGATTGAAAGAGCTAAACTTGAAGAGTTGCCTGGGCTTGTGAAGATTGCTGTTCTTGATTTTTGTTTTAGAAATACTAATCCTGCGATTTTTGGAGTTAGGGTTGAGTCTGGTGTTTTGAAGAAAGATATTGAGTTGATAAATAATCAGGATGTTAAAATTGGTCGGGTGAAGAGTTTGCAGGAAGATAAAACGCCTGTTGATAAAGCTGAGAAAGGAAAGGAGCTTGCGATTTCAGTTCCGGGACTTAATTTTGAGAGAGAAATTACAGTTGGAGAATTTTTGTATAGTCAGTTGTCTGAATTTCAGTTTAGAAAGTTTAAGGAATATAAAGATTTAGTTAATTCAGAGGAAAAATCTATTTTGCAGGCGATTGCTTTGATAAAAAGGCGGACGGATACGACTTGGGGGATATGATTTAGTTCTTAGCTAAAAATTCTAAAATAATAAAGTATTTGGAATATCATTCCATAGATAATCATTGTTGTAGATAGAATAAAAACAAGAACTCCGAATCCTACTGTTTTTTGTTTAAATGAAAATATCGAACTAACAAATCCAAGCAGTAGTAATAAATAAAAAATAATTAAGTTTGTAATTAGATTAGAGTTTCCCATTAAAGAAAGCGCTCCGATTGTCCAAATAGTAAAAATAATTTTGAAAACTAATCCTAACTTTTTATTTTTGACACCTAGTTTTTGTTTTATAATTCCTGCAATAAGCAAGGAAATACCCAGAGAAAGAAAAAATGCCATTAAAACAGGAAGATATTGCTCAAGAACAGAATCTTTTACAAAAACAAAATTAACTATCGGATAAACAAGTAAGATTAGTATAATTCCTGCGATTATAAATCCTCTGCCGTTTTTTTCTTTTAAAAACATGGTGGCTTGTTTCATTTTTAATTAAATTTTCCATTCCAAGTTTTGTTATATCGAGGGTTTCTACCGGTAGCCCTTCTGTACGAAGATATATTTCTTGTTTCTTGACGTAATGCTGTTCGTCGAGGTAGGGGGCGCGAAGTTACTACAAGTCTTCCTGTTTTCCCCGATTGATAGTGCTGAACTCTTCTTGCTGCGGGAAAACTAGTAGCTCCAAGGTATTTTGCTCTGCCTCGTCTGTCTACAATTTTGTATGTAACTGCTTTCTTTTTGCCCAACCAACCAAATAAGCCCATCTTTATTTTAGTTATTAAAACTTTTTAAATATGCTCTTTCTAGGAAATAAATAAGAAGGGCAAAATTAAAAGAAGCCCAAAAATTTATTTTTCTTCTTATAGTTTTAGAATACCCTAAATCTAAATCCCATCCATGCAACTTGTAGCCCAACTCCTGCTAAAAGAAGCCAAGCGGCTCCCGAGATTTGAAGTAAAAATCCAATTCCTCCTAATACTAAAAGTATAGATGGCGGATTTTTAGCAAATAAATGTGCAAAAATCTTAATCATGTTTTTCCCTCCTTCAATTTAACCAGAGGTTTTATAAAGGTCTGCCCCATTATAATCTCATGAGAAAAGGCATGTTCAATACTTTTTTCGCGAAACTTCTGTTTAGTTAAATTAACATAAGGGGTTTCGTTTTTGGTTTTTTGTGATATATACATTAAATTTTCCTAAGAAGCGATGAAAAGAGCTGGTCTTCTCACCACTCCTTTCATCAGGAAGAGTGGCATGAGAATATTTAAAGTTGTGTTACACTTCGGGGATTACTACGAATTTTTTAAAAGTAAAATCAAGAAGAAGTAGTCCGTGCCCCCCCCATTTTATAAGACGTGAGAAAGACTATAACGTAACAATTAAAAAGAGAGAATTATTCGCTAAATTATGGGCAAACATTTGATAAGTATTTTATTTTTAGTTTTGTGTGTGGCTTTTGTAAGTGCGGAGATGATAGCTAATTCTCCTGACGGATATAATCATAATGTAAAGGTTTATGTTGAGCAAGGATGGAATCTGGTTTTATTAGTTGATTTGGAAGATATTTTAGAGACTAGCGAAATAAAACAAGAAGATATTCTAACCACTTGGGTTTATTCCGCAGAGGAAAAGAAGTATCTTCAGTTTTATCCAAATAGGTCTGATATTGATTTTTATTATTCAAAAGATAGAGTTAGCGAGTATTCTGATGCGATGGGGCGAATATCTCTTAGTTCTATGTGGGTTTATTCAAAAAAGGCAGGGTATTTGGAATATTATAGAGTAGATGTGCCTAAAATAGATAATATTACTCTGTTGCAAGGATGGAATTTTCTAACAATAACTCCTGAAATGGTTGGAAAAAATTTAAACGAGCTAAAATCAGGTTGTAATGTAGAAAAAGCTTTTTTATTTAAGAATCAAAAATGGAATGCTTTAGGTTCTAAAACGTTTGATTTGGCTAGTACTGGGACTGGCTTTATAGTTAAGGTTTCCTCAGATTGCACTATGAGTTCAGATGTTCAAGAAATAAATTCTTCGGAAATGATACTTAATTAAGATGGGGGCTTCTAAACTTTGGTGGTTAGTTGTTGTTCTTGTTTTAATTATTATTGGTTTGGGTGCTTGGATTTTGCTTTCGGGAAATCCGGCTGTTTTGGATTCTATTAAGGGCGTAGGAAGTTCTATACCTCAACCGCCAGCATTACCAAAGGGCTAGTTGTTTGCATCATCAGTAGTGAATTTCTCGAGAAAGGGTTAAATAGTTTAGTTGACTAACTTTTATATGGGATTACTTGAAGATATGGAAAGCAGAGCAGCATCTAGAAAAAGTGCGGGAATTACTAATCCCTCGGATCCGGTTTCTAATTATGATCCTACTGCTGAAATGAGTAGAGAAGATAAGTTTCTTGCAAAACATGGGGAGCATTTAACCCCAAATGAAAGAGAGCAGGTTGCGCATCATGGAAAGATTATGGTATATGGTCCTGAATTAACTGACGGACCTATTGGTGGTTCTCCTGAATGGGTGACACCGGAAGAGTATAAGGCGAGGGGATATGGTCGTAAGTGGTGTTTCGTTGCGACAGTAATTTACTTGAGTGCAACTGCTCCGCAGCTTGAAGCTCTTAGAGATTATAGAGATAATGTTATGATGAGGAATTCTGTTGGCAGAGCGGTGGTTAGTTTTTATTATAGTCCTACTGGTGCCAGAGTTCAAAAATTTGTTGCAACCCAACTCCCCTCAACTCATGGGTTAATAAGAAGAAGTCTTGACGGGCTTGCTCATTATCATGAAACACATAGAAGTGCTTAATTATTTGATTAATTTTATATTTTTTTCCAATCAAATCCTACGCCCATGCCTTCTGCTTGGAAAGTTTGTTTTTGGAAAATTTCCTCAATAGAAACAGTTTCTTTTGCACAAACAAATCCTTTGGAGTTGTAAATTTCCTTTCTTACTTTCTTAAATTGAGCAATTGCTTTTTTCATGTCTGTTTTTGGTCCGATGATTTCTATCTCGGGTTTTTCTTTTATTGCTAGATAAGCTTGAGATTCTTGACCTTCTTTATAGTCAAAGTGTTGGTAGACTGTTTCTTGTTGTTTTCTTTTAAGTTCATCAATTAAAAATCTCATGAATTTTTTCATTTTAGTTCCTGCGATGTCTCCTTCTTGTCTATCTGTTTTGATATCTAGTTTGTAAACTGAAAGATTTTCTTTTTTTGCCTTTTCTTCGAATTCTCCGACGCTGAATTCTTGTTTTTTAAAGAAGCTCTCGGACGGATTTTTTAGGAATTCTTGGGATGATTTTAAAAATATATTGAAAGTTTCTTGAGTTAAACCGGCGCAGACATTTCTATATTTGTAAGTTGGGTCAATTAGAATAATGGGGGACTGAAGTTTACTTTGATTTAGTTCTCTAGTGATTTCATTTTTGTTTTTGAATTGTTTTTCTGGGTCTAATAGTTTGTCTTTAGCAATATTTTTCAAGAAATTCATAAAAGATTTGTAGTGAGTAACTAAAACTTCTAGAGCATAACCTGAAAATCCACCAATATAACTTTCAGCTCCATAACAATCTTGTGCATAGCAAAATGCCTTAGCTAGTTTTATTTCATTTGCGAGTTTTTTATTTTTAGAAATTTTTCCTTTTATATATTTTACATGAATTAGAGAAAAATCTGTGACATTTTCTGCGTTAGCAGGTTTCTTAAATTTCATTACGGGAATTAATTCGAAGGTTATGTCGTCGGAGTTCATTCTAATATAGTCTCTTGAGCCGTGGATTGTTTCGAAAGGAATTTTTGTTTTTTTAACTAGAGATTCAAAGTGTTTTATTTTGTCTTTTTCTAGTGTTATAAACAAGTCAATGTCCTGGTGAGGTTTGTCAATAATTGTTCCTTTGGCTAAACTTCCGCCAACTTCTGCTTTTAGTCCTTCTTTTTTTAGTTTAGAAATTATTTCTTTTGCTTTTTTCTCTAAATTTCTAGTATCTTCTGGGGAAAGAGAAATTTCATTAGCTACGTTTTTTAGAACTTGGTCAACCTTCATATAATAATGATGTTTTTGGGATTTATAAAGTTGAGGAAGGGGTTATTCTTTTTTATATTGTGTCTTAAGAAGGAACATCTGAGCTACATGAGTTCGATTTACAATACTCTTCGCAATGCGAATCGCAATAACGTTCACACCCAAAATCTTCATCACGTCCATCATCACTTTTAGCTTCGCCCCCACTCTCTTGCAGATCGTCGTGGGATCTTTCGCTAGTACAAGATTTCTTTCTAGGCAAATAAATAATATTTAAAATATTTCCATCGCAGGGTTTCGTTGTTGCCCTTTCTATATCTTCTAATCTGAAATTTGGTTTAGCCATATCTCTTTTCTCCTTTCTCTAGTAGGAACTACATTCCCTTTTCATTAAAATTTTCGCCTGTACACGCGCAATAGTCATCACATTTACATTTAGGTCTATCGCTTACACAATGACAGTACCTTTTGCAGTCTGAATCGCAACGACAATCAGAATCGCATGTGTATTTATTTGTAAGACAAAACGTTCTCTCATTACCGGGGATAGATTGTCTTAAAAGAGTACTACTTAGAATTTGAGCATCCATTGAGGATAAATCCGTAGTGGCTTCTTGTGTGTCTTCTAATCTAAAATTTGGTTTTACCATAGTGTTTTATGTTTTGTTTATTTTTAAATATTTATGTGTTTAAAGACTAACACATCTACATTTTCTACGCAATTCCTCAGGATTACATTCGCATTCGTAATTACATGCACATGGGCGCGGGGGAGGTTCAGGAGGATTAACATGCCCTTCACAATTACAAGGTTCAGGATTTGTTCTGCAAACCAGCTCACATCGACAATATCCCCCATCATGATTTGCAACTTCGCCTTCACAAACGCAGCTATCATATTTGCAGGGTTCTGTATAAAAAAAACATGAACAGAAAGTTTTTTCTTCAGGGTTATTTCCTGATTTTTGTAAAGATACGCCTTTAAGAATTTTTGCAGAGTTTCCAATAGCTTCATCATCTATTTTGTCTAGTCTAAAGTTTGGTTTATTCATGTTCTTTTGGAGTTGTTTCTACTTTTAAGTTTTGTTGTGGTTTAATAGCTAGTTTAATTTGAAAAGAGAAATCAAAATGTTTTTAATTCTACTAATGATTATAGAGTTATACATGCTATAGCCATGTTGAAAAGGAAAAAAGGTAAAAATAAAATATCTGGAATCTGTGAAAAAGAGTTGGCCTCAGTTTTGGAGATTTTTAGAAAGCCCAGTATAATTTTAATTTTATAGATCTTTATTTATTTGCCATCTTCTGGAGTGTGGTCTTCGCATCTACATTCACTTACACAACCACAGACTCTTCCGCAATGACCTGCGCAATATGTTGGTTTTGGTTTATTGCCTACACAGCCGCATTGCGTATCACATCTACATGTGTATCCGTCTGTGCTACATTTTGTTAAACAGAATGTTCTTTCGCTAGCAGTAGAGGAGGTAGTGTTTAGATACTGTTCATTTAGAATCATTGCAACTGGTTCAAGACTTCCAGTGGCTTCATCATCAACTTTGTCTAGTCTAAAATTGGGTTTATTCATGTTCTTTTGAAGCTGTTTCTGTTTTTAAATTTTGTTGTGGTTTAGTAGCTAGTTTCACAATCATTTCGTTTAATAGTATCCCTTGGTTTATTCTACAACGCGAATTACCTTCGTTGCATAATAATGAATTTGTCTGGGAAAAACTTTTTGCAAGACAATCTCCCGCACAGTTGAATTTAGCAAAACAGTCTGCGCAGTAGGGCATATTTCCAACTTTTCTATTCTTTAAATTTGCTAATTTATTTTGATCAAATTCAAATTTTTTAGTTTGAGGATTATATTTTCCTATATAAAATATTTGGCTTCTTGGATCTTCTGCTCTACAAACTTCCAAGCACGTTGTGACATCTCCTAACGGTGTAACAAAAAAGTTAGATCCTGCGGCTCCGCAAAAATGGTCACTTATTTTTTCCAAGCTTCCTCCAGAGTAATATACGGATTTGCCAAGAGCCTTCGCTGTTTTTTGGGCTTCAATTAAATTTATTAAAAATGCTTCTTCGGTGGGTGCTAGTTCCTTCGTTGTTTTACATCTTCCGCATTCAAAAAGGGGTTCTAGGTGATAAGAAGATACGCTGGGGCAAATTGAGGCAAAGAAGTCTACTATTTCGGACATTCTTCCGACAGTTTCAGAAGTGATAGTTGCTCTAACTCCATATTTAAATTTCCTTTCTTCTAGAAACTTAATTGAGGATAAAACCTCGGGGAAAGAAGCACCGTCTCTTGTTTTAGAATATTTTGGTCTCTGTCTATTTTGAATATCTTCCGTTCCATCAAGAGAGATAGAAAGACTATCAAAATTCTGAACAACCCAGTCAAGATAGTCGCTTCTCATAACTCCATTTGTAACTGCACCAACACTTGACTGAAGATTATTTAGTCTTGCTTTTCTTCTAAAATATTCAGTGCTTCTTATGACTACATCTTTGTGCCCGGGAAGAAATGGTTCTCCTCCTCCATGAAAACCCAGGGACACACTTTTTTGTCTAGTTTTCAATGCGTTCTTAACAATTAAGTCTATAGCACTTTCCGCAATTTCTATTGGCATATTTGGAGTTAACGCTTCACCTGCGTTTGCATAGCAATAAACACATCTAAGATTACAATTATAAGTGGGGAGCAAAGTAACACCCGTAGGGTCATAACTTTTTGGCTGTCTAAAGCAATCATCATTGCCTACTAAGTCTTTACTTCCCGAAACCAATATTTTAGAATCAATAAGTTGTCTGGTTAAATTTGCATCTGTTGCCCAAGGACTTTCGCCAGCATTTACTCTTTTTAAAAAGCCGATTACTCCTTGATTAACTCTCATTAAAGCTCCCTGCAAGGGGGCATAAAGAATATATTCGCCATTAGTTGTAGGAACTACAAACATTTCTTTAGTTACTTTTAATCTTTCTTCTAATGACGTTTCCATATTCAATCCTTTTTATTTGTTCTTTCTGATATGTGTATATATCCTGCAACTTTCAATTCGTCTGCTAAAACTAGCATATGGATATTAACAGAAATACGACCTCTCTCTCCAACAGGCCTTCTCTCAAAATCTTCTCCAAAAGTTTTTAAAAACGCATCTCTTCTTGCCCCAGCATTAGCTAAAACTCTTGCAAGATTGTTACCTTCAGTCTCTCCAACAATATATGGATGTTGATTAAAATCTACTTTACTCAAATCTTCAACTCTGTCTCTATAAACCACTCCGCCATGCATGGCTGTTCTTCTGGCCATTTGCTGCTTACTTTCTTTTTCATACATTGTATCCATTTTATTCTTCTAGAATTCTAAGGTGATTCTTTACCAACACCTCAAATACTCTTAGAAGTCCTTACTTTAAAACCTTTCTATTTTATCTCTCACAGATAACATTTATAAACAAAATTTACATCGGTTTCTTGATGAAAAAGAGAGGGTTTTTAGTTAAGAAAAGAGCACAGGTTACTCTATTTATTATTCTCGCTGTTATTATTCTTGCAGGAATAGTGGGGATTTATTATTTGACTGCAAATCCAGATGTTAATAAAATAGGTACTGAAAATCCTACGGCGTATATTAAGCAATGTATTGAGGACAGTGTTGACAAGGCCCTTCCCCTAGTTCTCGCTAGAGGCGGTTTGTTAAATCCAGACAGTCGTGAGGATAAGTCAGTTCTTTATGACGATAATTTAGTTCCTTTTTTGTGCTATTCTTCTAAAAAAGAAACAATATGCGAAGTTAATACTCCGTTATTGAAAGCAAAAATTGAAGAGCAATTAAAATTAGCTACTGAAAAATTAGTAGATGATTGTTTTAGTTCCTTAAAAAGAAGTTATGCGAGCTATGATTATAGCGAGAGCAAAGGAGAGTATAAAGTCGAAATTTTACCGAGTTCTTTAAAAGTAACAAGTAGTAAAAAAATTAGCCTTTCTTCTGGAGGGCAGGCTCAAACATTTGGTCCTTTTTCTTATGAAGAATCTAGTCCTATTTTTGATTTTGTTATCTTAACAAATAAAATATTGAACGAAGAAGTTAGTTGCGATTGCGGTAATGAAGCTTGCAGAGCGAACGTTTTGGAGTTGTCCAAGAAGAATCTTGATTTTGAAATAACTCTTTTTGTCGGCGGAAAAGATATAGAAATTTATACTATTAAAGATATTTTAACAAATCAACAATTTAAATTTGCAGTGAGGAATTGCCCTAACCAATGAATAACCTAAAAGTCATAAGAAATATTTTATTAGTAATAGCTGGAATATTTTTAGTTAGCTTTGCTTATGCTGGAGGATGTTGTTTTGATAGGTCAACTGGAGATTGTTCTAAAAATGCTGAGCAGGATTCTTGTTCAGCAGGAGATTGGAGCACGGATTCAACTTGCAATTCTGTTTCAGAGTGCCAGGCAGGATGTTGTGTCTTAGGAAATAAGGTGGAGTTTATCACTCCTTCAACTTGCTATTTTAAGGCCCAGGCTCAAGGAATCAGGGAAAATTTTCAAGCAATAAATGAAGCGCAATGTTCTAAACTACAATCAAAACAAAAAGAAGGCGCGTGTATTGTTACAGGAAGATATGATGATAAAACATGTAAATATACTGTACAGTCAAGTTGTACTGTGGGACAGTTTTTTGAGGGAACTTTATGTTCTGATGCTATAATCAAAGAGAAGTTTAATGTAACTTGCACAAAAACAAAAAATACAATGTGCTATAATGAAGATGCTCATTATGTTGACAGTTGTGGGAATCCCGATAAGAAAGAAACAGATTGCGATTATGAAAATGGGACAATTTGCTCTATGGAGAAAGCTGGTGCTTCTTGTAAAAGTTTAGATTGCGTAGATGATAAAGGAGTTAAGAGAAAGAATGGAGAAGCTTGGTGTTATTATGATGGTGTGAAGTTAAATTACTTTAGTTTAGATGGAGCTTCTCGTGATACAAAATATGGTGTATCTGAAAAGATTGAAAACTGGGTTGAAGAAAAAGTTGGTTCGGAATTTTATAGAAAATTTTGTTTGAATGGGGAGATTCAAGTTGAGCCGTGTGCTGGGATGAGAAATGAAGCCTGTGATATGGGGAAGTGTGTGAAAAATCCTTGGCAAGATTGTTTGTTAGCAGGTAATTCTACTAAAGATTGTGATACTAAATGGTGTAGTATTTTTAATGGACATCCTGGTTGTGGAATATCACTTGGTGATGTTGAAGCAGCATCCGGAGGATATGTTCCTGCAGGGGTAGCATTTTGTAAGGGAGCTGATAACAAAGGATATACAGATATAGACAGTCTTAATAAGTTTGTAGAAGGTTCTGATGTGAAGCTAACAACAACTTGGGATCCTGTTACAAATAGTCAAGTCGTTTCAGGTATGCCTACTGAATTTCGTCCAAAAATTAGAGAAGAAGCAGTTGAGGCTGCAGGAATAAAAACTTGTTTTCCGTTAATTGCTGGAGGATTTATGTATGAAAAACAAATTGGAGACACATCTGATTCTACAGTATGCTCTGCTGGAAACGTGCAAGAATTTCAAGCGGATTTTGTGAGAAGTAAACATGATAGCTCTGCCGATACTTTCGAATATGAAGGAGTGACAAAAGATTTTAAGCACACAAAATATTTTATTGCAGGTATAGGGGATGTTTCTTGGGGATTGGCCGGAATTTTCAATATGAATCCTGGTTGGTGGGGTTCAATTAGTCAAAATAATTGGGGAACGGATACGACTTATAAAATATTTACTCTCGGAAAAGATGCTAAAGGAGACTATATGTATGAAACTCCTAAAGAGCTTGAACCTTGGTTTGTAGATTCTATGCAAAGAAGGTGTTTGTACACGAGTGATTGCGTCGGGCAGACGAATTATTTAGGATCAGGGGGAACTGGTACGAACATTATTACTAATCCTGTGTCAGGAGTCTTAGGTACAGGGTATGATGGTAGAGTAACTGTGACACATAAGATTTCTCTTCAGTGTATGCCTTACGAGGCTCCGAAGGAAGGGAATTGCGGAAAATGTCAGACCGATCCTAAATATCCTTGTACTGAATATAAATGTAAGAGTATAGGAAGTAATTGCGAATTTATTGATGATTTAGGAATTAATAAAGCGGTTTGTATGCCTTCTAGTGATTTATCTGCTCCGAAGATTTTGTCCCATAACCTAAATCCCGCAAGTCCAATAACACCCTTTTCTTCTGTAACAATTAATTTGACAACGGATGAAGCTTCTTCTTGTAAATTTAGCTTAGGAAAAGCTGGCTCTAAATTTGAAGATATGACCTTTGCCTTTGGAAATGATTGGGGTAAAAATCATTCTCTTATTTTGAATATTCCTGGAAAAGTAAAGGCAAATGTTAGTGATGAAGAAGTTCAATATGATTTTTTAAGTAGAGATGGAAAATATGAAATGTATGTGAGATGTTCTGATCCAAAAGGAAATTGGAATATAGAGCCTTATCTAATAAAATTTGAAGTTATGCAAACTCCGGATGGTGTTCCTCCAGCGCTTATGTATTTTAATCCTAAATCTGGAAGTCCTATTGCATTTAATACAACAACTAAGTCAATTAAATTTAAAATACATGAGCCTGCAGAATGCAAATGGGATTTTACAGATAAGAATTTTAGTGAGATGGCAAATAATTTTTCGTGTGATTTGAGCGTGTATTCTGGGGGAGTTTTGAATGGATATAATTGTGATGGTGTTTTAACAAATGTAAGTACAGGAATTGGAAAGGAAACTAAATTTAATATAAGATGTAAGGATCAACCAGGGTTAGAGGGAAACGAGAGTAAATTTTATAAAAGAAATGTAAATGAAAAGAGTACTCCTTATTCATTGAAAAATTCGGATAAGTTAGAAATTATAGAAGTTGCGCCGAAGGGCAGACAAGTTTTTGGAGTAGGTACAAATAACTTTACATTATTAGTTAGAACAAAAGGTGGAGGTGATGGCGGAAAAGCCGTGTGTAAATGGAAACTTGATTACTTAAATGTTTCAACGCAATTAAGAAATTTATCGACTACTAATTCAACTTTACATAAACAAGTAGTCTCAAATAAAACTGAAGGAGATTATTCTATCTATGTTGAGTGTTCTGATATTGCAGGAAATATTGCGAATGCAACTGAAAGTTTGGCGTTAAGATACGACCGAGATGCTCCGATAATTTCTAGAGTTTATGATAACAAGGGCTCTTTAAGAGTTTACACAAGCGAATGGGCTGTTTGCAAATATGCTAGTGTTCTTGATGCTTCTATTGGTTGTTCTTTTTCTTTAGCTAACACAAACTTAACTTCAATGACTAGCACAAATAATCTCGAGCATAGCGGAGTTTGGACAAAAGGAAGAACATATTATATAAAATGTCAAGACTTATATGGAAATATCAATTCTGTTTGCGGAGTGATTGGAAAAGCGGTTTGATTATTGTTCTCCAAAAACTCTTATCCATTGCTTACGAGCATCAGCTTCTAAACCATGTACGCTATCGATATAAGGAATTTGTAATTCTGTTAAGACTTTGATTTCTTGAGGGTCACGAGTATAAACAAGAGTAGGTGTTTTTCCTGTGTGTATTGCGAAATAGGCTAGATATAAACCATGTTTGAAAGGGTCTTTTCTCTCTCTAAGAGTGGGGATAGGAATATCGTGGCCTGCGGGGTCTATTCTTAATCCTTGCATAAAAAAGCCCCTATATAGCCCAGAGTTTATTCTTTCTATCGCTTCAGGAACATTACGCGCAAGAGGTTCTATGTCTTGTCCAAATAGGTGAAGAATCATTTTGTGATCTTTGGAGTGGCCTACAGATAGTACTTTTTTCATGTTTTTATTTGAATTTTTGTGGTTTAAAAAGATTTGGGTGATTTAAAGGGGAGTATAATAATGTTTAAGAATAGTTCTTTTATTGATTTTTCATGGGGCAACTTATAGACTACAGATCCGTTGCGCAGGCAAGTGAAGTAGTATTTAGAAATATATTGAGAGATATGAAAGCTAACCGGGGGAGACTACCGGGGGCGGCGTGTGTACCTCAAGACTTGGAAACTGAAATAGCAATAGATGCTTTTTTTGAAAAATATTCTGCAGGAAAAAGATTTGGCAGGTTTACTATTACTAATTTTAGAAGACCCTCAGCAGTTTCAGCAGCTATTACGTTTGAAGATATAGCTTATTTATCCGGTGGAGGAGCAGAGTTAGAATATCTTGTAAAAGAGGATAATTCTGTGGTGTATCAGAGACCTTTAAGAGTTGTTAGAAGTTTCAAGTAAATTTTTTAAGGAATAAAGTTTTCTCCCGGGGCAGTTTCTTGAAAATATTTCTTACTATGAAATTATTCTTCTTTTTTGTCTTCTTTTTTAATGGGCATGCTTGATTCGATGTCGATCATATACTTTCCTTCTTCAAGTTTGAATACAATTGGTTTTCTGTTTAGCAAAGAAACTAAATCAATTTCAAATTTGCCAGGACTGATTACTCTTACTGATTCTACGTCGAGAATTACTGGTGTTTCGTCGTCTTCTACTTTTAATATTTGTCTAACATCCGATTCTACTTTTTCTTTTTCTGATTTGCTAAAACTTTCAAGAGGAATTGATTGTTGAGCTAGAAGTTGCTTAACTTTTTCGTCTTTAATGTAAAAGAAAAATCTACCTGAACATTTTGCGCATCCATCTAAAATTTCTCTGCTTCCTACTTCAATAATCTTTCCGCAATGGATGCATTGGTGTGGCATGTTTATAGAGATTTGTTTAGATTAATAAATGTTATTGTGATGATTATTTTCTTTTCATTATGTAATAAACTAGGGCTATTCCTAAAATGCTTAGTAAAAATGTGAATTTGTCGAAGAAAGGAAGTTTAACTGATACTGAGCAAGGATAGTCCACTGTTTGAGATATACAATCTTCTCTCGTTCCTGTTGCGTTGTAAGTTATGCTTATCTTTTGTTCTGAACTGGAACATTTGTCAACTGGTTCGTTTGCTGCCCAATAACATGTGTCTAATGTAGGTGCGTTTGGGGGGAGGAGGAAGCAATTTGTATTGTTAGGGTCGTTGATTTTTTCATCTATTGAAGGTAAACATTTATTATTTTCCCAAACACATAAACAATCTGTTCGTATTTCGCAAAGGGTAGCGGTAGAGTCATTCGTTATTGTTCCACATTTATTAGCTATTTCTGCGTTAGGTATGCTGTCTCTTGCTATTTCTAGACTTGTATACACTCCGCATAATGCTGGAGTCGGTAAGTCTTCGCAAAATCTTGATTTACATAGCTCTACTAATGGCTCATGTGCGTTTGGATCTTCTACACAACCGTCTGGTGAGGCAGTCTCTATTTTTGTCTTAGTTCCATTTGTTGTGCATTTGCTCGTGTCCCAATTAGAATACGAATAAGTGCAGATAGGAGCGTCATAGGTACAAGCTTCAACTTTTGTTTCTGAAGCAAGATCTATATTTTCATTGCACCCAAGTGGAGTTCTAGGGAGTATTAAGCTTCCGGTAATTTCGTTGGATGAAGTACATTCGCTATTCGTAAAGTCGTATTGTGCTTCATCACATTTTGCGCAGTTTAAATAATCAGCATAAGAGATTGGAATCCACGTTTCATTTAAAGTTATTGTTGGAGGGCATCCTACTAAACTTCTATTTTGTTTTCTTGAGTAAGTTCCATCTGTGTTATCTCTGCATACAGAAGTGTTTTTTATTGTTGCGCAAATAGAAAATTGAAAGTGTAGATTGTCTAACCTTCTACCGTTTAAGTCTACTTTGGGTATTGATGCGCCGTTACATTTGTCTAGCCCTCCTGGGTATTTTTTTGCAGCAAACACTCCTACGTCTTTCTCACCATAATATGTTGGACTTGCAAAATTATATCCTGAGGAGATTGGCGTGTTTGCGAGGATTTTTAGGCTAATATTGCAGCTTGGCGTACCATCCGCGTCTAGGACACCGAATGTAAACTTTTGATTTGCGCCAGGAGAGGGTTTTATTATAAAAGTTCGTTTGGGATAGTTACAACCGGCGCCCCTACAAATTGCTGTGCAGCTATCAAAAAAATAAATCGGAGGATTATATTTAGCAGAATTAAACCAATTATAAGGAAAGCCGACCTTATTTGCGCAGTTAGGTGCTGTTACCTGGTTTACCCAATTGTAATAGAAATACGCATAGTCATTTGCTTCTAGGAGTTTAACTTTGAAAATTGTGCCTTCCATAAAATAATATTTGTTTCCCCAATGAGTATTTGTAAGATTTCTAACTTCATAGACAGCCGCACTTGTTTGATGGATAGAAATGAAAATTCCTGCTGAAATTAGTAGTAAGATTGCGATTCTAGAAAGAGTTTTTTGTTTTATCATCTTCGTCTTAACATCAACTCAATTTTTTTTGGGTCTTTCTTCATTTCTTTGACAACTGAAGCGGGCCCAATTAAAGTTATTGAATCTTGTTCACCGACGAGAACTCTCGCGATATTGTGTCTGACTTTGTTAAACAAACTTTGTTCTGTTTCTCCTGAGAGGGTTGAAATTTCTACTCCTTGGAATCCTTTAATATTTCCAATAAGAGTCATTGTTGTTTCAATAAGTTTTGTTTCTTCTTCTGGTTTTAATCTTCCTTGTAGAATAATAATCTTATTTTCTAAAATTAAACCAACTATCTTTTTTATTCTCCCAATAGAATCTTCTTTTGCTATTTCAGAATAAGGCATAAAGTGTATAGTTAAATCTCTTTTGTCGTGTTTCTCCTCTTTTTTTACCATCTTATTTCTTTTTAACTCCTTTTTTATTTTTAAACTTACCGATAATAAGACCAATGATAGTACCAACAAGAGAGCTAATTAAAAAAACAGGAATTGCTAGAAAAAATCCTAAATAAAATGTTCCCATCGAGCATTCACTTGAATCATAAGCCATTTGATTACATGTAGAACTATCCAATATTATAAGAAAAACTATAAGTAGAATTATTCCGATTATCCCGCCTTTAAGCCAAGTTTTCATTTTACTTTTTTTACTAATTTAAATAATTCTTCGTAAAAATTTTCTATGCCTTCACCGCTTTTTGCGGATATTCCTATAACTTTATATTCTGGAAATGCTGCTTCTATTTTTTTAACGTCTGATTTTTTTAAATCAATTTTGTTTGCTACTACAAGAACAGGAATATTTCTTGCTGCTAAATTTCCGATGATAGTAATATTTACCTGAGAGTATGGATTTTCCGTCGAGTCGAGAACAATTACTACCGCATTCATGTCGTCTAGCCATTTGATTGATTCTATAATTCCTTGGGTTGCTTCTTTTGCTCTTGATTGGGCGTCTTTTTTATTCATTCCGAATTCCATAAACTCTTCATAATCAATTTTCGTCGCTATTCCCGGAGTATCGATTAGTTTGAATTCTAGTTTTTTCCCGTTTTTTTCAATTTGCACTTTCTCTTTGAATTGAACGCTTCTTGTTTCATGAGGAATTTTACTGACTGTTCCAATGTCTTCGCCTATCCAATCTTGGCAGATTTTGTTAGCTAAACTTGTTTTGCCTGCATTTGGAGGACCATAGAAACCTAGTTTTATTTCACCTTTTTTCTTGAATAATTTTAGCCAAATCTTTTTTGTAAATGCTTTTAGCTTTTCCATCACCATGTTTTTATTTAATCTGCTTCGTTTATTAACCTTTTGTTGTGTTTGTTGTTAATTAATCGTAGCAATTTTACCTCCTGAATTGATTTTGAAAATTTTGTTTGGTTGGTTTTGGCGTCGGCATTTGCTTAGTTTTTAATTCTTCTATTTTCTTCTTTTCGCGATACGCAATAATCTTTTCTATAGGGATTATTTCAAACATACCTGTGTTTTTTCCTTCTGATTTTCTAATTGCATAGGAGATTTGTTCTTTTGACCAGCCTTGAGAAAGAAGGGCTTTTTCTATTTCAGTATCTGATGTATTTTTTTGGTGAGAGCTATTTATGAAGGAGATTAGGTTAAACAGACTTTCCCTGTTTGAAAATAGATAATTTTCGTATCTAATTTTATACCAGACCTGAATAATTGTGTAAACTATTAAGAGTACGAAAACAATTACGATTAGCCATAACACTGTTGGCAAAACAGGATAGCAATCACTTCTGCATAGCTTATAATTTTCATTTGAATCACAGAGGCTATTATAATTACAATTAGGATTTTCCGTGGGTATAAATATTGCGCTAAGCTTTGGAGAAACAAACATAACTGGGCTAGAGATATTTGCTGTGAAAAAGTTGAAATATAGACGGCCGTTAGCTCCAATTTCAATTGCAGTTGCTCTATCTTCTATATCTATTGCAGCGATTGCTTGTGGTAAATGCAAATTGTTTAAATCTTCTTGAATAATTAAATAGCTATCGGCGTTATACTTTGAAGTTATGTTTACTTCATATGTTGTTAGAACAGTTTCTTTTGAACCATCTTCTTTTGTGAGTAAAATGTCTTCTTTCGTTAGCTTAGAAACGATGTTTTTAACTTGCCAGTTGAAAATTGCCTGATTATACTCTTCTAAAACGCTTACATTTTCTTCAGTTGCTTGTTTTACAAATATGGGGTTGATAGCGCTTGCAGTATAAACAATTGGGCCGGTTTTTTTGTTTATTCCCTCTATTGAGACAGGAATTATTAGTTGTGAAAGTCCTTGGGCAATTGAAAGATAATCTTCTGAGGAAGAAGACACAGCTTTTTGCATTTCAATTTCTTCTAAAGATAACTTCAAACTAGCGGTTTTTGCAAAATTAGTTGCATAGTCTCTATAAAAAACAGGAAGGACGGCTACTTTCTCAAGAAATTCTGCAAGTTTTACTTTTTTTGAAATTATTGTTTCGTTTAGATAATTTTCTGGAGAGATTGCATCAATGATAAATGATTTAGAAGTTGAATAGTTTCCAGTTTCAAAGGTTAGAGAAAGATTGAACGCAGATATGTTTTGGTATGTATGTTTTGCAAATGATTTTGTAGTAGTTAAAATACTTGTTCCATCGCCAAAATCCCATTTGTAACTTGATGAGTTTCCTTTATTTTGTACATTCGCATAAAATAGTATTTCTATTCCTGCCGGAGGATTAAGCGGAGAAATGCTCATAATTCTTGGGAGAGTTTTTACTTCTACTGAAGAGTTTACTATTTCTTCTGTTTGTTCTCCGTCGGTAATTTCAATTAGAATTTCTTTCTCTCCTGCCGAAGTTAGTTTCCAATTTAATTTTTCAAGATTCAATTCTCCTAAAACGTCTGCTTTCAAATCGTCCAAACTAGTTTCATAAATTTTTTCTGTAGAAATTTGCCCACCTATAGAGCCATAGCTTAATTTAATATTTGAAATATTAATGTCTGTGCTATCTCCTAAAATTTTTATTGGGACAACGCATCCTTCTGAGCAACTAGAAGAGTATCTCTTTTGTAAATAGGTATTTATCGAATTTATTGAAGATTCTTTAAATGACTCTGGGAGTTCTATTGGCCCGGCTGATGCAGAATATTTTGGAGTTTTTACATAAAGAGAGTAGTCAAATTGTAAATTCCCGTTGTTGGTTCCATAAAATCCGCAGTTTGTTCCAGATGTTTCGCTTTTTAGTGTATAATCTATACTATCCGATGTTGCTTTTATACAAACATAGTATTCTCCTTTTTCAAGTTGTTCTGAAAAGTTTAGCTGGCAGTTTGACGAAGAATCGTCGTAGGTTGCTGAAGGTTTAGGGAGCGTGCATGTTGCTTTGTCTTGTAAGTACTTATCTTTTAGGGTAAAGATTAAATCAACTGTTCCTGCTCCGCTAATTTTTGCTCCGAGCAAATAAGATTTTGATGGTTCGAGAGTTACTTTTTCGCAATAGGGTGTTGTGCCAAGGTCCACATGACTTAACGAGGCAGATTCATTAAAACAACCAAATGTTGTATCTTTTGGATTGTTAAAATTTGCTGAAGGTTTGTCGTATTTCCAAATATAACTGTCTCCTATAGAAACTAAAAGAGGGATTCTATTTTTTTCAGGAAATGTAGAAGAGAATGTTATATTAAATGATTTTACAGAAATCTGGTCTCCTGTAACTAGCAGCCCTAAAGTTTTTTCTTCGCTCGTTGCTTGAACTTGTTTTACAAGTTCCCCATTATTTGTAACTCTTAAATTTTCGGTGCAATTAAAAATTTCGCATGATAGGGGTTTCTCATTTTCTTTTAAAAATTCTCTTAGAGTCATTTCTCCTAGGTCTGAGGAAAATTTAGAGTTTACGGAAATATTTTCTATCGAGAGATTTAAAGTTCCAGAAAGAGGTTCATCTATTCCATATTCTTGTTTAAGGGAATAGTTTGCAAAGTTTACAGTAAAAGCTGATGTGAACGACAAAATCATAACTAAAGCTAGCAAAATCACACCTTTTTTCATACGATAAATAGATAAAAGAGGTTTATAAATATAATGAGAAATCTTTAAATAATAGTTTTAATGAATAATACAATGGATACTCAACTTATGAGAAAAATCGAGGATTATGCTAGAACTCTAGACCCGGTAAATTGTAATCTTAGACTTTTAAGAATGGTAGAAGAATATCAAAGGAAGAGTCATTTGCCATATTCAGAGATAGCAAGAATGACAGAAATTCCGGAAAGTAGACTAAAAGATTTGATGAAGAGTCAAAATCCTAGATTGTACAGAGAAGAATTTGTGGCCTTGGCTTCTGGAATAGCTACTCCTGTTGATAGGTTATTTGAAATTCCTTCTGATTTATTAGCTGAGCCGGTAAATATTTTTCCTGTGTTTAGACGAGAGCCAACAAACGCAGTTCTTGTTTGTATGGATAGATATGAAGAACAAGATAGGGTTAGTTTAAAAGAAATGCTCGATATGTTCAGATAATTTCTTATATCCTGGTAGCTAAATCTTTTTAAAGTCAAAATTTTTGTTCAGGAGATGCAAAAATATTATTCGCATGAAATTGCAAATTTTTTAAGAGTAGGAAATCATCCAAGGGCTAAAGAAATATTGGGAGAGATATTAACTTTGGCGTTATCTGCTTCAAGAAGTGATAGTTTAACCAGAGGAAGTCCGTTGGCGCGTTGTTCTATGACAGAGAAGGCGTATGCTATGTTATTGAAAGCTCGTGTCCGCATGGACGACCGAGGAGATCCTTATTTACCTTTTGACGGAAGAGATTTGAGTGGTCTTCATTTGATGAGAGAATATTTGACAAAAAGAAATATTTATTCTAGAGAGAAATCATCTAATTCTGCAGCTGAAGAGGCTGGAAGGGCGCAAGTAGTTCAAAACTTTCCAGGATTTTCTGTTCCTGAAGATAAAACAAGGTTACTGCTTGGCCAAGATTATTTGAGTATAACAGACGCGGTTCGATTGGGTGTTCCTCCAGAGGCTTTGAGTAAAGCAATCGCTAAAGGTAAATTATTTGGAGTAGATCCTCGAGGATTTGATCCGTTAGATATTGCTAGAGCATTAGAAGAGCATAGGGCATTGCACTAAAAACCTTTAAAAACCCATTTTCTTACCTATAACTATGGTATTTAAAATAAATATTTCACACAAAGGAAAAGCGATTCATTTTGATACAGAAAATGAGGATTTAGTTGGTACATTAATTGGAGCAACAATAGACGGCAAAATGGTTTCTGCTGAACTTGATGGTTATGAATTAATTGTTAAAGGAACTTCTGATAAAGCTGGTTTTCCTGGAATTCCAACTGAGAAAGGCCCAACACTTAAGAGAGTACTTATGAAAAAGGGAATTGGAATGAAAGACAATACAGAAGGTTTGAGATTAAGAAAAACTGTTAGAGGAAATGAAATTTCTGCTGACACTGTTCAAATTAATACAGTTGTTAAAAAAGAAGGCGCAAAGAAATTTGAATCTTTGATACCTGCGAAAACTGAAGAAAAGAAGAAATAATTCTAGAAAAAATAGAGCGAGATTGTCTTTAGGGTTTGCAATGAACGAATTGTTTTGGAGAAAACCTTTTTCTGAGTTTAAGGTTTATTATTTGATTGTTTAAGATAAGAACAAAGAGGAAATTTACTAGGTACTTGATTATGTTGATACTATCGAGTAGTTACAAATAGAAAGATTTATAAAGCCTATTATTACTACTATTAGCATTATTACTACTATAAAGTAACATGGAATGTGACTATTGCGAATATAAATGGGAGTCGAGAAAAGAAGAGCCAAAAGCTTGCCCTAGATGTAAGCATAGATTTGACTATCCTTTAAAAAATAAATTAATAGGAGAACGAGATGGCGAAGAGGATTGATACAAGTACTGTTTCTAATGAGGCATTAACTCAGAAAGATGTAGATACTTTTAGAGATGCGCTTAGAGGAATTTATGCTGAAATTCCATTAAACAAGATTTATTTAAATTCTAGAAGCGAGATGAGGTTTAGTTACAAAGGTGCAGATGGCAAAATTTATGAAAGATCATTAGACCCAATGGTAAGTTCTGTTATTGCAAGTGCACTTGTTCCAAAAGCTTGCGTATTATACAGAGGAGGACACGGAGGGGGTAAAACTTCTATGGTAGAAGCGGTTTCTTCAAGATTGTTTTCAGATGTTCCACGAGATGATATTGTTGCTGGGATGATTAGAGGTAATGATGATCAGAATGTGAATACTATGCTTGCTTCATTTAATTTAGGCAAATTGCTTACAACAGGAGAAGAAGAAGTTAGGTGGAGAAAATTTGTTACTTGCCCTGTTAAACTTATTGATGAAATAAATAGATTCCCACCAACATCACAAAATGGTTTATTTGAATTAATTAATATTGGTAGAGCAGAATATGCAGGGCAAGTTTATCCAATTCATGACTTTTCATTATTTGCAACTGAAAATCCAAATGATGTTGGAACTTATCCAATGAGTAGGCCATTTTTAGATAGGTTTGGTCTTTGTATTCCTGCTCCACAATTACCTAGTGCTGAAGATTTGATGGCGTTATCTGGAAGAATGGATGATAAAATCTATCAATTTGCAGCTCCGAGAAAACAAATGACAATGAAAGAAACAGAAAAATTTGAAAAGTGGGTTGCGGATAATGTTAAGTTAACCAACGATGCTTTATTGTTTTCAATTTATCTTGCTTTGTCTTCAGAAACTTGCGCAAGAGCTGATTTCAATGGAAAATCTCATTGTGAATTAGGTTTAGAAGAAAGATGTAAGGGTTGCGAGCACGATACTGCTACTTCTTTATGTAAGTATACAAAAGATGGTTTTTCTGGAAGAGCTTTTTTAGAATTGCAAAGATGGGGAAAAGCGTATTCATTTTTACTAAATGCATTTGAAAAACCCGAGCAACCAGAAGTACAAATGTCAATGATAGAATCTATTGCTCCGTATGTATTATATCACAGAGTAGAACCTAATGACGCAATATTTACAAAGGATCCATTTTGGGGGAGAAAATTAGTTTACATTCAAGATATGGTTAAAAAAGCTCGAGAAGGATTTGCTAGTGTTAGAGAGCCATTAAGTCAGCTACCTCAAATTCTTGCAGGAAAACTTCCCTATGACCAATCTAAATTAGCTCAAGTAAAAAAAGATTTAGTAGTTACAACGCACTTTCAACCAGTAGCAGAAGCTGCTGGAACTTCAGATTTTAGAGCCATATACAATGGGATTGAAGAAATGCCCAATATTGGGCAAGATGAAATGATTGAATTAGAAAAAACGCTTACATTCGGAACAGACATTAACCCAAGAGCTCGTGCATTTTTGAGATCAAAAGCAGAAGCGAAAATGGGAGGCGCACAAACAGTTTAAAATGGTAACTCAATCTTGGGAAGATGTTCTAAAGAATGGAGCAGAAGAGAAGCAAAAGAAAGTTGAAGCAGAAAAGAAAAAAGAAGAAGTTGACAAATTAGAAGGTTTAGAAAAAAAGGATAAATTAATATTTGTTGCACGAGATATTCTAGGAGAATATCTTGCGGGCCAGGTTTATCCTCAAGTTATTCAGCAAGCTCCTGCGCTAAATTCTTTTTTGCGAAGATTCGGTCCTTATATTTTAGCATTTCAGAGAAATAATAATGGATATGGTGCTCAGTTTTCATCTCAGTGGACAAATTGCAATTCTGATTTAGTTAATAAACTACTTTCTGAAGCAAGTGATGGCTTCTCTGCTAAAACAGATCTTTTAAAAGGAGCTCAACAGAGATCAGATCCTTCTCTTATTTTTCCAGAGTATTTGCCAGTTGATAAGCTGATAAAAGGAATGAACTTTACTTTTAGTTCTCCTCTAGGGGTTGTTATGATGATGGCTCCAGATTATAGGCCGATTATGGCTGTTGCAGCAAAAAGATTCTTGGATAAAAATAAAATTCAGATACAAGATGGAGTGAAGAAATTGCAATATGCTCCTGACTTAGTTACTCTTTTAGAAGTGGCAAAAGAATATGACTGTACAGATTTAAAAACAAGTGTGCAGCAATTTAACAGTTGCTTATCACAGGCGGACTAATGGGAAATTTTTTTGATTTTTTTAAAAAAAAAGAAATTCTTCCTGATGATGGAAAAATTAGATTGACAAAAGAAGAAATAGCAGATCAGCTAAGGTTAGCTTGTTGGGATTTATTTATTTCTAACTTACCTAAACCAAAGATTATCGATACACAAAGAGATAGAAATGTTCCAGCAGAATATAAAGAAGGTGTTCCAAGTGGTTTCTCGATAAGCCCTGATACATGGGTAACTTATTTCAATTCAGATGATTTACCTGATTTTCCTACGAGACAAGATGGACTGGATCATACAAGAAGTATTGGGCAGCATGAAAATATGCATTTCATCAATGTTCCCGGAAGCAAAAGAATGCATGTAAGACTTGTCGATGCTGCAATAAAAGGATTACAAAATTCACAGGATAATCGAAAGGGAGAAGTGGCACACTTAACAGTTAATATTTTTGGAGATTGGGCTGGAGATTATTTGTTAGGAGTAGACAAATTTGGTAGAGAAGATTTTAGTACTATAACTAGAGAAAGAATAAGAAGAACGACAGAACAAGTTTCAAAAGAGATGAAGCAAAATGGAAGTCAGCACTCTCCGTTATGGAAAGTACTTGTAGGAACCTATGAGAGAATGTTTAATGATAATTTTAATTTAAGTAAATATGCCCCTCTAACAGGATCTGAGCAGTCAATTGTTAATCAGTGTGTTGAGATTATGGGAAGTGATTTTAAAAATTCTGATGTATGGCCTGAGAAAGTTGGTAGACTAGCTAGAACTCTTGAGGGAATTATTAATCAGTCTTCAAACCAGGCCCAACAACAAAATAAGTCAGGAAAAGGTCAGAGAGGATCGGGAAGTGGTGGGCAGGGCGGAGGAATGCCAATGCCCGATGACGTGAAAGGCCAGATGGGT
>Ga0247841_10000761_pt1 | contig 80843 bp, 85 predicted proteins | sample LaCruzMarch2015__2_FD_192410 | JGI IMG/M metagenome (GOLD analysis project Ga0247841, IMG submission 192410) | Freshwater microbial communities from meromictic Lake La Cruz, Castile-La Mancha, Spain - LaCruzMarch2015_18m | ecosystem: Environmental > Aquatic > Freshwater > Lake | place: Spain... | reverse complement strand
GGCGGCAACCGCACATTGGGCCAAATATGCTTTCTTGGCAGTGCATACCCCGGCCGCGCAGTAATTCGAAGCGCACACGCCGTTGCTCAGACATCCCCAGCCATTGGGCTTTAGCCCGCAGTATCCGTCCAAACAGACATTTGATTGGCATTCGGCTGCAGTTTTGCACTGGGCCAAATCAACTTTTTTGGTCGAGCAAATGTTGCTGTTGCAACCATAGCCCGTAAGGCACCCGCCGCAACTTAATACATTCCCGCAACCGTCGGAAATACTACCGCAATTATATCCAAGCGAAGCGCACGTTTTGGGAACACATAAAGCAGTGCATACCCCGGCCGCGCAGTAATTCGAAGCACACACGCCGTTGCTCAGACATCCCCAGCCATTGGGCTTTAGCCCGCAGTATCCATCCAGACAAACGGTTGATTGACATTCGCTCGCCGCATTGCAAGTCGATAAATCAGGTTTCTTGGTTATCGAACCCGAAAAAATTTGACTTATTACCCCTTCATCCCTACAAGTATATTTATTGTCTGGAGAATATTGGTAGGCATTTTGCCCATAACAACCGCCGCTACTGGCCAACGGCGCAAGATAAGGCATTGTAAAACCCATATTTTTCGATTTAAAGAAGGCATATTTATCCGAGAGAAACTGCGCCCTTAGACCCTGAGACATCTTGCTGAACGTATCCATATCGTCGTCTACGCCCCCATACCAGTCAAAATGGAGCAGGACATCGTTTGCTTTTGCCGCAAAAGTGGAATTCCACAATAGAGCCCAGCAAAATCCGGAAGCACTGAACTTTGAAGAGCAAGCGCCACTTTCTATGTTACCGTTAGGGTCTTCCCCGACGCCGCCAAAAATATAATCGAAAGACCTCAAATAATTTTCGTCCTGGACGCTATTGGTTTGACCACCCATTACCACATTCTTGCCTTTTGATACCGCGTATTGCCGGATTTGCGTCATTAGCGACGGCAAAATCGGGTTGGACATATTATCGCAAAGATAAACTTGGCCAAACGCGAAGTCCTGGATACCCAGATCAACCGCTTTCTTGGCGATGTAAAGTAAATATTTCTGATATTCGCTGCTGGAATAGGAAGGAATGCAAGTATTCGCGCCCCATTGGCCGATTGTCCCGGAAACACACATACCGGCAAAATTGAAATTGCGGTTTTCGTCGGGATAATAATATGTCGCGGTCGTGCTGATCGCTTCGGCAATAAACATCCCGTATATCAAGTTTTACTTGGTAATCCTAGACATTATATTTTGCGCCTGGGCAAAATCCGGCGGCCAGGCCCAAGTTTCCAACGACCGGTGCAGATACTGGCACTGCGAACGGTTCAGTAAGGCAACTGAGCTGTCCGTTTCGCTACCCGCATAACCCGAAAGCAAACCATCCCATACACAACCGTTGCTCTTAATTGCGGCCATCAACGGCGACTTCGGCCGAGTAACAGACACTGCGACATTGTTGCTCGGGCTTCCAAACCATTGCACATTTTCTTGAACCATTTTCCACTGGAAATTGTAAGTTCCCGGGTTGGAAGGCGCCGTTATGTTAAAAGTGAAAGTTTTTGATTTTCCGTAAGCAATGTAATCACCCGACGACATTTCTACGCGGCTCATTCCCCAATTCCAGTTATCTTGCGGATTCTGCGCGCCCAATTTATGTTTGGCCAAAGCTGTCCACGCAGTCGAGCCGGTGTTTGTCATCGTCACCGATACCGAATATGTCTGACCGGCAACCATAGCAGTTGGCACCGACTGGCTCACAAACGCGGCGCCGTTTGCCGCAAACGCCGTGCCGGAAAACAGCAAACCGCAAAAAACCACCAACACCAAAAAAATTGAAATTTTTTCCATAATATTTTTATATTACTTCATCATAACAAAAAGCCGCCCCATCGGCGACCTTTTGTAGCCGGGCCACCCGGCGAACGATGTTAAAATAGGTTCGTTTCCAAATTTTTGACAAACCGTTTTAACTTATCGGGAGATTCTAATTTAAAAAACTCATCGGCGGTTACCCATCTGAAATCATCGTGTTCAAAGCTAAGGGTAACCATATCGGAATCGATTTGGGCAATGTAGGCAATGGTTACCCAAAAATCGCCTTCTTCGTTTATATGGGACTCAACATCAAAAGGTTCCAATTTCCCAACCTCCAGGCCGGATTCTTCTTTTATCTCCCTGATAATTCCCTTGGTCGCATCTTCCCCGAAATCCAAATCACCGCCCGGAAAATCCCATTTATTCGGACTTAAGGGAGCGGTTTTTGTTCTATGGATAGTTAAAAATTTACCTTCTTTATTGAATATGATCGCTTTTTGGGAAACTCCTATTTTTTTCATATTTTCATTCTACTAAAAAGCCGCGTAATTAAAAATATTGCTCACCATGGACATTGCCCGGTGAGCTGCATAAACAGGTCTCTAGAACGTCTCATCCTCTATCGCGTCGCCCTCTCCCGGCAAGCAATATAACGCAAGCAGCTCGCTGCCATACCCCAAAGAACTTGTCACGGTGCCCCGACAAACCAATTACCGCTTAGTTTTACGAGCCACTTCTTACCGTTATCAACGGTGATCCATTGCTCTCCGTCAACATCGTCGGTCTTTTCCACTTTATATCTTTTCCCTTTTTCGAGTTTAAACTCCCCGCATCTTTCATAGTTAAGATCCGGGCGAAGCACAACCTCGTCACCGACGCCAAACCTTGTTTCCGCCATAAACACACCTCCCGTAAAATATATCATCAAATCGAGTCCATGAAAAACCGATTAAACGGTGCCACCAAATCCCAATAGGCTAAGCTTGACAAAATTAATTTTATATAATATAATATTTCTTGAGGTATAAGCTTGAAACTAAAGGTATTGTGTGTTTTGTGCTTTTTGGCACTAATGTGCCAATCTGCGCTTGCCGAAAAGGATAGTGACTTCTCGTTGGTATCAAACAACACCAGCAACGGCTTTACGACCCTGGTCTTCGAAGCAACGAAACCAATAGCCGATTCCACCATTTACGAGGTTTGGTGGTTGATAGCCAACTTGTCAAACAACAATGATCACCAACTCATATTCGTGGTACTGGAACACCCATCCATGAAAGCGAAAGATCAAATTTGCGCGACGATGAAGGTTAGAAGCGCTAGTGACAAAGAAATCTCGTTTAGCCTCATAAAAAAAACGGGCCGAGACAGCATTGGAGGCGATGTGATAATCAGTAGGACTATCATCCAAAAAGGAAGATAGAGCCAATGATATATTTTTTTATTTTCATTGGCTCTTAATAATTTACGATAAAACACATTAACGGGATGTGATTTTTTTATCCTGCTTCGCTTCCGGGCACATCAAACCTTTTACAACAATCCAAAAACCGCCTTTATGGACGGCTTTTGGAAGAGTGATCTCCTGCTGTCGCGTTATACCTGTTAATGTTAGTTTTTGAATGGGCTGTATCCCGTTTTTAATAAATTTTGATTCGATATAAAAAGCGGACTTGGCATCTCATCCCAACCGAACCATTCCCACTTTTCGCATTTTTCCGGCTCCATCGCTTTCAGCTCTCCCGATCCATAATCGGCAACGACAAATAAAGTGACGTAGTGTTTTTTCTCGTTCTCGAAAATATCATTGGTGTAAGGGCCCAGCCTGAGATTCTTGATCGATAGCCCCGTCTCTTCCAAAACTTCCCTTCTGGCGCAATCCTCTATGTTTTCATTTAATTCCAAATGGCCGCCCGGAAAGCACCAAAAGCCTTCGCCATGGGCATTTTTCCTTTTACCGAACAAAACTTTGCCATCTTTTACGACACATACGCCTACGCCAATCTTTGGTCTTTCTTTTTCCATTTTTCAATTCTACCAAAAAATCGCCTGCATGGCGATTTCGGAAGGTACACACTACATTCTCCGTTTTAATCTCGATTAGAATGGGTTTTGCCCGGTCAATTCTTTATACCTGTAAACAACAAACGCCGAAAGCGCTACAAAAAGAATAAAAATGAAAATTTGCCATAATATGGCGCTTTTTTTCATTAATTCCGGAAGCTGTCCCTGGTCATCGCCGGTTTCCACCCACATTTTGCGGATCTTAATCATTATCAGCACCGCGCAAAAAACCGCGCCGGCCAAAATTGAATAAAAAAAATTCCTTGGCAAGTTCAATGACGGAATAAACAATAAAGCGGCAAAAAAAGTTACAACCATGATTACTAAAAAAAGAGCGGGCTTGCCATTCCTATTTTTTGAAACAAAATCAAGGGCAATCTGATCTTGTGATTTTAATTGCTGGCCGCTAATCCCCCGGAATTCCGCAAACGGCTTGCCGAATTTTTTGTGTAACCTCCAATACCAGGCAAAAGTAAACGCCAGTAACGGCAGACCGAAAATACTTAGCAATGAAAAAAGCAAATACCAAACACTATACAGCGTCATCACGCCAAAACCGGTTAAAAACAGCCAGAAAAGCAAAAATTCCAAACGGTCGACAAGCGAAAAACGGCTGTCCGTCAAAACAAATTTAAAATAATTGTAATAGGAAGGTTTGATCGGCATATTTTTAATTAATTTCCCTTATTAAAATGTTTAAAACTTTTCTCGAAACAATCACTTCTATCGGCAAACTTCGCCAATGCATCTGGCACCGTTCCTGCAACCGGTATCGGAATAACATAAACCGCCGATAAAGCCGTATTTAAGCCGGCACAGGTAATTTTCCGTATCATCTTCGATCTGGCCGCAAGCCGACGGATCGTTGATGCGCGCCGCCACGTCCCAAACACATTGATCGCGCCAAAACGAATCGATGATATTTTCACACAATACCGGATCCCTGATCAATGCTTTATTCCCGGAATAACAAACATCCAGCATCGATGGATCAGGCATCCAAGCGCACCATCCAATATCCTTTTCCGCCATTTTATCGGCAATTATAATAAACCAAGTACGGCCAGTGCCAATTATAAACAAGATGATAATCACTGCCAAAATCTTCTTCATTTTTCCGCGTCCGACAACCGAATCGAACAGCACCGGTTTTCTGTACAAAAAACTGGAAAAACTCTTACTGATGTGTCCCGCGTAAAACACGCACATGGAAAAAACTATCGGCCAACTGATCTTCCATAAATGGATCCCGGCTACGTAAATCAAGGCGACAGCAACCGAACCGGCGGCCAATTCGACAACATCTATCCGGTCATCTCCGATCGATTTTTCCGTCAAAACATTCCTGTCGTAAAGAAAAAACAATAAAATTGCGTCCAGAATATTGATGGCCGAAAATATCAATAAAAAGTCGGTTTTCCCCGGCGCATTGTCAAAAATGGGAGCGCTAAAAAAAGAAGCGACGGCAATGATGAAATTCAAGATAATGACATAAGCCAGCATCATCCTTTTAAGGATACTCCCCATCGGACGGTCCATAAAAGCGCTGTAGATGGACAAAACGCCGCATATTTCCACAATAAGCAATAATTGCCAAAAAACGGCAACAAACAGAAAAGCCACCATAAACTGGTCGTTGAACAGTAAGAATATCAACAGCGTCAAACTCAACAGATATAAATAACTCCTTGAGTAAGTCGGAACAAAAAAATTCCGCATTCGCTCCTTCAACGTTTTTTTGTTTGGATCCTCCATGAATAAACTGTATTATCGCATTTTACCAAAAAACCGCCTGCATAGCGATTTTTAAAGATCCGGCCCCTATGGACGGGCCCGACGGACGGCACTCGAAGCTGTTTTTGTGATACCGAGCAATACGACGTTCAATGTTTGCATCTCTTGACCTGTTCTTTCGCCTTTTTGACGAATTTCCCGAACTGGCGGTCCTTTTCTCTTTTCTCGATCTCACTCATTTCGTAAAATTCGGCCTCCTTTTTCAAACCGATATAGTTGTCGAATTTTTCCCTGTCCAGTTTTCCCGATTCCACCGCGGCCACAACATTACAACCCGGCTCGACAAAATGTTTGCAATCGGCGTATTTGCAATCTTTTGCCAAAGCGACTATCTGGTCAAAAAGATCGTCAATGCCGGCGCCCGTATCCGCCATGCCGACTTCCCTCATCCCCGGGTTGTCGATCACGATCCCGCCGCCTTCCAAAAAATACATTTCCCTACCGGTAGTGGTGTGCTTGCCTCTGTCGGTGCGAACACATATGTCTTTGGTTGCTATGATCTCCCCGCCGATCAATTTGTTGATCAAAGACGATTTCCCCACGCCCGACGAACCAAGAAAACAATAGGTTTTCCCTTTTTCAATATATTTTTCCAACCCATCCAACCCCGCATCGGTTACGGTACTGGTGCAAATAGTGTCGGTATCGCCGAAACGGTCTTTAATTTCGTTCAGCCTGGACTCTAACTCTTCTTTTGGAATCAGGTCTATTTTATTCAAAATGATCGCCGGCTTTACGCCTCCGTCGCGGGCGATCGCAAAATACCTTTCAAAACGGTTCAAGCTGTAATCAAGGTCAACCGCCTGGACCACAAATACCGTATCGATATTTGTTGCGATGATCTGAACCTCGCTCTTGCCGATTGATTTTCTTTTGATCATCGTTTTCCTGGGTAATATCCCCTTGATGACCGCCTGCTTCTCGCCGATGACCATGATCGCCACCCAATCGCCAACCGCCGGATAATCTTCCCGGGAAACCGCGTCAAATATTTGCTTACCGGTAATTTTAGCCGAATATTCGCCATTCGAATTTCTCACTCTGTAAATTCCTTTATGTTCGACAATCACCCGCGCCACCTCAAAACCGCCCCATCCCAGGTTATTACGGGCGGCCTCAAAAAAATCGCCGTATCCCAAATCATCAATCTTTAATTTAATGCCATCCGTATCGCTCATTGCCTTATACTACCAAAAAATCGCCTTTTGGGCGACTTTTTGAAACCAAATCTTCTGATGGGTGACATTGTAAATTGCCTGGGTCAAAAATTAAAAATACAAATCCGCAAGCTATCGTGCAAAAAAATTATGGTCGGCCATCACATCGTTGATTATTTGCTCCGGCTTCCTTGCTTCCTCAAGGAAATTGACATCGGGAAGCGCGGCAAGTTTAATCAGAGCCTTCCATAACGTCCAGCCGCGGCCTCGCGCCCAGGTTGATTCATCGGCAAAAAGAGCGGCACGGAACGCCTCCCGGCTTGCACCTTCAAAAAATGTCCACGCGATCGACAAATCACATGCGGGATCGCCGACACCCGAACTACCGAAATCGATAACAGCGCTCAACCGACCCTCCTCAATCAACAAGTTGCCCGCGCTGACATCGCCATGAAACCAAACGGGCGGATTAATCCACTTCGCCTCAAGCGCCGCCTCCCATACTGCCATAACCGCATCCGCATCAATTTTGTCGCCCAGAGCTATGATCGCTTGCCGGACTTCACTGTCGTAAACGCTCAGCGATCCGCCGCGAAAAAAATTGTGCGGCCCGGGCATCGGGCCACCAGCGGTATCGATTTTTTGCAAGGCGGCCAAGAATTGAGCCAGCGTAGTCGCGAATCGCCGCAAATCGATAATGCGACCGATTGCCGCGTTCTCGCCTCCAAGCCACCGGTAAACCGACCACTGCCAAGGATAACCCTCGGCTGGAACACCCATTGCCAAAGGAACAGGAATCGAAAGGGGCAGTTGCGGCGCGAGCATTGGCAGCCATCGATGTTCCTTTTCCACTTGCCGGGCGTACCTTGCGGCACTGGGCAGCCGCACTGCCATATGATCGCCCAGCCGAAAAGTTCGGTTGTCCCACCCGCCGGGAACAACCGGCTTGATCGGAAGATCCGCCCACCGGGGAAATTGCGCGGCGATCAACCGGCCCACAAGAAACTCGTCAATATCAGCCTCATTGGTTTGTGTCTCGCGGATGCTCATTGGTTTTTAATTATTGATTATCCTGCCAAAAATCCGCTTTAGCGACAATTCTTTAGGCCGAACCGTCTGGGGGCAATACCACCTATGAAAATAGAAATAAGCGTATCCAAAAGAATCTCTTTAGTTGTCGGACATTCCCACTTTTAATAGCTGCTATAGTTCCCTGACTTCGAAAATTTTACTTTCAATTGCCTTTCGCGGGAACATCTGCCGCGCCCAATCGGTGTTAAACTTAATGCCGGAAAGAAACGCCTCTTGGCCATCAAGAATTTCTATAGGTTTTTTACCCCACTCTTTCGCCAGGCCAAATACCACCTGCTGGATCCACGTCACATCAAGCGCTTGGGCCAAATCGGCATCCCTGATAATTCCGAATAAAAGCGGGCAAGATCCAGACAAAACCTTATGGGGAAATTCCGTGGCACGAATAATGTCGCAAATACTACCAAGATCTACTTTATCTTCCTGAGCGATATATTTCTGAAGCCCCCGGATCGATCGCTCGATATTCAGACCATCGTTGCCCATTATCCCGGAATGATCGAAATCATGAAAGATAGCGGCAATAAGAAGATTCCTCATCTCCCTCGGCGATAATTCATTTCCGTAAAAAACGCACGCCCGATGGCACAGCCACAATGTGTGGAACATATGGTTGAAGTTGTGGTACGGATTCCACAGATTCTGGGCATTATTGAAAATCGCCCGAAAGTAATGGATTAAATTGCCTTCATAAAGGCTTTCGTTGTTTCGCAAAATATCCGGTATGCCGCCACAAATTGAACTTTGTTGCATTTTTAATGGCTTTTAATAACAAAACTATACCCGACCTACTGCATTTTTTATGCGACACCGCCAATCACTTTCGCCATTTAGCCGTTAGGCAACCTCAAAACATCCCTTATCCTGAAATAACCGTAAAATTCCCCATCAACAATCTCTTCAAAAATATAAATCGCGCCAAAGGGTATGCTTTTATCCAGAAGCCTGTCTCCGTATGTTTTTTCCAAATACGAGATCAGCTGATCATATTGTTTTTCGGAACCATCAAGTCTTGACGCTACCGTTAAGTGGGGCGAATAATTTTCCAATACGTACGGTGCGCCGAATTGTTGGATCAACCGCCATAGCTCCGGAATATTGCGAAAAATTTCCTTATCAAACTCCGGCTCTATGGCCGAGCGCAAATCCTGGATATTTTGCACTATATCGGCGTGGATTTGTTTTATCTTGCCAATGCTATCGTCATCGAAGTCCAAAGCTAAAACAGTTTTCATTTTATCATCATAAACCGACTTGCCTTGATAATCGCCGCGCACATAGCCGGAAAATCCGGTAAATTTGAAATCAAAACTTTCGTAACGGCCGATAATTTCCTTTAGCCGCTCGATAACCGCGTCGTAATCTGTCGGGGTGAAAATGTCATAAATGGTAAAATGAGCTCCAAAAGTCTTGGCCCGCCCGCATACCGGAGCGATAATGCCGTCTTGCTCAATTTCCTTAACCAAATAAGGATCGTAACCCAATATACGAGTCAGAATACCAAAAAACTCCGAATCTCTCGGAACGCTTCCATAAATGCCGATCCGCGGTTTTTTATTCATATTCCGGCGATATAATTTACGTTTTATTTATTCTCATGAACCTTGTCTTCAGCAACAACCAGGCAAATTCAACCGTAAGAAATATATAAACAAAAATCATTTCATCCGCCGTAGCGTCCCTTGTTAATTTCGTAAGAACAATCACCAATACGTAGAAAAGCGCGCCGGCCAGAGTAAACGTTACGAATTTATTAATTGCTTTTTCTCGTAACATTTCGATCATCTCCCATGCAAGACCAATCGGAATAAAGTAAAAAACCACGGCTTCGATCAAGCTGAATTCTTGCCCCTTAAATAAATAGGCTAAAAAAATCCACAAAACGAAAAACAGGATTATGTCGAAAAAGCCAACCAATTTCCTGGATATGGTAAATTTTTTTTCCAATCCATCATTTTGATTTTTAATATAATCCATGATCTGAATAATTTTTTAATATATATCTATATTTATTTAATGATATCACGACACCGAATATACCAAAAAACCGCCCAAAAGGCGAATTATTGGAACTAAGCAACGCACAGATGACGTCCGTACTGATTTTAAAAAGGAAAAATAATATAAGTATTTTTGTTCCCGATATGAATTATTAAAAATTTGGACCCATCACAACGCAAAGTTGTAACGGGTCCTTGGGTAAAAATTGTCGTCCTCTATTTGAAATCGTACGTTAAAATTCCAATACCCAGCGCTACCAATCCCGGCCCTATTCCGATAATCCGTTCATTCCGGCTCCACAAGAATGAATACAAACTAAAAATAAGGCCCAGAACACACAGCAGCAATCCTATCAGATTCTTCAAGAGAACGAAATCACCTCTGTCTAAAATTACGGTCACCCCGTTATTGTTCAATTATTTTATTATTTTGTCAATACCAGCGTACCACACCCTGATATTTCTGGCCAAAAACCCTCACGTTGTGCGATTTTTTAAAGATTAGCGCCATGGTAAAGATATTCGCGCTGTTTCTTGGAGGAAAAACGGCCAACCATCCATATTCCTAACCCGGATTGATCTTTTTGTCTTTTCTTTTATTCGCTGCAAACAATACTAATATTGCCAACAAAAACAAAGAGCCAAACGCAACCGTCTCCCTGATGTAGGGAAACAACGGAGGCGCCTCGTTTACTATCCCCAAGCCACAAATCGGCCTGTAAAACGTCCCCTCTTTATTCAGGTATAAGAAACCGGTTGCTCCGGCCTCATATGAAGCCTCATCTTCCATTAGGGTCATACTTACTACGGACCCATCCGACGGCCAACAGGCATCGCCCGGAGTGCAACCGTATGTCCTAATGATTATCTCTTTGCCACCCTCCCCTTTCAAGTACTTTGTCACCTTAACGTAGTTGTTGGTTATTGATTCTTCATTTCGCCATTCCACTCCAGTCACTTGGCCATAAACAATAACATCGGCATTTTTGGAAACAAAATCCAAATCCGAACACTCACTTGATAAAAGCGCGAATGATTTACCGGGAAAAACAATCAAGCAAATCAGTACCAAAAATAAATAATTCCAAATTTTTCCAATCATACCTATATTTTACCAAAAAGCCGCTATTTAAGCGACTTTTTGAAGCTGAGGTCGTCTGGCGCACGATGTTCACAAATACTTAATATAATGATGTGCGGCATGCATTATAATTCGTTTCGATTTTTACTGATCGCCTCAAAATCAAGCCAGCCTTCACTACCGGCATATTTGCCATCAACGATCTTCACCCTTGCCCCGCCAAACCTCGTATCGTATTTAGGATAAATTACCGACATATAAGATCGGCTATCCAATTCCAACAAAACAACTTTTATCGGCAGATCCAACACCACGGCCTTCCCGGATTTTATCATATCCTTCGGCATTGAATAATCAGGCCGCATCCCTATGAAAACAGACTTGTTTTCATAAAAATAACTGTCACCGTAGGTAAGCCATTTTTCCCTCAAGACAAACTCTTTATTCAACCCGATGATCCCTAGATGGCATAAATCCGCGTCCTCCGAACTGAAATCGGTAATTTTGTCGCAAAACCTTTCATCGCCAGAATTATTGGCCAGCAGCAAATAACATGCTATCTTTTCGTTTGCGCCGCTGTGTTCATTCATTTCCGAACACGCCTTATCGTCTTTTTCTTTTGTCGTATCGACAAATTCAAGGATGCATTTCGCATTTCCCAAACAAGTATTGATTTTATCTGTTCGTAACGCAACCGCGACTCTAAAATTTGGGAAATATAAAAACAGCCAACCAATATAACCAATACCCAACAAAACAGCGATCCACAAACCGCCGGTTTTTGATTTCAACAATTTTCGTAAGATCAATATTAAGACAAAAAATAGTATTGCCGTATATGAATAAATTTGCATAATAGCGCCCAAAACCAACACGCTGAGTATGGAAAGCGAATCAATTACAAACAAATAAAAGAAGGCCGGCACCAAACAAATCAAACTCAATACAAAAAAGCTTGTCCATATTGACCCAAAAAAATTAAACTTATTAATATTATTTTCCATATTAATATTTATTATTTTACCATACCAAAAAACCGCCTTCTCGGCGACTTTTTGAAGCTACGCCGTCCAGCGCACAATATTCGAGCCTGTTTGACTATTGGAAATATCAAAAATAAAAATACCAGACAAACATAACCAACACATAAATAGCAATTAATGAAATGACAAACATTACTAACCATCTAATTGCCTTTTTTGTTGAACTTGAGCCACGTTGCTAACTATTTTTTTATTGGATTTTTTAAAAAAAGATATCCCTATAAACAAAAAAATCCCTCCGGTCGTAAGCGACAATAACCACCATGCCACCAACCCTGCTCCGCCGGTAACAAATCCAAGCAAAAAGAATCCAAACGAAAGAGCCAGAATACCAAAAACAATTAAAATCGTCGAAAAAAATAGATTGACAATGATTTTAATTTTTCGCGTCATCATCGTAAGCGCCAACAAAAGAAGCAATATACCCGGAGAAAACAGTATCAACAAAAACCATACGGGTACGTGGCCGTAACTTGCCATCGAAATCATAACACTAAAAAATACTCCGCCAACTAAAAAAACTATGGCAAACAATAAAATAATTTTCGAAACCAACCTAAGCATGATATTTTTACTAAAAAGATAGAAAAAATTACAAATGCGTTATTTCTTGGTCGATAATTCATTCGGCAGCTTTATAAAAGCATACGCCAAAAAGACCAAGCAACCCAACCATATGGCATTGCCCACTATAGGCATATGGGCAAACAGCGAGAATACCGATGAGATTGTTCCGAAAAAATAAAGTAATCCCGCGATCATAAATTGTTTTAAGCCTGTTTTATTCCCGATAATGGAAAAAGTTATTATTAAAAAAATACTTGAAATAATCAAAAGTGCGGCTCCGGCACTGGCATATTCTTGAATTGGCAACGTCGTATCAACTCCAAAAACAAACACCAAAGCCGCGCCGAAAGCAGAAGCAAAATAAAAAAACCCCAAAATTCCTAGAAATAAATACGCAATAAAATAAATTAAAATCCATTTTTGCTCAACAATCTTGGCAATAACCGCAATCGCATAAAAAAACAGCAAAAAACCGGCTACCATTGAAACAAGCAGCAAAAATAAGCTTTGTGAAAAACTAATCTGGGCAGAAACCAAAGCATAAGCAAAAACCAAGGAAACAAGCCCCAAAATTCCCGCTATTTTTACATTTTTAGTTCTCCTGGTCCGGAATGTTGCATGCGATTCAAGAAAATGGGATTCTGTTACCTTTTTAAACGACCGATTATCTTGATCCATAATTTTACATTTATTTTTCGTTGTCCAAAAATACCCTTCTTAATGTTAGTTAAATCATTATACCAAAAAGCCGCCTATTCGGCGACTTTTGAAACTGAGCCGTCTATCGTACGATGTTTGTACCTGTTTGATAAATGTGTAATTATCGAATACCTTTGCTAAATCTTGAATGCGATACTAAAAACACCGGGAACAAGCAATATAGAATTACTTCACATATTGTCATCTGCATTATGGTTATGTGCGGAAAATTGATTACTTCAAAAATTAGCAACCCGACTCCAAAAAGTAAAACAATCAGCTTGTTGCTCCCTTTTTGCCTTAACACCATCAAAAAAATACCTATCCCCATCAAAATCGAAATCGAAATCGTGCTAGACAATAACCACACAATCCCAGAAAATTGCATAGAAGTCACTGTTAAAATAAATTGGGGAATTCCAAAAATAATCAATGCCACTGATAATGACAAATCTATCACGGTCATTTTTAATGAAGTTCGATTTTCCAAAAAGAATCCTGATTTAATTTTTTTGCCCACAAAGTATAGGAAAATCCCTAAAGGTATAGCTATTATCGATGACAAATAAAAGGATATTATTCCCTTAAACATTGCTCCCGTATATATTATTTCGTGCGTCAATGGTAAAAAAATCGCAACCGACAACAAGCCGCTCGCTATTAAATAAAAATATCCTAACCACGAAATAATGCTTCCAATTTTTTCGTTAAGTTTCATATATATTTTTTATTAATTAAGTATACCAAAAAGCCGCCTCTTCAGCGACTTTTCTGTTCAAACTTTGGCAGGGTGCCTTAATAGAGGACGTTCGAACTATTTTTGAACAAAGAAACGACGCAACAATTTACATCCCCAATCTTGAATATGTCAGAAATTGATAATTTACCCCACCCCGCAATCCGCTATTTTAAATTAAAAATGTTCGCTTCAACCGCCCCCTGTTAATCGCATTGCCCCAACATTTTGCCTATTCCTTTTAATTCCCAATACTGAGTACATTTCCCCGAGCTTAAATCAACACTAGAACACTTTCCTTTAATTGTTGAACCGTTTATCACTGAACAATAAGTGCTAAGATCGCCTTCTTTAAAACCGACACACCTGTTTTTGTAATCGTTGAAATCAATAAAACATTGATAGCGGCAATCATTTGAAGTATCGCAAACCTTGCCCGTATCATCAATATCGTTTTCTGGGGTAAGTTTGGTATTTTCAATTGACTCCAGATATAAAGATCCATTGCAAGGGTCTTGTTTTAAATATCCTGTCATTTCAACAAATTTATCATCAAATTTTTCTAAATTATCACCATCCACACCAATACCGTTAATCCTTGTCATAATAGTGCCAACGCCATTTAATTTGCCTTTAATAATCAATTTCCCGAAATCATAATTGCTGGGGTCACCTAATGGGAACGATCTTCCATTACATTCTTCCGGGTCATAATATTTAATACATCGCGGATTAACATTTTCGCAAATACAAGACTCCTGCACCTTCTTAACATCGCTAAAAATAATATTTGGAAATTGGTTAAAAATAATTTCATCTGTAACGGCATTCGTATAATAACAAAAGAAACCGCCCGCTAATATCGCAACGATTACAAGTATTATTAAATAAACCCAGCTTTCCCCTTGTTTAATAAGCATTTTTTAATTAATGGTTTATTAAATAATGATACCAAAAAACGCCTTCTAAGCAACTTTTCAAAACGCGACCGGGTAAAATTGCCGAGGTCAGACCTCGCAAAAATAACAATATATAACAAAATCAACATTGTTATCACGGATAGCCTTGACTCTCTATAACGCCTTACACACCTTTCATCAAAAAGCCGCCTTACGAGCGACTTTTTGCGGTTCTAATCTCCTTAGGGTCTCCTAGCGTACGATGTTCGCACCTGTTTGTGTAAATATGTAGAATAATATCCATGACTAAAGCCGCGGCCTTAATAAAAAAATTAACTGATCTTGTCAGTTCTATTTTTTCTTTGGCCTCAATACTGGCCGGGAGAAAATGTCGGAAAACGGCCCAACATTAACCATTCTTATGGCCAGCCAAGGTTCCCAATTATTCACGATAGTCTCTGGCTCGCTACACTGCGCCACTTTGTACGGAGGATAACCGAAATCTGTTGGCTCTAGGTTTCGATATTGGTCTTCGATGAATTTCACCATGAAATAGCTTTTTTGTTCCTGCCCTGGCAATCTCTCTAAATCATCTTTACCAATGCCCAGTTGTTTTCCCAAATACGAATAATCGACAATCCTAAAGTGGTTGATAAATCCCTGCTCCCATGGATTTTTCGCTTCAGTCAATATTGGCAAATAGTGTTCCCCATGATCGAAACCTAAATCTATTGCATGCATTGCGCCATCGATTGTATCGTGGAAGTCGGTATCAACGTCAGCGATAGTCGGATAGCACAATACCGGAGCATCAGCAACTGGATCTCTTATCTGCGAGGACCCGCCAATAATCGAACAGGTCCAGGCAATGCCGTCAAGCGGCATGTGGTGCGGGTCGTATAGCAATTCCAGTTCATGGCTCTTTATGGGCCATTTTTTTAATGAACTTGGCGCAATCATAGCATTCAAATACTCGAATGGCGCCTTACGCAATAGTCTTTCCCAATCCCAAGCCGTCATTTTGCATTCCTCAAGATATTCTCAATCTATAAGACAATAACATAAAAAAACACTGTGTCAATGAAACGTATTGCTAAAAAGCCGCCTATTCGGCGACTTTTTGAAGCAGGGTACCACAGTAAAGGACGTTCGAACTGTGTTTGAGAGGAAAAAAGATACCACCATCTACATTCCCACTCAGAATATACGGAAAAATGATTCTGTCGCAATAGTAGATCATAATAAAAAAATAATGGGCACCTGAACTCCAGGATACCCTTACGTCTTCATTCAGAAGAAGTATATCGGTAGGGATACATGTAGTTTTTCGGTGTGGGTGTTTTCCATTCGAGATAAACAACGAAAAAGAATACACCAACCCAAAATAACACAAATCCCCCTACATCACTGTTCACCTTCGGTTCAGTGAATACCCACCATTCTATTAAAATGCAAATTACCAAAGGTATATGCCTAATCCTATGCCAAAATGACATTAGTCTCACCTCGCCTTTATTATAAAGGTTATAGCTTATTTTGTCAAGACCATCGCAATACTTCAATAACCCCTATCCACTAAACCAAAAAACGCCCAACAAGTATTAAGCGGTTCGGATTTCCCGCAGAGGGTATATCAATTTTAGCTTCAAATTCTAGCAGGGTGAGCGAGGGGATTCGAACCCCCAACCTTCGCATCCACAGTGCGAAACTCTAACCGTTGAGCTACGCCCACCATAAAACTATTCCGCAATTTTAACTTTATAACAATGCACCAAATGATGGCAGTTATGACACAGAAAAACTAAATTTTCAATAATGTTATTATTATGATTTTTATCTAAATGATGCACCGCCAAAATCCTTACATCGTCGCAACCACATAATTTACAAATTGGCTTGATATCATTCTTGAGTAATAGCGCTTTGTGAGAGATATACTCGCCTTTTTTCCAATTGGGATGGTTGGCCCCGGAAAATATTTGATTTCTCCAAAGCGTCTGGTGCGATTTTGAACAAAAAAATTTTTCGCTTTTGGATCGTTTCAGTTGTAATGGCTTGCGCCAGATTTCCTTTCCACAAATCTCACATTTAACGAATACTCCCTTCCTACCCCATGAATATTGGCATTTACTTGAACAAAACCGTCCCCATCCAAGCTTACGCTGGCTAGGCCTAGCATAAAAAACTTCACCGCAACTCTCGCATTTGACATTAGGCATAATTAATTTTATGCCAACCCCACTTACATGTCAACACGTGCGCCTGTACAAACTTTTATGCCATAGCCACCGCAAAACTCAACAAAGGAATACTACCTTATTCCACCCTTTATTTCAACTAGATTCCAATTCACCTGGCTGCCCGCTTATTCTGTTCCTTGTGCCCCGGCAGGAATCGAACCTGCATAACCAGCTTTCTTGTTGCGCCCATCTTTGTGCCCCTAGTAGGAATCGAACCTACATATCCAGCTTAGAAGGCTAGTGTTCTATCCATTGAACTATAGGGGCAAACAAAACCAAGGCATAAACCCATGCCAAGGGAATTATTGCTTAATTTACCGTTTTGGTCAACCCTAAAGAGGAATAAAATGCCACAGGATCAGTTACCCGGACGGATGTTAAAAACCGTTATCCGTGGAAGATGCGGTACTCCCATCAAAAATGCTGTCCCTTGTCGAGGAAGCGGATTCGCCGAGATATTCTTTTTCGCGCTCGTCCATGGCCAAAAAAACCTTACGGTATCTGTCGGCTTTGTCATTATCAAAAACAAGGCCCTTTCCCGCCTGGATGAGAATATCCTGATCATCCTCGTAAAAATAAAGTGGGCGGACATTCAAAAACGTCCCCCAGGCCGAAAACCCGGCGGCGGCAAACAGCACCAAAAAAACGGTGAAAGGGCACTGCGCCATCCTCTTTAGCAAATTAAACAACAATGCCAACGGTTTTATTTTACCGCTCTTATTTTTCATATGCTTTTAATAAAATTCGGGCTTTTACCGGCATATTGGCATCCAATATGGCCCTGCTCCCGGCCTCGGCCGCCGGGCCGCTCTCCGGGCCGCCGGTTCCCGCCTCAATATCCACCGCCGCTACCTCCACTAAATACAGGCTCGATTCGATCTTATTCAAGAACCGCAGCACATCTTCCTTTCCGCCCAGGATATTGGCCTCAAAACCCGTCGAATCGTCATCGTTCTTCGTGGAAGAAAATTTGATCTCAACCAAAGAATCGCGTGCGGCGGCTTCCAATGAATTTATAAAATCCAACGGCACCTGGCCCACGAAAACGCCGTTGATCCGCTCCAGATTGTTATTTTCTTTCTTGGCAAAATCGGCAAAATCGCGCGCCGCCAGCACGCGCCGTTCGTAACTGGCGATCTTTTCGCGCTGCTCCCGGACGCCCAAACCGCCATTTTCAATGCTTGAAAAAATGGGCGCCATGACAAAGACCATCAACAGGGCGCAAATCGCCGCGAAGATCAATACGGCCATGACTGTTTTTTTGCTGAAATTGGTTTCCATCAAAATTATGCTTCCTTAAAACACCGCCTCGTCCTTTGATTTATGTTTTTGGCTCACTTTCCACCCGCGGCATCATTGCCGGCAAGCTCGATGTTCGCGCTGAAACTTATGTCCCGCGCCTTGAGCCAGTTATCCTGCGGGAATATCACTTTCTTAAAACCGGGAACCGACTCCAGCTTGTTTTTAAAAGAAACAAGCGCGTCCCGGTCGGTGGCATAACCTTGTATATCGATATTGTTCAAATAGTAGCCAAAACTTGCCAAGTCGACGCCGGCTGGCGTCGCCCCGGAAACTCGCGAGAACAGATCCGTTATCTTTATCTGGCCGGCGTAAAAATTACCGATCCTCGAAACCAACTCATCGGTGGCGACGGCTTTTTTTTCATCAGCTTCGGTTTTGAATATCTTCAGCTCCTGCTCCTTTTCGACGACAGCGGCATCAAGGTAAGCGACATTGACCGAATAATATTGCTTGACCAGGAACAACATCAAAATAAATGAGATCATCGCCAAAACGACAACAATACCAAGTATCGAAACCGTCTTGAATACCTCTTCATCTTTTAATTTTTTTTGCCAATATTGTGGCAATAAATTAACCATGGATTATTTTTGCCGAACCAGCATACGCCTTCTCCGGACGTTTGTCGGTGCAGGTACCGCCATTATCGCGCTATTGTTCTTGGCATTGTTTTTGGCTTCTACCAGCGAACGCATCGCCAGGCCGGTAACAACGGAAAATCCGCTCAGATCTTTTTGAGGCAGGATACCGTTGATCTTAGCCTCGATGGCGCCGACATCGATCGGCAAGGAAACCCTCTCCACCGGAAAATTCAATTTAAGTGAAATGAACCCGTCCAAACCCTTTAAATTTGAACCGCTTCCGCAGATCAATATTTTTTTAAACATCCCTTTTCCGGCTCCCTGGGTATTGTCATGCGACTGGTAATATTGGATGCATTTCTGGATCTGCTGGACAAAATCGACCAGGCCGGGAACAAGAGCTTCGAAGATTTTGCGGCGGTTGCCGTCATTGGAAGGATCGCCGATCGTCCCGCCCTGGGGAAAACTGGAAAATTCCTCAATGCCGTATCTTAATTTCAAAAAAGCCGCCACATCCATATCAACTTTAGCGCTGGCCGCGATCGTTTCCAAAAAATAACGGTTTGAAATCGGGATCGAAAAGGTGAAACGGATCGAATTGCCCGAGTAAACTATAAGATTTGTTTTCGTGTCGCCGATCTGGATTATTATCGAAGGCGACTCCAATACACACCCCATCGACAATCCCCTTAAAACCGCCTGCGACTCAAGTTCCATCGCAACAGGAACCAATCCCGCCGCGGCAACCGCGCGGATGCGGGCATCGATCGCTTCGCGAGGAAACGCCACGATAAACACCTCCTGTGTATCGCTTTTCGGATCCGGCAAAACCGGCGCCACCTTTTCAAAATCAAGATATACTTTTTCCAGCGGCAAAGGAATGTAATTCTCCGCCTCAAAAATAACCGCGGCGCGAAGATCGCCGTCATTGAGTTTTGGCATCTTGATCACTTGTGAAAATGCTTTGTTTTCGGGAAGAGACATGATCACCCGCTTAACCGAAATCTTTGCGCCCACCGCCTTGGCAACCGCCTCCTTTATCGCCAAAACCAATTTTTCCTCGTTTTTTATATCGCCGGCCTTTATGATCCCCTCCTTAATTTCCGCGCAACCAACAACCGCGGCGATTATTTTTCCACCGCGCCGCGAAAGCTCCATCAAGCGCACCGACACATCGGTGATCTCCAGTCCGAATGATTTGTTTGATAAACTCAAAAATTCAACCATATGAAAACGCAAAATGAAAAACGCAAAGCGCAAAACAAAAAACAATTCGTTTTGAATGCCGTATCGCGCTTTTCACTTTTCACTTTACACTTTTAGTTTAATTGATTTGGCGCCGGCTTACAAACATTAAACCGATTTTTATTTCCAGAACGACAAATAATTTATCTTACGCTATGGTTTTTAAATCATGGCGCAACCTAAAACAAAAAAATTCCGCGAATACCGTAAAAAATCACTGCACGATAACGTACGATCCGCGTTTATATTCCCACGATCCCCCCGGCCCTTGCAAGAATTGGATATCCTGCAAACCGCTTAAATAATTAATAATCGCATTGTTCTGTAAATGGATCGCGTATCCCGTAAGCTGATTGGCGCCGGCATTGTTTGACAAATCGATCACTCCCTTTGAAGCGTAAAAGATCGTGCCCGCCATGTTATTGGTAACCGCGATGGCAATGGCAACGCTCCCGACATGGCCGCTGATCGCCATTAAAAAACTGTTGGGAAACCCATTTCCCTGCATAATGGAATTATTTCCGGTATTGATCTGCCCTCCCGAAGACGGGCTGGAAGGCGTATCGGCAATAAATACCGTGCTGGCATTGCCAAGAGTTGAATCGACTTGCACGATACAGCCGTTGTTTAAAATTATATTCCCATTCACCCAAACCGGACCGGTAAGATCAAGCTGAGCATTATTTTCCATAACCAGATCGCCGTCGATCTTGACCGGACCCAGTTTATTGCCATTGCCACTAATGGTCGTACCGGGCATCGTGCCTCCACTTTGAGCCGCCGCTTCCCAGGCGGCGATCTGCGCGTCGGAAATCGGCATCGCCTGCGGCGCGGGCGCGGCCTGTCCGGGATATTTGGTGCCGCCAACGGCGCAATCCGTATCCAATCCCTGGAAAGAAGCGTCTCCGGCCACGATACACCCGTTCATTTGCGGCGCGCGCGCGTCTTCATTAACCGTCACCCCACTTAAAGAAGTGGGAATTCCTCCCAAAAATACCCTGAAATTAAAATCGCCGGGCGCATCCTTCCAAACCGGGTTGGGATTCTTATCCCATTGGGCGCAATAATTTCCCGTACCGTTAAGGTAGTTCCCGGAAGTATCGACCGCCCATTCATAATAATTGGCGGCGCTGACGGCGGGAGCGCTTAAAATGATCCAATACCTCGTGCTACCGTTCAAGCTTGGGGCGGAATCCAAATTAACGTCAGTAAAACCGTAATTGCCGGTAATCAGCGCGGCGCTGATCGTACCCGACGCGAGAACGGTCTTCGACGGCTCATCGCTGTTATCGGCAACAATTTTTACCGTAATATCTCCGGGAGTGCCGATTTTTCTTAAGTACACGCTCACTTTAGTTAAACTCTCGGTCAACGACGGCACAAAGCTTTGCGCTGCGTCTTTGCGAGCATTGCCGTCTCCGAACGAGAAATCGGAATCGGTCGCAATCCACTCTTGGTCCGCCACCGCCGCCGCGCCAGTGGCAACGATTGCGCTACCGGTAATTACTCCCGAACCGACCACCGATCCGTTGGAAAAAACATTGCCGTTAACCTGCGACCCGTTGGCCATCGTCAATCCTCCATTACCCACCTGGACTCCGAATTGGAACGATGCCGACGTCGTATTAATGTAAACTGTCGCCTTGACGGTCTTCACCATCTGCGGATTGATGCTGTCGGGCACATAGCCGGTCGAAGTGATCCGCTTCTCGTTGGGGGCAATACTGGAAACCATGGTGCTGAATTGGCCGCTTCCCAAAGCAACATTGGAATCCCCGGGAAATCCCGGATTCTTGTTCAATTCATAAATAGCTTTATCGATACCCGCTTCCGCCAATAAAAGCGCCTGTCCCTGATGGACAGCGGCACGCCCGGATTTAACGTTTTGCATCATGTAGCCAAAAAGCGAACCTGACAACATCAAAAAAATCGCCATCATGGTGATTGCCACAATAACAATCTGGCCCGACTGGCTTTGATACTTTTTAATTTCTTTAAAAAACGCCATTTTAATAATTTTTCAATTCAACTTCCTCGATAAAATGAGTTGACACGGCCTGGCTGCGCGCCATGCGCTGGACACTGATATCGATGCCGACATTGCGCACTTTGGTAAAATCAGGATCATCGTAAACAAAAGATAAATTGGTAACCGAATCGCTCAACCGCCTCTGCGCGGCCGGTCGCGCGCTCAAATTATCCGGCTGGAAAATATAGTGCAGATCGCTTCCCGAAAGATAAAAGACCGCGTAGTCCCAAATACTGTCGATGACATCACCATTGCTATCGATCGCGGGTATCTGTAAAACCACTGTAAAAGCGTTCGAGTCATAGTTGGTGCCGCCGATCGTCCGGCTGGCAAGGACACGGTTACCTTGGGAAACATATTTCGTAAACTCATTTATCGAAATCCGCCCCTGGTCCACCGAGGTGATCTGAGCCTCGCCAAACAAGCGCAACTGGCTGACTCCGTCAAAAAGATAAAAAAATACACCGACCAATATCGAAAGGGACGCGACAACAATAATGGCCTCTATCAAAGTGAATCCCTTTTCTGGTCCGCGGCATTGGCCGCCGCGATTGTCGGGCAGGTAATTGATCATAGGCCTCCCTGGCTGATTAAGGTCGCCAAAGACACGCTCCGCGACGTTGAATCGCTGATATCCGTCCAGGAAACCGTCACCGTGATATTTTTAATGCCATCATTGAACGCAGTGTTCGAAACGCCCGCCGATCCTTGCGGCAATTGCGCCAGCATCGGATCGGTAAATGCCCCGGTCGCGGGCAGCGAGTTGTAAGGGACCGCGCGCAACACTTCTATTTGATTGCGGGCAATTCTCAGCGCGACCTCCTGGTGCTCGACTTCTTGGTTAACCGAAACAGTATCGTTCAACCGACCGTAAACAACCAGCATCACGCCTATAATGAATACGCTGATGATCACCTCGATTATTGAAAACCCGAGGTTATCCAAGCTTTTGTTTTTAACAATTATCATTTTCGATACGACTCAAACTGCGTCCATCATCGAATACATCGGCTGCACCATCGACACCGCGAAAAATCCCACCACCACGCCGATCACGATCATCAGCATCGGCTCGACGATCGAAGCGAAATTCTTGGTCTCTTCATCAACCTCGTTCTCGTAAAACTCGGCGAGACTCAAAAGGATATTGCTGGTTTCTCCGGTTTCCTCGCCCACCTCCACCATCTGGATCGCCGTTGCCGGATAAAGGTCGCTGTAATTCTTAATCGCCGCGGAAAACCGTTCGCCTTTTTTAACGCGCTCTTTGATGTCGATCAAAGCATCCGTATAACTGGAATTACCCACCGTGCCCGCCGTAATCTCCAGCGCGCGCGGCAGCGAAACTCCCGCGCCGATCAGCGAGCTCAGGTTGCGCAGTGTGTACGCCGAATTTACATTGCGCACGATCGTCGATATTGCCGGAAATTTGAGCGCGATCCGGTCGATCACCTTTTTACCAACTTTGGTTTTTACAAATTGCCTGATCGCGGCAGCTGCCACGAACGCGCCGATCAACACCGCCCACCAATAACTGGAAACAAACGCCCCGGCGGCCATAACGAATTTTGTCGTCATCGGCAATTCCACCTTCAAATCCTTAAACGTCGCCGCCAGCTGCGGGACGACGGTTGCCAGCATCAGCATGCCGATGCCGACCATCGCGATCATGATCACCCCCGGGTATACCATCGCTCCCCTCACCTTTGAATTTAACGCATATTCCTTTTCCATCTGAACCACCGCAATCCCCAAAACATGTTCCAATGTCCCGGTTTCCTCACCCACCTTGGCCATGCTTTGCAAAAAAGTCGAGAAGATTTCCGGGTGCTTGGCCAGTGATTCCGAAAATGCCCCGCCCTTGATCATGTCATCCTTTATCTGGTTCAGTGTCTGCTTAAATAACCTGCTCTCCGTCTGGTCGGCTAAAATCGCGATCGCACGCGGCAAAGAAAGGCCGGCGGCGGCCATCACCTGTAAATTTTTGCAAAAAAATATCTTATCCTTCAAACTTACCCCCATTGACGGCATCGAAAACTTGAATTTCTTGGATGAACCGGCCAATTCCGCGCGTATCAAAACAAATCCTTCCCGGCGAAGGCTGTGCGCCAGCTGAACCTCGTTCTCAGCTTCGCAAACCCCTTTCTTCTCCTTGCCATCAATTGATTTTGCCCTAAACGAAAATTGCGCCATATCCGGATATTTTGTTTACCGCTGCATTATTTATTGCTTCAAAAAAAGTTCGACTGAATCCACGAACGATTTTAAGGAAATATCTTCGAGAAATTGAAAATAAAGTTGTTGTTGGCCGTTCCTCATTGACACCGATACCCCGGAAGAACGTTCCGTTTCGGGATTTACGATCAGAACCCCGCGGCTTATGTTTGCCTGGCCGGACCGGCCAAAGCTGTCTCCCACGATATTCAAAATATCAACCTGATTTATCGCCAAAAATAACGCCAGCGCGCAAACCGCGCCCGAAAGCAACGCCCCGAACCATCCAAAACCGGAAACATTGTCAATCTGGGTTTGCTTGGGCACCGGAAATATCTGCCCTGACGGCGAAAACGATGACAATCTCCTGGCCTTCGCCGGAGATACCGGCCGCGCCACCGAGCAAAAAACCGCTTCCGCAGGCTTTGATGTTTCCGCGTTATCCGCGAAAACAACCGCCACTTCGGCCGCTGGCGTCGTCGCGCCGGTCGGTGGGCCGTCCTGGTCTAAATTACCCGATAATTCCACGGGCGCCCCCACCAATGCCGCAACCCGGCCATTGGCCTTTTTTGCCTCATTCTGTTCGCGCCACGCCTGCACCCGTGCCTGGTAATCATCGATCCAGGCGGCCGTGGTCATCCACTTCTTTCCGAGTTTCAATGATTTTAATTTTCCCTGCCGCGCGCGCAACCGCAAATAAGGCTCCGAATAAGAGCATTTCTTGGCGGCATCAAAAAGACTTATATAATTTTTGCTGTTTTCCTCCATAGTTCTATTATACCTTGATTTTTAAAATACAAAAAATTCCACCGGCAGAATATTACTCCGTAACCACCCGCAGGACCTCCTCGATCGAGGTCATGCCTTGCGCCGCTTTTATAAAGCCGTCCTCAAACATCGTGATCATGCCTTTCTTTACGGCTTGGGCCTGCACCGCGTCCGCGGTCGCGTTTTTAATGATCAGGTCTTTGACCTCCGTAGTCACTTCAAGAACCTCGTGGATACCGATCCGGCCACTATAACCGTCTTCCGAACTCTTGGACGGCTTGGGCCGCCAGAACGGGATCGTTTTCCAAGTCGCTTTCGCCGAAACTATCTTTTCGTCTTTTAAAATCGAAAGTATCCGGGCGGTATCGCAATAATGTGACAAATGGCTGATATCCGCGTCTTTTAAACGGTATTCCTCTTTCGGTTCCACAAGGCACCTTATCAGGCGTTGGGCAATAATGATGTTAACCGTTGACGCGATCAAAAAAGGTTCCGCCTTCATATCGACAAGACGTGGAATGGCCCCGGCGGCGGAATTGGTATGCAAAGTGCTCAATACTAGATGGCCGGTAAGCGAAGCATTGATCGCCAAGCTCGCGGTCTCGTTGTCGCGGATCTCTCCCACCATGATGATGTTCGGGTCCTGGCGCAAAAGCGTACGCAATCCGGCTGAAAAGGTCAGGCCGATTTTGGCATTTACCTGGGTCTGGTTGATGCGCGGCATCTGGTATTCGATCGGGTCTTCAATGGTTGAAATATTCACCCCCGGCTCGTTTAAAATGTCCATCATTGAGTAAAGCGTGGTGGTTTTCCCCGATCCGGTCGGGCCGGTCATCAAGATCATTCCCATCGTTTTCTGCAGCGCTTCCTGGATCACTTCCAACCCCTTGCCGCGGAAACCGAGCTTGTCCAACGGATAAGCTTTGGAGCTCTCGGAAAGCAACCTCATCACGATCTTCTCGCCATGAAACACCGGCAAAGTCGATACGCGCAAAGAATAACGCCACTGATCGCTCTCGATCTTGAAACGGCCGTCCTGAGGCAAACGGGACTCGTCAAGCTTTAAATTGGAAAGAACCTTGATCCGCGCCACGATCCCCGCCGCCGAAGTTTTGGGCAAGGTCATCGCATCGCGCAAAATACCGTCAACGCGGTAACGGACGATCACATCCCTCTCCGTCGGCTCGATATGGATGTCGGAAGCCCGTTCCAAAATCGCGTGCTTCACCAAAGTATCGACGATCCTGATCACCGGAACCTCCTGGGCGACTTTCTTAAGTTCGTCCCCGTCGCGCCGCGGCGGCTTGCTTTCGCTGTCATCCATCATCTTCACGTTACTGCCCCCTTCCTCTTCCAATGGTTTTTGAGCACCACCCACGAGATCGCCCACTTCAGCTTCCAATGTTCTCTGATATTGCAATATCGCGGTTTTCATCCCCAAAGCGTTTGTCAGGCGCGGCAGAACGATCAAACCGGTGGTTTTTTTTATGAATTCGATGATACGCAAATCTTCCGGATCGATCATGGCCACCTCCAGCGAATCGGCGCTCTTGCGAAACGCCACGATATTGTTTGCTTTGGCGATCGGCTCCGGAATAAGATTCAATATTTCGGGACGTATGTTCTCCTTTTCCAAATTAACGAAAGGAATGCCTAAAATATATGCTTTCAATTTAAGCAATTGCTCCGGCTCGATCAATTTGCGTTCGACAAGAACATCGTCCACTCTCTGGTTATCTTTAGCGGCCTCCTTGGCGCAATCGTCAAATTGCTCGCTGGTAACCAAATTGGTATCGATCAAAAATGCCTTCAATTGTTGCGGTTCGACTTTCATTGGATAAAGCTGTTTTTAGCAAAAAATGTCCGTTCTCGCGGACCACCCTCGGAAACATCCGCCGCCGTTTAGGACGCGGCTCCGCTCAGCGTTTTTTCAACGATGGCAAGAATATCTTGCAAGCTTTGATCGCTTTTCACCATATAGGTCGTAACTCCAAGCTCCAATACTTTGCCGATATCTCCCATTTCGGATAAATTCGTCAGCACGATCACCGGTATATCCTTGGTTGACGCGTCCGCCCTTAAATCTTTCAGAACCTCGAAACCGTTTTTCCTGGGCAGGATAAGATCCAAAAGTATCAGCTCCGGCTTCAAAGATTTGGCGATTGTCAATCCGGTCTCGCCGTCCAATGCCGAGGTAACATCATAACCCTTAACGCTAAGAAATTCGCTCACCGCTTTCTGCATCACCGCTTCGTCTTCGATAAAAAGTATTTTAACCATAATTATTTTATATCTTTATTTTTCACCACATGATTTCGCGGGGCAACCGGCAACTTGAACCAGAAAGTCGTTCCCGCACCCTCGCAACTCGTAAATCCCATCTTTCCCCCCGATCTCTCGATAATACTTTTGGCAATATATAAACCAAGCCCCGAACCGCTGGTTTGATAGCGCCGCACATTTTCCGCCCGGAAAAATTTTTGGAAAATATACTTCTGGTCATCCCTGGGTATGCCAATACCGCTGTCCTTCACTTCGCAAAAAACATACCTTCCGCGCTGGAACAGATTCACGGTAACCGCGTTATGGATCTTATCATTGTTGGCGCGATCGGAATCGAAACCCATGTACCTTATCGAGTTGTAAAGCAGATTTTCAACCACCTGCAAGATCTGGAAAGGATCGCTGTAAACCTTGGGAAGATCGGGGGCGGCGGTCATCTCGATCTTGACGTGCGACGATTTCACGATCGGATCAAATTCCGATATCAGGTCCCGCACAAGATTTTCCATCGAAAACTCTTCTTTCTTCAAGACGAATTTGGTCGCTTCGATCCGCGATACCGTCAGCAGCTCGCTGACAAGCTTCTGCATCCTTTCCAGGTTTTCTTTCAATATCTTAAAATATTCCGCCTGCTTTTCCTTGGTATTCACCAGGATGCCCGATGTCAAAATCTCAACGATCCATTTCAAATTGGTCAAAGGCGATCTGATCTGATGCGAAACAATACTGACAAACTCGGTTTTCAATCTGTTGGTTTCGGCCAATTGTTCGAAACTTTGCACAATGACAAAAGAAAGAACAAGCAAGATCATGCTCAGCGTGATAACTATCAAAGCGACCGCCTCCGGATCGTCATTGAACCGGATGCCGATAAGATACGTCGCGATCGTCGTGGCGATGATCAACGCCCCCATTACCAAAAAAAGGAACTGCGGACATTGCCCCAACGGCAAATTGTATTTTTTGCACTGGCCAATGATATTCGCTTCGTCGGCTATCTTTTTTAAAATTTTGTTCATTGTGAAAGCAGCTTGGAATTAAACTGATTTATAATCTCTGCATATTCATTATACAGAGAAAAAAAATTTGGCGCAAAAAACAAAAACCACCCAATGTGGTTTTTGTTTTTCCGGAGTAGAACCGAGACCCTTTTTACATGGCCGCCGGTACCTTACGCAATCTGAGCGGGCAACGGGATTTGCACCCGTGCCGAAACCTTGGAAGGGTTTCGTGCTGCTGCTACACTATGCCCGCAAACCCCGCCCTGGCGGGGAAGCTCGAATTTTCAAAACCCGAAATTCAAAACAATTTTTAAATTTGTTTCGGATTTCGGAATTCGAATATTCGAACATTTCCTACTTTCGGGGTGCTCGGATTCGAACCGAAATTAAATCCTCCCAAAGGACTTGTGCTGCCGTTGCACTACACCCCGCCTTTAACGGTTCACAACGACATATTATCGTTTTATTCGCTTATCGTCAACCTTGAAAACGCTTGCTGCCGCATCCGCCACAAAAAAACCGCCCGCCAGAAGCGGAACGGTTTTTACGGATATTTACTCAAAATTGCTATTTCGCGTATTCGGTCACTCTTGTTTCGCGGATCACGTTCACTTTGATCTCGCCCGGATAGCGCAATTCTTCTTCGATGCGCTTGGCGATCTCTTTGGCCATTTTTTTGGCACCCCAATCGTCAACGTCTTTGGGTCTGACGAATACCCTGATCTCGCGGCCCGCCTGCAGCGCCCAGGCCTTCTCCACACCATTGAACGACGTGGCAATGCCTTCAAGCTCGGCCAGCCGTTTCAAATAGTTCTCAACGGTATCCTTTCTCGCTCCGGGACGGGCTCCCGATATCTGGTCGGCCGCCTGGACGATGACACCCTCGATGCTGTCATAAGGGAATTCTTCGTGGTGCGACCTCATCGCGGAAACTATCGCCGGATCGGCATTGAATTTCTCAAGTATCTTGACGCCGATCTCCACATGCGAGCCCTCGATCTGCTGGTCCACGGATTTACCGATATCATGCATCAGCCCCGCCCTTTTGGCGATCTTCACATTGGCACCAACTTCCGCAGCAATCGCCGCCGCCAAATGGGAAACCTCGATGGAATGAAGCAACACGTTCTGGCCGTAACTGGTCCGGAATTTCAACCTTCCCAACAGTTGCACCAAGCGCGGATTGAGATCCAAAATATTAACATCATAACACGCCTGTTCGCCCGCCTCTTTAATTTGAGTGGCGATCTCTTCTTCGGCGATCTTCACAGTTTCTTCGATACGGGCCGGTTGGATGCGGGAATCCTGGATCAACTTCTCAAGCGCGATCTTTGCGATCTGGCGCCGGGTCGGGTCGAATCCCGAAATCACTACGGTCTCCGGAGTCTCATCAACAATGATCTCCACGCCGGTCAGCCGCTCCAAAGTCCTGATATTGCGGCCTTCTTTGCCGATAATCCTGCCCTTGATCTCGTCATTGGGTAAATTGACAACCGAAGTCGTCACTTCCTGCGCCTGCGAAAGCGCGAATTTCTGTATCGCCCCCACCAAAATCTCACGGGCGCGCTTTTTGAAAGGCTCCATGCCTTCGCTTTCCAGTTGGCGCGTCTTATCCAATAACTCCTTTTGATATTCTTTTTCCAGCGCCTCCATCAATTCCTTGTGGGCATCAACCTTGGTCAATCCCGCCACCCGCTCAAGATTTTCAACCGCCTGGCGATACAGGTCGTCAACTCCATCTTTTAAAGCTCTCAGTTTTTTTACTTTTTCCTGGAACTCCTTTTCCTCAACCTCGTATTCGGCAACCTTCTGTTCAAGCATGCTTTCGCGCTTGAGCATCAAAGTTTCGGTCTTGGCCATTTCACGCTGGCGCAAACTAATCTCTTGGCGCGACGCTTCCAGTAATTTTTGCGATTTTACCTGCGCCTCGTCAGAGATCTTTTGCGCCTCGATCTTGGCTTTTGCCAATTTTCCGGAAATGTTCTTCTCTATCGTGCCGGCACGCTTTTTCGCCAGCATCTGACGGGCGTAATATCCAATACACGCGCCCAACGCCATCACAAATACGAGCGCGATCGTTGTAGTTAAATCCATATTCGTTCCATCGCAATACCGGCACGTGATCCTCTTTCCGCTAAGAAAAAGCCATTCCGCTTTTTTCAAATCGAAATTACCTGCGGACGCCGATATCGAGCCCCGCCAAAATTCAGCGAGCCACCGCGATCCGGATTGCGAGATTATTATTAAAGAAAACTTTCAACCGTCGCACGATCTTCGAGTCCGCAAACTTTAGATTGTCCGCGGGTAAAAAATTATTACGAAAACCGACGCACAACGGCCGTTTAATTATTGAATGACAAAAAATTTAGCGATACTGGCAACAAGATTTTGCCATATCATCCCTATCGGATTTATCTCCCTCCACTCGGGAAGAGCTTTGCCATTGGCGGCAACCGCCTTGCAATTGTGGCGGCCCGTGTCATTCCGTGAACTGTCGGGATTGTTATCGAACACATCAAGTCTGATGGTATTCGTTCTGTCGGTAGTAAAGCTCGCGATGCCGTTGCCGTCGATGTCAGGCGTCCCGCCGTTCACCGTCCAGATGCTGCTAACTATATCGCCACCCCCCTCGGATTCAATTGAAACATCCTTTAAATACACTTTTTCCCCTTTTACCAGCTTTTTCTTAAAGTTTGTAGTATCGCAATCCTGCCAAAAAGCCGGAGTCGATGTGGCATTGGGATCATCAAACGAACAATCAAAGTCGGCCTGAGCCTCCCTTTTTATATTGATCAAATGCGTAGCTGTTGAAATATCACCCTGGCTGCAATCCAAATTATTACTGACCGTCAATCTCAAAGTAAGATTGGTCCCAACCGGCGCATCCGACTGGAAAGTATGGTCCGCTTTGCTGTTTGATGTCGTGTAACTGTATGAAGTGCCAAGCACCTCCCATTTCGTACATTTAACATTTCCTTCCGACTCGTTTAGAGCCTTAAATATACAATCTTTGCAGAGTCCGGTTGGCGTATACATCACCCACGGATCACTGCCGCATGAACCGCCCGAGCACTGCGTGTCATCACAACCAATCTTGGCGATCGGTGCGAATTTCACCGTCGTACTCACCTTATAGGGAGAGATCGGCGTACAATTGGAACCGTTGCAACTGGCGCTGTTGAAATTCATCCAGCCGATCACCATATCGGACCACGCAAAACCTTTGAAATCACCGGCGGCATCGATATAAACGCCGTAAACCGAATTACCCGCCGCGGGACAAACCGAAGAACTTACTTCCGACAGGTTGTCGCTATCGGTATCGCAAGCCGTGGTATTCAAATGAATCCACCCATCCCAACCTCCATTGTTCGACGATTCGGTTTTTACCGAAACGACGCGCGCCCAACCGTTGACCTGATAATTACCCGAACCGTCGGGAATGGTGGTCACCCATGCCTTGCAATTTGCCGGATTTGTTTCCGGGCAACCGCTGGCATCGTCAAACGAGATCCAACCGATTCCTTCATTGCTATTTACGCCCGCCCACGCGTTTCCCGTGATCGCACCGGTAATCGAGTCTATGTTAACGCCATAGTTCGGTACCGCCGCCCCGGTCGCGGGACATCCCGTAGTGCCTTCCGACAAACCGTCGCCGTTCGCATCGCAAAAACTGCTGTTAAAACTTATCCACCCAATCGCCTCGTCCGAATTCATCCCTGACCACGCGAAACCGCTAACATTATGATCACTGCTGCTGGCAAACGCGCCTTGCGACAAAACCAGGCCGGTGAAAATAAACACCGCGAATAAAAGATTCGATAACGGATTCATGTGGTTGATGTTTTTCAAGGTATATTGGTGCCACACCAGCCATGCTCCGGCTTTTGCGGCACAATTTCCGGTTCCAAGCTTGCAAAACCGGCGGTTGTAAACCTACAGAAATAATATCATAAACCGACAAGAACGCAAAACGTCAAGATTTGGTCTTGATCACTTCGTCAATAATGCCGTATTCCTTGGCCTCCAAAGCGGTCAGATAAAAATCCCTGTCGGTATCGTGCGCGATCTTTTCGGTCGGCTGCCCGGTATGCTTGGCAATAATACCGTTTAAAGAATCTTTTATCTTCAATATCTGCTTGGCGTTGATCTCGATATCCGCCGCCACGCCTTCCGCGCCGCCCGCCACCTGATGCAACATTATTTCGGCATTAGGCAACGCGAAACGCTTACCTTTCGTTCCCGCAGCCAGCAACACCGCGCCCATCGACGCGGCCATGCCCACGCAAGTGGTCGCCACCGGACATTTGATGAACTGCATCGTATCATAGATCGCCAAACCCGCGGTCACCGACCCTCCCGGGCTGTTGATATAAAGCTGGATGTCTTTTTTTTCATCCTTCGACGCCAGGAACAAAAACTGCGCGATTATCGAATTGGCAACCGCGTTGTTCACCTGGCCGCCCAAGAACACGATCCTCTCCTTGAGCAAACGGGAATAAATATCATATGCCCGTTCCCCGTATTGTGTCTTTTCGATAACAGTAGGTATTAAGTTCATGATTCATAAATTTCAATATCCAACCCTCCAATTTTCAAAAAATATTCAACATACCAATTTTCAACCAAACGCATTGTTTCTTGAATATTGTTTATTGCGATTTTTTTGAAAATTGAAAATTCAAAAATTGAAAATTATTTTCTGTAAAACCCTTCCAAATATTCAAAGGCTTTCTCAGTCCTCAAATTTTCGCGATAATACTCCTTGGCTTGCTCGTCCAACTCCTCTTTAATCTCCTCATGATCGTGGCCTTCGTGCGCGGCCGCCTCTTTTTTGGCGGTCTGGGCGATCTCTTCCTCGGTAACTTCGATCTTACCGCTTTTGACGATCTCCTGCAAAACCAGATAATTTTTTATCTTCACCTCGTTGTCTTTGGCCATCATCTCTTTTAACTCCGCTTCGGTTTTGCCCAGCTTCTTGAGATATTCGTCAAAACTCATGTTCAGCGCCCGGGGAGTCTTTTCCTTGAGTTGCTCCATCATCTTTTCCGTTTCCCTTTCGATAAGGATTTCCGGCACCTCAACCTCCGTCTTCTGGGCAATCGCGGCCAGGACTTCTTCGCGCAATTGCTCGCGCGAATGGCGTTCTTTTTCCATCTTCATCCTTTTTATCTCTTCCTCGGTCACAATAGCCTCCTTTAACTCAAAACCTCCGACGATCGACTTGTAATCGGGCAGGTCGACTTGAGGATAAACCGAAACTACCGCCTTGTATTCCAACGGATTGCCCTCGGCCAGCTTCAAAATGCTTACCTCGGGATATCCGAGCGGTTCCAGTTTGTTCTCCAGGATCACACCCGGAATCGTGGCCTCGATCGCCATCATTGCCGCCCGGTCAAGGATCTTTACCGATCCCACCTTGCTTTTGACAACATCATTGGGCGCGGTGCCGCGGCGGAATCCGCTGATTTCCACGTCCTTGGCGATCTCCGCCAACGCCTTCTCGGCAAAGATCAAAAAGTCCTCGGCCGCCACTTCCACTTTAATCTCAACTTTTGACTTGGGTAATTTCGTAATTGTGGTCTTATTCATTTTCTTTGGTTTTTTTAGCTGTTTTTTTCACAGTCGTTTTCTTTACGGCTTTTGCCTTGGTAGCTTTTTTCGCTTCTTTCTTTTCTTTTTTGCCAACGGATTTTTCCACTGCTTCCGGCTCGGATTCATTTTTCACTTCTTCAACGGCAACCTCCGCTTTCGTCTCGCCGGAAGCTTTGGCCTCCTTTTCTTCGCTGGCCCGGTCTTCCTCTTCCTGCTGGGCCAACGCTTCGCCCAGATTCTCCGGGCTGCGGACATCGATCTTCCATCCGGTCAATTTGGCCGCCAATCTCACGTTCTGGCCCTCCTTGCCGATCGCCAGCGACAACTGGTCGCTGGGTACCACCGCCAGCGCCTTGTTCTTGGGAAGGATCTTCACTTCCATGATCTTGGCCGGCGACAAAGCGTTGATAATATATTTCTGGGGATCATCGGAGTATTCGATGATATCGATCTTCTCGCCGCCCAGCTCATTGATTACCGCGGTCACCCGGGTACCGCGCTGGCCCACGGCCGCGCCGATCGGATCAATGCCTTCCATTGTCGATTGCACCGCGATCTTGGTACGCGATCCCGCTTCACGGGCGATCGATTTGACCAGCACCTGCTCGGCGCCGATCTCAGGCACCTCCAGCTCAAACAGCTTGGAAACGAATTTCGGATAAGCGCGCGACAAAAAGATGATCGGCCCTTTCGAAGTCTGTTCAACTTTGAGCACAAACGCCTTCAGCCGCTGGCCGGGACGGTAAAATTCGCCGGGAACCTGTTCTTCCCGGTTCAGGATACCGGTAGTTTTGCCGATATCCATGTAAGCCGCCCGCCCTTCGAGCCGCTGCACGATCCCGGAAATGATCTCGCCTTCCTTAAGCTTGAAATCGGCAAAGACCGCGTCTTTCTCCGCTTCGCGGATCTTCTGGATGATCACCTGTTTGGCGGTTTGCGCCGCGATCCGGCCAAAATCCAACCGTTCTTCCAAGGGAATGGTCACTTCTCCGCCCACTTCGATTTCCTTATTTTCTTTTTTGGCATCCGTAATCATTATGTGCTTCTCCGGATTGAACTTCACCTTCTCCGCCGCCTCGCCGGGTTGGGTTGCCCCAACTCCCGCGGGAGCGGAAGCGACCGCTTCTTCCGCGGAAGCCGCTTTCATCTGCTCCAATTCTTCTTCGGAAAATATCATCGTGTCGTCCACCACGGTCTTCACCTGCCAAAAATCCGCGTGGCCGGTTTTGGGGTCAAGCTTGGCGCGGATCACCTGGCTCTTTTCGCCATATTCCTTTTTATAGGCCGCCGCCAAAGCGGTTTCGATGCTTTCGATTATTTTTTCCGCGGGCAGCCCTTTCTCCTGCGAGAGTTGGGACACCGCGGACGCAAATGATTTTAGATCCATCTTCTTGAAATTCGAAACCCGAATATTCGAAACCCGAAATAAATCCGGGTATCAAAACCTCGCGCTCCGAGCTTTATTTAAAAGTAATGTCCGATTTTCATCGGACTACATTACAAGTGTAACACCTGTTATGGGTTTGTCAAATATGTGTTCCCCTTAACATAGGACACCATCGGATAACCCCATCCATGGCAGCCCTTGACAAAATTATTAAAACATGTATAATAATAGTGTGAAAGTAGAAAACTGCCCAAAAGGCGATCACTTTCAGCAACTGACAGTTACGAAGAACATTGCAAAAGAAGGGATGAGCCCTTAATGAGGTATTTTTATGCCCGACACAACAGAAGAAATATTGCCGGTAGACCCGGCATTGGAAGCAACCAAGAAGTTGCTCAAGGACGAAGAGAATCTGAAGACAGAAATGGCTAAGATCGGTGGAACAAAAGAAGAAATCCTTAAAGCTCTCGGGGTAAACCCCGAAGCCGAAAAGGAACTGGTCATTGCCAACGGTACAATCGGCAGTCTCCGAGAGATAAACGGAAATCTCTTGCAAGATTTAGCAGCTAAAGCCGGTCTTGAAGACCAACTGAAAGCCGCTAAAAATGCCCCGCCAAGGGAACCAACCGCCGATGATATATTGGCCTTTGCAGTGAAAAACCCCGACAAAGCACCATTGAGGAAGCCAACGAACAAGGAGATCGAGGAGTACCTCGACGAAAACCCAAAGATCGTGGTTTCCTATATAGAAAGGAATCCAAAGCTGTTCCCGCCGAGAGTACCAACAACGGAGGAGATTACCGCACACATTGCGGCACACCCCGAGTTACTCCCGAAAAAAGAAGAAGGATGGACATTATTCGGATAAGAGGTGATAAGAGATGGCAAAGAAAATTGGACCCTGGATTATTCTCGCGCTAGCGCTTGCGCTAGTAGGTGTAGGTCTGCACGACTTCGTATTAGAAGGCAGTGTAGACGTAACTCAAGTCGGAAAAACGGCAGTCGAGGAATATAAAAAAAGCAATCCTCCCCTGAACGAAACTCAGATAAAGAAAACAGCGATTGATGACTTCATGAAGAACAACCCACTGGCGAGTTCGGTTAACACAACCGCTATCGCTCAGAAAGCGGTTGAAGACTTCAAGGAGAACAACCCCTGCACCGCAACGACCGTCAGCGAATCCAAGGTCAAGACCGAAGATTGGCTAAAATCAATGGCGCCTGCCGGGACAATAGTCTACAGCGAAGGCATCATTCCCACAGAAGAACAGTTCCTGACCAGCCTGCGTGAAGTTCAGGCGAGCGCAAAAGAAAGTAAAGAAGCGCTTGCCGGAGCTCTTAACGCCTTGGCAGTCAAGAACGGTTGGGCAAGCTTCGAACTCGCAAACGGCGTTGTCGCTTACATATACAGCGACCGACGCGAGGACGGCATGTACGGCTTATTCGTCACTGTTGACGACAAGCTGTCCGCATCCGCCGACTTGCCAGACGATGGATACATACCCGGATCCTCGATCACGAGGCTTTCCATGAAGGGTATGGGTGACGCGCAGATCAATTACGTCACCGCAGAAATGGGACTCGATGGTGTAGTCATCGATACTGGCACCGATAATAAGGAGCTCAGCACCGAAAACGCACCAGCCACGAACCCACTGTACACAAAGCAAACTTAGATAGAGAGGCTGAGGATATCAACCCTCACCTCTCTATATTCTCTTTTTAAGAAGCAAGGAAAGTGAATTTATAAAAATTTATTTTCCTGGCTCCTTAAGCGGGAGCGTCAAGATCAGAAGTAACACTCGCGAGGTGTTCATAGATGAAAATAGCAGGACCATTTGTAGCTTTAGCCATGCTTTTATCCTGCATGGCGATATCCCCGGTAAGTGGATACACGGACGCAGAGATTGGAGAGGCCTTCGGCCTTCTCCAGGAAGACAACGCCAACCTGACGGCAGCCTATAAGGCTCAAGCCCTGGTTGACGAAGCGCAGAACATCGCCATCGCTCAGGCAAACTATAACGCCACGGTGGCAATAGAGCTCGCGCAAAGCGCAGAAGAAAAGGCCGCCGCCGCACTTGAAAGCGGCAACAGCACCCTGGCACAGGAAGCGAGAGACGAAGCCTTCCTTGCACAGAAAATGGCCACGGCCGCGCAAGAAGACATTAATAGTCTGAAAAACAACCCGCCGGCAACCACCCCCGGCAACCAGGGTCAAGTCAACGAACTGGAAAGCAGGTTTACTTCCCATGTGCTCGCTGATGGTATTAGCGATGCCAAGATGGAAGAAACCATCAATAACACCGACGAAAGGATCAATGCCATCCGCGGTGAAGTTGATAACATGCAGGACGGCGAATATATTCCAATGGATAAGATCCGGTGCGCCTATCCCAACTATGTGGTTGGTGTCGACGCGGCCGGAAGCCCGATCATTCTGATCGACGGCGGCCGACGGTTAGCGCTCCTTGGCGACATGGCCAGGAGATTCTCCGGATCGGTTTACTCCATGTAAATCAATATAGTTAGCGGCGCAGGTGCAATTCTGCCTGCCCGCTATCTCACCCCTTTTAGCCAAACCTTTTTACGAAAGGCTTTTATTTTACAAAATCCAACGACGTCATATTCCGCCAAGTGGACAAAAACAGTTTTTTTTGATATGAATAGTTTGTCCAAGCGCAACACAAATTCCATGGCTTTGGTTGCCGATAACAGTTTTTATGCGGTAAACACCCTTGCCGAGTTAGCCAAGTCGGTCACGGCGGATGACTGAAAATCATCAAATCTCGGTTCGATTCCGGGACTCGGCACTTTTTTTCAAAAAACCACGACGCTAAGCGTCGTGGTTTTTTGTTTTGGCTATTTCCCCAGCCATTCCCGTTTCAATTCCAGGAAACTGCCGTTTCTAATACTTTCCCGAACCCGCTCCATCAAGCGCAGCATGAACCAAAGATTGTGGATAGTTGCCAGTCGGAAATAGGAAAGTTCGCGCGCCTCGTACAAATGGCGCAGGTATGCCCGCGAATAATCCTTGCAAACCGGGCAGCCGCACGCCGGATCCACCGGGCGACCGTCTTCCCTGTATTCGGAGCGGGAAATGTTGATCCGGAACTTGTTGGCGGCATTGCCTCCCGATCCGGGTAGGACATACAAACATCCGCGCCGGCCGTTGCGCGTCGGCGCCACGCAATCGAAAGTATCGATGCCTCGCTGGACGCATTCAAAAATATCATCAATATCACCGATGCCCAGCAAGTGGCGCGGCCTCTCATCGATTTGCGGGATCACCCACTCAAGGATCTCGTGCATATCCGCTTTGGTCTTGCCCAACGAGCCGCCGATGGCAATGCCGTCAAACGCCAAGCCATTGATGAATTTTGTACTTTCATCGCGCAGATCCTTAAAATACCCTCCCTGGATAATTCCGTATAAAGCCTGGTCCTTGTTATGGCATTCCAATGACTGATTTGCCCAAACATGGGTCCGTTCCATGGCGATCTTGGTATATTCATAATCCGACAGCGGCGATGTGCATTCGTCAAACGCCATGATAATGTCGCTGTCCAGATTCGCCTGTATCTCCATGGAAACCTTGGGATCGAAAAAATGCCGCGACCCGTCATAGATCGATTTGAATTCCACCCCTTTGTCGGTGATCCGGGTCAAATTTTCTTTGGGTGATTTCGGAACCTCGACGCAAACGCCCTCGGCCGCCCCGACTTCTTCGGGGAAAAAATTGCCGATCTTGCCAATGTTGTGCTCGCGCGCCAGCCCCAGCGAAAACGCCTGGAAACCGCCGGAATCGGAAAACAACGGCTTATCAAGGTTCATGAATTTATGCGTCCCGCCCAGCTTTTTTATCACTTCATCCCCCGGCTTTAAATGCAAATGGTAAGTGTTTACCAATGCGCACTGCGCCCCCAGCATCTCCAGATCCGCAGAATCAAGCGACCGCACCGACGCCAAAGTCCCCACCGGCACAAAATAAGGTGTTTCAATGTCTCCGCGCCGGGTATGGATCACCCCCGCCCGGGCTCGATTATCAGTATTCTGTTTTATAACCTCGAATTTAAAAATTTTGTCCATTAACAATTCTTATTCATATGGATCAAACGATTCACTTCCTTCCCTTAATCTATTAATCGATCGTCGCCTTTGTTCCCAAGCTAACTGCTCTCTCATAAGAGATACATCGTTCTTTTCCAAAAAATCCAGAAATACCGCCAATTTATCGAAGCTAACTACATCCAACAGAAAATAACGAGAAATATTATTACCTTTCTTGTCTCTGTATGAATAATCAATTTCTCTCTGGAAATTATTTGATATTTCGGAAGTTCCAGGCATATTACACTCACTTCTCTTGTGAACATTTTGAAAGCTATCCACTAGAATAATAGGAAAGTCAACAGTATGCGAGGCGTCTAAATGTTGATTCTCTTTATAGTAAATCATCGCGTTCAAACAACCATTCATTCCTTCGTAAAACGGATCATAATTACCTGATTTATCTGCAAGCTTTACGACATCATCATCCTGCAAATAATGATGCTTTTTATTAGGAATAAATGAATTATTCTGCAAACAATTATCGTCTAATCCATTAAAAATGCTATTATTTTTCGCCAGCTTAGTTGCTTGCTCAATATCCTTTGACAGGAACCATAATATATTTAAATCGCTAATATACTTGCATTCGATAAACAAACGCACGGCAAGGCAATTATTGCGTCCAAGCTCATATTTTTTTATCGCAACAATATCAATTTCACGCGGTTTACCGGTAATAGGATCATTGTAATAAGGACCTACATTCACATCCCATCCTAAAGATTCTAAGAGGGAAACGGTTCTCAAATGTAGATCATTGCCGCTGCGATTGATAATATCTTTAATTTTTTCTTCCTTTTCCATACCTTAATTACGCAATCGCACGGGTAATACCCGTGCAATTTAACTTTTTGTGGACCTGCGGAGAATCGAACTCCGATTAAATCCATGCCATGGATCCGTGATACCACTATACTACAGGCCCTTGTATAATATTTGGGGAATTTCCAACAATTCCGCGAATATCTTTGCCGAAAAATAATCAATACGACAAACCCCTTTATAATCTGGTTTTTTTGACGGTTTACCTACTGTTCTTGGGTCAACTTGCGCTTTATAAAACTGGCTCAATGGTATCTTTGTAACATTTGACCAAAAATTTTCAAGTCCTTTTATATCTTGGTCTGCCCGGCATTGAAGCGTGCATCGGAATTTGCTCTCATCGATTTCATACACTGAACGCAAAAGGTGCGTAAATAAACTTATAGTAATCGGATCGGAATTCCCCAGCATCATCGCCCCGTTCTTTCTGTTTTTCATTCCTTCGCCAAGATACAACATTGCCAGCGCAATTTTGCCGGCGCTAGTGCCTTTTAAATCTTCCACCAAGTGGATATTTTCTCTATGTATAGATTTTATCTCATTCAACCTTATAACTTTTCTAGCTTCAACCGCGCAAATTCTTGCCTTATTCAAAGCCAACAAATTATTCTCTTTTAATTTTTGAGAATATCCCTCCGTCAAAACAACATCTTTAAACCAATACGATAGTGTTCCCTTGGAAACACCTCCCAATTGATTACGGATTTCAGTGTAGGTTTTACCATCCATTCTTAACTGCACTGCCTCTTTTTTCAAATCCTTACTCATTATTTAATTGTACCACAGAATTCATCAATGTGCAACAAAATTAAACTGTACCGAACGGCTAAATTTTGCTTCGCAAAATTTGTGCCCCTAGCAGGAATCGAACCTACATCTAGAGCTTAGGAGTCTCTCGTTCTGTCCATTGAACTATAGGGGCGCGGACTGAAATACGATTTTTAAACAAAACACCAATCCAAAAGATACCTGGACACAGTGCGAGTTTAACAGAAAAGTTGCTTGTTGGCAACGCGGTTCAATGATAAAATATCGGATAAGTAAGATTAAATTAACCACATGCCAAGAAAAACACGCTCTCCGATCGTATCGGTTGCCAAGAAAGTATGCCCGGCAGTCATCACCATTGTCGTCTCCAAGGACGTTTCCCGGATCGAAGGATATTATCTCGTGCCACTGGGCGACCAACAAACAATGGTTCCCAAGATCAACGATTCCAAAGAAAAAACCAAGGTTGGCGGCGGATCGGGTTTCGTCATCACCCCGGACGGCTACATCCTTACATGCTCGCATGTCGTTGACGATACCGATGCCAGCTACACCGCGATCATCGACCCCGAACACAAATACGAATGCCAGGTATTGGCCAAAGACCCGCTCATCGACGTGGCGATCCTAAAAATAGACGCACAAGGGCTGGAATATCTGGAAATGGGAAACTCCGCCAAGATCCAGCTTGGCGAAGACGTATTGGCGATCGGCAACCCGATGGGAGAATTCGACGATACCCTGTCGGCGGGGATTGTTTCGGGCCTGAGCCGCAAAATCACCGCCTATGGCGGCAGCAAGATGCAGGAAACCAGCCTGCGCGGCCTGATCCAGACCGATGCGGCGATCAACCCGGGCAACTCGGGCGGGCCGTTGGTAAACATGGATTCCGAAGCGATCGGCATCAACACCGCCATGGTCATGGGCGCGCAAAACCTGGGCTTTGCCATTCCGATCAACTATGCCAAAAAAATGCTCGAAGAAGTGCACAAATACGGCAAACTGAAACGGCCGTTCATGGGCATCCGCTATGTGATTTTGAATCCCGAGATCTCCCAAGCCAACCGGCTTCCCGTCGATTACGGCGCCTTGATCGTACGCGAAACCTTCGGCGAACCGGCGGTCATAAAAAACAGTGCCGCCGATCTCGCCGGCCTGAAAGAATACGATATCATCCTTGAATTCGACGGGCAGAAAGTCACCCGCGAACGGCTGCTGACCGACATCCTGCAGGATTGCAAGATCGGCGACGATATCCCGATGGCGGTGATGCGCGAAGGCAAGATCATCAAGCTCGGCATACGTCTCTTGGAAAGGAAAAATTGTTAGTTTATCGGATAACTTAAAATAAAAACGGCCCGCAAGGCCGTTTTTTTTCGATCCGCAATTTTACTGCCTTGCCAGCTTAGGCGCAACGATCGCCAGATAAACCGCGGCCAGCCCCACCAGGTCATAAACAATACTGATGAGGACCGGTGCGGCGCCGAACAACTGCTTGACCAGGTCAAAATCAAACAATCCCACCAGCCCCCAGTTCAACCCGCCAATGATAACCAGAACAAGAGCGGCAATGTCGAGCAAATTAAGTTTCATAATTTTTGCGTAAGGGTCTGTTACAGACCCTATCGATGAATTTAATGACACCCGACCTTTTATTAATTACACCAGATACTTGTTTGCGTGTCAAACGATGTTTCCGATTTCCGAAAGATCTTTAACCGTTTTCCAGGCAACCTCGCCCAGCTTTTCATCGTAAGGATAAACCGCGATTCCGCGCCCCGTAAGCTTGAAAGCATCAATATCATTAGGGCCGTCCCCGACAAAAACAATATCCGTAGTCAAAACACCATGCTCCCGGGCAAGCTTTCGCACCATCTCTGCCTTCCATGGATTCTGGTCCCCGCCGTAATTGATCTTCGAAAGGATTCCTTGCCCGTCGAACTCAAGCGATGTATGGGCGTAAAAACCGGCCGCGCCAATCTTTTTGGCCACCGCGCCGACCCGAGTATCGATCGCTCCCGACACCAGCCACACCGAGTATCCCTTTGCCTTCAATGACGCAACCAAATCGCGGACACCGGGCTTAAGCGGCTCGTTATCGAAGATATGCTCGAACGTTTCCTTATCGGCCTTGCCGCTCGCCCGGAAAATATCCGCCACGATCGTTTCTCCCCGTAAAAACGATATCTTTCCCGCCATGGCCGCTTCGTAGGCGGAAAGGACTTTTTCCGCCGGACAACCCAAACCTTCGATGATCGTGAGCCACGATGACTTGTTATCGATTAGAGTGCCGTCAACATCAAAACAGATCAATTTCTCCATATTTGTTCAAAATATCCCAAAATCTCGGCACAGGCATTGGGCCGGTCCGCGGACAAAATCGTCTTGGGCAGAAGCAAGCAATGGTCGGTCGCCACGGCAATCTCGTCGGACGTAAGCGCCATCTTACCGTAATTGTATTTTTCCATGAACTCCGCGTTGCGCTCCTCCTGGCCTGGAATGGGATCGGTCATGACGATCTTTTTTCCAAGCGCAAGGCACTCGGATATCATCAATCCCCCGGGCTTACTGATCACCACATCGGCGATCTTCATGTATTCATCGATACGGTTGGTCCAATTCAACAATTTGAAAAATTTTTGCGGCGGGATGTTTTCTTTTATTTTTTTATAAAGCCGGTCATTGCCGCCACACACCATCACCAGGTTTATTTTATCTTCCCGGGCCAACAGACCCTCTATCGTCGGCAATACGAAATCCTTCGACAGGCGACTAACAAACAGCACTGTTTTAAGCTTATTGTTAAAACCAAGCTTGCGCCTCAAGCGCGCCTGATCGTAAACCGCGTGGAATTTCTGGCTTACCGGTATGCCGGTAACCGTGATCTTCTCCCGGGAAACGCCAACACGCGCCAAGTCATCACCCACTTCGGGTATCGCCACGAAATAACGGTCGATCAGCGGAACATTGTAATACGAATGGCCGTGATAATCGGTCACCACCACAGCAAGCGGTATGTCGGGAAAAAGCTTCCGGCAAGCGGGCGCCATCATCGGCGCGGGCATCACGTTTGTAAAAATTATCCCGTCAATGGATTTCCTTTTTAAATAACGGCTGATACGGCGGTTGAATATCCGCTGGAAACCGTTCACCTTACGGAAAGCCGAAGAAACCATCCCTTTATCGAAAGTCTCGTAAACCGTGCCCCACACCATGGGCAGGCGGTCGTTGGTAAAATCGTAAAATATCTCGAAAAACTTGCCCAACATCGGCTCGATCTCGCAAAGATCGATATGTGTCAATTCCATATCCGGAAAATTCTTCTTGGCATATTCCTCCAGCGCCTGCGCGGCCTTGATATGCCCCCAGCCGGTTTTCATCGAGATTACTAATATTTTTTTTGCCATATGGAAAAATACTTTACCCGTGGCGGTCCATTTTGTCCCTTTCCTGCAAATACAAAGTCAGCTCCGCCTCTTCTTGCGGATCGATACCGCGCACCACGAATTTGACCGGAGAATTGTAAACTTTACGCTTGGTTTCCTTTACGCTGTTCACTATCTCTTTGTTGAGCAAGCGATCCACATCGGCCTCAGACCAGGAATCCTGCAACATAATGCTCCGCACAAACTCGAACGACATTATCCAAAAAACCTTGGTCTTGGCTTCGCGGTTGTCCGAGATAAAGTAAACCCGGCCCCAATATATCCCGTTCTTTGCATCGGTCTTAAATTTTTCTTTATGTATTTTCATGTTAATAACCTGTTTAAAACTTCATCAAAACCATTCGCCAATTAAGTCTGTTTTGCCGGAGTTTCCGCTTTCCCGATCGCCGCGAAATAATTTTTGCGGTCGAATATCAGCAAAATTACCGGCAGATAAATTAATATCACGCCAGCATATTGCAACAAAGAAATAATAGACACATACAAAGAAACATCAACGTAAACCAAATTAAAACTATTAAAATATACGCTCAATTCGCTCAAAATACCATAATCAAAAAGAATAAATCTTGGGTAAAGAAACCCGATCAATGGCAAAACCGCCAAACTAAAATACCAACTCAGTTTTTTACCTCCCAAAATCCGCTGCGCAAGCACGGCAATGGCAACCGATAAAAAAATCAAAATTGCCGCGGGAAATTGCAAGAGGTAAAAATTTGCTTGATATGAAGGGCACATCATTACCATATCGTCGCAACGATAAGACAACGGCAATGAATAAGACCCCGTAACTACGACTAGAAAAACAAAAATTGCCGCAAAAGAAAACATGGACTTTGCTAAAAAGCGCATCCACCAAACGGCAATTTTTGTTCGGGCGGGAATTTTAATTTTGTTTAATGATTTATCCATTTGTTTTGTTATCCGCTTTCCCGATCGCCGCGAAATAATTTCTGCGGTCGATTAATAACAAAATCAACAAATAAAGATTAATGCCGCCCAAGCAAAGCAAGCCGACCATTCCACCTTCGCTGAATGGAGACAGAATGGATACCGAGAAAAAAATCGGCAATAAAACTAAAAATCCGGCCACCAAAAACCAACTTTTGCGGCGGCGTTTCAAAAGGAGTCGTGACGACAAGCCATAGCCCGCGGCTATTATTGCCCAAAATACAACCGCAAACCACGACGCTGCCGAAGTTGCTCCCATCAATATCATTGACAGCTGCCAAATAGAAAACAATCCAAACGGCAGAATTGCCAAAAGGCTCATATTGTGCGCCACTTTTTCTGTTCCGGAGGAAAATTTGGTTTGATTTAGGCTCATTTTAATTTTATTTCAAACATTTAGATATTCGAATTTCGAACATTTTTTACATTGGCGTGTTCCCATGCTTCCTTGCAATCTTTTCCTCGCGCTTGGTCAGCAGCGATTCCAACAATTTCGTCAGTACCGAGCGGGTATCCTTGGGATTGATCACCATATCCACCTGCCCCAGCTTGGCCGCGGCGAACGGCGTGATGAATTCTTTTATCTGGTCCGCTTTTTCCTGCTCCACCTTGGCCGCGTCTTTGGCTTCGGCGATCTCGCGGTGGTAAATGATCTTGGCCGCTTGCTCCGGCCCCATCACCGCGATCTGCGCGCCCGGCCATGCCAATACCCGGTCGTAACCCAACTCGCGGCTCGCCATGGCGATATACGCCCCGCCGTAAGCCTTGCGGAGGATCACGCTGATCTTGGGCACAGACGCTTCTGCGTACGCGTAAAGCACCTTGGCGCCATGACGGATAATGCCATTGTGTTCCTGATTGGTGCCGGGAAGATAGCCCGACGTATCCACCAAATTTATCAGCGGAACATTGAAAGAATCACAGAACCTCACGAATTTGGCAATCTTGTCGGAAGAATCGATATCCAAAACCCCGGCCATGATCTTGGGCTGATTGGCAACAACACCCGTGACGTATCCGCCCAAACGCGCCAAACCGGTAACAACATTGGCCGCGAATTCCGGCTGGATCTCAAAAAACGAATTTTTATCGAAGATCTCCTCGATCACCGCTTTGATATCATATCCCTTGCCGCTTTCTTCGGGAACGATATCAAGCAACTTCACGCTATCCTCTTTTTCAAATAATTCGGCAAGAATGCTTTTCGATCGCGGCGCGTCATCCATGTTATTCTGCGGCAGATAACTTAAAAGTTTTTTAACGCCGGTAAAACAATCCTTTTCGTTGGCAAAACGGAATTGCGAACAACCGCTCTTGGCGCAATGGACATTGGCGCCACCCAGGTTATCGAAAGTCACCTCTTCGCCGGTAACCTTTTTGATAACCTCCGGGCCGGTAATGAACATTTGCGAAATATTGTCCACCATGAAAATAAAATCCGACAATCCCGGCGCGTAACACGCCCCGCCCGCCGAAGGCCCGAGAATCACCGAGATCTGCGGCACGACGCCCGACGCCTTTACCATCGCGTTGAAAATTCCCGCGTACCCATCGAGGCTGGCAATACCCTCCTGGATCCGCGCGCCGCCCGAATCGATGATGCCGACAACCGGGCATCCGGTCTTGCGCGCCATCTCGATCACCTTGATGATCTTTTTGCCGTGCATTTCTCCCAGGGAACCACCGCCAACTTTCATGAAGTCCTGTGAAAAGACACAAACCGGCCGGTTGTTGATCTTGCCAAAACCGGTGATCACCGCGTCGCCCGCGGCCTTCTTTTTGTCTAAACCCAACTGGTTAAAACGGCTTTCGACAAACTGGTCCAGCTCTACGAAGGTTTCCGCGTCCAACAACGCGAATATCCTTTCGCGCGCCGAAAGTTTCCCCTTTTGATGTTGTTTTTCGATCAATTCGGAGTTTTCCAATCCCGACAGGTTTTTATTTAATTGTTCGATCTCTTTTTCGAAGTTCATAGGTTTATTGAATAAAGAATTAGGAATTAAGAATTAAGAATCGCTTTTATTCCTTATTCTTACTTCTCAATTCTTGATTATCAACTATTTGCTGATCGCGTTAAATGTTTTCTGCAACTGGTCTATAATCTGCTCTAAAAACAAGCCGTTGTCAATGGTTTTACCCAATTCAATCTCAAGCGAAGAAGCGCCTTCCAACCCGGGGGCAAACGACCCGATATTGGTGTTTACGCCAATCCCTATCACCGACGACACAACCTCACCGGCGATAATATTTTCCGTTAAAACCCCGCAAATTTTCTTGCCGTTCAAATAAACGTCGTTGGGAAGTTTTACGAAAGGCTCAACCCCGTATGTTTCCTTAATGGTTGTGGCAACGCAAAACGCCGCCAGAATCGTCAGGATCTGCAGATCTTCAACGTTGCTTTTGGGCAAAACCACCGAAAAATAAAGCCCTCCCTCGGGAGAAAACCAAGCGTCCCCCTTTCTGCCGTAACCGCTTCCCTGTTTTTTTACAACCACTACCGTCCATGGTGCGGCGCCCTGCGCGGCCATCTCTTTAGCCTTCGCGCTCGTAGAATCCAACCGGTCAAACTCCGTTATCGCAAAACTTTTATTTTCCGTCATATGCTTGATTTTACCACATTTCTTATATCATAAACCACCCCTCCGCACCAGCACCCGAGCACTTTTTTGAATCGCCGGGAACAGCATGTCGCAAACAAAAAATCCCGCCTGCTATCCGCGGCGGGATTTTTTAATATCAGAAGATAAAATTACAAACCTTTGATTAAATAGAAACGCTGGCAATGATCTGGTTGATCTTTTTCTGGGTGTTCAATCCCACATTGCCCGATCCGAATTTCAAGCCATAAGGGATCAAAATTTCGCCGGCGTACTTTTCTTGAAACTGGATCACCGCAACCCGGGTATTACCGTCAAAGTTGCCCGAAGCGGTGACAACAAAACCCTGCGCCGCCAAAAACTCTTGCATGCATTTAACCTCCGGATCGCCCGCCATCCCGAATTTCAACAACTTGGTAATTTTTGAACATGAATACGGCGACGTCGTGGTCACGCTCCCCATTGCTTTCAATTGTTCGTTTAGCGAAGCGATCATATTAAGGATCGCGGCGATCGCGGCCCTTATTTCATCCTTAGTCATCTGGTTAGGCTTGATCACCACCTCTCCTGTTTTTATTTTTACCACCACCTTGATATCCTTGGAAACCGAATTATCATGGCCATCGCTCACTTTCAAAGTGCACACATAATCCTTGTCTTGGGAAACCACCGGAGCAACGTAGGTCGGGTTGCGTACCGTATTGCTGGAAAGATTACCTCCGGTGCAAGTCCAGAAATAAGAAAGGTTATCGTCCTCCGGGTCGGAAACCGTCGGCGAGAATGTCGTTTCCTTGCCCGAATACACCTCCTTGATATCCGTAACCGTAATTACCGGCTTGCCGTTCACCGGGTCGACACAAACGCCGCTGGAACAAACTTTCCCGCTTGTACATTTGGAATCGGTATCCGCCCAACCGGTGCCATCAGCTTTGCAAACCTTGCAACCGGAAACCGATTCCGGATCGCAAGCCGCGCTAACGCAAGCCCCGTTTATACACTGATGACCGCTAGTCGTGCATTTCGAATCCGTATCCACCCAGGCGCTGCCATCGGTTTTGCACACCCTGCACCCGGACACCGCGGCGGGAGTGCAAAGCACACACTTATTGGCAACGCAATTTTTCCCCTCCGCGCAAGTGCCGCAGGCCAGCGTTACGCCGCATCCATCGGTAGCCGCGCCGCAATTGAATTCCTGCGCCACGCAAGTCTTAGGGGAGCAACTGACAACAAAATTCAAACCATTATCTTGGTTAAGATCCCAAGACCCGTCACCGGTAGCTGAACATCCGGTAAAAGCATTCTTTCCGGCAACTTGCGTTTCATACGTCGAAACATTCGCATGGCAAGAATTATTGCTAATGGCCTTGATTGATGACCATCCCGCGGGCAAACCGGAAGTGATACGCGCGCAAAACTCCGTTCCGCTGGCAACCACCTTTGACCATACGCCGTTAGAATCGGTGGTCGCTTCCCCATTGCTATTGCAAAGACCGATCTTTACGCCCGCGATTACCGCGCCGGTAACGCTGGTTTTGGTAACCTTGCCGGTAATCGTTACCGCCGCGACCACTTTCACCGCCACGTTCGTGGTTTTGGCACCGAACCATGACGCGCCTTCCTGGACCATCTGCCATTGCAAATTATAGGTCCCCGGAGTTGCCGGCGCTTTGACATTGAAAGTAAAAGTCTTGGACTGGTCTTTGGCAATGGTATCCCCGGTGGCCAGCAAGACCCGGCCCGCCGCCACCCCCCAAATCGCATTGTCCTGCGGATTTTGTGAACCCAATTTGAATTTATTTGCCGCGGTCCACGAAGTCGTACCGGTGTTCTTCATCACCACCGTCACCGGATAGGTCTGGCCGGCGGTCATTGTCGCGGGCACAACCTGGCTGACGAACTGTGCGTTTTTTGCCGTTGTTGCGGTTGCGGAAGCGGCATAAGTAAGCGCGCCGATCGGGCAAGCGTTAACAAAAAAAACCGCCAGGCACGAAACCATGACAGATACTAATTTATTTTTCGTCGTCATACCGATGTTTTTCAAATTACACAATTAAAAAATTGATTCGTATTTTAAAAATCAATTTAAACCGCGTAATTATTAGTTTGATTATAATTAATTATAACCCGACCAACATCGGAATGGCAAACAGGCTTCACTACGCCAGCACGATCAAGACATCCCCCTCCTTCACTTTCTGGTCTTTGACGATCTTTATTTCCTTGATCATGCCATCACACTCGGACAGTATCTCATTTTCCATCTTCATCGCCGAAAGCGTCAGCAGTTTTTGTCCGAGCTTGACGATGTCTCCGGGCTTTACGGACAATTCCGAGATCGATCCCGCCAAAACCGCCCTCACTTCCTTGGAAGACAGGTCCCGCTTGGGTATTATCGTTTGCGGCACCGGTGCCGCCTGGACCGCTTCCAGATCATCAAAAAGGAAATCCTTGCCATTAACGGTTATCTTCACGCCCGCCGCCTGGCCGGCGATTTCCACATCATAATCCTTACCCTGGTTGTTGAATTTAAATTTCATTATTTTCAGCCGTTATTCTTCCGGTTTTGCCATCCGTCCCGCCAAAACCCATTTGGAAACACTGCCCTGATCGCCGCTCCGCCATTCATCGGATTTTCTCATTTCCTGGTAAATACTGTAAGCAATATTGGCAACCGCCTGCTCTTCGATGTTCTTATGGTCGCAAACTACCGGCCGGCACACATAAGGCTTGAGCATCATCTCTTTTACGATACCGCTCTTTTCAATAAAATTGGTATAAAAATTACCGCTGATAAAATCTTCTTTTTCCAGGATGAGCTTGAAAAAAGGTATTGTCGTCGCGACGCCATCAATCACGGTTTCGGAAAGCGCCCGCCGCAGCTTCGTGATCGCCGAATCGCGGTCCTTACCGTAAGCGATGATCTTAGCCAACAACGAATCAAAATATGGATAAACCTCCTGGCCGTCCTGTAAAAAGCTGTGGACGAAAACCCCCTGGCCCTGTGGCGGGATATACTTTGATACCGTTCCCGGCGAAGGGATGAAATTTTTCTGGGGATCTTCGGCATTGACGCGCACCTCGATGGCCCACCCGTTCTGGTAAATACTGTCCTGGCCAAACGATAATGTTTTGCCCTCGGCGATCCGGATCTGCTGCTCGACAATGTCGATGCCGGTAACCGCTTCCGTAACCGGGTGTTCCACCTGGATCCGCGGATTGACCTCCATGAAATAATAGTTCTTGTCTTTGTCCAATAAAAATTCCACGGTCGCCGCGCCCTGATAGCGCAAAGACTCGATGATCTTAACCGCCCAGGCACCCATCTCGGCGCGGAGCTTGGCATCAAGCGCGCTTGACGGCGATTCTTCCACCAGCTTCTGGAAACGCCGCTGCACCGAGCATTCGCGTTCGCCCAAATGAACCGCCTTCCGGCCATCGCCCAGCACCTGGAATTCTATATGTTTGACTTCGGGTAAATATTTTTCAAGAAAAAAATCAAAGTCATCAAAAGCGCCCGCCATCTGGCGCTGAACGCTCAATGACAAGGAAACTACCTCTTCGAAGTTCATCGTACCGTCAACAATACGGATACCCATACCGCCGCCGCCCCGCTGCGCCTTGAGAATGAACGGAGGCTTGATGCGGTCGGCCCATTTGGCCAGGTCTTTTTTGCTTTTTATCGACTGGTCGGACGCCGGGACTGTGGGTATGCCGATCTTATGGGCGATCTTTTTTGCCTCAACTTTATCCTGGAGCGTGCGCAAAGTCTTAAAATGCGGGCCGATGAATTTGACGCGGTTCCGGTCGCACATCATCGCGAATTGCCAGTTCTCCGACAAAAAACCGTAACCGGGATGGATGGCATCAACTTTGGCGGTCTTCGCGATCTTAATGATCTTGTCTTTGTCCAGATAGCCCGAAGAACCCTCCTTGTCGAGGTAATAAAATTCATCCGCGAGCGTCGTCTCCAGGAAATTCTTTTCCTGTCCCGGCATGGGGCACAGCGCCACCGTCTTTATACCCATCTCGCGGCAAGTGCGCAAAATACGCAACGCGATCTCGCCCCTGTTGGCAATTAATATTTTCTTAATTTCCATTTTCTTTTGCTAATTGGCGCACTCGATCTTCGATTTTTTTGGCAACAACAGAACAAAGATGATGGTATTCTTTGGAATCCTGGTCCATCTTTTGCGCCGCGGCGCGCTCTTGCACAAACTCCATGGGTTTCCCGATCATGACCTGGGCCGCTTTCTTGAATTTTATCATCCCGTGCGGCGGCATCAATTCCTGTGTTCCCTTAAACGCTGCCGGCAGCACCGGCACGCCGCTATCCAGATATAATTTCCCCACCCCGGACTTGAATTCACGCATCTTGCCGTCATAAGCCCGGCCGCCTTCGGGATAGATTACCACGCAATAACCGTGTTTCAACATTTTTATCGCGGTTGCGATTGCCAGTTTTTTCGATTCATCGCTTTTGCGATTGATAGGGATTATCCCGCCCCACCAATAAACCAGATTCCTCGTCAATTTCTTAAAACCGGAATACTGGTCGACTTGGGCGATAAACGTAAATTTCCGCGGCGTGGTAATGTAGCCGCTCATAAACCAATCCATATGGCTCAAATGGTTAGACGCCAGGATAAAATTACCCTTTTGAGGAACATTGTCCAAGCCTTTTATATCCTTGATCAGTAGATTCCTGACCGCCTTTCCAAGAACAACCCGAGATAAAGTTGAAACAAAAGTATTCATTTTAAAATTTAGAATATGGAATTAGAAAATAACAAATCCGAAATCTTCAGCTTTATCCTTGTCCCGGATTAATTATTCCCTCTTCCTGCAACAATTTCCGCACCGCGTCTTCGGTTTTCTTGGCAATAACCGTACAAAGCCGGCGGTACTCATCGGAATTCTTGTCCAATCCGGCGGCCGCCGCAAGTTCTTGTGGAAACTCCATAGGCTTGCCGATCTTTATTATAACTTTTTTTTCTTTCTTTAACTTCCCGCCCGGAGGCATTAGTCCGTAAGTACCGATATTGGCAACCGGCACTACCGGCGCGCCGGTTTCCAAATAGATCTTTCCTACGCCGGGTTTAAACTCATGCAATCGGCCATCTCGGGAACGCGACCCTTCGGGATACATTGCCAGGCAATAGCCTTTTTTGACCATATCAATCGCGGCCAACAACGCCTTTCTTTTCGAATCACGATCATTGCGATTCACCGGAATCGACCCGACATATAAATAAACCAAATCCCGCATAAGGCCTTTGATTCCTTTCATTTTATCGATCTGGGCGATAAATGTCGCCCTCCTCGGTGTTAAAACCGCGCCATCGATCAGCCAATCAAGATGGCTCAAATGGTTTGCCGCCAAGATAAAATTCCTTTTGGGAAAATTATCTTTTCCCTTTATTTCCCTGACAAACACCCTCTTAAGGATCTGCCCCGGAAAAAGCCACGAAATTGCCGAAACGATATTATTCATGTTGTTTAACCGAAACACAAAAAACCAAAACATTTTTTACCAAAACAAAAGCCGGTTATTTTAACAGGTCAGCACCGGATATCAAAATATTTTGCGCGCCGGCAACGATCTCTTCGATGATCTCGGCGCAAGGCATGATCTTTCTTATTCCACCCGCGCAAGTTCCGCACAACAACGCCGACAAATCGGCATTGGCACCGCCCTTATTGCCCGCAAACCTTTCGGATTTGATCTCTTCCGGGAACGGATTCTTTTCCTCGATCTTACGCACCGCTTCCACAAATTTATTTTTGATCATCCGCACCGGATGGCCGGTAAAACGCGCCACCACCGCGATATCTTCATCGTTGGCGCTGATCACGGCATTTTTATAACTTTCGTGTATCTGGCATTCGTCCGCCGCCAGGAAGCGCGTCCCGATCTGGACGCCATCCGCGCCCAAAATCAGCGCCGCCGCGAAAGTCCGGCCGTCGCAAATCCCACCGGCGGCAATCACCGGAATGCTCTTCACCGCATCGTGCGCCTGCGGCACCAAACACATCGTCGTGCTTTCGCCGATATGTCCGCCCGACTCAAGACCCTCGACCACCACCGCGTCCGCGCCGGCCTGCTCCATTTTGGCCGCCAAACGGACATAAGGCACCACGGGAATTATCTTTATCCCGGCCTGCTTCAAATACGGCATGATCGGCACCGGGTTGCCTCCGCCGGTAAACACAACCGGCACCCCCTGGGAAATGATCACCTTTACCAATTCCGCCGCGTCGGGATTCTGCAATAAAAGGTTTACGCCAAAAGGCTTGTCTGTTAACGACTTGGTTTTTTTGATCTCATCCTCAAGCCATGACGCCTGGGCAAAACCCGATCCGATCACTCCCAATCCGCCCGCATTGGAAACCGCCGCTACCAAAGTCGATTCGGAAACACCGGCCATGCCGCCCTGAATAATGGGATATTTTATCCCCAACAGTTTTGTGAGTTTATTATTTTCAAACATAGCAACTTAAAGATTAATTAAATAGTAAGAGGCTCTTTCGCCAAAATCGCATTGGCTTCCTCGACCAGCTCTTTGATAATATCCTTGACCGTGCTCATTTTTTGCACCCGCCATACGTTGGCGCCCGCAAAAACAAGACCGTTTTCCAAATCGCCCTTGCGCGCGTTTTCCAATGCCTTTAGGATGCAATAGCTTTTATCGCAAACCGGGCCGATGCAGCCTTTGCACTCCTCGGGATTCGCCTTCGGCGCCGTGCCGGCAAGAACCTTATCCACAAACGGCGTGCGCACCGCGCGGCCAGGCAAACCGACCGGCGAATGGATGATCACCACATCTTCTTTTTTCGCGTTTATATGTGCTTCCTTGAATTTTATATTGGCATCGCATTCCTCGGTGGAAACGAAACGCGTTGCCATTTGCACACCTGACGCGCCCGCCCGCATCATTTCCACGATATCGGCGCCGGTAAAAACTCCGCCGGCGGCGATAAGAGGCACTTTAACTCCGGAAGCGACAACTTCTTTCAGAATATCGATCGTTTTTCGGAATGGCTTTCCGTGGGGAAATCCCAAGTGCCCGCCCGCGTCCTCTCCTTCGATCACGATCGCCGATGCTCCCGCGGCTTCCGCCTTTAAAGCAACTTTGGCGCTGGACGCGATCGAGAATACCGGAACGTTCTGTTCCCGGGTCAAATCAAAAATATCCGTGCGAAAACCCGCCCCCTGGATGATCAAATCAACCTTCTCTTCAACCGCCGCCCGCACCAATTCTTTGAACCGGCCGATCACTCCCATAATATTAACACCAATGACTCCACCCGGACCGGCAATCTGGCGCGCTTTGCGGATCTCGTCTTTCACTTCCTGGGGATCGAGCATTCCCGAAATGGCGATAATTCCCACGCCGCCTTCCTTGGCAACATTGCCCGCCAGATTATGAAGAGACACCCGAACCGCCATCCCGCCCTGGATTATCGGCAACCGAGCGACAAAACCGCCCACCTTCAGAGGAGGAAGCTGGTACCATTCTTTGCGGATTGCACCGGCTTGCGGTCGGCTGGCGCTCAAAAATTTTTCCCTCATCTCTTCCTTGTTCATCACCGCCACCGAAAACCTGACCTCGCACTTCAAAACGCCGTTAACCGACGCCTCACCGGCAAAATTGGCGATCTTGGAATTATAAAAACCAAGCAGCTGCACCCTGTATTTAATCTTATCCCCGGGCAGGATCGGCGCCACGAATTGCGCCCCCCTGACCTGATAAGCCAAAAGATGATTTTTGGAATGGTCCGCCCCCATCTTGCCTCTTAAAAGCAGTGTCCCGGTCTGGGCGATCCCCTCAACCACAAGCACACCCGGCATTATCGGGAAATCAACAAAATGACCAGCAAAATAGGGGTCCTCCGGCAAAGTTTGTTTGTAACCGATGATTATATCTCCTTCGATTTTTTCTATTTCATCCACCCAAAGAAACGGCTCTTTATAAGGAATTATCCCCTTGATCTGATCTTTGTTGTACAACATAAAATATATTCTCTTTTAGATCTGCTTTATCAAAAATAACCGAATCCAATTTTTAGCACGAAAAGCCCGTTAACGCAATAATTATATCATAAGACCGGCGAATAATTGATTTTGCGCGTGCATAAGCGCCCGCCTTTTACCATCCATATCCTTTAACGATAAAGATAATCCCGGGTAAGCGGCAAGTTGTTGTTTACGCCGTTAGTGAAGCTTATCTGGTAAAGCCGGCTGCCCGCGGTCTTGAAAGTCGCCGCGCTGGCGTTCAGGTAAAGCCGCCACATTCTCAAAAACTGCTCCGCGCGCTTTTCGTCTCGCAATTGGGACGACATTATCTTTTCGACCGCTCCAATATTGCCTTCGAAATTTTTGATCCACCAGTCAAGCGTTTTGGCATAATGCATGCGCAGATCCTCGATATCGTAAAACACAAACCCGGCCTTATTCATATTGCCGGCGATCATCGGCAACGGCGGCACATAACCACCCGGAAAAATATATTTGGCGATCCATGGATCGGTCGGGTCCCCGGTTGGCGATCCGATCGTATGTAAAAGGCCGATACCTCCCGGCTTTAAGATCTTTTTAACCACCTCGAAAAATTTCGCTTCATATCTTTTCCCGACGTGCTCAAACATCCCCACGGAAACGAATTTATCGAACACTCCCTTGGCCTTGCGGTAATCCTGCAGGTAAACAGTCACTTTACCGGCAAGGTTTTCCTCTTCGATCTTTTTGGCAATGTGATCAAACTGGTTCTTCGAAAGCGTGTAACCGGTGCAAACCGCGCCATAATTCTTGGCCGCGTAAAACATCATCTGGCCCCAGCCGCACCCGATATCTACCAGGGTATCTCCCGCTTTCAGCTGCAATTTGCGGCAGATATGATCGTGCTTATTGTTTTGCGCCGTCGCGATATCGTCGGAATCGTTTTTAAAATAAGCACACGAATACGTCATCGACGGATCAAGCCATAAAGAATAAAAATCGTTGCCGATATCATAATGGTGGCGGATGTTCTTTTTGGAACCAGCGATCGTGCCCCGGGAAAAAATTCGATTCCATAGGATCCTGGATTTTGTCCCCGTGGAAAGATGGCCGGCAACCGCCAGCCACTGGTCATGCATCGACGCCATCCCCTGAAGGTCGCCGGTCACGTCAATGTTTCCGGCAACATATTCTTCCCCGAAAGCCAGAGTACCTCCGGACAAAATATTCTTGATCGCGTCTTCGCTTCTGAAGATGATCCTGAACTGTTCCGCGGCGGCGCCGAAATGCTTTGAATTGCCATCCCAGAACTCGACCGCAAACGAAACCTGCCGATTGCGCTGGCTCAACTTATGCAAAATCTCGGTAATAATTTTTTGCATATTTTTGGTTTGTTATTTTTTTACTTTTTACTTTTTAAAAAATTACAACCATAAACCGCCGTCGATATTGACGACATTGCCGGTAATGAAACTCGCGTCACTTGAAGCCAGGAACGCGATCACGCTGGCCACCTCTTCGGGCTTACCCGTCCGTCCCAATGAGGTCAGTTTCTTTACCATCGCTTTGACATCCTCGGGCATAACTTCGGTCATTTTCGATTCGATGAACCCGGGCGCCACCGCGTTGACGCGCACGCCCATTTTCCCGACTTCCTTGGAGAGTGTCTTGGTAAAGCCGATGATACCCGCCTTGGCCGCGGTATAATTGGTCTGCCCGAAATTCCCTCTCAACCCGGAAAAAGAGGACATGCTCACAATGTTGCCCTGATTGGCGATTAGCATCGGTAACGCCAATTTTGAACAGTTGAAAACGCTGGTCAGGTTGATATCGATCACTTTCTGCCACTCCTCCACGGTCATTTTCGCCAATGTCCTATCTTTGGCAATGCCCGCGTTGTTCACCAGCACATCAAGCCGCCCGAATCCCTGCTGGATCGCGGCCATCATTTTTTCAACATCAGCATAACTGGAAACATCGGCCATAAAATATTGCGCCTCCGCTCCCAGCGCCTTGATCTCCTCCTGGGCCTTTTTAAGATTTTCCTCCTGTATGGCGATATCGTTTAACGCGATCTTCGCCCCCAACGCCGCGAACTTCATCGCGATTGCCTTGCCGATCCCCTGCGACGCCCCGGTCACCAAAACCACCTTGCCATCAAATGTATTTGCCATAAAAAAATCAGTATTCAATACTCAAACCTCCAATTTCCAAAAAATATTCAATAACCAAATTAAATCATCATGCCAATTTGAAAATTGATTATTGTATATTTTTTGGAAATTGAAAATTGGAAATTGAAAATTTGTTTAGAATATTTCCGCCTGATACTGCACTTCTTTAATACTCCTCCCCGCGACCGGAACGCTCTCCGCGGCAATATCTTTTATTGTTTCCGGCAGCTTGAACGATTTGGCAACCTCATTGAATACCCGGTCCACGCTCCGGGCCAAGCGGCCCGCCAGAACAAGTCCCATGAACGTCACCAGCTTATTCGAGCGTTGAACATATTCCGCCTCGCCAATGGTCATCGCCTTGCCCAAGACCGGCTCCAACGCCAGCGCGATCTCGGCGTCCGATGACAGATATTTCTGCCCCAGATAATTTTCTTTCTTTAAAACCTTGAACAAATTCGTTGTTGCCGTAGCCTGGCCCATCTTTTCCACTGCCAGATTGATCACCAGATCCGCTTCCAGCACCGCCTTCGAAATCTCGAACTGCCCGGATTTTGCAAATTCCAAAGTTGCAAGGTCTGCCGGCAATATGCCGAATTTCCGGCAAACATCCAACAGACCCGATTTCTGCGCCAACGCCGCCACCGGCATATCGTCAAAACTCTGCGACGCGATCGTGATATCCGTTGTTTTTACCCCCCGACCCAAAAGCAACTCCAATACCGCCGCCAAAAATTCCGGCGACGTATTATCACGAAAATAGCCATGAGTGGGCGCCGCCAACATGGGAAGGACGACAACCTTTGAGCCACCGCTGATATCGATACCACCCGCCAACTCCAACACTTTTGAAATTCCCTCTTGGATATTATATTTAACACGCCAAATCGCCACTGTGCGCGGATCACCATTCGTTTCAATTTTGAATTCATCGCCAACCTTATATTCGATTTCCGACTTATGTCCCCACATGTTCCCCGAGCCGTCTTCAAGCACCAGAATATAATAAGGAACATTGGGATGCAGCAATGTCGGGATCGCGACCTTAACCGCACCGACCACCCGCGCACCTCCCCCCGCCATGGCGGTTAACGGCACCAAGCAATGAGGACATTCCGCCAACGGATATTGCCAGCGCCGCTTGCATTTATCGCAAATATAAAACATAATTTAATGGTTAATTTTGTGTTAGAATACTACTTGAACTTATGTTTTTCCATTCTATGCCAAAAACCTATTTTTTACCAGAAAAATCAAGAGAGAAAATGCAAAAGATCTGGGGCGAACCATTGTTTGGCACCGAAGCCGAAATCGATCTCCAGTATCAAAAAATCCTCGCTAAAAAGAAATACAAAACCGTGATCACCGTAGGTGACTACTGCTCTCACCACCTGCAGTCCGATATTAAGATCTTCGACAAAAAAGTCCAGCGACAAACCTTTGACCAGAAGCATGTTTGCATGACAACCGTGGAAAATCCGGCCGGAACCATACAAAAAGAAGCCTGGGACGCGGTGAAAAACGCGATCAAAGAAAGAATCAATGTCTGCGTCAACGGCGAAGAAGACTTGCTGGTCATTCCCGCGATCCTGGAAGCAAAACCGGGCACGCTGGTGGTTTACGGCTTCCCCAACAAAGGCATCTGCCTTTTGGAAGCAAACGTAAAAACAAAAAAGGCCTTTCGTGACACATTGGAAAATTTATTCTCCGAAAAAAATTAAATATCCGACAGCTTCTGCGATATTCGATAAATCCACCGCTCAACAAAAACCGCCAATAAGGGCGGTTTTTGTATTTTATTAAATTTATTGTTCTACGCAGTATAGAGCCCAAGCTTCTGCCCGGCAAGTGGCGAGTGTTCCTATCGGTGTGGAATGTTCGTAGGAGGAAACATATGCCCATCCGACATCTTTTCTTGAACTATCTCCTACCCATTTGTGGCCATAGCCAACGCATCCGGTGTAGGCGACCCATGTGAACGCGTTAACGCAGGGATAACTGATTGTCGGCGCTACGTATCCTCCCATAGTATCGTCGCAGGTGGCGAATTGCGCTGCTGCTAATTTTGTGTAACCGCCTCCGCCGATAGGTTTGAAGCTGGTCCAAACTTTTACTCCGGAGTTGAGAATTCCCCGCTCGTTATATTGTATGGGATTAATTAAATAATTACTGCTGGAATCAAGCGTAAAAAAGTCGCTGGGTGAATTCGCGATCATATGCCAGGCGCAATCAGATGTGCCGGCAATTTTTTCCCCATTAACAATTATATAACTTGTTGGAATTGCGCTTATGGGTTCGCGGGGAGTAGTTTGGCCAGAAAAGAAAACAGCGCGGAAGACTCCGGTCAGACCGGCGGCAGTTGCGGCGGCGGCGCATTTTGAATCAGCATTAACATCGGTTGTTATCGTTGAACCTACATAACCTGAGCTGGTAACGAAAATTCTTTTATAGCCAGCTGAAGCGATAGGAGAAGCACAGGCGCTTTGCGGCAGAAGGCCGGTGCCGCTACCGCCACCGATGGTAACGCAATCTAATGTTCCGTCGGCATTAATACCGGTTGCTGCTTGGTTTGCCGGACAATCAAAATTTATATTGCCGCTTGGCGATGTTGTCCATGAGGCTAAGCCATCCGCGTCGCTAACCAACACTTTGCCGTTTCCCGGTATGCCGCCGGTGATCTTAATTTGGCCGGCAACTTCAAGTTTTGCCCCGGGCGCGGTGGTACCGATGCCGACGTTGCCGGCATTCGCGATATATATTCGTGAATTCCATGCAATCGGATTCGTGCCACCGCTTGCGGTATCAAAAGAAAATGTTCCCGAATACTGTGTAAGCTTTGTCGCCAAACCACCATACCCTCCGGTATTCACATAATTGTAAGCGGAGCCCGTCCAATAAGCGTTATTGGCAAGATACTGGTACCAACTAGAATCCATTCCCAAGCGCATATAACTGGTAGAATCGTTCTGCTGCCCGATTCCTATTTCTCCACTGCCAAGATGAAGTTTTGTTGCTGGCGCTGTCGTCCCGATACCGACACTGCCATCCACCGTAAATCCTTTTCCGCCGTAAACACGCACATAAGACGACTGGTCCATCCAAATACCGCCACCGTATGTTTCGTTATACCAGCCGGTCGCGTTCTGACTCCGAAACCAATTGTTCGTATAGGTAGTGCCCCATTGCGGGTTGGCACCGTTGGTTACGGCCTGATTTAAATGATACCCATCGGTAGTGTCCGCGCCATCGGCGCTCCTCGCGCTATCGACCCTGACGCCATAGGTATTCGCCCCGTTCCATCCCATTAGGGTCGGGTAAGACCCCGACCAAGCTATCTGCGCATTGGTATTGTTTACCGCGCCGCCATCCGGAGAAGTTCCATTCGAAGCATCGAAAATAGTGTGATTATTGCCATAGTTTTTCCAGCTTAATTGCTATGCCACAAATCCCCGGTGTATTCCGTTCCAAGCGGTTCGCGTGGGAATTCCGGTTAAAGTGGAATAACTCACCGAAGCGCCGGTAACACTGGCCCACGAAGCGCGGCAATCAGTGCCCATGCACAATCCCTGGTCTCCCTGGACATATCCCGTGGCATGCAGATCCATATCGGTTTGATAACTGTACGCTTTCAATTCGCGCCCATTGGTGCCGGCATCCAACCGCAATTGGCCTTCCGACACGCCGCTGTTATGGAATTGTATTCCCGCTTTTTTCCCGGTACCCGAAGTCGCTTCAGCCAACGACAAAGTAAAATCGCCGCCGCAACATTCGCTGACGTTATCGCGCGACAAGTTGGTTGCTCCCACCACATTCAGTTTCGCGTTCGGACTCGCCGTGCCAACGCCGACATTACCCATAATGATCGCGCCGCCGCTCGGGGACGCGGCACCACCATAGCCGACCGTCAAACCGCCGTCACTTCCGAGCAATCCGGCACCAAGCCAAATATTTTTCCCGCCATAAGAACGTATCCATGACGTATCCGACATATACCACCCGCCACCATACGTTTCACTGATCCAACCCGCGCCACCACTGGTGCGCAGCCACCCGCCATTGGCATAAATATCGCCGATTACGTGCAGCTTGTATCCGGGACTGACCGTCCCGATACCGACGGTACCGGCACTCGATACTTTCAAAGTGGGAGTGGTCGAATAACCAAGAAGTATACTGCCCGTTTCGGTCCTGATTATACGGTCTCCCACCGCGGAGCCCGTCAAATATCCTCCCGCCGTCGTAACGATCGCGTCATATGACTTGATTGTCCCGCTGGTCCTTAAGGTTAATTCGGGATATGCCGGCGAATCGATAGCCAAAGTGTTCTGTGATGACCCAACTATATGCAATTTTGCCGCCGGCCCCGTTGTCCCAATGCCGGTATTACCGTCCTGGCCTAAAATAAATTTAATGGTTCCGGCATTGTTTTTTAACGCGAAACTGTCAAAATTTTTAGTCACCCAATAAGGCAACCCCGTCCCTATCCCCAAATCACCGGTTTTGTTTTGCTGGACCGCGCCGGTGTTTATCGGCGCGTTAATGTTGGTACCGACCGGCGCGGCGGTCGGTTCGCTCCAAGCCAACACCACGGAAACAACCGCCATCGAAGCTATCAAAACTCCCGCAACAATTTCAACTATTTTTTTCATGATAATGACTTTGCTGTTTTATTATAACAAAAGATTCCCACCGGCATCATTGCGCGGCAGGCGCAGGCGCAACGGGCGCGGAAACTCCCGCCGAAATACTGGCATAAACGGAATCGGCAATAAAATCTTCGCCTTCGGCTGTTTTTTTCCGGCCCATAATGGTAACCCTGTCCGCATCCTTAACGTCAGACAACGATACCCTTTCCGCATTCCGGAACACCTTGGTGGCGGCGGTGACAATGGCGCTATGTTTTTTATCGCCATCGACAACCGTAATTACGCCATTATCCCCATCGATATTTTCCAAAAGTCCGCTCTCGCTATGCGACAACGTATATTCTTCCGGCATATAAATGACTGCTTCCTCTTCGGCGGTATCTACAACCAACGGCCCGGGATCAATGGCCCCGCTTGTTTTTTCAACCGCCGGATTTTGTTTCATTGGCGGTTGTTCTCCGGACGAATTGATGATTTTCTCCGCCGACTCGCCAACACTATGCCACCGAGCCTCAAAACGCGCCGCCGCAAAAGCCGCTACAACAGTAAGTACTATAGACAAAAAATACTTCACTAAAAAATTTTTGAAACCCATTTTTGATTATACGAAATTATAACGAAAAACATCCATCCAAATAACATTTATATTTTATAATTTTTTTACAACACATGCAATCGCAAAATAACCGGCGTGACTATTGCCAAATCCGAACAAGACTTAATGTTTTCTTGATTTTCACCCAAAGCTGTCGCAACAACAAAATCACTGCGCACGACTCCAAAAACTATGTTATTCAAAAAAATCGCGGTAGATACCCGCGATTTTTCATATTTCCACCTCTAATATCTTTAAGACTTCTTAAAGATATGAACCGTCACGCTACCTCCCGCGCCACCGATATTGTGAGTAAGGCCGATTTCCGCATTTTTCGCCTGCCGCTCTCCGCAATTGCCACGCAATTGGTTTGTTATCTCGTATATCTGCGCCAGCCCGGTCGCCGAGATCGGATGGCCCTTGGCTTTCAATCCGCCCGACGGATTGATCGGCATTTCTCCTCCTAAATTTATTTTTCCGGAACGGATCAACTCGCCGCCCTTGCCCGGTTCGGCAAACCCCAGATCCTCGTAAGACAGCAGTTCTACGGAAGTGAACGCGTCATGGACTTCGGCAACATTGATGTCTTGCGGCGTAAGGCCGGCCATTTTAAACGCTTTTTGTGCCGCCAGCTGCGTCGCGTGGAAATGCGTCACGTCCTCCCTCTCGAACGTTAAAATATAATCCGTGGCAAATCCGGACCCAACCACCTCGACATCGGTTTTTTCTTTGGTAATGATGACCGCCGCGCCGCCGTTGACCGACAACGAACAATCCATCAGGCGCAACGGTTCGGCCACCACCGGGGAATCCTTTATTTTCTCCATGGTCACCGGACGCTTGTAATAATAAGCCTTGGGATTCAGCGCCGCGTTCTGGTGGTTCTTGAACGCGATCAATTCCAAGTCTTCATGGGATCCGCCGTATTTTTTGCAATATTGCTGGAACACCAGCGCGTTCTGCGCCGGGAATAACAAACCTTCGGGCTGTTCCACGGTCCTTTCCGCCGCCGACAAGATCCAGTCGGTGATCACTTCCGCGCGGTTCTCCACCAGCTTTTCCCCGGTCAGGACCAGGATATTGTTGAATTCCTGGTCGCGCAGCAACCGCAGCGCGGTCCAGAATGCCACCCCGCCGCCGCCGCAGACCGACGGCGTCTCGATGATCGGCACATTGGTTTTGAACAATCCCGACAACAGCGAAACTTTATGGGTCTGGTGCTCGCCGCCCGCCGCCGAGGACACCCCGGAAAACACGATCGCGTCAATGCCGCCGATGTTCATTTTGGCGTCTTTTAACGCGCCCAGCGCGGCCTCGAACGCCCACCCCCACCACGGCCCTTCCGCTCAGTCGAATTTCGTCATTCCCACCCCTTTGATATAAATTTTTGGATCCATAATATTTTACTTGGATACTGATAAGCACCCCTATTTTACCAATCATCGGCCAAAAGTAAAGCTGCCGCCGCGTCTTGAATCGCGCGGTTTATTTGGTATATTGTAATCGCGCAAAACATGGAGAACGGTTCAACAAATAAAGGAGGTTGGTAAAAATGAACCTTTTTAATTGCTGCAAATACATCTTGACGCATCCGTATCTTTTTGTATCCTTGGTTTTCTTAGGATTTATCGTTTATTGCGAATGCCGTTTCGGGGCTAACCTGACATAACCGTTCTCTTTTCTTTTTTATCCGGCTTTGATTGCGCCAAAACTCCTTTTGTGTTATCGTAGAACCGTTAATCGACAATCGCCCCCGTAGTTTAATGGATAAAATACAAGGTTGCGGACCTTGAGACTACAGGTCCGATTCCTGTCGGGGGCACAAAGAATTCTACGGCATTTGCCGTAGAATTTTCGTTTATAACCATTTTTATCGCTCCATTGACCAGTCTCATCTTGAAACGCAACCATTGTTTAGAAAAAAAATCCCGCCGGGCTGGATCCCATTGGGTTATCGATTTAATTTTACTCACGTATATATTATTTTTTTGCTTCTCAAGAAGCTGTTGCCTGTTCCTCCAAAAATTCTTTCCCGTGGCCAACGTCAACGTTTATGGCCACGCGATCCCTGCACAATGGGCAGTCTCCGGGTTCATACATGATCATTTCGACGGTAACAAGAGCATACAACTCTGGCATTCCTTCGCCGAAACCAACCACTTTTACATTACCCCTATCACACAGCCCGCCAATACCTACGATTATTCCGCCGGCAAGAAGAACCAAATCAACCAACTTCTTGACGGAACCGCCCGTCGTGAAAACATCATCAACAACAAGAACTTTCTTGCCTTTCAGATATTTCCCGTATCCTCGCCTGATCACGAGTCCATCGCCATCTTTATCGGCATAAACACTGTAAACCGTCTTGCCCAATAATTTGGTTAGATGACGAGCGACGCCCTGCGAAAGATTTATGCCACCCTCGACCGGAGCAATTACCACGTCCACATCTATATCTTGGTATTGTTCGGCAATAAATTGGCAAAGCTCATCGGTCGCCTCCGGGTCAACGAAAACTTCGTCCTTGTTTACATAGTCATGCCCGTGCTTTTTGGATTTATAAACCAAGTGGCTGCCTTTAATAATCGCCTTTCTTTCCTCAAATATTTCCAAGGCTCTTTTTTCGGCAAAAGCCATGGCAATCTCTTTGGCAATCTTCCTTGCGGCATATATCGGGTCTTCAGCGGCGCTGATCGGCCTACCGATAACTAAATAATCGGCACCAGCCCTGATCGCTTCGCCCGGGGTCATAACGCGTTTTTGATCATTGACTCCGACACCAAACGGCCTAACTCCGGGAGTTACCTTCAACAGAGAATCGAATTCACGATGCTCGGCAAGGAACTTGAGCTCTTTGGGTGAACATATAATACCGTCCGCCCCAACTTCGATAAGCATCTGGGCAAACTGCAAAACCTTTGCACCTGGCTCTTCTCCAAAGATAGACTTACATTCTTCCGGAGTTATGGATGTTAAAACGGTCACTCCAAGAACTTTCGCACTTCCTTTTCTTGCGACCGCTTTTTCAACCGATTCGCGCCCTGAAGAGGCGTGCACGTTGTACATCTTTACGCGCATTCGCATTACTTGTTTTGAGGCGTTATTCACGGTATTCGGGATATCGTCAAATTTTCCATCCCAAAAGATATTACCATCCAGAACCTTGAACAACTTGCGAACCAGCTTAAAATTATCATAAGCCTCTTCTTCATCATCGGAAGCGACAAGCGCCGCGGTAATAGCATGATGAAGTTCAAGACCTATCTTAAATAAGCCAACGACTCCCTTCAGTTTTTCCACTGCCGCAATTGCTTCCCTTATATCACTCGTATCAAGAGGGAAAACAATTCTTTCTCTTGCGTACATTCCCTTTTTATACATAAAATTCCTCCACCTTCTATTCTTATCAGTATACTTGCCATTCTTGCCTGATATTCAATTTTTAATGCAACACATTAACCTCCTTTATTTAAAGGCTGTCAACCCTAAAATTTAACCTATCAATATAATCAAGTTTGTCAAATAGTCATCAACCGTTCAAAATTGAAAAAGCGGGAAATTCCCGATTTTTCAATTTTACAAATAAAATTTTTACATCCGATACTTCGTGCCCTCCTTGGTATCGTAGATCTTCACGCCCATCGAGAGAAGGCGGTCGCGGAGCTGGTCGGATTTGGCAAAGTCCTTGGCCGCGCGCGCGGCATTGCGTTCGGCGACCAGCGATTCGATGAACGCGTCGCTTTTGGCGGCATCGAATTTCATGAAATCCATGAACGAATTGATCTGGCTCAAAAATTCAAAGGTTCTGCGGCCGGACTTCTCTTTGGCGTTCTGTGCGCGAATAAACTCAAACAGCACCGCGAACGCTTGCGGCGTGCCCAAATCAACCGATAACGCCTCATGGAATTTGGCTTTCGCCTCCTCCACCGCCGCCTCATCGCCGGCGTCATCATAATTGGCATCCACTTTGTTGAAAACGAATTCATCGATACGCCCCAGAGAATTTTTCGCCTGCTCCAACCCGGCATCGGAAAAATCAACCGTCGCCCGATAGTGATTGCTCAGGAAAAAAAATCTTAAAACCCGGTAATCATAAGCCTTCATGATATCGCGGATGGTTTTAAAATTACCCAGCGATTTGGACATTTTTTGGCTGTTGATGTTCAAAAATCCGGTATGCATCCAATAACGCACCAACGGCTCAAGTCCCGACACCGATTCCATCTGCGTGATCTCGGCTTCATGATGCGGAAAGATCAGGTCGATCGCCCCTCCGTGGATATCATATTGCGGCCCGAACTCGGTTTCGGTGATCGCGGTATCTTCGATGTGCCACCCCGGCCGGCCCTTGCCAAGCGCCGTGTCCCAGCTAGGTTCGCCTTCTTTGGATGTTTTCCACAAGCAAAAATCGTTCCAGCCCCGCTTCTGGTCGCTGTTGTCGATGCGCGACACGCCGTCGTCCTCCTTTAATTCGGTACGCCCGGAAAGCTTGCCATAATCGCCGAATTTGGCGATCTCAAAATAGATGCTGCCGTCGGGGGTATGATAAGCCAGGCCCTTATCCAGCATCCGCTGCACCTGGCTGACAATGCTTTCGATATAATCCGTGGCGCGCGCGTATTTAGTCACCGCGGTATTGTGCAATGCCGCCATATCATCCACGTAAATTTTTTCGAATTCCTCGGCCAATTGCCGCCAGCTGATATTGCGATCCGCGGCGCGTTGGATGATCTTGTCGTCGATATCGGTGATGTTTTGCAGATAATTCACGTCAAAACCGCTCCACCGCAGGTATTTCACGATAAAATCGAATTGCGTGTAGGTCTTGGCGTGCCCCAAGTGCGGGAAATCGTAAACCGTGGGGCCACAAACAAAAAACTTTATTTTTTTATCGGCCATCGGCACAAGTTCGGTCACCTGCCGCGACATGGTGCTGTATATTTTTATTTTTTTATCGTTCATTGGTTTATTTTTTATCTTAAACCTATCTTTCCAAATTAACCGCCAAATTGCAAACAACCGCGCATATTGCCGGCAACATTTGCCGGCAAAAACAAACCAAGCACTTTTACGCCCTTACTTTTCTGAAATTAAAAAACGCGATCGCCGAACCGGCAATAAGGATCACGCCGGAAACCGTCCAGGCGACCGGAATATTGAACAAATGCGCCGCCGCGCCGCTCACCAGCAAACCGAATATCGCGCCGAAGTGTCCCGCCATCGACGCCATCGACGCGATCGTGGCCCGCTGCTCGCTTTTCATGATATTACGCTGCAAAAAAAGCCGCTGGATCGGGGAAAACATCCCCCGCGAAATTTCCTGCGCCAGCAACATCGCAATTGCAAACGCCGCCATCGGCACTGCCACGGAAAGGATGATCCCCAACCCGAGAACGATCTGCAAGCCGAACAATGTTTGCGCCAAATGGTCTTCGCCGCGGAACTTTTCCGCCAATTTGGAGCCAATGAAGCCCGCCACAAAACATGCCGCCAGTAAATAACCAAGATGGATGGTGTTCAATCCCAGCCCCTGAAAATATGGCTGCCACTGGTAATCCGGCGCCACCGTGGCAAAAACCTGGAAACAGCCCAGCAAGAAAACATATCTCAAAACCGGGTCTTTATGGGATTTTAAAAAATCAAAAACCACTTCCTTTTTAACCTCCGGCATCGCGTAGGTTTCATGCATTAAAAGATTCGAAACCACGCTTAACGCCAGCAAAATGCCGCCGCCCAACAACCACGGGATCTTGGGATCGACCGCGGCCAGGTACGGCCCGATCAGCGAGCCGGCGATCATCGCGACATAGAACATCTGGCCTTCACGGGCATAGGCGATCCGCTGGAGGTCCTGGTCGCCTTCGTGAGCCAACTGGTCGTAAAGCCAGGCATGGAACGCGCCATTGGCAAACGCCACCCCGAGCGCGTCAACGAGTGCCGCCAGCAAACACCATTCGAAAGAAGGGGCGGCGGCATAACCGAACAATCCGATCCCCTGCAGGGCGCAGGCAACCACAAACGACATCTTCCGGCTGAACTTATCCGCGAAGATCCCCGTGGGCAACTCGAAGAACAATATCATCGAGAACACGATCGCGGCCAAAATATTGACCTGAAACAGATCAAGCCCTTTGCTGATAAAGAAAAGGGTGAAAGTAACCGCCGTAAGCGCGCGTCCGAACTGGAAAAACAGCGATATCCAAATAAATTTTTGAACCGTATTTAGGCGCATAAACATAGAATAAGATAATTTTGAAACAAATGAAATCCGCGGATCGATAATGGGCGGTGTAAAAAAAATGGAAGGTGGTATTGACGTACACACCCTCCTAACTGCGCCGTCTTGTAATGACGAACGCGACTGCCAATAATCCTGCTATTGCGAAGATACCATCAAATCCGGGTACGGATTCAGCCGTATCACCGGTTTCATTGGTGGGTACGACTGGTGGCAAAACTTTTGCCACTGCTGCCGGCTTAATGCTTGACGACTCTTCGCGCTTCAGTTTGGGACTGGAAGGTTAAGCAACGTGCTTCCTCCCGATCCGCCCATCGGTACATAGATCACATTGGGGTTATTCTTTATTGCCTGGACAAATTCCCAGGAAACCAATGTATCCGTGACTGACGCACCCTTGATGCTGTTGGACTCAGCGATACCTTTTGCCTCGATTACCAATCTCTCGGCTTCCTGTTTGGATTGCTGGATCGTAAACTGCATCTGCTGGGCTTCCTGCTGCTTCTGCTGCTTGGTCTTGATCGCGGTCTGCAACTCGGTGGGCAAATAAATACCCCTGAGCCAGACTCTCTCGATTATTATACCGCTAGACCCAAGTTCAGACTTCAGTTGCTCCTCAACATCAGTCTGAATCTCGGTGGACTTGCTGGTATAAATGTCTTCCGCTGTGTATTTTTTAATCTCCGCTCTTAACGACCCCATAAAAGCGGGAGTTAACTTGGTGTCAAGATACTCTCCTCTCACGGTCCGGTATATATCCGGGGCCTTGGTCGCATTGAGATGCCACAGCACACTGGCATCAAGCTTGATCTCAAGACCTTCGCTAGTCAATGTTCCCGTGATCTCCTTGTACTCTATCTGCTGGGTCTGGGTGTTCAACTCGTGAACAGTCACGAGAGGATCCTTCAGATTAAACCCAGGGCTAAGAATATCATCAGTAACGACTCCCATTCGATCTTTAACGCCCACGGTACCATTTGGAACCATGGCGATAAAGCTACCGCCGACCAACAAAAGCAATACGACAACGGCGATTAAATCTATTAGCCATTTCTTACCGCTTATGCCTTTTTTTATTCCTCTTGCCAACCTTTCTTCATCAGATTCGTACACTTATAACCAGTCCTCCTTACACATATGCGCCTCTTCTTTGGCGCCGGTTACGCGGAAATGGAAACATTTCTACTGTACCCGGCGACAAAGAAAGATCTTTGTAAAGTGCTTGGCTTCGACACCATATCATACAATCAATATCTTGTCAAGAGCGGTCATGTAAAAGAAAAAAGGAGCGGCATCTCCTTTTCAAGCCCTATCCCCGTAAAATCTGGATACGACGTACGAATTGCCATACACCTTAAGTTCTGGCGTGCCGAATAATTCCCTATTCCAATCGGACGGAACAAACTTAAACAGTGCCATAACTGCTCCGACCAATAAGAACACAATAAACAAAAAAAGTTTTCTCTCTATAAAAGCGACCATCCCGATAATTATCAGCACAAACGATAGCACCGCCATCGCATTGCCTAAATTAACATTCTTCAATCCTCCTACAGCTTGAATTGTATTGTTCTCAACCCTATCCACCACCATCATCAGGTGGGACATTTTAATACCCATCGATTGCTCGGCTCGTTGCGGGCGGGAAACGACATTTGACGCGCCTTCAAAATCAAATTGGGCGCCATCATCGCTCATGACCACTGCCGGCAGGTCGAAACTTCCCAGGATATTACCGCTCGATCCTTTGCCGTCTATTATGTATTCATCAATTAACGTCAGTGGCTTTATATTGCGGACCAGTACCATTTTTTCCAGATCGGAAGGTATCTGCACCAGCCGGGCCAAATTTGCCAGGTCATTGGTGACTTGTGTAGTATCAAACCCAGTCAACCGCGCCAGCGCCTCCCTTTGGTTTTTATACAGATAGTCATCCACTATCTGCGGAAAGATATTCTCTCCGGGAGTCCGGTAACGATTTTTTACTGCCTTTACCAGTTCGGCAACGCTTATAAGGGTTGATATTCCGAGCACCTCTATCCCGTTGTTTTCCGCGGTCACCACCTTGGCGTTATTTATCTTCACTACTCTTGTAAGCGCTTTTCCGCCCACCCTGGTTACAACAGCATCCGAAATTTGATCAGATAAGGGGGTGGCAGTGATTTTTGCCACCTCCTCATCTATAAGCCCCGAAAGATCACCGATCTTGTTCATCATACAAATTCAGCCCTCCAGCAAGACATAATATATGTCTCCATTCACATACACAGACCCCGTCTGGCGGTATTCACTTCCGTCGATGCGGACAATGTCCGGATCTCTTGCGGCCACTTTCACCAAAGTCTCGGCCGCGGTATCGATATCGGCGGTCAAACTTGACTTCTTTAACCCCGTTATCGACATCTGGCCGCCTTCGACAAATAGCACTTTAACACCGGCTTCACCTTGGGAGACCTGCCTCGCGCCTTCGATACCGATATCCAGGTTCTCCGGATTATCCACGTTCATGCAAACTATCCGGTTACCCTCTAAATCCGTATTGAAACCGGAGATCTTCACTTCCAATGGTTTCCCGGTCGCGGCATTCAGTATGGTCACCTTCCTCGCCTTAAACGATCGCAAAGGTATCCCGGTAAAGCTCAATTTTTGCAGCGTTTCCAATTCCGGCGTCACGCAAAACGGCGGCCGGTCCAAAGTAACTTGTTGCCTCATGATCACACCTCGTTATTCTGTTGACAAGGAGCACAACTTTCAGCTCCGTGACAATAGTATTAAATTAAAATAATTTTTTGTCAATAACAATCAAAAAAATTACGCACACAAACAAATAGCCACGGCGGATTTTTAAAAACCGGCAAATCACGTATAAAATAAAATAAACCGTCAATGTAAACATAATCGGCGGGACTTGAAATCTAATCGATAATATTGTACAGTTTCAATTATGATAAAAGAAACACCTAAAAGCAGCATTGCTCCTGTTGCTTCAATTAATCCTCCGAAAACCGGAGAAATTGTTAAAGGCACCGTCATCGTCCAGGAGCGTTCGTCCCTTTATGTGGACTTGGGCGCGGTCGGAACCGGCATCGTTTACGGCAAGGAATTTTATGAGATCAAGGACCGCCTGAAAGACATTAAAGAAGGCGACCCGATTTCGGCCAAGATCTTAAGCCTGGAAAACGACGACGGCTATATTGAACTATCCATCAGCGGCGCGACGCGCAAGCTTGTTTGGGATGAATTGCGCGAAAGCCACGAGAACCGCACCCCGGTCATGATCAAAATAATGGGGGCCAACAAGGGCGGTTTGATCGCCAAAGTCGCGGGATTACCGGCATTTTTGCCCGTATCGCAACTTGCCAGCGCGCATTACCCGAAAGTCATGGGCGGAGACCCGGACAAGATCCTGAAAGAATTGCAAAAATTCGTCGGCATTGAGCTCTCAGTGCGGATATTGAACTTAAAACCTAAAACCGGTGAGATAATCTTGTCGGAAAAGATGGCCGAAATGGAACAGCGCGAGGAACGGTTGAAGAAATACCAATCCGGGCAAACCATTGAAGGTGACATTACCGGAGTCATGGAATTCGGCATTTTCATGCGGTTTGGCAGCGATTCCGTCGAAGGCTTGATACCTGTGGCGCAAATTGACGCCGCACGCAGCCAAAACCTCTCGGAAAACTTCAAGATCGGCGGCAAGATAACCGCCAAGATCATCGAGATCAGCAACGGCAAAGTATTCCTCTCTCTAAAAGACGGATTGGACCAAGAATAATTAATCCCTAAAATCCAAACGTTTGAAATATTCGAAATCCGAAACGATGTTGAAATCAAAGCTTGTTTCGGATTTCGTGTTTCAGGCCTCGAATTTTAACTATTAATGAAGGCTCTCTTCAAAAATTTCGCCCTCGTGGTTCTATTCCTGGTGATCACCGCCAGCCTGTTCGCGTTATCGTCGCCAAAGACGGAAACACCCAAGCAAGTGTCGCTTTCCCAACTGGTAACCGACATCAACGAATCAAAAGTCAAAAGCGTTGCCGTCACCGACAGCAGCTTGGCAATCGTATATAACGACGAATCGAAGGCGGTCGCGGAAAAAGAGCTTGACTCGTCGCTATCACAGACACTAGTGAACCTGGGTGCCAACAAAGATAACCTGGCAAAGATAAGTTTTGAGTCCAAAATCGACACCAGTGTTTGGTCATGGCTCACTCCTCTGTTGCTTGGCAGTGTCCTGCCGTTGTTTATTTTTGTCATCATATTCATGATGATATTCCGCCAGGCAAAGGGAAACGCGATGCAGGCGTTTGATTTTACGAAAGCCAAGGCCAGGATATTGGGCGGCAATCCGAAAGAAAAAACTACCTTCAACGACGTTGCCGGCTTAAAAGAGGCCAAAGAAGAATTGCAGGAGATCATCGACTTTTTGAAAAACCCGGATAAATACCTGAAAATGGGCGCGAAAATCCCGCGCGGTGTCCTGCTGATCGGCCTGCCCGGCACCGGAAAAACCATGTTGGCAAAAGCTATTGCCAACGAAGGCAATGTCCCCTTCTTCTCGATCTCGGGCTCGGAATTTATCGAACTTTTCGTGGGCGTCGGCGCCAGCCGCGTGCGCAGCCTGTTTGAACAGGCGCACAAGGTGAAACGCGCGATAATTTTCATTGATGAGATCGACAGCATCGGCAAAGTGCGCGGTGTCGGCATGACCGGCGGGCACGAAGAACGTGAGCAGACATTAAACCAGATCTTAGCGGAAATGGACGGCATTGAAAGCGGCGAAGGCATTATCGTGCTGGGCGCCACCAACCGTCCGGAATATCTTGACCCGGCGCTGGTACGGCCAGGACGCTTTGATCGCCGGATTGTTCTGGATCTGCCCGACGTCAGCGACCGCGAAGCGATATTGGGCATCCACTGCCGCCAGAAACCCTTGGCCAAAGATATCAACCTGCGCGAGGTCGCGGAACGCACCCCCGGGTTCTCGGGCGCCGACCTTGCCAACGTGGTGAACGAAGCGGCATTGTTGGCGGCAAAACGCAACAAAACCGAAACCTCACAAACCGAACTTTTGGAATCGATAGAAAAAGTGATGCTCGGACCGGAAAAGAAAAGCCATCTGCTGTCAAAGGACGAAAAAAAGATCGCCGCCTATCATGAAGCGGGGCACGCGTTGGTTTCCTCTTCCCTGCCCAACACCGAACCGGTAAGGAAGATATCAATCATCTCCCGCGGCATGGCGGCCGGATACACATTAAAATCACCAGTGGAAGAGAAAAAACTGCGCACCCGGGAAAACTTCATATCCGAGATCGCGACTCTGCTGGGAGGGATGGTTGCCGAAAAGATGATATTCGGGCAATCATCGACCGGTGCCTCCAGTGACTTAAGGAGAGCTTCCAATTTATCCAGAAAAATGGTAAAAGAATACGGGATGTCATCTTTGGGCCCGATCACTTTCGGAGAAAAAGAAGAGTTGGCATTTTTGGGACAGGAATTTGAAAGCCAAAGGAACTATTCCGAAGAAATCGCGTCAAAGATCGACGCGGAAACCTCCGCGATAATCAGGGAAGGAGAAGAACTGGCGGTAAACACGCTGAAACAAAAGAAAGACGTCCTGGAAAAATTATCCCAAAGATTGATCGAGAAAGAGACCATCGAAAAGGAAGAGTACGAAGAATTGATAGGAATCGTCGTAAAAAAAGCTTAAAAATTTATTTTAGCGCATAACTCGGACTAACCCGGCATTGAATTTTGGAGTATTCCGTAATACGCGTGACGTGTTCCAAAATTCAATGCCGGGTTAGACACGGCTCTTAATTGAGCGAAGCGAAATCAAGAACTCGCAAGAGTTCTTATGACAGAAATATTGAAAATTCATTTGGGCGTGTAGCTCAGGTGGTTAGAGCACGGCTCTTATGACGCTCTTGGCAATTATTTTTTTGGGCGTGTAGCTCAGGTGGTTAGAGCACGGCTCTTATAAAGCCGGGGTCGATGGTCCGAGTCCATCCACGCCCACCACCCAAAAAAATACTTACCAAGAGCGGCGGAAACCGCAGTAGCGGTTTCATAAAGCCGGGGTCGATGGTCCGAGTCCATCCACGCCCACCACCCAAATGAATTTCCGATATTTCTGTCGCGAAACCGCAGTAGCGGTTTCATAAAGCCGGGGTCGATGGTTCGAGTCCATCCACGCCCACAGGAGCATAATTAAATCGGGCGTATAGCTCAGTTGGTTAGAGCGTTTCGTTGACATCGAAAAGGTCTCCCGTTCGAATCGGGATACGCCCACACGGATTCTTACTTTACAAAACAAGGTTTTTAGTTTAGAGTCTATACTTGTCAGTCATCAGGGTTAAAATCCAATATTTAATACTCTTAGCGGGGCTAATCAACACTATGGAAAAGCAAATCGAAGAATACGGACAACAAAATAAAAAAACCGATCTCCCCGATATCAAAGGCGGTGACACGGTGCGCGTCTACCAAAAATACAAGGACAAGGGAAAGGATAAAATACAAATGTTTGAAGGCTTGGTGCTCTGCCGCAAGCACGGCAACGAAGCCGGAGCAACGATCACCGTCCGCAAGATCGCTTCGGGTGTGGGCGTGGAAAAACTCTTCCCCATCCATTCGCCGATCATCGATAAGATCGAAGTGATCAAAAGAGGCAAGGTACGCCGCGCGAAACTTTATTACATGCGTGATGCCAAAGGCAAGAAATCAAGGCTGAAACGTGTTGCGCCAAAACCGGCCACCGTAAAAAAGGAAGAAGTTACCGAAAAATAAAAACATACATCAGAATTCATAACGATCCGCCCGCAAACGGCGGATTGTTATGAATAATGCCCGGGTGTCGGAATCGGCAGACGAGCTAGCTTGAGGTGCTAGTGGGCTCAACCCCGTGCGAGTTCAAGTCTCGCCCCGGGCACAAAATTTTCACAAGAAAATTTTTTGCTATCCGCCGTATGGCGGAAATAATCATTCACGCTGATTATTGTGTTTTGTATTTTTCCGGGCGCTTAGCTCAGCTGGTAGAGCGACTCATTTACACTGAGTAGGCCGAGGGTCCGAGTCCCCCAGCGCCCACAAAAGAATCCGTATTGGCGGATTTTTGCTTATATCGGGTAGTTTGCGACCAACAGTTTGGATAATTTAAAAAATTGACTTTTCGTCGCTTCTCTGTAAGATTATCATAAAATACGGAGGTTACGCCATGAACGAGAAAGTAAAAATAAAGCCGGCGATTGCGAAAAAGATCATTAAAAACATCCTTCTGGGAATAACTCAACTGGAAGATCCGGAAGAAGCGCTGCGCGATGCAAAAAGAATCGCCGACAGTCTGCCGGGCAACGATCCTGAAAAAGAATTATTATTAAAAGCGATCTTGATGGAGGAGGACCAAATCATTATCGCCGATACCGCCGAGGATTTGCTGAACGATGGATTCGCGGATGAAAAAAGTCTTGTGGAACTTATTTCAAACACCCACCCCGAAGGAGGGCTGGCGGAACGGCACGAAATCGAACGCGAAGCGCACAACTATATACTTTGTGCCGCTTTCAAACTCGCCGCCGATCTCCCCCTTTAAAAATTCAGGGCACCGCTTATCCTTTTTTATTGCGCTCCCGATAAAAAAATGGTATAAACAAGCTGTTGCTTTAGCAACGCCTTGTTTGACTGACGCTAAAACAAGCCATTGCTTTAACAACAACTTGTTTGACTGACGCTAAAACAAGCCATTGCTTTAACAACAACTTGTTTGACTGACGCCAAAACAAGCTGTTGTTCGCGACCGCTTGTTTTGATTTTTAAATTTCACCGTCAATATCCGCGTCTCCATGTTGATATAACCCGCCGTTGCGGGATTGGGTGGGATGCCAGAGTGGCCGAATGGGATGGTTTCGAAAACCATTATGCTCGAAAGGGTATCGGAGGTTCGACTCCTCCTCCCACCGCAGCGCTGAATATTGTGAAAAGAGCGTGAAACACCCGCCTCTTTGACAGCTAAAGCATTATTATCCAATGTCCTTTTTTCAAAAAAAACAAACCGAGGAACCGCAGAACATCGACCAGGTCCTGGAGCAATTCAAAGAATTGAAAGAACAATATCAGTCGCTCGCCAAAGAAGTGGAAAATCTCAAAAAAGAGAATTTGAAAAATATCAACAAAGTTGGTATGGTCAGGTTCAACCCCTTCGAAGGCATGGGCAGCAACCAAAGTTTCTCATTGGCGATATTGGACGGCAACGACCGCGGCGCGGTCATCACCAGCCTTTTTGCGCGCGACGGCAACCGTGTTTACGGAAAACCGGTCCGCCAGGCTGATTCCGAATTCAAACTTGCCGACGAAGAAAAACAAGCGATCGCGCTTGCGCAGAATAATTCCAAAGGTCAGGATTCAAACGACAAGTAAAATTCAAAATCCAAAGTTCAAAAGATACCTTGTTCCCGCTTTTGGCATTTGGATTTTGAGATTGGTTTGTTGTTTGGATCTTGAAATTTGAGCTTTCAAATGGTTAACCAACAAAAAAAATTGATCTCGCGACCCCCGGTCGTCGTAGTTATGGGCCATGTCGACCACGGCAAGACCTCGATTTTGGATTATATCCGCAAAACCCACGTTACCGACCGCGAATCTGGCGGCATCACCCAGCACATCGGCGCGTCGGTCGCGGAATTCAAAGGCAAGAAGATCACTTTTATCGATACCCCGGGACACGAAGCCTTTTCCCAGATGCGCATACGAGGCTCAAAAATAGCCGACATCGCGATTCTTGTGGTCGCAGCCGAGGAAGGATTCAAACCTCAAACCAAAGAGGCGGCATTGGCCATTAAAAAGGCGGGCATCCCGGTGATCGTGGCGATGAACAAAACCGACCTGCCGCAGGCGAACATTGAAAAAGTAAAACGCGATCTGCAAAAAGAGGAACTCTTGGTCGAAGACTGGGGCGGTACCGTTCCGGCGATTTCGGTTTCGGCAAAGACCGGCAAAGGCATCGAGGAATTGCTCGAAATGATAACTTTGGTGGCGGAAATGGAAAATTTCCAGGCAGACCCGGAGGCACCTGCGCTCGGGATCGTGATCGAATCGTCACTGGACCACCGCCGCGGTCCGAGCGCGAGCATCCTTCTCCAGAACGGAACATTAACCGCCGGAAAAACGATCGCCACCAGCTCCGCCTTCGGAAAAGTAAGGAGCATTGAGGATTCCCGCGGCCAGAAAATTGAGACCCTGTTCCCCTCCCAGCCCGCGGTCGTCATCGGTTTTGACGCCGTTCCCGTCATCGGCGACACGTTCCAAGAAATGGAAAGCGCGGAAACCGCGCTGGCATACGTAAAAAAAGCGCAAAAGGCGAAAACCAGCGTGGAAAAAACCGCGGTGTCACCCAAAGAAGGCCAAAAAACCGTCAACCTGGTATTGAAAGCGGATGTTCTGGGGTCACTGGAGGTGGTTAAAGAAACGATCGGCCAGATTCCGCAAACCGATATCGCTTTGGACGTTCTTGATGCCGGAGCGGGCGAAATAAGCCTTAACGATGTCAAAATGGCCCGCAGCAGCGGCAATGCCGTCATTATCGGATTCCGCGTAAAAACAAACCCGGACGCCAGGATAATGGCGGAAAAAGAAAAGATCCGGATAATGAACTTCGAGATAATCTACGAAATGATCGAATGGCTGCGCGGTTATATGGAAAGATCGCGGGTCCCGCAAATCGTGCGCAAAGATATCGGGAAACTTAAAGTGTTGCTAAGCTTCTGGGCGGAGAAAAGCCGCCAGATCGTGGGCGGCAAAGTTGTCGAAGGATCGGTCAAAAAGGGCGTAAAGATCGAAGTGTTCCGCAACGAAAGCTTGGTCGGCCAAGGGCGGCTCATTAATCTGCAAAAGAACAAAAAAGACGTTCCCGAAGTCGGTAAAGGCGACGAAGCCGGCATTCTCTACGAAGGCCAAGAAAAAATACAGGAAGGAGATTACCTGGTATTTTACACCCAAGAAAAAAACTTCTAAATTGCTTAATATTCGAAGCACGAAACTCGAATATTCGAAACAATTTTCAAATTATCGAATAATGAAATGTTCGAAAATTAAAACTTGTTTCGGATTTCGAACTTTCTAACATTCGAATTTAAATCAGATGGATCGCCGAATCGAAAAAATCGAAGCCCTCATGCAAACCCTCCTTGCCGAATTGATCGCCAAGGATTTTGCCACGACCCGGGAAATAATAATATCCATAACCAAAGTAAAGGCCAGCGGCAATCTGCAAGAAGCCAAGGTTTACGTCAGCGTGCTCCCCGACCAGTTCCGCGAACAAACCGTGGCAATGCTCGGCCGGAGCGCCCGTTTTCTGCAGGCGTCGCTGAATAAAAAGTTAAGGATGCGCCCCGTGCCGAAGATCATCTTTGTCGCCGACGCGACGCCGGAACGGGCCCAGCAAGTGGAAACGCTTCTGGAAGAATTGAAAAACTCCGAAAGGCATTGAAAAACAGAACGGAATGTATTAAATTGATACATTGGCCAGGTAGCCAAGCAGTAAGGCAACAGTCTGCAAAACTGTTATACATGGGTGCGATTCCCATCCTGGCCTCAAGCGAATTTTGTTTTCCTCCGATTCGCAGCAGTTAGTAATTGGTATTGGGTACCCAAAATAAACAATGGTTTGATGGCCGTCCCGGATACTAATTGCTCACACTCAATGAAATTACTAATGCCGCGGTGGTGGAATTGGCATACACGAAGGACTTAAAATCCTTTGAGAGCGATCTCGTGTGGGTTCAAGTCCCACCCGCGGCACCAATACACAACGTAGTTCTTCATTAAATGAATTTTCGCAGGCGGCCTTGATGGCCGCCCATTGCGTTTGGGGCAACCCGCTGATCT
>Ga0247841_10000756_pt1 | contig 81276 bp, 67 predicted proteins | sample LaCruzMarch2015__2_FD_192410 | JGI IMG/M metagenome (GOLD analysis project Ga0247841, IMG submission 192410) | Freshwater microbial communities from meromictic Lake La Cruz, Castile-La Mancha, Spain - LaCruzMarch2015_18m | ecosystem: Environmental > Aquatic > Freshwater > Lake | place: Spain... | reverse complement strand
TAACCGCTGAATTGAGCCGTGCCTTCATATCCGCTTTTGTTTCGCTCGGCATAGTTGGGGATATGCAGCAGGCCGCGGGCATAGCATACCGTTCTGACGGAAACAGCAATCCCCTTTTGCCGTAAGCGTTCCTGTATCCGGCGGTCGTTCAGGGAATTCGTGGATTGATTGATTATTTCCTTGACAACAAACGAGTAAAATCTCAGGTTGGAAACAAATAGACTGCGCAAGCCCATGTTTCCACCTTTTGGCGTTTCCACCCGGAGCACGGCAAGCAGCCGTGACAACCGCGAAACATCGAGATATCGCAAGGGGTACTCGGTAAGGAACCGTTTCAAGCTTAACGGCCTTAAATCCGTTTCCCGCTCGGTAAGCCAATACCGCTTTTGATACCGTAACAAGCTCCGCAGGATATGCCGCGAAAACCGATTACGGGTGTTTATCCAGCGCAGGGAACATATTGTCCGCGGGTCGGCAGCCGGAACAGGGAATGTTTCCTTAAAACAATTATCGGCAATTTCGGTCGCCGGATTGCGGCTGGAAATTTTCACGCGGGCGAAAACCGTCTCCCTGGGTTGACCGCCATCATCTCTCCGGGGAGCAGTCGGAGCGCCGCATACGGAGGCAATATACTCCCGATATTTCGCCATCGGCATGGAGAGAACTCTGGAAAATATTATTTTGCCGATTTTTACTTCAGGTTTGTTCACAGGTTTTATGCTTCCTCGCGATTTTTATCTCTTTTATATCGTTATCCCGCAGTCCGGCTTTAACTTTGTCAATGATAAGGTTTTCCAGTTCATCCTCAGCAAAACCTAAACGCCTGGCGTATCTGCTCACCAACTCCCGGAATGCCTGGTTTTGGCGGAGAAGCTCCATCTTGCGGGAGAATACCAGCACGCCTTCCGGAATGAACCGAAAAACATCTTCCACTACTTTACGGGAACGTTCTTCCAGGCGGTGTTTTTCCTCCTCCATTCGCCTGCGCTCGGTGATGTCGTGCACAGCGCCAAAAAGACGTAAGTCCCCCCGCGCTTTTGGATCGACCTGGCATTCCATATGGTTGATAATATACAGAACCCGCCCGTCCTTGGTTACAATGCGGAATTCTCTGGTGTCGGATTCGCCGGCTTTCAATTCGTGCAGAGGTTTAGTCGCCATTTCAAGATCATCCGGATGCGATACGAACAACCAGCATCTCTGTTCATGCAATTCAGCCTCTGAATAACCGGTGAGGGTAAAAAACGCATCCGTGATCCAATTCACCTCATAACCGTCATCGCCGGCATGGATACAGGAATAAGCGAACTCTGAACTCAATCGCGCGACGGTACGATACCTTTCCTCGCTCTCCCGCAGTGCCTCCTCCGCCTGCTTGCGCTCGGTGATGTCGATGGTGTAACCGGCCAAAAAGGTTTTATCTCCCCGGACGATAGGGAACTTGATGCTGTAATAGCTCCGGCCATTCATTTCCTCATCATCTATTCTCATCACATCACCCCTGGAGACAACAGCCCTGTCATCTGCGTTCATCTTCGAGGCTAATTCGGGCGGAAATAGCTCCGTCATGGTCTTGCCAAGCATTTCGGAACCCGGGATGCCGATCATCTGCCTATAATTGTCGCTGGCCTGCAGGACGACGCTCTGGGTGGGAGTCACCTCTTTGATGTACGTGTAAATAGGTGAGTGACGCATAAACAGCGAGAACAACTCATTGCTTTGCCGCAGCGCCTCTTCCGCCCGCTTGCGATCGGTGATATCGTTGTAGACGACCACGATCTCGTCGCCGAGCAACTTATATACCCAGCTTTCCCGCCACGTGCAGGTGTCGTGTTGATCTTTGTAAAGTCTCTCTGGAAAATATTCTGATTCCCCGGTTTTCCAGACCCTCTGAAATACCTCAAAGACTCCGAATTCTTTGACTCCCGGAAATACCTCTGTAACCCGCTTCCCAATAATGTCTTCACGGTTTACTTGTTCGATCGCTTCTCCTGCTGAGTTAAAATCCCGGAATATAAAATCTTCTCCATCATCCACTGCTTCATACACGGCAACACCACTGCGTATCCGTTCAAATAGTTCTTTGTACTTTCGTTCGCTTTCCCGCAGCGCCACCCCGGCCTGGAGGAGCTCTTTTGTTTTCCTGTACTTGTACTCCCTTCTGAAATAGAGCAAAGAGACCGTAAGGAAGAGGAATATGACGAAACCTGTCACTGCGGAGAGGATGAAATACCCGTATAATGACTTCAGAATTGCATTTTTCTCCTGCCCGACAATGACCGACCAACCAATCCCCTTTACAGGTGCAATGGATACATAGGAGATACCCCCCTTTTCTTTTGCATCTGCAATTTCCACATCAATAATGACTCCTGCAAGTGCCTTTTCCAGTACGTGCGCGTCAGGGTATTTCGTTATTTTCTCCTGATAGGGAACAGCATTACTGAATATGATGTTTCCTTCCTGGTCGAGGAGGGTAATACTCTTTCTGGAATCTAATGTATTTCCCTTGATGAAGGTGGCGAGGAAGAGGGTGCGCTGGGTGCTGCCAAGTATCCCGATGACTTTACCTTTTCCGTCTAACACAGGGACAGATACAGCAACAGCGAGATCTTTTTTCAGGACAATCAAACGGAGTACTGTAGAAATATAGGGTCTCCATTTCTTGCTTACCCCTTTATACCAGTCACGGTGAGCAAGGTTCTTGCCATAGGATTCTTTACTCACCGGGTAGTTTGCCCAGACGGTTCCATATTGATCGGTGATGAAGAGGTTGTCGATTTCAGTATGATGCTCGTTTAAGGATTTCAGGTGATAAAAGGCGCGGTGAAAGTCCTTCTTCTTCACCGCATCGATAAAGAGGGGACGTTGTGCATAGGATACCAGGATACTGATAGCTGCCTTTTGATGCTCATACATGAGCGAGGAGAGGAGATTCGCCGTTAATGTATTTTCAGTAATTACATTCTTGAATACATACTGATAGTGGTTGCGTATGATGTAAAAGGTGATGAAAAAGGTAATAATCAAGAGAAACGCAATTATTACGGCATATAATTTCTTCCCTTCAAATATGGTTTTCATACATGTCCCTCATGGGGTTGTCTCTGAAACCCCCTATTCTGTCATTCCCGTCCCCGATCGGGTCGAGGACAGGCTCTGCGCGGGAATGACGACTTTTTACGAGAACATTATCCTTGACTTGTCCGAAAATGTGTGCAAAATAAAAATGTAATGAATATCTTATAAGTAAGGAGAAGTGAGAAATGCCTATTGCTGTTAAAATTACGGAAAAAGGACAGGTCACAATTCCCCGGGAAATCCGGAACGTCCTGAATGCCAATCTGATTTCTTTCAGTGTTGTGGACGGCGTTGTGATCCTGCGGCCCCTCAGTGACGTCGGCGGTTCCCTCCAGGCCTATGTCCGGAATGCGGCATCCACCGCGTCTTTCCGGGACCAAAAAGAAGCGGCCTGGGAGGAGGCGATCCGTGAAAAAATCAACCGTTAATCTTCCTGACACGAATGCGATCATACGCTACCTTATCAAGGACGACCTGAATCAATACGCGACTGCCGAAGCCTTTTTCACACAGGTGCTAAACGGGGCAAAAAAGGCCGTCATTCTGGAGGGCGTCCTTGTCGAATGCATTTACATTCTGACGAAGATCTACAAGGTCCCCAGGGAGGAGGCCGCGGTCAGGCTTGCCGATCTGCTGCTCTACAAAGGCATCCAAAACCGGGACCGGGAGGAACTCCGGGCCGCCCTGAACCTTTTTGCTGAAAAGAACCTGGATATCGTGGACTGCATCCTCTGCGCCAAGGCCTGGAAAAACGCCGCCATCCTTTTCACCTTTGACGAGGGTCTGAAAAAAATATGGGAAAGATAATCAGTCACTTTTCACGGCTTCCCGCTCCGTCGTCGCAATGGCATAAATCTCGCCGGTCTCTTTGACCAATACGGTGGCGGTGAGCCACACCTCCACGATCCGGCCGTCTTTGGCGAGCCTTTGGGCGCGGTAGGGTTCGAGAATCTCGGCCCGGGCCAATTGCTGCACCACGGCCAACGCTTCCTTCCGTTGGCTCTCCGGGATCAGGTCGCAGATGTTCATCGCCAAGGCCTCGGCCTCGCTCCAGCCGTACATCCGCTCCGCCGCCGGATTCCAGGCCAGGATTCGGCCCTCCATGTCCTGCACCATGATGGCATCGTGGGCGTCCAGTACCACCACGGCCAGGCGGCGCTGCGTTATTGCTTCACGCAGCGCCGCCTGCGCCTGCGCCTGCGCCTGCGCCTGCGCCTGCGCCTGCGCCTGCGCCTGCGCCTGCGCCGCTTTCAGCTCGGTGATCTCGGTGAAGGTGAGCACCGCGCCTTCAATGACGTTTTCCAGGGTGCGATAGGGCCGGATGCGCATCAGATACCAATTGCCCGCTTTTGTCTGCACTTCCAGCTCATTGGGAATCAGGGTGTCCAATACCGCCTGCGTGTCCGTAAGCAGGCTCTCATAGCCCACGAGGTTGGAGACGATGTGGCCCACCGGCCGCCCCACGTCCGTCTGGATCAGGTTGATCAGTTGGGTGGCGGTGGGGGTGAAGCGCCGGATGCGCATTTGCTGGTCCACAAAGACGGTGCCCACGCCCGTGCCGGCCAGGAGGTTGTTCATGTCGTTGTTGGTCCGGGACAGCTCGGTGACATTCTGCTGCAACTCGGAATTGACCGTCCCTAACTCCTCGTTCACCGACTGCAGCTCCTCCTTGGAGGTCTCCAACTCCTCGTTGGTGGACTGCAATTCTTCGTTCACCGACTGCAGTTCCTCGTTGGAGGATTTGATCTCTTCGCTGGAAGTCTCCATCTCCTCGATGGTGGACTGGAGATATTCCTCCTTGTTCCGCAGTTCCTGCTCCATCGTCGCCACCCGGGCGTCGCTGTCTGCGGCAAGATGGATTACCCCATCGCCTGTCCCCTCGGTCCGCTTGGATCGGACCTTTGCCGCCGGCGCATCCTCAAAGCTGACCAGGAACAGACCGGCGGCGGTTGCCTCCGGCCGGCCCTTCTCCCCAGCCTGCCCCGAGCCTGTCGCAGGATCCAAGGGGCCTGCGGTCAGCGGCCGGACCGTCAGATTGATGTTGATGAAATCGCCGTTGGTTTTGACCCGCAGCCCTGGGTAACGCGCCGCTTCCTTGCGGGCCGACGCTTTGCGTAGGGCCGTGGCCAGCTCCCGCCGCAATCCCTCCCGGGCCATTCGGGTGATGTTCATACCGGCGTCGCCGGGGGCCGGTTCAAGGTATTTCCCCGTGCGGCCGTGGATATAGAGGATATCGCCAAGTGCATTGACGACCACGCTGGCTGGGGCGTATTCGTTGATCAGGGCCTGTTCGGCAAGCTCGCGCAGGGGGGCTTTGTTCACTTCGCTACGCTCTGCTTTTGCCGGCCCCGGGGCGGCCCTGTCTGCTGTGAAGGGCGGGATAAATCTTCCCGGCGCCGGGCGGTGCGCGCCCTGAGCCTCTCCTTTGCGCTGATAGAGCTTCCATTTATGGTCCATCGGGGCAAAGAGGTCCAGAAATTCCCCCACCGTCTCGGAGGTTCCCAGGAAGAGGGTGCCTCCGAGGTTCAAGGCATAGTGGAACAGGGGGATCAGCTTCTTCTGCAACTCAGCGCCCATATAGATCATCAGGTTCCGGCAACTGATCAAATCGAGCTTGGAAAAGGGCGGGTCTTTGATCACGTCCTGCTCGGAAAGAACCAGCAGTTCGCGGATGCCTTTCTGGATGCGGTAAACGCCGGTCTCCGGGTCATGAGTAAAAAAGCGCGCGAGCCGCTCCGGAGTGACGTCGGCGGCGATGCCGGCAGGGTAAACGCCGGCCCGGGCCGCATCGATGGCCCGACTGTCAATGTCCGTGGCGAACAACTGCACCGTGAAGGTCTGTTTCAGCGCCTCCAGGCGCTCCTGGAGGAGGATGGCGAGGGAATAGGCCTCCTCGCCGGTGGAGCATCCCGGCGACCAGACACGGATCGTTGCCCCCGCGGGCTTGCCGGCAATGAGCTGCGGGATGACTTTTTCCTCGAGGGCCGTGAAGGCTTCGGGGTCCCGAAAAAAACTGGTGACGCCGATCAGAAGATCGCGAAAGAGGGCCTCCCCTTCGGCCGGATTTTTCTGCAGGTAGCGCACGTACCAGTCAAGCCGGTCGATCTGATGGACGGCCATGCGTCGCTCCACGCGGCGGATCATGGTTTTCTGCTTGTAGAGGGAAAAGTCATGGCCCGTCTGGTCGCGCATAAGGATACAGATCTTTTTCAGGAGGTCTTCCGCCTTGGGGGTCGGGGGAGAGAACGGGCGGGGCCTTTTGCCGAAGGTGTGGGCGACGTAGGCGATGAGCTGGGCAGTCATCTCCGCCGGCGGCAGGATATAGTCCGTAAGGCCCGTGGCGATGGCGCTCCGCGGCATGCCGTTGTACTCCGCGGATTCGGGGTTCTGCGCCATGACCATGCCCCCCTCGCCCTTGATTGCCCGGACGCCCTGCGTGCCGTCGCTGCCGGTGCCGGACAGGACGATGCAGATGGCCCGCTCGCGCTGGTCCTGGGCGAGGGAACGGAAGAAAAAGTCAATGGGCAGACGCATGCCCCGGGGAGAGGTCTGTTCCAGCAAATGCAGGGCGCCGTTCAGGAAGGCCATATCCCGGCTGGGCGGGATGATGTAGGTGCAGTTGGGTTGGACCGCCATCCCGTCCTCGACCTCGTAAACCTGCATCCGCGTATAGCGTCTTACCAGGTCGGTGAGGATGCTCTTGTGGTCCGGGGCCAGGTGCTGCACGAGCACAAAGGCCATGCCGGGATCAGCATCGGCTGGCATGGCGGAAAAGAACGCCTCGAACGCCGCCAGCCCCCCGGCGGAGGCGCCGATGCCGACGACGGGGAAACCCGCCTGCTCGTGGCTGAATGTGTCCGGCGAGTTATTGGGCGGGTTATTGGGGGCTTGTCCCCCCACGGACATGTCAACTGCTGTCTCAACCGACGCGTCCGGCGGCGCCTCTTCAGACATCGGGATTGCTGGCTTTATGGGCACGGTCTTCTTCTTTTTCATCCGATTCCTCCTGTTCAATGCCGACCGCTTCGTATACCCTTCAGGGCATACCCACGCTGAGTGAAAGCTTTGCGAACACATCGAGTTAGAATTATTGCATACTACCTCACATTATCAGAAAGTCAATATTATTTGGGTGTCGTCTGATCACGAAAAGTTTATAAATTACCAATCGATACATGCGATAGTCACTCTCCGAATTCAACGACCCGTTTCCAAGGTATTAACGGACTTCATTTTTTTCTGCTCATACATCAGCGTGTCGGCCCGGGATATCAGGTCGTCGAGCGAGCAGGGGGCCTTGGGATCATAGACTGTGGCGCCGATACTCATAGAGATTTCATAGAGGCGATCCGGCACGGCATTGTGGAGACCGATCTGCTCTGCAAGACGCTTGACGACGATTTCCTGATTCTCTGCGGCATCGACGGCAAGCACGGCAAATTCGTCTCCCCCCATGCGGGCCATGACATCCGACTCACGGAAGGTTTGTTTTAAAACATTTGCCGCACTCACGAGCGCCCGGTCCCCTTCCTCATGACCCAAGGTATCATTGATCCGTTTCAGGCCATCGATGTCAATGAACAACAACGACATCTTTTTGTTGGTTCGGGTCGCCGCTTTGATCTGCTGGTCGGCAAGGGTCATAAAGCCTCGTCGGTTGTATAACCCCGTGAGAGGATCCGTAACCGCAAGGATCCTGATCTCTTCCTCCCTTTTTCTATTCTCCGTGACATCGTCGTAGATGGCAACGACTTCTCCGGAAGGTAGCTTGTAGAGATAATTTTCTCTCCATCCTTCGATGCGGCCGTCCTTGTATTGACTGACCGGATGATGCCGGGGAACACCGTCCCTCCAGACGTTTTGGAGCACCTCGAACAGACCGAATTCTTTAATAGTCGGGAATATCTGCAAAACGGACCTTCCGACCACGTCCGCCTTCGATACCTGGTCGATCTTTTCCGCGGCGCGGTTAAAGTCCGTCAAAAAGAAATCATTGCCTTCGTCTTTTGCCGCGTAAACGGCCACGCCGCTTTTCATTTTGTCGAACAGCTCCCGGAAGCGGCTTTGACTGGCGCTGAGGCTATCGTGAGCATCTTTCAATCGTTTCCCGCCCCAAGCGATCAAGACAACGAAAAAGAGCCAGACGATTCCGTGAATCAGCGACAGACGGTTCCTGCTCGTCTCCAACAGGGCGTAGAAAGGCTTCATGGGGATGGAAACGCTGATCCCGCCCCGGATGTCTCCCACCTTGTAACCCTGCAAGGCGTGGCATTTCAGGCAGGATTCCTCCGTGACAAAGGGGCGCATGAGGCGCATGTGGTCTTCACCGCCGATCTTCTCGATTTCGTAGACCTCTTTTACCCCCTTCTCAAAGGACTGCAGGGCTTCCTTCTCCCACGGATCGGGGCTGTTGCCGGGGCGGATGGGGTTGAGACTTGTGAGGTGTCCGTAGGAGGCGTTGGCCTTTGCCGCCATTTCATTGATCTGACGGGTCATGTAGGCGGGATTCACGAGGGTCAGGGTCTGTCCGGCGGATGTCTTTACATCGCGGTTGGGCACAGACAGGTAGGGGTTTGGCGGCGTTCCTTCGCTGACGGCCACGTAAACACCGCCCTGGGAGGCGACCCACTGGCGGTAAAGCATATCCTTCTCGAAGGTCAGATGAGCCTGGATCCGGGCGGTCTTGAGAATTTCTTCCGTCTGATGACTTACGTTCCACCACTGGGATGCGGCGGACAGCCCCGTCAAGAGCAGGATGAGGATAATAACATAATGGTTTATCTTGATGTCTTTGCGAGCAGCCTTCATAAAAATCTCTCCGTTTAGTTTAGGCTGTGTCGCTTCTCCTGAAAGAGCTTTACGCAGGCGTCCACGGCTTCCGGGTCATAGAGGATACCCCGTTCTTTTGAAATCTCCTCGATCGCCGCCTTAATCCCCAATGTCGCACGGTACGGCCGGTGGGAGGCCATGGCCTCCACCACATCGGCCACAGCCAGGATACGGGCCTCCATAAGAATGTCATCCCCTTTCAGATGTCGCGGATAACCCGAACCGTCCATCCGTTCATGGTGCTGGTAAACCGTCTCCGCCAGCGGCCAGGGTGATTCCACGTCTTTCAGCATCTCGAATCCACTGCGGGCATGCTCCTTAATCAGGGAAAACTCGATTTCCGACAGCTTGGTAGGCTTCGACAATATCTCCGCAGGGATCGATAGTTTTCCGATGTCATGGATGGAACCGGCGACACGAATGCCTTCGATCTTTTCATGAGGAAGTCCCATCTCCGTGGCAATGGCACGGGCAAGATCCGCTGACCGGATCTGGTGACCGGCGGTATAGGGATCTCTGAGCTCCACGGCGGACGCCATCACCTGGATGGTCACGCCAACTGCCTTCCTGAGACTTTCGAGGGTCCGCTGAAGTTCCTCCTCCGCCCTCTTGCGCTCTGTGACATCACGGGCAATGCCACGAAACCTGGTAGGTTTCTCCCCCGGCTTTACTATAAGAGATACCGATACCTCGATACACTTTTTGGTACCGTCCTTTCTAATCGCCTCCCACTCAAAGCCCTTTGAGGGAATCCCGGTTGCATAGATCTCGTTAAAAGCCTGAAAGACAATCTTTACGTTTTCGGCGTCCGTTAATACTTTGTAGTTCATGCCCGACATTTCTTCTCTGGGGTAACCAAGGATCCGGCAAAGAGAAGAGTTGAAAAATGTGAAATCGCCGGCCCGATCGACTTCAAAGTAGCCGTCTTCGATGTTCTCAAGGATGTTTCGATATTTTTCCTCGGATTCGCGAAGTTCTTCCTCCGCCTGCTTGCGCTCGGTGATGTCGCGAACGAAAGCGAGAACGATTCCTTGACCCATGCGTTGAACCACGCTGGTGTTGATCTCAACGGGTATGAGGCACCCTTCTTTGCTGATCAGTTCAATCTCGTCCGGGCCGGTGGACTTGCCCTCGATATTGGCCTGGAGCAACTGGGCGGCTTTATTCAGGCTATTTTCTGGCAGGATGTTCAATTCCAAAAAGTTTCTACCGATCAGCTCATTACGCCGGTAACCGATGATCTCTTCACACTTGCGGTTGCCGTAGAGGAAGTTGCCTTCCAGATCGCTCATGTAGACGCCATCCGGGGCATACTCCAGGTAGCTCCTGAACAATTCCTCGCTCGCCCGCAGCGCCTCCTCCGCCCGCTTGCGGGCGGTGATGTCATGGTTCGAACCGTAAAAACCCGTCAATTTTCCCTCGCTGTCACGGATGCCCCGAATGTAAGTTACAAGATGCTTTATGGAACCGTCCCTGTGATAATACTCCAATTCCAGGGTCTGAGACCGGTTCGGATCCGCGCCCTTCTCTTTTTCTTGGTCTAATTCCGCCATCAGTGCCTCGAAAGCCAATTTCTGGGAATTGAGGGTCAACTGTTGATCTACTTTTTGAGCTATCCTTTCTTCCGGAGTATACCCCAGCATTCTTTCAATGGAAGGACTGACATAGGTGGTCAGCAGGTTGATATCCAAAGTGAATACCACATCAGCCGCGCTCTCTGCGAGAAACCGGTATTTCGATTCGGAATCTCTCAGCGCCTTCTCCGTCCGCTTGCGCTCTGATTCAGCTTGTTCCAATTCCTGGATTCTCTGTTTTAAGGAGGATATTTCTTCGATCAGCTCCGAATTTGTTCTGGATGGATCTTTCATCTGATGCCCTTCCTTAATGACAAACAGTGTCGACTGAAAAGACGAGTAGTGTTAACGATAATAAAATGTACAAGACACGTCATTCTTCCATCTTATAGCCCTTTTCCTTGAAAAGCCTCAGACAGGCAGCCACGACCTCGGGGTCGTACCTGGAGCCGCTATTGGTTGATATTTCTTCCAGGGCCTCATTTAAAGGAAAGGCACTCCTGATACTCCTATGGGTCGTTAAATCTTCCAGGGCTGCGGCAACCGCCAAGATCCGGGCCTCGATGAGGGTCTCTTCTCCTCTTATCCCTTGAGGGAAACCCGATCCGTTATAACACTCCCGATGTTGGAGGATGGTCTTGGCAAGTGGCCAAGGAAATTCGATCTTCTTCAGGGCATCATGTCCGGCTTGAGGGTAGCCTTGATACAGGGTCAATTTGACCCCGTCCAGCCGTTCGATGTCTTGAAGAAATTCGATGGGGATCGTCATCAGGCCGATGTCATAAACGGCAGCCGCCAGTTCGATTCCCTGCACCTGAAAATCGGTCAGTCCCATCTCCCGGGCGATCGCAGACGTTAATGCCGATACATGCCGATGGTGACCGGGAGCGTAGGGACCTTTTCGTTCGATCGTTTCGGAGATGACATCAATTGCCCCCTTCAGATTTCTCTCCAACTTGGTATGACTCTCCTGGAGAGCCGTCTCTGCCTGCTTGCGCGCCGTGATATCCCCGATGCTCGACAGGATGCTCTTTTCACCTTCGATCGTAAGGATATCCGCGGAGAAAATCCCCGTGATCGCTTCCCCGGATTTTTTCCGGAAACGCAGCTCCATCCCGTGCACTTTGCCGTTTCTGGTCAGGGCGTCGACAACGGCGGCGCGATCTTCATCATGTTCCCAGAGATGCAAGTCCGTTGTATTCTTACCCATAGCCTCAGTACGATCGTACCCCGTGATGGAAAAGAAAGTTTCGTTTACATCTATAATCTTTCCATCGGATGGGCGCGTAATCGTAATCGCATAGGGAGCGGAATGAAAGGCCTTGGCGAATTTCTCCTCCTGGGTTCCGATCTGCATGAGCAGGCGCTTGTTCACCATTAGGACCAAACTGTAGGTCAGCAGGATGAAGAGCACTTGGTAGGAGACCAGCACCAGCGCCTCGAAAAGGCCAGAACGAAAATAATCGGTCTCCAGATGTACCCCGATTAAAAACTGGATGATCCGGACGACACTGACCAGGCAGTAGAGAAAGTTCACCAGACCAACCCCGAATGTGATCGAACGCAGGCCCGGCTCTACGCGATGCCACATGAGCCAAACGGATTGAAAGCAAATAAGTAACAACGCCACAGCTAAATTGAGATTTCTCGCTGCCAGGCTGGACTGGACAAAGGTGAAATAGCTGTGGACGAAAATGAAAAGGGCCACCAGCAGATAATTGTGGATCTGCGGACCTTTTTTACCCACGAAACGTTCCTGCCCCATGAACCCCAGGATCGCCCCCGCGACGACCAGGGTGTTGGAAAGAACGATGGAGATCCAGTCGGGGATGGCGCCGCGTAAAACGATCAGGATGAGCGCCGACGCCTGGAAGATGAAATCAATTACCAAAAGGGCAATGCCCTTGAAACGGTCCCGGCTCTGCCGCCACAGCAGCACAACAATCCCTACGCAGATGATGTTCGTGACCACATAACCGAATACGAGGGTCCGCATGTCCAAAAAGTTCATATCTGTACCTACGCTTTCGTCAAGATCCGTCGAATCGCACGGACGCGTCTCTGCTCATGCCTCGACCAGGCGGTATCCCTTCTCCCGGAATAGCCGCAGGCATGTTTCCACCACGTCTGGGTCGTAGAAAACGCCCTTGTTCTTCTCGATCTCCTCCAGGGCAGCCTCAATGCCCAGGCCGGCGCGGTAGGGCCGGTGGGACGCCATGGATTCTACGACATCGGCGACGGCCAGGATGCGGGCCTCGATAAGAATTTCATCCCCCTTCAGATTCCTTGGATAGCCCGAACCATCCATCCGCTCATGGTGCTGATAGACCATCTCCGCCAGGGGCCAGGGGGATTCCACATTCCTGAGAATCTCGTACCCTTGTCGGGCGTGTTCTTTAATCAGGGAAAACTCGATATCAGACAGTTTGGTTGGCTTGGACAAAATCTCGGCTGGGATCGATAGTTTTCCGATGTCATGGATGGAACCCGCCATTCGGATGCCGTCGATTTTCTCCTGCGGCAATCCCATCTCGGCGGCAATGTTACGGGCAAGGTTTGCGGACCGGACCTGGTGACCGGCGGTATAGGGGTCTCTGGTTTCCACGGCAGACACCATGACCTGAATGGTCACGCCAACTGCCTTCCTGAGACTCTCGAGGGTTTCCTTCAAGCTATCTTCGGCCTGCTTGCGCTCGGTGATTTCACGGGTTACTCCAAGAATGCCCACTGGTCGCTGACCTTCATCTCTGATAAAGGAAAGCTTCACCTCCGTCCACACGGTGGTCCCATCTTTTCGTCTCATTTCCAGCTGAAGCGTCCAGGATATGGAAATATCTCTATGTTCGGATTTTTCCAGCTCCATGGCCTCGGATACGGTCCTCACGGCCAGATCCCAGGAGGAGGGCGTTAATGTCTCAATGGGCGATAGTTTTAACACCTCTTCTGGTTCATATCCTCTGAGGATTTTTACAGAAGGGCTGATATAGGTGTAATTCAGATTCATATCCAAAACGAAAATGACGTCATTGACATTATCGGCCAGCAGGCGGTAATTGTTTTCACTTTCCTTCAAAGCTTTTTCCGCCTGCTGGCGCTCGGTGATGTCCCAGCCCTGGGCAATGTTGGCTATAATGGTCTTGCCGTCCTGAGCATAAATATTCGCTGAATTCCAGAGTACAAGTCGGATCACCCCGTCTTTGCGCCGAATCGGGAGATCCATTGACTCCCAACATTCGCCGATTGAGCTACGTTTGATTTTGTTAAGCGACTCATCGCAGCTCGTTTCCGGAAAGAGGATGAATAATTCTCGACCACTGACCTCTTCAGCGGTGTAGCCCGTGAGACGCTCGAAGGCGTGGTTGAAACGGGTAATCCTGTACTCCGTATCCCAGGTGATGATAGGTGCATTTGCATAGTCGATCAGGTTGTCCAGATAGTTGCGTGTCTCCCGAAGCGCCTCCTCCGACTGCTTGCGCTTGGTGATGTCGCTCAGCACGGCGCGGCAGACGGGCATGCCGTCCGCGTCCTGGGCCACCGTCGCCTCCAGACCTACCCAGACTGGAGCACCGTCCATTTTCACCATTCGCAGTTCGCACGCCTGCGGTTCACCGGACTCAAAGAGCTGTTTGAGGTGCTTGTAGTAGAGGTCCTGGTCTTGTTTGAAAATGAACCGGGTGATCGGCTGCTTGACCAGCGCGCCCCGGGCCACGCCAAGCAAGGTGGCGGCGGTGAGGTTGGCCTCCAGGATCAGCTTCTGCTCGCTGAGAGTGCAATAGCCCACCGGCGCCAGATCGTAAAGGTCGAAATAGCGCGCCCTCGCGGCGTTCAGTTCCGTCTGCGCCCTGCGCAGCTCCTCGTTCTGCATCTCCAGCTCGATCTGATGCACCCGCAGCTCGTGGAGCATCTGCCGCGCCGCCTCGACGGACAGCGATTCAATGTTTTCCGGTATCCGGATGGCTTTTTCCCGGGCGATCCCCTCCGCCCGCTGGCGCAGAGCAACAGCCGGAGTTTGGGATTCACTGCCCGTGTGGCTTGTTTTCATGGCAATCCCTCTTTTCTTCCTATCAAATCCTGCCCCGCCGTGATTCCAGCGATGCACCATACCCCGCCGCATTCCCGTTTTCTTTGTTATTCTTTTTTCCGTTCATGACGCTTCCGCCGCTTCAACCCTCACTCAATCAGACAGACATTGTTCTCAAGGTTTTAACATTGGCTGCTGTCGTGGAAATGCTCTTGAGATTCTTCGCGATATCGAAGCTCACGCACTGGCCTCTTCGTATAGTCTTCGGGTCGTTACTGTGAATGGCGCTGAAGCGAAAAAATACATTTTCACCTTCTTCGGTTCTAATGAACCCGGCGCCTATCTGTGGACTGAACCATTTTATTTTTCCCGTCGGCATGGATTTAATCCTCCCTCCTTTGATAACTTCAGAGATATGATCCTCCGTTGTTTTGGATTCGTCTCATCTTCGCTATTAGGCCCCAGCGGCCAGGGAGGTTTCGATCCGGGCGAGGCGTTCTTCGAGCCTATCCATCGCCTCCGGCAGGGCCTGCTGCCTCTTTGCCCCGGAACAGAAGGCGGGATTGTTCACCCACCAGTCCATCCCCATCTCCTTGGCCTTGTCCACGGAACAGATGACGAGACGGATCTGGATCGTCAGCAACTCGACGTCCACCAGGTTGATCCGGATATCGCCGGCGATCACAATCCCCTTGTCCAGGATCCTTTCGAGAAGATCCGCCAGGTTCGTACTTTCCAAAGAATGTCGGGCGCGTTGTTGGACTGCCATTTTCCTGCCTCCTGCTATAACAATTTTCCCAAAGGTCCCAAATCCAGATTCAAATCGTCGCTTTCGAGGCCGAATTCGCGGGCGATCCTCGCGATCTCCTCGGACTGACGCATCAACGTAAAGCCGAGACGCTCAATCTCTTCATCCGTCAGGCCTCCCCCGTCAATCCTGCGGATCGCCTGTTTTTCCAGAAGTTCATGGAGGAGCTTGACCACGGTCAGAACAAGCTGGGCCAGACCGTTTTTTTTCTTATCCGCATCGAGGTTCATTCGCCGAGACGAGGCCCGCTTAACCCGCGGCGCCATGGTTTTTGCAAAATCGCTTATGGCCGGCGACGCCACCCTTTGGGGGAGGGGGCTGATTTCAAATCTGTCCCCATCAGAAACCCCGGAACCCGCAGTCATGTTCATAGCACCAGACCCTCCTCGCGCCGGGCCGTTTCCACGGAGGTCAGGATGACCTGCAGGCCCAGGTAAATGAGATCGATGTCGGCAACGGAGATCATGACGTCACCGACAATCACGGCGCCTTTGTTGAGCACCCGGTCCAGGGTCTCGCAAAGGCTGATATGTTCCTTTTCATCCAATTCATAATCAGACATGTTGCACCTTCGCAACAGAGGTCTTGCGGGGGGGGGAACCCTTTTGCGAGCCTAACGTTCGTTCCATGACAGCGTCCTTACTTTTTCCCTTTTGCTCCCCCTTGTCGGCGGACTGATAAAGAATCCGTCCCAGGGCGTCGAGATTTTCGATCCCCCGGGGATCGCTCTGCCGATACACTACAGGCCGACTGATGCCGGGGAAAGTCAGGGCGAATTTTTCCTGGACAGCGGATTCCCTTTGGAACAGGGAATGGCAGAGGGGATCAGGGCCGTCCGGTGTCGCCATATTTAAAAATAGGCAGGGAACCGGAATTTCCAGACGCCCGCAGGCGGCGACAAGATCTGTCGTTTCCGCAAAGGACATCTCCGTGAGGATGCTGACCGCATAGAGGGCCGCCTGAGACGGGTCGCGCAGGATCGCCCGCAGACGTTTCAGATCCTTGGATAGCCTGACCAAACGCTGGGAGATCCCCGGCAACCGGAAGATTTTCCGGTACTTCAGGAAGAGACTGAAGAACGCCTTCAACCATCCCTCGATGATCTCCGGCAATTCCAACAGCCTGATCAGATGACCCGTCGGTGCCGCGTCGAGGACCAGGAGATCGTAGTTCTTTGGGGCCAGGAAATCCATCGCCGCCGCTAGGGCCATCAGTTCATCGATCCCCGGGGGCGACAGATCCATGATCCGTTCCATGACTTCACGATCAAACGTCAGATCGAGGTTCGGCATCAACCGGATGAGAAATTGCGCAAGCTCCTTCCGGTATTGATTTTTCAGGGAAACAAAATCGGCGGTGGCGTCCATTTCCATGGCCCACAGCCCCGGCGCCGCCTGTACCGGCTGGGGACCGAGGGGCATGTTCAGACAATCGGCAAGGGAATGGGCGGGGTCGGCTGAAAAAAGCAGAATCCGTTTCCCTGTATAGGCACGGGCCAGACGCAGGGCCGTGGCGCAGGCCAGGGTGGTCTTGCCGACCCCGCCTTTTCCTGCAAATACGAGCATCGCCGTTTCCGGCGGGGGTAGGGGAGGGGGGCTGTCGATGCGGGCGGGCACCGGAGGCAGAGATAACGGGGCTTCCCCGGGAGACGGCGCAGATATGCTGGGGACAGATTTCAAATCTGTCCCCATGCCTTCCCAGAAGGACCGGAGCGCTTCCATGCCGCTTATTTCCTCGGGATACATGGGAACCCCCCAGAGCCTGAGATGGGAAAAAACCGGCTCCTCGAAGATGCGGGCCAGCTCCTGCAACTGGCGGGCGCGGATATGACGGCAGGTGAGACACGGACTTTCCGGGTACAGGCGGTTGATGACCACATCCACGACGCCGATTCGGAGGCGCTGCAATTCCCGGATCAGATCCAGCGTCTCCTCGATGCTCAAGGCCTCGGCCAACATGACCGGGACAAACCGGCACTGCTGATGATCCTTGAGGAGTTTTTCCATCTGCTTGACGTCAGCGGCGAGTCCTTCGATGAAGTGATCGAGGTCGTCCCGCTCATAAGATCCCCGGAAGAGCTTTTTCATGTACCGGTGTTTGGCCAGGAGGGCGTCGAGAGCCTCCAGCCACTTCCGGATCAGGTCGGGCATTTCCATGAGGCGCAGGGTATGCCCCGTCGGCGCCGTATCCATGATGATCCCGTCATAGGCCCCCTCTTTGACCCAGCGGCTGATCTCCAGGAAGGCCATGAGCTCGTCCATCCCCGGCAGGGAAAGCTCCATAAAACGGTTGATGTCCTCTTCGTCCAGGAAGGTCCCCCGGGATGCGATTTCCCGGAGGCGCTGCCGGTTTTTTTCTTGGAATGCGTGGAGATAGGCCTGGGCGTCCAATTCCAGGACCTTCAGATTGGGAGGCGGCTTGGCCCCGGAGAAACTGTCTTGAAGGGAATGGGCGGGATCGGTGGAAATTAGTAGAAGGGATCTCTCAGGATGACGGAGGGCGAGCTCCAGCGCCGTTGCCGCCGAGGCCGTGGTTTTCCCCACACCGCCCTTGCCGCCGAACAGCAGAAGCCGCATGTTTCCATCGCTTAAGAAACCCGGTTCCCCTGACGCGCCGTGCATCGATCCATACCTCCCGGAGAGTATCGTTGCCTTTTCCGGATAACGACCTCTTCATCGTCTTCCTCTTCTTCTTCCTTATCCGGCCCGCCGTCTGCCCTCTCCTTGATGGCGTCGAGACGGTCGAGGAGCGCCTTTTCCGCGGCGTCGAATTCCGCCTCCGTCATCTGCCCCGTCTCCAGCATCATGTAGAGCTCGCTGAGCTTGGTCGTGATGCCCTCCGCCTCGTTCGCCTGTTCTTCTTCGACGGCGTGGTGGATCTCCTTGAAGATCCAGAGGAGGCCGTGCGCGGGCGCCATGAGGATGTCATCAATCAGGAACATTTCTACCCTCCGCAAAGACGATGGTGAATGCGAGACTCTGTCGGGGAATATCTTCAGGAGCGGAGTTCCACGTCCACAAAGTTGTGAGGCGCCCAGGGGCCGTTGAAATCGAAGGTAAAATTATTATCGAACCCGCGCGCCGCCTCGAATATGGCCGCCTCGAAATCCTTATCCACTGCCTCCCGCCCGACCAGGCAGGCCAGATTCATGACGTCCCGCTCGGTCCGGGGAACGTTCCGCTTGATTTCAAAACAGGCGGGCGACAGGATCGCCTCCACCTTGTCCGTTTGTTCCTCCCGGTCTTCCTGAAGGACCCGGTCAAAGAGACGCCCGACTTCGATCTTGTCTTCCTGGGTGGGGACATGGCTTTTCCCCAAGAACTGGTCCCTCGCCAACCGGATCTCCGCATGGGTGTTAACAAAATACTCGAAAATATTCGGCACATCCCATGCAACCCGCAATCCCATCTCCACCTTGCCATGGACGCGGCGAAGCTGTTCGGCAAAGGATTTTCGGTTGAGCGACAGGATTCGTTTGATCGCTTTTGCCCCTTCCGCGATGACGCCGAAAGTGATGGGCAGAGGCGTTTCTTCTTCCATGAGGCGTTTCAGAACGGCCTGGTGCGCCGCGATATGGCGGCGTTCCGGGCGGATCTTTCCATTGCTGAAATTACTGACCACCGCGGCGACCTGGTTATCCACAATGAGATAAACCGACTCCCCGTCGATGCCGATATTCCCGTACTCACGGTCTCCTGCCGCCGGGATGATGGCATAGAGATATTTTCCCTCATTTTTCGCTTCTTTGCCGCCCATGTTACCGTTCCCCCTTATTCTGCCCTGTGTTATATTCCGTCGTCGGCGTTGCGTGTCAGTTTAAGGAATTTGACAGACTTGATAAGGCTTTCCTCCAGCTTTACCTCCAACAGGGCGCTGCATGTATAGCACTTCACCTGCCCCTCATAGTCACTGTAAGTCTCATCGAGGTCGATGGTGTGACCGCAGGATAGACAGTTGATCTTCATCTTTGCTCCTCCTTGTTCATCAGGACTTGCGCGCGAAATCTCGGGAGCTCATACAGGAGGCTATCCCTGGAAGACCGATCTTCGTCTTTTTACGACGCCTTCATGTCGGGCCCACTGCCCGATCAGCCATGCAAAGCGGAACCGCCGGTTGATCAGCGCGATAATTTCGTGCCGGACTCGCCGCACTTCCGCGGCGCGCAGGAAAAAACCCGCATGAGTCCGGCAGGCCCGGTGGCCCGGCACGCAACGGTTCGTTGAAATATGGTGTGAATCACAGATGGTCAGCATATCGTTCCCGCCTTTTCAGTATTTGATCTTGAACGGTCCTGTCGTTGTTCGAGGAGCCGCCGTCGGCAGGGGCTCCTCAAGACCCGGCAGGCGCTGGCGCCGAATCCCCTTGGCTTCCAGTGCAGTCATGATTTTCTGCCTTTCCACTTCGATGTCCTGGAAGCGTTGATCAATATGATGAACCATAACCAGGGCGTTCGCCTTCTCTTTCCCGCGGCGGAACTTTTCCATTTCGAGAATGCTGAGCTTCATAAAGGCCTTGTAAGGAATCGCGCCTTCATCCGCACTGCCGGAACGCGTCCTGATATCCTGCACACCTCTCATGATCCTTTTCGTCATGGACGATCCTCCTTCACTTTCTCCTTGGCCGGTTTTACGGAACCGCAGAACTTGCTGATCACTTCTTCCACCTTCTGCATCATGACCGGCTGGCCGCCCCGGGTGATTTTGGCGGTGTCCGTGGCCAGAACATCCCGGCAGATCATCTGAAAAAACACATCATCTCCGCGGGCGCGCCGGTTCTGAGACGCAAGGATCCGGCCGATGGCGATCCCCGCCCGAATGGTCGGCCGGTTATTGTTCACCCCGAAACTCCTCAATTCCCTCACGATATCCACGATCCGCTCGGAATCTATCCGGGGGAGTCCCGATTTCTTCATGACGATCATGATTTCCGTATCCCGGTCATAGTGTTCCAAGTGGATGGTAATCAGGCGGTCCATCAGGGCGTCCTGGGTTTTGTGAACCCCCGCGTATTCTTCGGGGTTGGAGGTAAAGATCGCCCGGAACTCGGGATGCACGGCCATGTATCCTTCCCCGGAGCGGCGCAGTTTCGGCAGGTTCAGAATCCCCTCGGATAGGACGCTCAACAGCGCGTTGTTCGCCTCCGGCCGGGAGCGGTTGAACTCGTCATAAATGAGGATCTCCCCGCGCTCACAGGCCGTGGTCAAGCGGTTGTCCACCCAGAGGCTTTTCATCTCCTCCTCCGTCTTCAGGACCGAGTGGATATAATTGTCGACCAGTTTGTTTTTCCGATAGCCGGAATCCTTGCCCACCAGATCGGAACTGCCGAATTCGTCGTCCCCGTGGACCAGGGTGACGGGCCGTCCCAGTTTGGACGCCACGTGAAAGGCCATGGTCGTCTTTCCCGTTCCCGCCACGCCGGAAAAATGGACGGGATAACCGGCCACCAGATAGGCCAAAGCCCGCTCCGTGACCTGCTCCACATGGGGAGAAGAAATAAAGCTGTCGCTGGGCTCGGGCTGAACGCTGTCTTCCCCAGCCGATTCCCGCACGGTTGATGTGCTGACGATTCTTACGGCATTCTTATTCATGAACTCTGTTCTCCTTCCTGAATTGTTCCATCATCCATCCTGTTCCCCGGCACGTCAGACAAGCCATTGCCGGGGCCGAGGCGTCATCGCCCGAACCTTTACATAGAGAACATGAGACAGTTGGCGACACGGGGTGGGGGATGAAACCCCTGCCGCCGCAGGTGGTACAGGTAAGGGTTTTAACGGCCCCCGTCCCCCGGCAATGGATTGTTTCTATTTCCTGCCACGTTTCAACTTGATTGCTGCTTTGGCTGGTTTTTCATCCAGCCGGCTCTTCTCTTTGCTCTTCAGAAACGGTGGCTTGGAGGCGCTGACTAACGGCGGGGCCTTGACCTTGGGGGTTTTGACCACCGGATACTGGGGCGCCACAACGACCGTCTTCTTTTCCTCCTCCTTTTTCAGCGATTTCTTGAATGTTATCGGAGGCTTTACCGCCTTGAACTCAGGCGCTGCCACCGTCTTCTTTTCTTCTTCTTTTTTTAGTGGTTCCTTGAATGGGACCAGGGGCTTTTCCGCCTTGATCTCAGGCGCTGACACCGTCTTCTTCAGTGCTGCTTCCATCGGGGGCGGTGTGCGTTTTATGACCACCGGTTTCTTCTTCATCGGAACGGGCCGAGACTTTCCGGGACTCTCGCCGCGCCAGGCAAGCCGGGCGCCCATCATGTCGTCCGCCGTCTCTTTGCACAGGCCCGTGACCTGCTTTCTCATTTCTGATAAAAAGACTCCCCGGTCATGTCTTCCATTCCGAGCCATATCATTCCGGTCCCTGGAAAATCCACCCAGCAGGGAGTTGACCTCATCGATCACGGCGGCCACAAAAGTCTCCCGCTCTTTGCCGGTCTTTTTTGCCATTGCGGTATGGGCGGCGCTAAAATCGGCCCGCATGGCCGCCACAGCCGTGGTCAGATCCCTGGCCCCGCGCGTTAAACCATTCATCAGCGCGCCCCGGACGCCCCGGAGGGCGTCAACCTCCCCGCGCAAGCGCGTCATGTCATCGGTCAAATTGCCCATGATGATTCTCCCTCACCTTCTCCAAACGCGTAAAAACCTGTGCAAGGCGGAGGCTAAAAAAGCCCCCGCCCCACAGGCGTCATTACCTTACTCTCAGGCCGGAGCTGCGGCACTGGCGGTCAGGCCAATCGCCTCAGCGTACTTGAGGTAGGTCTCAACCGAAGCAATCACCACCCGCGCCTCGATGGAAAGCAGCTCAATGCCGACCAGAGATACTTTCACCCACGCATCGATCACGATTCCTTTGTCCAGGATCCGATCGACAACTTCCGCCAAACTCGAAGAATCTGTTGATTTCTGTACTTTAGCCATCGCTATTTCCTCCCTTTCGTTATGTTATCGGTTATCGTTTATTTTGCTTTACCGAACCAAACCTGATGTGCGCCCGCAAGATCGGCGGCGGTCTCTTTTCTCATTCGGCCGACCTGCCTCTTGATCCTTGATACATACGAGGCCCGCGCTTTCCCGGTTTTTCTGGCCATCGTGGCGTGGGCGGCGGCAAAGCCAGACTGCATGGCTGAAACCGAAGAGGCCAGATCCTTGGCCCCGCGTGCCAGCTCCTGCATCAGCGCCCCCCGGTCACTCCGCAAGGCGTCTACCTCCCCGCGTAAACGGGTCATGTCATCGGTCAAATTACCCATAATGATTTTCCCTCACCTTCTTCTGAAGCCGGCACACCCATGAAAGCGGGCGCATCAAAAGCCCCCGCCCCATGGGCATCCTTCAGTCTTATGCTGGAGCAGCCGCACTGGCTGTCAAACCAATCGCCTCGGCGTACTTGAGATAGGTCTCAACCGAAGCAATCACCACCCGCGCCTCGATGGAAAGCAGCTCAATACCGACCAGAGATACTTTCACCCAGGCATCGATCACGATACCCTTATCAAGGATCCGATCGACAACTTCCGCCAAACTCGAAGAATCTGTTGATTTCTGAACCTTTGCCATCGCTAATTCCTCCTCTTCCTTTTGTTATAATGATCTTTCCAAAAACCTTCACCAGGCATGCCTGTCTCCTATAGAGCAAGACCTATGCCAGCAGTCGAGGTAAGACATGATAAACGTTAAATTCCCGTATTAATAGAATAATTCTGAAGGAAAGAAAGTGTTTAAAGGCTCTCGAAGGGGGTTAGGGAATCGTAACTATGGAATCCATTCCCGTGATGACGGGAAGGTTTTCCCTACCGGCGGGCATAGCGGGTAATGATGTGCACAATCTCATCATGATCGAAGGGCTTGCCGACAAAGGCGGCGATTAGACCCGCCTGAAGAACCCCTTCAATGGTCGGATCATCCGGGTAGAAGTAGCCGGAAACGATGACGATCGGCAGATGGGCATTGGTTTTACGAAGCTTCCGGGCCAACTCAAGACCATCAATGTCCGGAAGTTTGGCGTCTAAAAAGGCCATGCCGAATTTATTGCTTTCCGTCAGGGCCATGGCTTCCCTGGCGCTCAAGGCCGTCCTACAGTCAAGACCCGTCTTGCGGATTATATTCTCCAGAATCCAGCACATCTCCGGCTCATCATCCACAACGAGAATCGGGGCGTATTTTTCGTTCATGGTTCTCCTCAGCCAAAACGGGCGGGCAATGTTACGGTAAAGACACTGCCCCGCCCTTCCACGCTTTCCGCTTCAATGGTCCCCCGGTGCTGTTTTACAATGGAATAACAGAGAGACAGGCCGAGGCCGGTCCCTTGTCCCACGATGGAAGTCGTATAGAAAGGATCGAAGATCTTCCCGATTTCCCGGGGGGAGATGCCGCAACCGGTGTCCGTAACCTGCACCCGGACTTCGGAATGGACCATCTTCGCATCAATTCCCAGGCGCCCACCGGCGGGCATCGCGTTGATGGCGTTTAAAAAAAGATTCATGAAGACCTGCTGGAGCAGGGTGGCGACCCCTTGCACCGTGATGGGTTCCCGGGGGAAGGATGTCTTCATGTCGATCTTGAGGATGTTGGCATGATAGGTGACCAGGGTCAAGGTTTCCTTGATCAGGGACGCGAGATTGACCAGGGTTGTCCGGGTCGTCGTGGAAGGATGGGAATATTTGAGGAGATTTTCGATGATGGCCGAGGTCCGCTGGATGCCCTTGTGGATCTTTTCCGCGCACTCCCGGCGAAACTCCGGCGTGCCGTCCTCTTCCATAAGAAACTGGGCGCTGGAAGAGCAGATGGCCAAGGGGTTTCGGATTTCATGAGCAATGCCGCCCGCCATGACCCCAAGGGCGGCAAATTTCTGGGATTGATGAAGTTCCGTCTCAAATTTCCTTCTCTCCGTCAAATCCCGGCCTACGGCCACGACGCCCGCCGTCTGATTGGAACTGTCCTTCAGGGGCGAAAAGACCCAGGAAACGGGAATGAAGGTCTCCTGCTTGGTCCGCAAGGAGAATTCCTTCATCTGGCGGGCGTACTTACGTGTATCAATGCGGGAAAAAATCTCACGGATATCCTTGCGGTCCTCATCGGTGCAGAAATCGATAAAATCGTGTTCCCTCGCCTCCGCGGCGGGATAGCCGGACAGCCTCTCCGCTGCCGCATTCCACGTCAGAATCCTACCCTTTTTGTCCGTGGACAGGACGAGATCGCTGGCGCTCTCCACGACACTTCCCAGGTGCCGCTCCACCTGCCGGACCTCTTCGCTCAGGCGCACCTGCTCCGTCACATCTTCCATGAGGAGGACGGCCCCTTCCACCTGTCCCTGCCAGGTGAAGGGCAGGATGCTGTAGTAATAGATGCGGATGGGCACCCCAGGGGCGCGGTAGGTCATCCGCTCTCCCTTGGCCGGTTGATTATTTTCGATGACCTGGCGGATGCGCTTGGTAATATCCATCTGGTCGAGGATGACGGTGGGGAATACCTCTTCCAGCCGGTAGCCGATGGTATTGGCGAGGGTCCTTTGGCCTTTTTCGAGAAAATTGCGATTCGCCGAGACAATGCACATATTTTGATCGATCAGGAGGACGGACGAGGGAATCGCGTCCAGGAGCATGGTGTAGAGCCGTTCGTACCGTGCCGAAAGGTCATGGTCTGTTGCTTTCAGTGTTTTGTCTCCCATGTCGGGCCTCTCCTTTACTTTGCCGGTGCGAGATCGGTGGTGACAAAATTATAGGGCGGCCAAGGGCCGCTGAGCATGGCCTTGGCGGCTCCGTTTTCCGCTACCCGCTCGAAGGTTTCGCGGAAACGGATGACCTTGCTTTCCGGCGTCAGGAAATAGAGGGATAGAATGACGGCGCCGTTTTTCGTCTCCGTTTCCGTCCGATATCTGGCGTAAAGACCGGAAAAGGCCCGGATATAGCGATCGATAAGCGCCTGGCGACCCTGTAACGTCTCATCTTGCATTTGGTAATGGACCTTCCGGAGGGCAAGATAGGCGTGACCGACCACCGATTGTTCATCCTTCGGCTGCACCGTTGTTCTCTCAGTGGAAAGGGCGTCCCGCCCTTTCATCGTCTCCTCCTGCCGGTGACTCCACTCATTTTCGGGAAGAAGGATCCGGATACCCATTTCGACATAGCCTTCCAATTGTGCAAGCAGGGTATCATACTGACGCTGCCTCTCCTTCAGGGCGTTCCGAATCGCCTTAATTCCGTTGAGGTAACAGCCGTATCTCATGGGGACAACCGCCTGCAGGCGATGGAGATCTTCCACAACCTTGCTATAAACCATGAGTTCCGAAACGGGCGGCGCGCCCTCTTCAACGTCTAGCTCCGATACTGCCGCGCACAGTCCGTGACCGGCAACAAAGGACACCGCCTGGCCCTTCATTCCCGTCATAGACGCGCCGACAACCGCCGGCTCTTTCACGACACCATATACCAGATAAGCCATGATCCCTCTTCCTAAAGAGCCGGGGCGAAATGATAAGGCGGCCAGGGGCCGGAAAGCTCAATTTGGAGCCCCTGGGATTCATGGCGCTTGTTCCATTCGTTCGTTATGCCTTGCAGGACCGTCGCGGACCCGTCGGGAACGAGCAGGGCGCCGTGGAAAAACATCTCCTCATCCCTGCCGGTGACATCCTGCGAATGGAGACGGCATTCACTGAATCCCACGGACATCTTCTTCGCGACGTTTAAGATGTCTCGCCCCATCTCTTTCAGCCAGGCTGCTACATCCTTATCTACGGCTCCCTTGATTTTCTGCTCTAAAAAATAGCGCTTACCGGGAGAAAGCCCTGCCAATTGTTCCTTTTCCGCCGCCAGACGGGCCGCCGTCATTCGCGCCCGGGCCTGGGACCGATCCACGTATCCCTTGAGAGTCCATTCTTTTTTATCGATTGTATCCTGGAAAAACTTCATCAATACGTCCTGGCGCTGCCGCAGTGGTTCCGCCGCGGCTTCTATTGAAGAAAAGACCGTGCCGAAACGGACGGGGAGCACCGGCCCCTGCTCCATTGCGGACAGGACGACCTCTTCATGGCGCAGCGCCCGGGGGGCCACCCATTTCAGGTCTTCCATTTTCTGCTGGGCTTCGGTGCCGGTGAAGTCCTCGATATTCACCTCTGCAAGGACGGCGGCGACATCCTCGATGACCTCAATAAAAATGGGGTGTTCCCCGTCGATCCCTGTCCCGGCGATCTTTGGAAGAGACTCGGCCGGAGTCAGGCAGAAAAGATAGATTCCCGTACTCATCCCATCCCCCTGAGCACTTCCGCAACGGCGTCTTCGACATCCTGGCGACTGATGAGGATGTCCGGTTCCCCGGCCCCGGCCTTTTCCATGGACGAAACGGCACGGCGTACCGCCGTCATGGCCGCTTTCCGCACGACGGAGGCAATGTCGGCCCCGCTGAAGCCTTCCGTTTTCTCAGCCAAAGCGGCTGATTTTACCCCTTTTGCCATAGGCTTTTGGCGGAGATGGACGGTAAAAATCGCCTCCCGGTCTTCCGGGGTGGGCATCATCATCTCCACGATATCGTCGAAGCGGCCCGGACGTAGGACCGCTGCGTCCAGCATATCCATGCGGTTGGTCGCCCCCAGGACGAGGACCCCCCGGAGTTCATCAATGCCGTCGAACTCGGCCAGGAACTGGCTCAGGATCCGCTCTGAAACATGGGAATCCGACGATCCGGAGCTCCGGGTCGGAACGAGGGCGTCTATTTCATCGAAGAAGATGATGCAGGGGGCCGCCTGCTTTGCCTTGTGAAAGATCTCCCGTACCCCTTTCTCCGACTCCCCAACCCACTTCGACATCAGGGCCGGCCCTTTAACGGAGATAAAATTCACATGACTCTCCGTGGCGATCGCCTTGGCAATCAAGGTCTTCCCGCACCCCGGGGGGCCGACGAGAAGAATCCCCTTGGGAGGCGTCACGCCGGCCTTTTCAAAAAAGTGGGGATACTTGAGCGGCCACTCCACGGCTTCGATCAGGCGCGCTTTCAGAGAAGACATCCCTCCCACGTCGTCCCAGTGGATATTGGGGGATTCGACAAACACCTCCCGGATGGCGGAAGGCTCGATCTCCCGCAGGGCGGAGAGAAAATCATCCATGCGCACTTCGAGCTTCGCGAGGGTCTCGTAGGGAATCCCGGCCTGGGCGAAATCGATATCCCCCATGATCTGGCGCAGGCAACTCATGGCCGCTTCCCGGCAGAGGGCCTCCAGATCCGCCCCGACGAAGCCGTGGGTGATCTCCGCCAGATGCTCCATCCGGACGTCTTCCGCCAGGGGCATTCCCCTGCTGTGGATCTCCAGGATCTCCATGCGGCCGCGCCGGTCCGGGATCGGAATGACGATCTCCCGGTCGAACCGCCCCGGACGCCGAAGGGCCGGGTCAAGGGCATTGGGGATGTTGGTGGCGGCAATGACGATGACGTTCTGTCTTTTGTTCAGGCCGTCCATGAGGGCAAGGAGCTGGGCGACGACCCGCTTTTCCACATCCCCGACAACGTTTTCCCTACGGGGGGCGATGGCGTCGATCTCGTCCAGGAACAGGATGCTCGGTCCCTTCTTGGTCGCCTCTTCAAAGATTTTCCGGAGGTGGGCCTCGCTTTCGCCGTAGAACTTGTGGATGATCTCCGGCCCGCTGATGGAAAAGAAATTGGCCTCCGTCTCGTGGGCGATGGCCCTGGCGATGAGGGTCTTCCCGCAGCCGGGAGGGCCGTAGAGGAGGACGCCCTTGGGCGCGTCGATCCCCAAACGTTCAAAGACCTCGGGATAGCGCAGGGGCAGCTCGATCATTTCCCGTATGCGTTGGAGTTGGGATTTCAGACCGCCGATGTCTTCATAGGCGAGGGTTCGGCCGCCCCCTTCTTCTCCCTGGGACTTGCCGATGACCAGAATGGTGGCCGGGTTGATGATCACCGGACCCTTGGGCGTAACGGATTCGACCTTGAAGAAGGCGGCGCGGCTGCCGAACAGGGCCGCCTGGATCTTGGCCCCCTCCAGGACCGGCAGACCGTCCAAAAGGCTTCCGATGTATTGCAGATCCCGCTCCGCCGGGGTGACGTTGGTCGGCGTCAGGACGATCCGTTCCGCCGGACGGCACTTCATCTTGCTGATCTTCACCGTTTCATCGAGGCCGACGCCGGCATTCTCCCGGGTCAGGCCGTCGAGTTGGACCCGCGACTGACCACGGATTTCCTGATAGGCGGGCATGACCTTGCAGAGGGCCTTGCGTTTTCCCTCGACCTCCACCGTGTCTCCGACGGCAGCCTCAAGCCGTTCGAGGTCTTCCGGCCCCATCCGGGCCAGCGCGCGGCCGACATCCTTGGTCAATGCTTCCGTGACTTTCAGCCTGATAAACGGTGTTTCAGTCTCTTTCATGATGCCTCTTCCTTCTCCATTATTTATCACGCCTTTGCACAGCGGATGGTCACGATACCGTTGTTGCTGGTCACCTTGATCTTGTCCTTGGCGGGGGAATGGCTGAGGAGGACCTCTTTCCGGTACTTCTTCGCCCCCTTGTTGGCCGAGATCGTCAGGACATCATCCCGGACATCGATTTTTATATCATCCGGTCCCACGCCAGGCATTTCCGCGATCAGGGTGGTGGCATCCCCGTCTTCGAAGACATCAATCAGGGGTTCATGGATCTCCTGGACCACCGCCTCGCCGGTTTTTTTGTCCTTGCGGATATTGCCGAAGGGCTCCACCTTGATGGCGTCATCCTTCCCGCCGAGGCCTGTTTTCAGGCTGAAACCGTAAACTCCTTTGACGCCGCCCTCTTTGGAAGGAAAGGTAAATTCTCCCTTTTTGGTGACGGTTTCCCCTTTCTCCGAAATTTCGTTCAGCTTTTCGGCGATGTCGGTCAAACCACTCAGGATGCGACCGAAACGGTTCTCTCCTCCCGCCTTTTCCTCGGCACGCCCTTTTCCCCCGGTATCCCGGGTTGACGTCTGCCGCTTGGAAAGTCGCTCGCCCGCCTCGGCAAAATCTCCTAAGCTATTTATAAAGCCCGTCAAACTGCCCAAAATACCGCCCCCGATGTCACCCCGGTTTGCATCTGTTTCTTTACGATCGCTCTTATTTTTTGTTGCCATTGTTTTCTCCGTTCTGCTGAATACCGAATTTTTTTGCCTTCGTGTGCATGGTCTTGTAATCGACTCGCAACAATCTGGCCGCCTTGGCCTTGTTTCCCCCGGTGAAGCGCAGGACTTCTTTCAATACCTCCTTTTCCACGGCAAGGACGCTCTGCTGGACAATTTCACTCAACGATGCATTTTTCCAGGGCGTACCGTGAACCTTCGGGGAAAATGCAAGTCCGGGCACCTCAGCCCGCTTGATGCTGAGATCATTTTCGGTGATCTCATCCCTGGCTACCAGGGTGGCCCGCCGGATCACCGACCGGAGCTGGCGGACATTCCCCGGCCAATCGTAAGACATCAACGTCTCCACCGCTGCATCGGTAAAGCCGGCGATTATCTTGTTCAACTCGATGTTGGCCAGATCCAGAAAACGCTTGGCTAAATAGGGAATGTCCTCTTTTCTCTCCCGGAGGGGGGGGACATTGATTGTGAACTCGCTCAGGCGGTAATAGAGATCCTTCCGAAAAGTACCTGTAACCGCCATCTCCTGGAGGTCCTGGTTGGTCGCCACAATGAGCCGGATATCAACAGGTACGGGCTTGTTTCCCCCCACACGATAGAGTTTCCTGTCCTGGATAACCCGGAGAACCTTAGCCTGGGAGCCGAGAGGCATATTCCCGATCTCATCCATGAAAAGGGCGCCGCCGTGGGCCGATTCAAATTTGCCCGCCGTTTGACGGTCCGCCCCGGTAAACGATCCCTTTTCATGACCAAACAATTCGCTCTCCAAGAGGTTCTCCGGGATGGCCCCGCAATCCACTGCCACAAAGGGCGCTTCCGCCCGGGCGCTGTCCCCGTGAATCGCCCTCGCAACAAGTTCTTTGCCGGAACCCGTTTCGCCCATGATGATCACAGAAAAGTCAGACGTTGCCACTCGGTGAACATCGGCCGCAAGCCGGCCAATCTTGTCGCTCGGTCCCATGTTCTCGATAAGACTGAAGTTTCCTTTATAACGATCATTTATGGATTTGAGGTTTCTTCTTAGTTTCCCTTCAGCCAGAGCGCGGCTGGTAATCCAGACGACCTCGTTATTGTCGAAGGGTTTGGCAAGATAATCGTAGGCCCCTTCCTTCATCGCTTCCACGGCTTGGTGAGTATCCGCATACGCCGTAACCAGCACTACCGGAAGATTTTCTTCTATTGCCTTGATTTTTTTGAGGACCTCCATGCCGTTGAGACCCGGCATGCGAACATCCAACAGCACGGCATCAGGGATATCGGAACAGATCTTCTGCATCGCCTGCTCGCCATCCGAGGCCGTGATGACCTCGAAACCTTCCTTTTCCAAGATGTTGCTCAGGATCTTACGGATTTCTTCTTCATCATCGGCAACCAGGACGCGCGATTTACGCTCAGCCATCTTGTTTATTCCTTTTATGCGAAGTCGTCAGAGGTCGGTTAAGGGGATAATGAACATGAATATCTTCCGGCAGGAGGACGGCAGGGTTGTGCAGAAGGCCCAGGAACAGGATACCTGTCTCCGCCGGTTGCAGGGTCTGGTCGATCCTTGCCGCTATAAATTCATCCCGTTTTTTAAGGAGAAGGTCACTTGCCGCTTTCTGCCTGACTTCGATGGCGATGGCGTCTTTGACATCCCCGGTTTCGAGAGTCTTTTTGATGAGATGATATTCTTCGATCAGCAGTTCCGCGGATTCAGTGCCCATGACCGTCGCCCCTTTTTCCATCAGGCGGAACAGGATCTGGTGATTCGGGCTCCCCTTCTTTGCCAGTTCCGTAACAATATCCAATTCCTTGCCGCAAACGGGCAGGCCATCCTGGTAAACGCGGGTTTGAGCCCAAGAAAGGGTAAGTTTATTGAGAATGTTTTCCACATCAGACCAGAATCGTTTGACAAGATTGATCTTCTGCCGCCAGACCCGCTCGCCGAGCTTCTGAAGGGTTACCTTTCTGATGGATTCGCTCAGTGCCCCCATATCCAATTGGCTATGAACAATCGGGAAGTACAAAAGGGTGCGTGAGGTCATGGATTCTCCAATCAGGTTAGAGAATATGGAATCGTTTCTATGGAAATATTTCCATACTTATACGGAATCCGTTCCAGCATATCAAATATATCCCGGAATGCAACGACATGAAATAAACCATCCCCGCCGCAAGCAGCGGAGATTAATCTGAGGGTTCCGTGTCCGACTCGCGGCAAGCTGCGGGGAATAGAACCCGAAGCGAAATTTAATGCTTGGAACCGGTCATTATCGTCGCTTATAAGCTAAGCCCCTCATTACGACTCACCGATATGATGCATGAACCATACCGCTACGGCTTCATGGGTGGTCAAGCGGCAATTCAACGATGAAGGATGTCCCTCCCATGTCATTGTTTTCCGAATGAATCGTTCCGCCATGTTCCTGGATGATGCCTTTAGAGACGGACAAACCCAATCCCGTGCCTTTACCCGGGTCTTTGGTGGTAAAAAACGGCTCAAAAATCCGGTTCAGGTTTCCTGCCGGAATGCCCTGGCCGTTGTCGGCGACTGTCAAAAAAATAGAATATCTTTTTGGGGAATCTTCCGGACGATGAACGGTAATGGTCAGTCGTTTTAACTGGTTACCCGTCATCGCATCGCAGGCGTTGAGGATAAGATTGACCATCACCTTCACCAGCCTGTCTCTTTCCATTTTTACAGGGATGATCTCCGGCAGGGGATCGTATTCGACCTGGACGTGATCTTCTTTAATCCGGCGCTCCGTCATTTGCAGACCCACTTCGATGATACGGCGGAGATCGCCGCCGACAAGCATTCCTGGTTGTTTAGCGGCAGATTGATGCAAATCCTGGTTGATCTTTACAATTCTCTTAAGCTGTTCCCGGCAAACCCTCACATTTTCCCTGGCCGATTCCGCAAGGTTTTCTTCTTCAAGAAACTGGAGGCGGGAGGCGATGATGCTGACGGGATTGAGGATTTCATGGGCGACGCCGGCGGCCAGGCGTCCGACGGCCGCGTGTTTTTCAAACTGAATCAGCATGTCTCTTGTTTCCTGCAACTGTTGCAAGGTCTCGACCATTTCCTTTTCCACCCGCTTGCGCTCTGTGATGTCCTGATATATTACCTGATACTGTCTTTCATCATCCCAGAGTATGTCTTTGCGGAAGACCATGAGTTGGCGGATTTCACCATTTTTTCTTACGATGCTTATTTCATATTCGGACGGCCCATCATCCTCTTTTCTTTTCCCCCTTCTTATCTTAAACTCTGCATAGCTCTGCGGCGTATAGCGTTCCTTGATGGGGGTCGTTCTCAGTTCCTCAACGCTGTCGTAGCCATAGATATCCAGAATAGCCCGGTTGGCATAAATGGTCTCACCTTCTATGGTCACAATGCGCACACCCAGCGGTGAGTCTTCCAGAGAACGGCGGAAGTTTTCTTCCGCTCGGTGCAACATCTCCTCCGCCCGCTTGCGGTTGATGATGTCCGTCCGCAGTTCCTCGTTGGCCTGCCTCAACGCCTCCGTACGCTCCGTCACACGATGCTCCAGTTCATCGTGCACTTGTTGCAGCTCCGTCTCCACCCGGTTGCGGGCAGTGATGTCGCTCAGCACAGCGCGGCATACGGGCGCGCCCTCGGCGTTCTGCATCAAGCGCGCCTCCATCTGCGCCCAGAAAGGTGCAGAGTCTTTTTTCACCATCCGCATCTCACATACCTGCGGCGTCCCCGTTTCAAAGAGTAATTTACGGCGCCGATAATAGATGTCCCGATCCTCGGGGTGGATAAAGCGGGTCAACGGCTGCTTGACCATGGCGCCTCTCGCCACGCCCAACATATTGGCGGCGGTTAGGTTTACCTCCAGAATCATACCCGCCTCGCTGACGGTGAAATAGCCTATCGGCGCCAGGTCGTACAGGTCGAAATACCGCGCCCGCGCCGCTTCCAGTTCTCCCTGCGCCCGGCGCAGTTCCTCGTTCTGCATCTCCAGCTCGATCTGGTGCACCCGCAGCTCGTGGATCGTCTGTCGTACTTCGTCAGTGGACAACGCCGCCGCGTTTTTCGTCATCCGGGCGGCCTTTTCCCGGGCTATCTCCTCCGCCCGCTGGCGCAAATCGGCGGAATCATCCCGTCTTGTTTTCTTTGCGGTCATTGCGGCGCCTTTCCGCCTCACGGGCTCTCCGTCTTGGAGACTCCTGTTCTTTTATCGGTGTCCGGTTGTTTCTGGATGAATCTTTCATCAGGTCACCCTGGGTTGCGAGAAACGATGACGGCTGGAAGGAAAAGAGGAGACGCTTGTTGGGAACCGTCTTTATTCATGAATACAATGCTGACTATCCATAGGAATGTCAAATGAAATGTGGGGACTGGACCCCGCTTGAAATATTGATGTCGGAATTGTGGGGATGTCAAGGGGAATTTCTCATGGGGAACAATTTGCCCTTGACAATGATAACGGATGTCGTTATTATCGAACCATGATCACGTCATTCCGATGCAGGGAAACTGAGAAAATATTCGGGGGAAAGTTTTCCGTAGCCCTGCCTCAGGCGATTCAGAAGGCGGCGGCCCGGAAATTGGAAATTCTTGACGCCGCCAGGGACCTGGATGACTTAAGGGTACCGCCCGGTAATCGGCTTGAGGCTCTGTCAGGGGATAGACGGGGGCAACACAGTATCCGCATAAACGAGCAGTGGCGCGTCTGCTTTGTCTGGCAAGATGGAAATGCAACCGATGTTGAAATTGTTGATTATCACTAAGGAGGGAATATGAACGGGAGGGATTTTCCTCCGGTGCATCCCGGAGAGATTTTACTGGAAGAATTCTTGAAGCCGATGAGCATGAGTCAGTACCGCTTGGCCGAAAGCATCCACGTGCCGGCGAGACGGATCAACGAGATCGTGCTTGAAAAGCGCGGCATAACCGCGGATACCGCCTTGCGACTGTCTCGCTTTTTCGGGAATTCTGCTCAATTTTGGATGAATCTTCAAACTCGCTACGAGCTTGAATCGGCGCGCGATTTATCGGCGGCCAACATTGACCGGGAAGTAAGGCCACACGCAGCAGCGTAAGGTGCGAGGATACCTTTTATAAGTCCGCTCTCATCCCCCAAGCCCCTTATTATCCTTGCTTTGGAACGGTCCCATGCAGACAATGTCTTCCTTGAGGCTATGAAGGGAAAAGGGAAGGGGGCTTCGTTCGATATGTCGTGTGACTTGGGGTGCAAAGCGGCGGATGGACGGCGCACCATAAAAAGAGGGTGGCGGACCCTCTTTGACTGCTGCGGCTCTCCGCTGCGGTTCGGGCGGTAAATAGCCGCAGCGGACGGGAATATGCGGATATATTATTTCGTAAGTAATTGAAAGTATAAGAACGTGCTGGTCGATGACCACCTTCACACGGTAGAAGTCACTGGTTCAATCCCAGTACCGCCTACCATGAAAATCAAGGGGTTACGGTTCATGCCGTGACCCCTTTTTGGAAGTTGTGACCCCCTCTTGAACAGCCTGCCGATGGTCTATTCGGAGAGCGTGATCTTCAGGGTGCCTCCCCGGCCGAGGATGTCGTGAAGGTGGATGTAGCCCTTAAGGCGAGTCGCTTCGTCGGTCACGACAAGGGTGGTGATCTCCTCTCGCTGCATATATTCGATGGCCTGTGCGACGGAGATCTCCTCATGGATCGTCTTGGGAGAGCGGGTCATGAAGGAATCGATTTTCTGATCCAGGAAATTCTTCTCACGACGGACAAGCCGCCGGACGTCCCCGTCGGTCAAGATGCCGAGCAGGGTCTCCATCCGATCCACAACGAGGACGAAACCCTTATTTTTTTCGTCCATTTCCCGGATCGCCTCCAGAATGAGCGTCCCTTTCTGGACACGCGGGACCTGTACTCCGCTGATCATGACGTCGCGGACCTTGGCCCGGAGTCTGGCGCTGAGGCTTCCGCCGGGATGAAATTTAAAAAAATCCTTTTCCTGAAAATTCTTCCGATGGATCAGCGCGACGGCAAGGGCATCCCCCATCGCCAGGGCCGCCGTGGAGCTCGATGTCGGTGCGAGACCGAAGGGACAGGCTTCTTTGTCCACCCCGACATCGATCACGATGTCACAGGCCCGTGCCAGCGTCGATGTGAGGTTTCCGGTGAAGGCGATCCGCGGTACGCCTATGGCGCGGATGCTGTCGATGATCATGTTCAGTTCGGCGGTTTCACCGCTGTGGGAGATGGCGAGCAGGACATCATCTTTGGTCACGATCCCCAGATCCCCGTGGAGACCTTCGACGGGATGGAGGAAAAGGGCTTGCGTCCCCGTGCTGGTCAGCGTTGCCACGATCTTTCTTCCGATGAGGCCCGATTTGCCGAGCCCGGCAACGATCACGCGTCCCTTGCAGCGGTAGATCAGTTCGACCGCTTGCGAAAATTCTTCTCCCACCCGGTCGATGAGGTGAAGGATGCTTTCCGCTTCGAGTTGGAGCACTTCCTTCGCCTGTCGGATGGACTCGTCTTTATCCATGAGGGAACCTCTCTGCCTATTCAAACGGTCAATATCTTTTGGAATGCTTCACCAATCCTATGGGAGAGGAGGTTATCAGAAATCACCGACCGTGACAAGACGGATTTTAAACGCCATCGGCATTGACACCCCTTCAACCATTCCCTATAATCCATCCGGAAAATCCAGATATCGGGCGGAAATTGATTTTAAGGCGGCGGACGATGGCAAGAATGAAAAACCATTGGCACTGGTTTGCGGGAGGGGGAACGATTCTCCTCTTCTGTGTTATTTTGATCTTTCGCCTGGGTATTCCGGAGAAACTTCTTTCCGGAGCGGGAGAGACGTTTACAACGATTCATGCGAGCGTTCCCGTCGGAGAAACATGGATGAATATCAAGCAGGGCGGCCGGAAGATCGGCTATGCGCAGCGTAACTACAGCCGGACAGAAGACGGTTTTCGCTTTTCAGAGAATATCTTCATGCGGATCAATACGATGGGGATTGTCCAACCCTTGATAGTCCGGACGGCGGCGGAGCTGAAACCCGATCGGACGCTCTCTAATTTTCAATTCGATCTGGGATCGAACCTTTTCAAGTTCACGGCTCGGGGAGAGGTTGCGGGGAAGAAGCTGACCGTTCGCGTCGGCGGACCGGGCGAGGAAAAGATCAGTGTCATCGCCTTGGCGGAGCCGCTCTATCTGGGCGGGGGCATCCTGGAGTCCGCTGGAGCCGAGGGACTCAAGCCGGGGGAGGGGAAAACGTTTTCGGTCTTCGATCCGGCCTCCCTGGGGCAGAGGCCGGTGCTTGTGACACTCCTTGGTGAAGAACCACTGACGATCATGGGGAAAAGTCGGCAGGCCCGAAAACTTTCCGTCGATTTTATGGGGATGAAGCAGATCGCCTGGGTCGGCCCGGACGGATCGGTGCTCAGGGAGGAGGGTATCCTGGGGATTGCTTTGGAGCGGGTCACTCGGCAAGAAGCGCTGGCGGGGCTGGAAGGCGCAGTCAGCGCGGATCTTACGGATCTTGCCGCCATCCCCTCGTCGAAAACCATTGAGGATGCCGCGGCCTTGAAGGTCCTGAAGATCCGCCTGGGGGGTCTCCCGGAGGGTTCTTTCTTTCTCGACGGCGGCCGTCAGATCTATCGGAACGGTGTGCTCACGATCCGGCGCGAATCCTCCCCCGGCCCTTCTACCCGTTCACGCGGCGCTGCCGCGGACCTCTCGGCGTTTCTAAAATCCACGCCCTTCATACAGTCGGATCACCCGAAAATCCGGCAGAAATTGGCCGAAATCATCCGTACCGGCGATCCGGAGGAGGTGATGGCGAGAAAAATAGTAGCCTGGATCTACAACAACCTGGAGAAGAGGCCCGTCCTCTCGGTCCCGAACGCCCTGGAGACACTGGAAAACAAGGTCGGGGACTGCAACGAGCACGCCGTCCTCCTAACGGCTTTCGCACGCGCCGCCGGGATACCTGCCGAGGTGGAGGCGGGAGTGGTGTATATGCGCGGCCGTTTCTTTTATCACGCCTGGAATGTCTTCTACCTCCGGGAGCGGGGCGTCTGGGTGACGGCCGACGCCGTCCTGGGACAAATGCCGGCGGACGTGACGCACATCCGTTTCGTACGCGGTGAGGCTGACCGTCAGCTCGATCTGGTGGGGCTGATCGGCCGCTTGAAGTTGGAGATCCTGGAGATGGAACGATGATCGAATTGACGGATCTGACCAAACAGTATGGAAGCACCATGGCGGTGGACCACCTGAACCTCCGCGTGGCGAAGGGGGAGATCTTCGGTTTCATCGGACCCAATGGGGCCGGAAAGACGACGACGATCCGGATGATGGCGGGCGTGCTTGGGCCGACGGAGGGGACGGTACGAATCGACGGGATCCCGATGGCCACAGATCCGGAGGCGGCCAAGCGGATCATCGGTTTCATTCCCGACCGGCCCTTCCTCTACGAAAAGCTGACCGGCATGGAGTTCATGCGCTTTGTTGCTGATCTCTACGGCTTCGGAGACGGACTCTTCCGTCAGAAGGCCGAGAGGCTCTTGATCCAGTTTTCCCTCTATGACTGGGCCGATCACCTGATCGAGGCTTACTCCCACGGGATGAAACAGAGGTTAATCATCGCCTCGGCCCTCCTGCACGAGCCCCGGGTGATCATCGTCGATGAACCGATGGTCGGTCTCGATCCGGCCGGGATCCGGATGGTCAAGGACCTCCTCCGGGAACTGGCCGCAAGCGGAACGACGATCTTCATGTCCACCCATACGCTGGAGATCGCCGAAGACCTCTGCGACCGGATCGGGGTCATCCACCGCGGGCGGCTGGTGGCGCTGGGAACCACCGGCGACCTGCGGGGGACGGCCCTTCTCCAGGAGGGCGATCTGGAGGAGGTTTTCCTCCGGCTGACCGGGAAGGAAGCGCCATGAGCGACGGCTTCGTAAAACACCCGGATGCTGCGTTGCGCTTCATCCCTTGTCGTTGCGGCGTACGACAAAGTACGCCTCGCTCCTCAGGATTCGCGCGCCTTGCCTGCGGGCTTTTTACGAAGCCGTCCCGTTTCCGAGACCGTGATGAATATGTAGGGGATCACCATGAATGAACTCATCGCACTGCTTCGGCCCCGATTCCTCTCCTTCAAGAACGCCGGCGACTCCCGGAGCGCCGGCAACCGCCGGATCCGCTATCTTCTCTTCGCCGCGATCGGCCTGGCATTCTGGATCGGCGCCTTCCTGGTCTTCTACCGGGTTCTGACCTATTTTCAGGGGATCGAGGAGTTCGGCGACGTCCTCGCCCGGAAGCTCCTCTCGATGGTTCTGTTGACCTTTTTTTCGCTCCTCGTCTTCAGCGGCATCATCGCCTCGCTCTCGAAGCTCTACCTCAGCAGGGATTTGCTGCTGGTCCATTCGCTGCCGGTCTCGGGGGGGAAGATCTTCCTCGCGCGCTGGCTGGAAAGCACGATCGACAGCTCGTGGATGGTGATCCTCTTCAGTCTGCCCGTCTTTCTCTCCTACGGGATCGTCTATCAGGCGGGGCCGTTCTTCTATGCGACGGCGGGGATGGCGCTCATCCCGCTCTGTCTGATCGCCTCAGCAATGAGCGCGCTCGCGGTCGTCATTGCAGCCGTCCTTCTTCCCGCGGGACGGATCCGGACGGTCTTCGTCTTCTTCGGTCTGCTGCTGATCGTAGCGCTCATCGCCGCCTTCCGTCTGATGCGGCCGGAGAGGTTGGTCAATCCGGAGACCTTTGCCACGCTGCTTCTCTATCTGCGGGAGATGGGGACGCCAGGCTCACCGTTTCTTCCGACCACCTGGGCCTTAGACAGCCTCAATGCGGCGCTTTCGGGTCAGAAGAGCGAGGCCCTCTTCCATCTCTCCCTCGCCTGGAGCTGCGCGGCATCGCTCGCGTTCGTCGCGACCTGGGTGGCGGGGGCGTTCTATTTCAAGGGCTACACGAAGGCGCAGACCACGGCGGAGAAGCTTTTTCCTCACAAGAATGGCCCGCGTGGAAAACGCTATTTATTTTTCGAGAAGATCTCCGGACCGGCATGGGCGTTCACCGTCAAGGAGTTCCGGACCTTCTTCCGGGACCAGACCCAGTGGCCGCAGCTCTTTCTCATTGCGGCCCTGATTGTGATCTATCTCTATAACTTTTCGGTTCTGCCCCTGGGACAATCAAAGATCAAGACGATCTACCTGCAGAATATCTTTTCTTTCCTGAACATGGGGCTCGCCGCCTTCGTCCTGACGGCGATCGCCGCCCGCTTCGTCTATCCGGCTGTCAGTTTCGAGGGTGACGCCTTCTGGATCGTCCGGGCGGCGCCGATCTCACTCAAGACCTTCCTCTGGGTGAAATTTGCGGTCTATGGTCTCCCGCTGCTGATCCTCGCGGAGATCCTGATCGTGAGTTCCAATATCCTCCTGCAGGTCACGCCGTTCATGATGGCGCTGTCCGTCGTCACGGTCTTCCTGATGACGCCCGGGGTTGTGGCGCTGGGGGTGGGTCTCGGAGCGGCCTATCCCGACTTCCAGTCCGAGAATCCCGCCCAGTCGGTTACCAGCTTCGGGGGGCTGCTTTTCATGCTGCTCGCGGCCGGGTTCATCGCGGCGGTGGTCGTTCTCGAGGCGGGACCGGTCTATGCCGTCTTCATGGCGGACTTCCGCGGGCGGAGCCTCTCCGGCCTGCAGTGGACATGGCTGATCGCCTCGTTCGCCCTCGTCCTGCTCATCTGCATCCTCGCCGTGCTCCTCCCGATGCGCCTCGGCGAACGGCGTCTCCGGGGTTAGCCCTTCTTCGCCTTCTGATCAAGATGGATATCCCTTCAAGAATAGAAAAAGCGGACATTTCATTTGCTACAAAACCGGACAATTCTATTTGCTCTTTACAGTGGAATAGTTGCAACACAATCGAGCTGACCGGTTTCAGGAAATATACTTTTCATTTGCTAATTTGACGAACAGGTTGTATTGATCCACAGTTCTAATCTTAGGGCAAGGCTGCCTGAGTCGTTACAATCGGTCTTCATACGCACACGCTTTTCAGAGACGGGCAATTGATTCCGACGGAGCCGGTCCGGTATGCGGCGGTGACGTTCCATGGCTGTTGACCATGACCGAAGAAGGGATCGCTCCAGTTTGACGAAGGTGGGGGATTTGTATTGAAACAGGCGGACCTCAAAAACGGTCAGCGGAACCCGGAGAAATCCTCCCTGCGGGTCTGTCTTCTCACCTACCGCGGAAATCCCACCTGCGGAGGGCAGGGGGTGTACGTCAAATATCTGAGCCGGGCGCTCCGGGATCTCGGACACGAGGTCGATGTTCTGTCGGGGCCTCCCTATCCGGAGCTCGATGAAGGCATCGCCCTCCACAAAATCCCAGGCCTGGACCTCTACAACCCGGAACATCTCTTCAAGGTCGCCAACATCCGGGATCTCTCCTCGCCGCTCAATCAGTTCGAATTTCTCAGCATGTGCTCAGGGGGATTCCCGGAACCCTTCACCTTCGGATTCCGCGCCCACCGCCATCTGCGCCGGGGCCGGAACGGATACGATATCATCCATGACAACCAGAGCCTCTCCTACGGCCTGCTCGGCATCGCCGCGGGCGGCTATCCGACGGTGGCCACCATCCATCACCCGATCACCGTGGACCGGGATACGGAGATCGCGGCGGCGGGAAGCTGGCTGCGCCGGCTGAAGGTGAAACGCTGGTATTCGTTTCTGGCTATGCAGAAGCGGGTCTCCCGGCGGATATCGAATATCATCACCGTCTCCGAATGTTCGAAGCGGGACATCGGCCGGGAGTTCCACCTGCCCGCGGATCGGTTCCACGTTGTTCCGAACGGGATCAACACTGACTACTATTACCCGCTGGACGGCGTGAAGCGGGCGGACGACCTGATCCTGGTGACGAACAGCGCCGACACGCCGCTCAAGGGACTGCGCTATCTGCTGGAGGCAGTCGCAGAGATCCGCCGGGAAAGGGCGGTCCGCGCCGTTGTCATTGGGAAACCGAAGGAGAACGGAGTGATCGAACGCCTGGTCGCAGAACTTTCTCTCGGCGATGCGGTCCGATTTACCGGCCGGATTGCGGATCGGGAATTTGCCCGCTATTACGCCGCGGCTACGATGGCCGTCATCCCCTCACTCTATGAAGGATTCGGCATGCCGGCCGGCGAGGCGATGGCCTGCGGCGTGCCGGTGATCAGTACATCGGGCGGCGCACTCCCCGAGGTGGTGGGGGATGCCGGAATCCTGGTGCCGCCGGGAGACGCGGCGGCCCTGCGGGATGCCATCGTGGCCCTTCTGAATGATCCGGAAAAACGCATGAGGCTCTGCGAGGCGGGGCTTGCGAGGGTGAGTAATTCGCTGACCTGGCGTCACGCCGCACAGAAAACCGTCGAGGTTTACCGGGAGGCGATCGATGCTTACGGTCGACTTTAGGCAGATCCCGCTGCGGGCGGGAATGCGGGTTCTCGATGCCGGATGCGGAAGCGGAAGACATCTCTGCGAGTCGTTCCGGACGCCGGGCGTCGAAGTCGCCGGTGTGGATCTGAACCGGGCCGATCTGGGCAAGGCGAAGGGATTTCTCTCCCTGATTGCCAGGGAACAGAAAGGGCGCTGGATCGTGGCGCAGGCCGATGTCACGAAACTGCCCTTTGCCGACGGCAGCTTTGATGTTGTTATCTGTTCCGAGGTCCTGGAGCACATCCAGGACAATCGAACCGCAGTGGCGGAGCTCGTCCGCGTCCTCAAGCCGGGCGGAGATCTGGTCGTCACGGTCCCGCGATTCTGGCCGGAGCGGATCTGCTGGGCGATTTCCCGGGCCTATCACCGCGAGCCCGGCGGCCACATCCGGATTTATCAAAAGCAAGAACTGATGGACCTTCTGGAGGCGGCAGGCGCGCGTTGCCGGCAGATCCGTTACCGGCACGGCCTCCATGCCCCTTACTGGTGGCTCCGGTGCCTCGTGGGACACAAGAATGAGACCTTTTGGCTGGTCAAGGCGTACCGGAAGTTCCTCGAATGGGACATCATCCATCATCCCCCGCTGACGGCCTGGATGGATCGGATTTTGAACCCGCTGATCGGCAAGAGCATTATTTTTTATCTGAAAAAAGGATACCGCTGATGGAATTTCCCCTTTCGCAAGGCATTGCCCAATCCCAAGTCGAAGTGGACGTCATCGCGGATTTTATCGCCGGCGTGCAGAAACCGAATGGCGAAATCCCCTGGTCCGTCGGCGGAAAGACCGACCCCTGGGATCACGTGGAAAGCGCGATGGGGCTCAGCGTCGCCGGACGCCTCCGGGAGGCGGAGAATGCCTATCGCTGGATGGAATCGACGCAACTGCCCGACGGGAGCTGGTGGTCGGCAACCAGGGACGGCGTTCCGGAGGACAAAACCCGAGACAGCAACGTCTCTTCCTACGTCGCCGTCGGGGTTTACCATCATTTCCTCATCACACGTGAGCTCCGGTTCCTCAGGCGTTTGTGGCCGACGCTGGAGGCGGGGATCGATTACGCTGTCGGACTCCAGGCGGATACCGGAGAAATCGCCTGGGCCAGGAACAGCGAGGGCATTGTCGATCGGATGGCGCTCCTGACCGGCTCCAGCTCGGTCTATATGAGCCTCAAGTGCGCCATTGCCATCGCCTCACTTTTGGGGAAAAGACGTTCGGACTGGGAAACGGCCAGGAAGAAGCTCGGCGTGGCGATCCGATATCGTCCCAGCCTGTTCAATATGATGAAGGCGCGCTATTCGATGGACTGGTACTACCCCGTTCTCTGCGGCGCCGTAACCGGCGCCGATGCCCGCAAACGGATCGACCGCTCCTGGGAGAAGTTTGTCGTTCCCGACTGGGGGGTGAAGTGCGTCTGCGATCGTCCATGGGTCACGATCGCGGAGGCCTCCGAACTCATCCTGACGCTTGCAGCGGTTGGAGAATACGAGCGGGCGGCCATCGTCTTCAACTGGATCTGCGACAAGAAATACGATGACGGCGCCTATTGGATGGGGGTGACCTTCCCCGACGGCGTGATCTGGCCGGAGGAGAGAACCTCCTGGACGGCGGCGGCCGTTCTCCTTGCCCACGACGCCCTCCACGACATCACGCCGGCCGGCCGTCTCTTCAGCCACAGCTTCTGGAACGGAAACGGAATTCCCCGGGAATGCAAAAGGATCTCTTTCGATGTGTCCGATCGTCGGAACCCATCCACTTTCCATACGAGTCGAGGTTGATTTCCATGCGGAGAGATCATCGCCCCTATATTCTCAAACGCCTCGATCTGAATTTTCAGAAATGGTACGCAAACTATTTTCTCCGCGCGCATTTTGAACATCTCGGCCGGGGGTGCACCTTCATGAAACCCTGGCATGTCGAGATCTTTGGCGGACCCGTTACCCTGGGGGATTATGCCACCGTGATCGCCACACCGGATCGTAAGATCCGATTGACCGTCTGGTCCGCTCTGGGGGGGGAGGGAAGAATCGAGATCGGGAGCTGTTGCCTCATCTGTCCCGGCGTCCGGATCAGCGCCGCCACGGAGATCGTGATCGGGGAGAGCTGCATGCTTGCCCAGGGGGCCTTCGTGACCGATTCGGACTGGCATGGCGTTTACGACCGGGGCCTTCCTATCGGCCATACGGTTCCCGTTTATATCGGGAAAAATGTCTGGATCGGGGACAGCGCCATCGTCTGCAAGGGGGTCCGGATCGGCGAAAACAGCATCATCGGCGCCGGTTCCGTGGTGGTCCGGGATATCCCCGCCAATGCAGTGGCCGCAGGAAACCCGGCCATTGTCTTAAAATACCTCGATGCCGAGAGGCCAATGAAGACGCGCGCCGACTGGCTGGCCGATCCCGGGGCGCTCGCCGCCCAGTTCGAGGAGATCGACCGTCATTTCATGAAAGACAACACCTGGCTGGGGTGGCTTCGCTCGGTCATTTTTCCCCGAAGGGGGGATTGATGGGAATAGGGGGACACGATGCCGCATCGTGTCCCCCTATTCCCCCCTGTCCATCGCGCGGAGTGATCACAATTTTCAAATGCTACAGAATTTCAGAACCCCGTTTCACAGGGGTTATAGAGTTGAAACGGAATCCCGAGTGAACAAAAGATGAGAGTTGTCATTGTCGCACCGCCCTATCCCCTCGAAGAGGCGCCCGCACCGCCGCTCGGCGTGACCTATGTCGCCGCCGCCTTCGAGGCGGCCGGCGCGGAAGTCCGGATCTTCGATTATATCGTCAGCCGCTACACGCCGGAAAAACTCCGGGCACAGATCGACGCCTTCCGGCCTGATGTCCTCGGAGCGACCTCCGTAACGCTGAATTTCCCGGGCGCCGCGGAGATCGTCTGCGAAGCCAAACGGCATCGGCCCTCGCTGATCACCCTGATGGGGGGACCCCACGTCTCCTTTGCCGCCGAACGAACGCTGAAAGACTATCCGGGGATCGATCTGATCGTGGCCGGAGAAGGGGAGGGGACCATTCCCGAACTGATGGCCGAGGGGTTCCATCCCAAAAAATGGGAAAAGATCCCGGGGCTGGTTTTCCGCCGCGACGGCGAAATCGTCCATACCGGTCCCCGGCCATTTATTGAAGATCTGGACACGATACCGCTCCCCGCGCGCCATCTTCTCTCGCTTTCGCGTTATCAGGCCCTCGGTTATTCGATCAGCATCATCACCTCCCGCGGCTGCCCCTATTGCTGCATCTTCTGCCAGGGACGCCGCATGGTCGGAAACAAGGTCCGTCTGCGGAATACCTCCCTCGTCGTGGACGAGATCGAGGCGATCCTCGCCTACGGCATCGACCGGATCAACGTGGCGGACGATCTGTTCGTCTCCAGCCGGGGGAAGGTGAGGGAGGTCTGCGACGAAATCCTCCGCCGCGGCATCCGGTTTGCGTGGAGCGCCTTCGCACGGGTGAATACCGTGGACCTGGAAACCCTGAAGCTGATGCGCGAGGCGGGCTGCGACAGCGTGAGTTTCGGTGTGGAAACGGGAAATCCGGAAATGCTGAAGATGATACGCAAGGGGATCACCCTGGATCAGGTCCGGCATGCGGTATCCCTATGCCGGAAGGCGGGAATCATCGCCCACACCTCCTTCATCGTCGGTCTGCCCGGCGAAACGGCGGAGACCCTCAGGGAAACGGGGGAGTTCGCCGCAAGTCTCGGTTCGTTGTATGGATATCATTTCCTGGCCCCCTTTCCCGGGACGACGGTCCGCGAGGAGGTGGAGAGGTACGATCTGGAAATCCTGACCGATGACTGGACCCGGTATGACGCGAACAGCGCCATTGTGCGTACTGCCGCCCTTTCTCCGGAGGAGATGAACCGTTTCGTGGCAAATTTCGAATCCACGATCGCAAAAGCCTGGGAAGAGATGGTTCAGGGATATCATGACAGAACCAACACGCCTGGGATCGACATGCAGGTCGAAGGTCATTTACGGATGAAGCTGGTCTATCGTCTCCTTTCGGAAGATCTGATCGAAAAATGGGGCGCAATTCCGGCGTCAGATTCTACCGAAAGTACGGACCTTCTCCAGGAGGCGCTTTGCCGCCGGATCGAGGAAACGACCGGCGTCGAGGGGGGGCTCATCCGCCGGACGATCCGGGGATTCGTCGAGAAAGGTTACATCCGCGCCACGATCTCCGGCGGGGAATGCCGCTGGCACTGGACGCACAACAACCGCATCGACTGTTTGTATGCGGAGCCGGAGTCAATCGCGGATCCTGGCCCATTGATCCCTTGAGCGTCCGGTGAGAAGGCCTGCCGATGCCCGGCGCAGAACACCCAGCGTACGGGTCATGGGCAACTCCTCGAAGAGACCGGAGTCGAGGGCCATGCGGTAGATGCACCGGGGCGCCTGACCTCCCTTCGCCGGATCGGGAAAGATATCATGGATGACCAGGTAACCGCCCGGGAGGAGATGGGAGACCCAGGCGTTGTAGTCGGTGAAGGCCGCTTCGAAGGTGTGGCTGCCGTCGATAAAGATCAGGCTGAGCGGCGTGGTCCAGAAGCGGGCGACAACCGCGGAACGGGAGACGATCGGCACGACCGTATCCTCGAGACCAAGCTCCCGTATGGTTTTCCTGAACGTGGGGAAGGTGTCGATCCGCCCCGTCTCAGGGTCCAGGAGCTCGGGAGCGAAATATTCCTGACCCGGTTGCTGCTCTTCCGACCCCTCGTGATGGTCGATCGAAAAGAGAACCCCCCCCGCTTCCCGGCATCCGAGTCCCAGATAGGCGGCGGAGTGGCCGCAGTAGCTGCCGATCTCCAGGCAGGGGCCGCGCCAGGCGGCGTCGCGGGCCAGTTCGTACAGACGGGCGGTTTCCTCATCGGCCATAAATCCCTTGAAACGTATCCGCTTGAGTTCATCGACATCCATCGCTCTTGGCCTTCCTCCCTCTAAAAAATGGATTTTCGTAACTGATAGGGGAATATACAATTCTCATGTCCGAAAGGCAAGCCCTGCGGTCCGGCTTGTTGGAAAATACGCATCATCCTTTTCATAAAATTCCCCTTGACCTTATCAATATCTGGTAGTATGTATACATACAACCCCAATATGTTGCGTTTGTCGACGGATCGGGGACATCTTAAACCATCTCGGAGAAGGGGAGCGCTCCATGCACGCAAAGATCAAGAAGAGAGACGGCCGTCTGCTGAAGTTCAACGCGGAGAAGATCACCAATGCCATCGCCAAGGCCGGAGCGGCAAGCGGCGAGTTTGATCATTCGGTCGCAAAGACGCTGACCATCCGCGTTCTGAATCTGGCCGAAAAGATCTTCGACCACCGGATCACGACAGTCGAGGAAATTCAGGACATCGTTGAGGAGGTTCTCCTCTCTTCACCGTATCGCAAGACGGCGAAGGCCTACATCATCTATCGCGAGCAGCATGCCCGTCTCCGGGAAATCACCAACAAGATGGAGGTGGATCTGGTCGATCAGTATCTCAAAAAAATTGATTGGAAGATTCACGAAAACAGCAACATGGATTACTCTCTTCAGGGATTGAACAATTACATCTCCTCCGAGGTCAGCAAGGTTTACTGGCTCAATGAGATCTATTCGCCGGAGATCCGCCGGGCGCATACGGAGGGGGATTTTCATATCCATGATCTCAGCCTGCTTTCGGTCTACTGCGTGGGGTGGGATCTCTTCGATCTGCTCATGGAGGGATTCCGCGGGGTCTCCGGCAAGGTGGAGAGCAAGCCGGCCAAACACCTCCGTAGCGCCTTGGGCCAGGTGGTCAATTTCTTCTACACCCTTCAAGGGGAAGCCGCCGGGGCACAGGCTTTTTCTAATTTTGACACGCTGCTTGCCCCCTTCATCCGTTACGATAAGCTGAGCTATCCGGAGATCCGGCAGGCGCTTCAGGAGTTCATCTTCAACATCAATGTCCCCACTCGGGTGGGTTTCCAGACGCCTTTTACCAACGTGACGCTCGATATCACGGTGCCACGCTATTATGCCGACAAGAATGTCATTGTCGGCGGCGACCCGCAGAAGGAGACCTATGCTGATTTTCAGGAGGAGATGAACCTGTTCAACAAGGCCTTTCTCGAGGTAATGGCCGACGGCGACGCCAAAGGGCGTGTTTTTACCTTCCCCATCCCCACTTACAGCATCACGAAGAATTTCAACTGGGATGATCCGAAATTCGAAGGCCTCTGGGAAATGACGGCCAAATACGGCGTGCCCTATTTTTCCAATTTCATCAATTCGGATATGAATCCGGAGGACGCCAGAAGCATGTGCTGCCGGCTGCGGATCGACAACCGGGAGCTGCAGAAACGGGGAGGGGGACTGTTCGGTTCGAATCCCCTGACGGGCTCCATCGGGGTGATCACGATCAATATGCCCAGAATTGGTTATCTGGCGGATGCGGAAGAGGCCTTCATGGAGCGTCTTGAAAAATTGATGGTCACGGCCAAAGAGAGCCTTGAAGTCAAGAGAAAGGTGCTGGAGAAATTCACCGACGGGAACCTCTATCCCTATACGAAACACTACCTCCGGAATGTCAAGGAGCGGTTCGGTGAATACTGGAAAAACCACTTTTCCACCATTGGCCTCGTGGGGATGAATGAGGCCTGCCTCAACCTCCTCGGTCAGGACATCACGACCCCGGAAGGGCAACGGTTTGCAAAAAAGGTGCTGGATTTCATGCGCAACCACCTGGTTCTGTTTCAAAAGGAAACGGGAAACAACTACAATTTGGAATCGACGCCGGCCGAGGGGACCTCTTATCGTCTTGCAAAGATCGACAAGGAGAAATATCCCGATATCCTCTGCGCCAATGAGGAGAATTGCAGGGCGAGAAAGGCCGAACCTTTCTATACGAACTCCACGCAACTGCCCGTGAACTATACCGATGATGTTTTTGAGGCCCTCGACCTGCAGGATGAGATCCAGACCAAGTACACCGGCGGGACGGTTTTCCACACCTATGCCGGTGAGCGCATTTCCGACCCCCGGGCCGTGAAAACCCTGATCAAAAAGATCTGCACAAATTATCATCTCCCCTACCTGACCTTTACCCCCACCTTCAGCATCTGTCCCTCGCACGGATATCTGAACGGAGAGGTGGCAACCTGTCCGACCTGTGAAGAGGCCTGCGAGATCTACTCCCGGGTGGTGGGATATCTCAGGCCGGTCAAGCAATGGAACAAGGGGAAACAGGAGGAGTTTAGTCTCAGAAAAGAATACAGATTCTGACAGGCTGTTGACCGGGAGCGCATCCCGCGATCCCCGCCTTGTGGGCGGGGATAAGGGGCGCAATAAAAAACAGACGGTTTCCTTGCCGGGAAGCAGCCCGCCTCGTGGGCGGGCTGCTTCCAAAACGCCCATCTGCTGCGTTCCCGTCATCCTTCGCCGTTCAACGTACCAGACAGTACGCCTCACGGCTCAGGATTTCGGTGGCCTTGCATCCGGCCATTTTTGAACAGCCTGGATCAGCAACTTTTTCAACAGGCTGCTAAAGATGAAGATCGGGGGGCTGCAAAAAATCTCGCTGATCGATTATCCGGGTCAGATCAGCGCCATCGTCTTTACCCAGGGATGCAACTTCCGCTGTCCATACTGCTACAACCCGGAACTGGTCGACCCAGCTCAATACGGGCCGCTTCTGTCCAAGGAAGAGGTGATCTCTTTTCTGGAAAAGAGGCGGGGCAAACTTGACGCCATCACTGTGACCGGGGGCGAACCTACGCTGCAGCTGGATCTCGATCGATTTCTTCAAGAGATCAAAGGTATGGGTTATCTCACCAAGATCGATACCAACGGATCGAATCCCGATGTTCTGGAGAGGCTGATCCGCGGTCGTCTGGTCGACTATCTGGCCATGGACATCAAGGGGCCTCTTAAGAAATATGAACGGATTGCAAATGTCAAGATTAATACCGCAAAGATCCGGAGAAGCATCGAACTCATTACGGCTTCAGGGATTGAGCATGAATTCCGGACAACCGTCGTTCGTTCGCAGCTTGATAACGAAGACCTGATCGCAACCGCAGCATTGCTGAAAAAGGCGCGATTGTATGTGCTGCAAACTTTTATTCCGGTGAAGACCCTGTGCCGCGAATTTCTTGCCGAAACATCATACGCACCTGCGGATTTTTCTGCCGTTCAAAAATACCTGTCAGGCAAACATCTGCGCACTGTCTTACGTTGACGAAAAAAATGAATGGCATTATAATACTTTCGTTGAAGGTCGCAGTAGACCGGATCAAAAACGGAAGGCAGGTGAAATATGGACGGAAGAAGGACTGAAAGTATTTCCGATCCGGCCACAGGTACTCATCTCAACCAATCAAACGACAACGGGGACGCGGAGAGTCTTGAAATCAGCGAAATTCAGATAAAACAGATCCGAAGATTGACAAGGATCGGTACGGCGCTTTCGGCGGAGCGGAATATCGAGCGTCTGTTCGAAATGATCGTCGAAGAGGCGCGGGAATTCACCGGCGCCGACGGCGGGACGCTCTACATCATGTCCGACGATGAAACCGAACTGCAATTTGCCATCGTGCAGACGGAGACCCTCAATATCCGAATGGGGGGAACCGGGGGGCAGATCACCTGGAAACCGGTCCGGCTGCAAAATCCAGACGGCTCGCCCAACCACGGAAATGTTTCCGCCCATGTCGTATTGACCGGAAATACGATCAATATCAACAATGTCTATGATGCAGGGGGTTTTGACTTCCAGGGGACAAGAAAATTCGACGCCCAGACGGGGTACCGCTCGAAATCGATGCTCGTAGTCCCCATGAAAAACCATGAAAATGATATCATCGGCGTTCTGCAGTTGCTGAATGCTCGAAATGAAGAACGAAGCGAGGTTATTGCCTTCTCCCCCGAATGCCAGGAAATGACGGAATCCCTCGCCTCCCAGGCCGCCGTGGCCCTTTCCAACAATCGCCTCATTCATGACCTCGAAGTCCTGATGGAATCCTTCATCCGCGCCATTGCAACCGCCATCGATGAAAAATCACCCTATACCGGGGGTCATGTCCGGCGCGTGGCCGATCTGACGATGGCCATTGCAGGCAAGATCAATGATGTAAATGAGGGCCCTTATGCTGATATCCGATTTTCTGTCGATCAATTGAAGGAACTGCAGACCGCGGCCTGGCTCCACGACGTGGGAAAAGTGACGACACCCGAGTATTTGGTTGACAAGTCAACGAAGTTGGAGGCCATTTTTGACCGGATCGAGATCTTGCGGCTCCGTTTTGAATTGTACAGATTGCAAGCCAAACTGAGGAAGTCGAGTCAGGAGGCGATTTCAGAATCAGCGCAGACGGAACAAAATGATGAGTTGAAAAACACCCTTCGGGAGGAATTCCAATTTTTATCGGATGCCAACAACGGAAGTGAATGGATGTCGGATGAGATGATAGGCAAGGTCAAGGCGATCGCCGCGAGGACCTGGGAACTGAATGGGAAAAGGGCGCCCCTTCTTTCATCCGATGAGGTGGAAAACATGAACATCCGCCAGGGGACCCTGTCCGCAAGGGAAAGGGAGCTCCTCCATAATCATGCCACGATGACCTACAAGATACTCTCTCAATTGCCGTTCCCCAAGAAGCTGAGACATGTTCCCGACTACGCGGCCTCTCATCACGAAACACCCAACGGAAAAGGCTATCCGAGAGGCCTCAGCGCCGCCCAGCTTTCCCTTCAGTCTCGAATCCTGTCCCTGGCGGACATATTCGAAGCCCTGACGGCCAAGGACAGACCCTACAAGAAGGGAAAAACTCTTTCCGAGGCCATGCACACCCTGGAGATGATGGTGAAAGACGGATATATCGATTCTGACCTTTATACTCTTTTTCAGAAGGAAGGGATCCACCTCGACTACGCCCGCCGTGAATTGAGTCCCGAGAAGATCGATTCCGCAGGCTAAGGTTGACGGCATCACCCGTATCGATCCTGTTGTGAAGGCGTCTGCCAAATTGTTGCCAATCGATGCGGTAGCGGTGGTTGGCAAGGCTGTCCCAGAAAAGTTCCCGGTGATGTTCCGAGAGGAAATGCTGCCGGGGAAGATCAGTGCGGGAGTGAATCGATTTCCTTTTTGATCTCGATCCATTTCGGGTGGTCCGGAGAAAAATCCTTCAGGGCGGCCTTCAGGTGAAAGAGGGCGCTGTCCACTTTCCCCTTTTTCTTGAAATAACGACCGAAGTAGTAGTGTGAATCTCCCGTCTGGCCTGTCTTCCCGTAAACCATCGCCAGGTTGTAGAAGATCTCCGGATCATCCGGACGCCTCGCTTCCAGTTTTTTATACAGACGGAGCGCGCCGGGCAAATCGCCCAGGGCCGCAAGGGTTTCCCCAAGATGAAGAATTGCATCCGCGTCGTTTTCCCGGAGTCTGGTTGCGCGGCGGAGATTCTGGGCGGCATCATCGAATTGTCCGAGCTTGAATAAGGAAATCCCAAGGTCGCGGAGAATATCCGGATCGTCCGGTGCGAGGCGAAGAGCCTTCCGGAAATGTTCGAGAGCCTCCCGGGTCATCCCCAGCCTGTCCTCGGTTATGGCCAGACCGTAGACGAGATCCGGATCTTCAGGATGGTCGTTCAGATCCTTCTGAAAATAGGAAAAATTGGCATCCGGAGCCTTTGCGTCGAGGAGCAGGATGACCTGTATCCGTCTCAAATGCCCAATGATATGATCTGCTCCACCCCGGTTGTATGTAGTTTGAAGCAGGGCGTCGATGTAATGGCTTCTTTCATCGGTTCCCGGATGGGTGAGAAAATAGGAAGGGATCGTGTTGGAGTAATATTCGTAACGTCTCATTATTTTTAGAAAATCAAGCATGGATTTTCCGTCGTATCCCGAGGCAACGAGATAGGACAAACCTGTCCGGTCGGCCGCTTCCTCCTGTTGCCGACTGTACTTCAGGGAAAGGGTTGTCGCGGCGGCCATGGAAAAACTGGCCACCGCGGCGGTGACGTCCCCGCCGCCGCCCAGAAATGCGCCGGCGAGGATGGCCGCCAGTGTGGAGATGTTGAGTTTCGTCGACCTGTCGATGATTTCCGCAATGTGCCGGCCGTTAACGTGCGCAATTTCATGGGCAAGGACGCCGGCCAGTTCCGCTTCATTTTCGACGAGATTGATCAGGCCCTGATTCACATAGACATATCCTCCCGGGGTGGCAAATGCGTTGATCGCGGAGCTCCGGATAATGGAAAATTGAAAATCAAACGGCGCCTTTTCGCTGAAGGCAAGAACCCGCTCGCCCAGAAGCGCAAGGTAGCTGTTGGCCTGCTCGTTCTGCAGAAGGAAATTTCCCTTCTGTAGTTTTTCGTAGAATTCCTTTCCCAGTTTCTTTTCATCCTCGATCGTGAAGGAGGCCTCGGCCACCCCCGGCAAAATGCACCTCAGCAGAAACAGGGAGAATAAAAACAATATAATGTAGTATTTCAATAATATATGTCTCGTATGCAAGGTGAACCTCTTGCCCTTATTCCTTACCTTTTCCGGGGAGGGATTTTTTCAAAATTTATTCTCATCCTATCCTTTTTATACGATGTAATCAATATATTCCGGACTCGGGTGAATCCGCCTGACCGGCGACCGAAGAGGCAAATGGAAGACAGCATCGAGACCTTTGAAAAATACCCCCACTTTGTCATTCCCGCGCAGGCGGGAAATCAGGGACAGATTTGAAATCTGTCCCCGAAAAAGACTGGATTCCTGCGCCTGTCCCGGACCTTGATCCGGGATTCGCAGGAATGACGATTTGCCAAATTTCAGGAGTAATTCAAGCTCTCAATATTTCCGTGATCGTACGCTTGTTCGATACAGATCCGTGTGGTATAGAACCGCCGAACATTGAGGAGGGGTAAATTGAAAAAGAAGCTGATCCCCATCAGAACGATCACGGTGAATTGCCATGAAACGGATGAAGACCATCTGATCGTTAAAGGGGGTTTGCTGGATAAACGGCATGAACCGATCGAAGAACTCGGTTTCCGCCATTCCTTTTTCTATGGAGGACCGGTTCTGGCCTATGCCGCGCTGATTTTTTTCCTCTCCTCCCTGTCCAGTTTCCCCGAGGAGGTTCCGTCCTTCTTCGGCTTCGATATGATCGCCCATTTTTTTGAATATTATTTTTTCGGATGCCTCCTCTACCGATGGTTCTCCTCAACGGATCGGTACCGGAAACGACGGTGCGCCCTGCTGATGACGATCCTCATTGGGACAGGTTACGCTCTGAGTGATGAGTGGCATCAGTCGTTTGTTCCCGGACGTGATGCTTCGCCGTGGGATGTGCTGTTTGACGCGGTGGGGGCGGGAATGGGAGCGGAGACCTATCCCCTGATCCTGCGAGGGATCTTATCCGCGAGAGAACGTTCGGGGAAAGGGGGGCTTCTTGAATAGACGGCCGATCATCACGATTGACGGTCCTGCGGGGGCCGGAAAAAGCACGATCAGCAAGATTCTCGCATCGCGACTTTCCTTCATTTGTCTGGATACGGGCGCGCTTTATCGGGCCGTGGCGTACCGACTGAAAAGCGCGGGATGGAATGGCGCATCGGAGACCATTCCCGATTCAGGCCGGCTCCTGAAGGTATCGCTCAAGCATGAAGAGGGACGCGTCCGGGTCATGGTTGATGGCGAGGATGTCTCGGAGAAGATCCGGACCGAGGAGATCGGCCTTCTGGCGTCGAGAATATCCGCCATTCCGCAGATTCGGGAGAACCTCCTCCCTGTGCAGCGAGAGCTGGCCGCTGCCGGAGGGGTTGTCGCAGAAGGACGCGATATGGGAACGGTTGTTTTTCCGGATGCCGACGTCAAATTCTTTCTCGATGCGTCGGTGGAAGAAAGGGCGAAAAGGCGATATCTGGAGATGGTCTGCAAGGGTGAACGGGTCAACCTAACGGATATCGAAAAGGATTTGCTTCTTCGGGACCGCCAGGACCGCGGGCGTTCCATTGCGCCCCTCGTCATCCCCGCGGAAGCCGTCGTCGTCGATTCCTCGAATCAATCCATTCCGCAAGTCGTCGATTTCATGATATCCGTTGTAGAACGTGTCTGTCCGCTTCGGGAATGTTTTTGCCTGAATTCACTTGATATTTAAAAATCAGTGTGTTAGTGAACCATACTGCGTAACGAGATCACAAAACTTTCAGGGGGTGCGGGTTGAATGGGTAACGATGATAACTTAATCTCAAATCAGGCTGCAAGCAGCGAAATCGGTGAAGAAAAGACAGCGGAAATCCCCGGTGATTCGCTACAGGGGAAAGAAGAGAGTGTCGGCTTCAAGGAGCTTTACGAACAGAGCCTGCAGTCCGTTCAGATGGGCGGCGTTTTAACCGGCAAGGTGGTGCAGATCAACGCGGACACCGTTATGGTGGATGTTGGATGGAAAACGGAAGGATATATTCCGGCGAGGGAACTGCGCGATGATCAGGGTAATATCACCATCAACGTCGGGGATGAGATCGAGGTTCTTGTGGATCGCCGCGATCAGGACGGAAACCTCGTCCTTTCGAGAGACAAGGCCGCCAAAATCAAGATTTGGGATGATGTGAAGCTTGCCTGTGAGCAGAATACCCCCATCAAAGGAACGGTCATTGAAAGGGTGAAGGGGGGACTTTCTGTGGATATCGGCATTCCCGCCTTTCTTCCCGGGTCCCAGGTTGATATCCGTCCGGTCAGGGACCTGGACCGGTACGTCAGCCAATCCTTTCTGTTCAATATACTGAAATACGACAGAAAGAGAAATAATGTCGTCCTGTCGCGACGAACCATTCTGGAAAAGGAGAGAGAAGCCGAAAAACTCGATACGCTGCAGAATATCGAAGAGGGAAAGATTGTCGAGGGGGTGATCAAGAATATCACCGATTACGGTCTTTTCATTGATCTGGGCGGCATCGACGGACTGCTTCATGTGACCGATATTTCCTGGGGAAGGATCACGCGGCCTTCCGACCATTTCTCCAAGGGAGAAAAGATCCGGGTCAAGGTGCTTTCATTCGACCGGGAGAAGGAACGGGTCGCTTTGGGTCTCAAGCAATTGGCGCTGAATCCGTGGGAAACGATCAGAGACAAGTACCCCATCCATTCCGTCGTCGAAGGTCGTGTCGTAAATCTGACCGACTATGGCGTCTTTGTGGAACTGGAGACCGGGGTCGAAGGCCTGATCCATGTGTCGGAGATGTTCTGGACGCGGGAAATCAAGCACCCCTCCAAGGTACTGTCGATCGGCCAGCTCGTTAAGATCATGATTCTGGATATCAATATCGAAACAAAGCGCATATCGCTGGGGCTGAAGCAGACCACCGCCAACCCCTGGGAGACGCTGAAGATAAAGTATCCGGAAGGAAGCGTTATCAAGGGGATCATCAGAAACATCACCAATTTCGGTATTTTCGTGGGTGTGGAAGAGGGGATTGACGGCCTCATCCACATGTCGGACATTTCCTGGAAGCAGCGGGTGAAACATCCGTCCGAGATGTTCAAGAAGGGTCAGGAAATTGAGGTGATGGTCCTGAACATCGACGTCGAACATGAAAAGTTTTCCCTGGGGCTCAAACAGATCGAAAAGAACCCGTGGGAAGAATTGAGCGTGCGATATCCGGCCGGATCAATCGTTTCGGGGAAAGTAACCAATATAACCGATTTCGGGATCTTTGTTGAAATAGAAGAGGGAATAGAGGGGCTTGTTCATATCTCCGAATTGAGTTCGCGGCGAGTCAAATCCTCCTCTGAATTGTTTGCCGTGGGCGATTCCGTATCCGCCGTCGTCAAAAACGTCGATCCGAAAAGTCGAAAGATACGCCTGAGCATCAAGGATTTCGAGGCAGGTACCGAAGGGCACTCCGTCAATCAATATATCAACAACCGGGAGAATATTGGGTCAAGCCTGAGTAAAGCCCTGGCCGACGTGAAGATTGTGGATACGGAAAAATGACGATGCCGTCAAGGATATTTCCCCCGAGATAGCCATATGAGAAGACACCCGGTAATTTCTGGCATCTGCCTTCTAACTTTGATCGGGATGATCTTCTTTGCAGCCATTTACGGCTTGGGCCTGTTCCGGGGAGAGAATCCATTGAACATCGGTGAGAAGGTCGGGGTAATCCCGATAGAAGGGATTATCGGCGATCCCGGGGAGATTATCGATCAGATCAACGAATTCGCGGACAGCAATGGTATCCGGGCGGTTGTCCTGAGGATCGATACGCCGGGCGGGAGCGTGGCGCCGTCTCAGGAGATTTACCAGGCCGTCCGGGAGCTTCGCAAAAAGAAGAAGGTCGTGGTCTCGATGGGATCGGTCGCGGCGTCCGGCGGGTACTTGATTGCCGTTGCCGCAGACCGAATTGTTGCTAATCCCGGAACCATTACCGGCAGCATCTCGGCCGTTATGCATTATGCCAATGTCGAAGAGCTTCTGAAGAAGGTAGGTGTCCGGTCATCCGTCATCAAGAGCGGAAAGTTCAAAGATATCGGTTCTCCTGTCCGTAAAATGACGGCGGAGGAGCGATCCCTGATCCAGGGGATCGTGGATGACATCTACGATCAATTTGTCAGAACCATTTCCGAAAACCGCAAAATTCCGTTGTCGAGAATCGTCCAACTGGCGGATGGAAGGGTTTTCACCGGCAGACAGGCGAAGGAGTTGGGTTTGATCGATGACCTCGGAGGCCTTCAGGATGCCGTTCTTCTGGCAGGCCGGTTGTCGGGTATGAAGGAAAAACCCGAAATCGTCCACGGAATGAAGAAAAAGACAACCATCTGGAGGTATTTGATGGAGAATATGACGTCCGCCGTATCGGAGGAAATCAGAAGAAACTCGGCCGAGTTAAGGGGTGCGCAGTATCTTCTGCAATAGCAGCACGGAACCGATCCGGCAGTCATGATCGAAGGGGAGCTTATCGGTCAGGTTAACAAGGTTGACGATCCCGTAAAAAGTCTTAAAAGTCGCGAAAATGGGACGGCTTCGTAAAAAGGCCGCAGGCAAGGCGCGCGAATCCTGAGGAATGAGGCGTACTTTGTCGTACGCCGCAATGACGAAGGATAAAGCGTAACGCAGCATCCGGACTTTTTACGAGGCCGGCAAGGTTCAGTCATGACGTTTCGAACGATTCTTGTCGAAAAAAAAACCGGTTATGCCATCGTGACTCTGCACCGTCCCGGTGAGATGAACGCCCTTTCCTGTGAAATGCGGATGGAATTGGAGGATTGCTTTACCCGCCTGGAAGAGGATCATGAGGTTCGCGTCATCATCCTGACCGGAGGCGATTACGTATTCTCCGCGGGGATGGATCTCAAGGAGATGTCCGGCATTCCCGACGCAGAAATCAGGGATTACTTCCTTTCCATCACCCGGTATCTGAAGAAAATCTATGGCTGCAGAAAACCTGTCATTGCGGTTGTAGGCGGAATTGCCCTTGGCGGCGGTTTCAATCTTGCGACCGTCTGCGATCTGATCATTGCCTCGGAGAGCGCGATTTTCGGCCATCCTGAACTGAGGTTTGGAATCAATCCTCTTTTCAATCCGCTCCTGCAGATCATCGGTATGTCCAAGGCGAAGGAGATCACCATGTTAGGGGAGCCGATCGGCGCCATGGAAGCCTTGCGGATTGGTCTTGTGAACAAGGTGGCTCCGCCGGAGAAACTGATGGCGGAGGCAGAGTCCATGGCGCGGGAACTGGCCAAGCGCTCACCCGAAGCAATCGAAGCCGTCAAGAAGATCTCTGACATCGCCCCTCGTCTGGACAAAGACTCGGCGCTTGATTTTGAAATGGATGTGGAGGCGCTCCTTTTTTCAAGAACGGAAAGAAAAGAGCACATGGCTGAATTTATGGAAGCCCTGAAGAACCGCAAAAAGCAATAAGCAGAACCACCGGTTTCATTCCGCGTGCGGATCGCTCCGCGGAATACCCGTCAGATCATATCCCATTCACTGTTCGGTGATGCAAAATCACGGAGTTGATCTCTCCTCTTCTTGTGCTGTAATTTTTTCAGCGCCTTTGCTTCGATCTGCCTGATCCGCTCACGGGTGACACCCATCATTTCGCCGACCTCTTCCAGTGTGAAGGGTCCGAAATTGCATGCGACCCAGGTACAGTTGAAAAAGGTTTCATTCTTCAGACGCCACTCACAGGCGGCATCCTGGCAGACTTCCGTGATCGAATAACCCTTCTTCCTGCATTTATAAATATTATTCAAGGCGCCCGTCTCCTTTAAAAAATTGATTTCCATGTAAGATAAGAATTCCCTTTATATTTGTCAATCAATTAATAACCAACGGCCTGACCATCTTTCCGCGGATCCGAAGCGGCGCAATAGCCATCGGGCATTCGATAGATGATCTGTGCGCCACCGAAGACGGAGGTCGGCGCCTCTCCCGTCAGAACATGGCCGCGCTTTTTCAGCTCTTCCCGGACGTCCGGTCCGAAGCCCGGCTCCAGAGAGAGGCGGGAATCCCCATTGACATACCAGCGGGGCGCGTCCGCCGCCGCCTGCGGGTTCTGATGGCCGGCGAAGATCCGGATCATCATCTGGAGGTGACCCTGCGCCTGCATGCGGGCGCCCATCACGCCGAAACTCATCAGCGGCGCCCCATCCTTCATCACAAACCCCGGAATGATGGTGTGGTAGGGCCGTTTTCCCCCGGCGACCCGGTTCGGGCGACCCTCTTCCAGCGTGAAACCCGCGCCCCGGTTCTGCAGGCTGATCCCGGCGCCCGGGATGACGATCCCCGATCCGAAACCCATGTAATTGGACTGGATGTAAGAGACCATACTCCCCTGTTCATCGGCGGTCGTCAGATAGACCGTTCCGCCATCCTGCGGAATCGTCGTGGAGGGGAATGAGGCCCGGTCCATCCGGATGGCGTCGGCGCGTTCCTTCAGAAAATCGTCATTCAGAAGCGCGGAAGGCGGCACCATTATCCAGGCGGGGTCGGCGATCTCCCGCCAAGCCGCGTCAAAAGCCCGTTTCATCGCCTCAATCTGGAGATGGAGGCTGTCCGGCGAATCGACAGGATATTGCTCGATGGCAATGCGTTTCAGGATCCCCAGGGCGATGAGAACGGTCAGTCCCTGACCGTTCGGCGGCAGTTCATACAGTGTGACGCCGTTCCAGGTCTGGGAGAGGGGCTTCACCCATTCCGTGTGGTGTTCCGCCAGATCTTTCTCGGAGAAGCAGCCGCCGGTTTTTCGGGAACAGGAGACGATCCTCGACGCCAATTCTCCGCGATAGAGGGATTCCCCATGGGTTTCTGCTATCATTTTCAGGGTTTCCGCAAGTCCTTGCGGCCGAAACAGCTCTCCGGGACGCGGGGCGCGGCCGCCGGGGAGGAAGGCCGCGGCGAAATCGGGAAAATCACGGTACAGATCCGGGGTCTCAGACCATTTAGCCGCCGTGACCGGTGCAACGACAAAACCCTGCGACGCATAACGAATAGCGGGTTCAAAGAGGTCGGGGAAGGGGAGCTTACCGAACCTCCGGGAGAGGGTGGACCACATATCAACCGCGCCGGGGACGGTGACCGCATCCCAGCCGAGTTCAGGCATCCTGGCGAGACCGGCGAAGCGGTCCGGCGACCAGGCCTGCGGCGAACGACCCGAACCGTTCAGGCCGTGGAGTTCCTTCCCGTCCCACACCATGGCAAAGGCATCGCTGCCGACCCCATTGCTCGTCGGTTCCACGACGGTCAAGGCAATCGCGGCGGCCAGGGCTGCATCCACCGCATTCCCGCCCCGGATCAGCATCCGAAGACCCGCCTGCGCCGCCAGCGGCTGCGAAGTGGCCACCACATTCCGGGCGAAAACCGGCATCCTTCGCGAAGGGTAGGGAAAATCCCAGTTCATCGTTATATTGAGACCTGGTTTAACTTGTAAATCGGATCCCGGAAGCGCGCATTGGAGATTTTTCGGTGCCTCCCGCCCCCGCAGCTTTAGCTGGGAGGCGCAGGGTCGAAAAATGTCCAGCGCGCGGAGGGATCACGATTTACAAAGCGAACTATGTTGAATATCCTTTAAAAGCGGATCTTCTCCGGCGGTCTTCGCTCCGGTACGCAGACGCTTTCCGTCCCGCCCTCGTTCCACGAGGACGACACATATAGACTTCAGTAGCAACGGCCGTATTCCCGGATGTCTTCGTCCCGATAGGCGCAAGGGCATATGATATCCCGGTCCCATTCGCGATCCCCGGATGCCAGGCGGCAGGGGCAGCACATGTAGCCGTAGCGGTCGCGGTTGAGAAGAAGGGCGTTCAGGAGGTCAAAGACCTTTTCCCGCTCCCGGTTGAAGAAATACCCCATCGGCTCCTGAATCTTCCGAAGCATCTCGTAGAGCTGTACGGCCGTCATAGACCGAGGGCCTCCCGGATTGCCTTCTCATTGAACCCGATGATCACCGTGTCTCCGATCAGAATGGTCGGGAAGCTGCAACCCGGATTGTATTTCCGAATCTCCTCCAGGGTGGCTTTCCTCGCTTCACCGCTTAGAAGGTCCACATCGGTGAATTCATGGGCAACCGCGTGTTCTCCCATGAACTGCTTTGCCGCCCTGCAGTGGCCGCATGTGCTCAGCGTATACATCTTCACGGTCATGGTCTGCCTCCTGTCTGCTCTGAATGTTCAAGCATAAAGATGGTTGTTTTCCGTTCCGCCTATACGGGCAGGGGATCGAGAACTGCCGGGTTGACCGGCCCGGGGTGTGTTTCGATCCCCATCTCCGCAAAAAGGTTTTCAATTAGAGGATCGTTTTCTGTTCACTATGGAGAAAACGCCATTTTGTCAAGGAAGATGTCATCGACCGGAACGGAAAAGATCCGCGGGAAAAATGTTGCCGTCGTGACGACCATATGATATGAAATAAAGAGGGAAATGATCCGAAAACGAGGTGGGGACGTAACACAATCAGATAGGTTGCCGTGCATAACGGGCATGTCTTTTAATAAGGAGGGGGGTATGGGCGTCCATTACACATCGCTTGGCATCGTCAATACGAGGGTGATGTTTGCCGCCGCCGTACAAGGGGGCTTCGCCGTTCCGGCCTACAATTTCAATAACATGGAACAGCTCCAGGCAATCATTATGGCCTGTCTGGAAACCCAGTCGCCCGTCATCATCCAGGTTTCGAAAGGGGCCAGGGATTATGCGGACCGGACGCTGCTGAGCCATATGGCGCACGGCGCAGTCGAGATGATGAAACGAGAAGCCGGGGAGAAAGCGACCGGGGAGATCCCGATCGTCCTCCATCTGGATCACGGCGACTCTTATGACCTCTGCGTCTCTTGCATCGAATCAGGATTTTCCTCCGTCATGATCGATGGTTCCCATCTTCTCTACGAAGAAAATGCGGCATTGACGCGCAAGGTTGTCGATTTTGCCCATCTTCACGACGTCACGGTTGAGGGTGAACTGGGCGTCCTGGCAGGCGTGGAAGACGAGGTCGCCGCCGAAAGCCATACCTATACGCGTCCCGAAGAGGTGGAGGATTTTGTCTCGCGGACGGGGGTGGATTCCCTCGCCATTTCCATCGGAACCTCCCACGGGGCGTACAAATTCAAGGTGGGTCAATCGCCGCGCATCCGTCTGGACATTCTCCATGAAATCGAACGGCGTATTCCCGGATTCCCGATTGTCCTGCACGGCTCTTCCTCCATCCCGCAGGATGCAGTGGAGACGATCAACCGCTACGGCGGCAGCCTGAAGGATTCCGTGGGAATCCCCGAGGAGCAACTCCGGGAGGCCGCCCGTTCGGCCGTCTGCAAGATCAATATCGATTCCGACGGGAGGCTCGTCATGACGGCGAAGATCCGCGAAATCTTTTCCCGGAAGCCGGAGGAATTCGATCCGAGAAAGTATCTGGGTCCGGCCAGGGAAGCCCTCCGGGCGATGTACGGCCGCAAGAATCGGGATGTCCTGGGGAGCGCCGGACGTGCACAGGAGATCATGAGGGCCATGAAGGCCCCCCCTCATTAACCTTGACATTTGCACGATTCTTTTGTATGCGATGCGCGCTTACATGGGGAAGGTATAGACGCAAGTCCAGCCGTTCGCTGCGTCAAGACCTCTGACCGGATATTTCCCCGATTTCTTATATGAATGGAGGATCATCATGGCACTCGCAATCTACGATCTGAATGTACCGCATCGTCTGCTTCTCGGTCCCGGGCCCAGCGCCGTTCATCCTCGTGTCCTGCGCACGATGAGTACGGAACTGATCGGATACCTCGATCCGGAGTGGCTCTCCCTGATGGACGAAGAGCAGGCCCTTCTCCGGGCGGTTTTTCAGACGAAGAACACTATGACCTTTCCCATGTCGGGTACCGGCAGCGCCGGGATGGAAACCGCCTTCTGCAATTTCGTGGAGCCCGGCGATACGGTCGTCGTCGGCTGTAACGGCTATTTCAGCGAACGGATGTGCGAGATGGCGAAGATCTACGGCGCAAATGTGAAACGGATTGAAAAACCCTGGGGCGGCGTATTTACCCCGGCGGAGATCGAAGCCGCCCTTGTCGAAAACAAACCGGTCAAGATCCTGGCTCTCGTCCATGGGGAGACGTCCACCGGAGCGCTCCAGCCTCTGGAAGGGATGGCCGACGTCGTTCACCGGCACGGCGCCCTCTTTCTGATCGACTGCGTCACCTCCCTGGGCGGCGTTCCGCTGAACATCGACGCCTGGGGTATAGACGTGGCTTATAGCGGATCGCAAAAATGCCTCGGTTGCCCTCCCGGCCTTTCCCCCTTTACCGCAAACGATAAGGCCAGAGAGGCCCTCTACCGGCGTAAAACCCGCGTTCCAAACTGGTACCTCGATCTGACGATGATCGAAAAATACTGGAATCAGGAGAGGGTTTACCACCACACCCCCTCCACGACCCTCCATTACGGTTTCCGCGAGGGATTGCGGATCGTCCTTGAGGAAGGGCTGGAGAACCGCTGGTCCCGCCATCAGTCCAATGCGGAGTATCTCTGGAAAAAGCTGGACCCCCTCGGCTTGAAACTCCTTGTCCCTCGGGAGCACCGCCTGCCCTCCCTGAACACGGTCTGCGTCCCCGACGGCGTCGATGACGCGGCCGTCCGAACGAGCCTGCGCGAGACCTATAACATCGAAATCGCCGGCGGATTCGGACCCCTGAAGGGAAAGATCTGGCGGGTCGGGCTGATGGGCTTCTCCAGCAGGCGGGAAAACGTTACCCTCCTTTCCGAAGCCTTGCGGGAAATCCTTAACGGCGGGCACTGAACCGCTGTCAAATATGCCTTGACAATCGCAGCGGAATCGAATATATTCAAGCCAGTTACTCGACATCGTCATCCACAGTGGATCCCCCATATGGTGTGACATCTCCCCATGGGGGATTTTTATTTCATTGCGTTGAATGACCTTCGGGTCGTTTGCAGCAGAAGGAAAAGGTATGAGAAGCACAGTCGAAAAAGTTCGTAATATCGGGATCAGCGCCCATATTGATTCGGGGAAGACCACGCTGACCGAGAGGATCCTGTTTTACACCAAGCGGATCCATGCCATTCACGACGTCAAAGGAAAAGACGGCGTCGGGGCCACCATGGACTCCATGGAGTTGGAGAAGGAGCGGGGCATCACGATCGCCTCGGCAGCCACGTTTTGTGAATGGCTGAACCATGAGATCAATATCATCGATACCCCGGGCCACGTTGATTTTACGATTGAGGTGGAACGTTCCCTCCGGGTGCTCGACGGCGCCGTGCTGGTGCTCTGCTCGGTCGGCGGGGTTCAGTCGCAGTCCATTACCGTCGATCAGCAGATGAAACGCTACAAGGTGCCCTGCATCGCCTTCATCAATAAATGCGACCGCAGCGGCGCCGATCCTTCCCGCGTCATTGCGCAGCTCCATTCCAAGTTAGGCCACAACGCCCTGGCGATGCAACTGCCGATCGGTCTGGAAAATGATTTCCGGGGAGTCGTCGATCTGCTCACCATGAAGGCGGTCTATTTCGAGGGGGAAAACGGCGAACAGGTCCGGATCGACGAGATTCCGGCGGACCTGCTGGCCGCCGCCCGGGCAAAACGCGAAGCGATGATCGATTCCGTCTCGCTCTTCTCCGATGCGCTGACCGAGGTGATCCTCGAAGAGAGCCCGATATCGGACGCCCTGATCATCGACGCCGTCCGTAAAGGAACCCTGGCGCGGAAACTCACCCCCGTTTTCATGGGATCGGCGTACAAGAACAAAGGCGTCCAGCCGCTCCTGGACGCAGTGACACGGTATCTTCCCTGTCCGGCGGATGTAGAGAACACTGCCCTGGATCGCGATCATGAAGAGGCCACGGTGGTGCTACCGTCCGATCCTTCTCTGCCGATCGTGGCTTTGGCATTCAAGCTCGAAGACGGCGCCTACGGACAACTGACCTACGTCCGTGTTTATCAGGGGACGCTGGCCAAGGGAGCGGTGATCGTCAACACGCGGACCGGTAAAAAAACAAAGGTTGGACGCGTCGTTCGCATGCATGCCGATCAGATGGAGGACATCGAGGCCGCATCCGCCGGCTATATCGGGGCGCTTTTCGGCATCGAGTGCGCCTCCGGCGACACCTTCGTTTCCCCGGGCAAAAACCTGTCCATGACCTCCATGTTTGTTCCAAAACCGGTTATCTCGCTCGCGATATTTCCGAAGGACAACAAATCCCAGATCAACATGTCCAAGGCCCTCAACCGTTTTACAAAGGAGGACCCGACCTTCCGCACCCATGTGGATGACGAAACCAACGAAACGATCATCGAAGGGATGGGCGAACTGCACCTGGAAATCTACGTGGAACGGATGAAAAGGGAATACGGAACCGATGTCGATACGGGGAAACCCCGCGTGGCCTACCGCGAGACGATCACCCAGCGGGCGGAATTCAATTACACCCACAGGAAGCAGACCGGCGGCTCCGGCCAGTACGGCCGTGTGGCGGGTTACATGGAACCGATCACGGAAGGTGATGAGGACTTCATTTTCGACAATCAGGTCAGGGGCGGGTCGATCCCGACCCAGTACATACAGGCCTGTGAAAAGGGTTTTCAGCAGTGCATGGCCAAGGGGCCGAAGACGGAGTTTCCCGTCACGGGCGTGAAGATCGTCATCAACGACGGCGCGTCCCATGCGGTCGATTCCTCCGATATGGCCTTTCAGGCGGCGGCCCGCGGCGCCTTCCGCGAAGGGTACGCCAAGGCCAAGCCCGTGATTCACGAACCGATCATGAAGGTGGTTGTGGAGACGCCGACCGAGTTCCAGGGCGCGGTGATGGGTCTCCTCAATCAGCGACGGGGGATGATCGTCGGGGCGCAGGATGAGGGGGTGATGACCGTGGTCGAGGCCCAGGTCCCGCTGGCCGAGATGTTCGGATTTTCGACGGTTTTGAGATCCGCCACCCAGGGGAAGGCGCAGTTCACGATGGAATTCGCCCTCTATCGCCAGGTTCCGCAATCCATCGCGGAGAAGATTGCGGAAGAGGTCGCCTTCCGAAAAAAGAGCACGGCATAACTGCTCAGGTAGATAGGCTGAAGGCGGATAGACTGTCGGGGGCACTTCAGCCTTCAGCCTGAACACCTGGGTAGTTGCCGCAAGACAGAGTTACTAACATAAAGACAGGAAGGGCACTATGTTGAAAAAAGAACTTATCCTTCGCAACCCCTTGCGTCAACTCGGTTTCGAGACAGAGGACATCCTTTCCGCCGGGGGATTCGGCGCCGTACTCGCCCATGCCGGCGTCGGGAAGACCGCCCTGCTGGTCCAACTTGCCATGAACGGCATGCTGAGAAGCCGAAATGTCCTCCACATCAGTCTGAACGATCCCGTCAACAAGGTGAACCTCTGGTACAGCGAGCTTTTTCATCATCTTGCCGGACATTATGAAGGGGCGCAGATCAGCCGCCTGTGGGAATCGGTCCTGCCCCACCGGTTCATCATGACCTTCCGCGTCGAAAACTTCACCGTTCCGAAGCTCAAGGAGCGGTTGAACGATTTGACCGAGCAGGGGATTTTTTCGCCGGCGATGATGATCATCGACGGTCTCCATTTTGACGAATCCCTGCGGGCGGATCTGAACGACCTGAAGGCGCTGGCCGCAGGGAACGGGATGCATGTCTGGTTCACCGTCCATACCCACCGGCATGAATCGCCGGGTATGGACGGCCTCCCGGTATCCTTTGCAGCGGTTGCCGGTCTGTTCGATCTTGTCCTGGAGTTGCAGCCGGAACACGCGGACATCCATATCAAGCTGCTCCGGGGCAAGGAGCCGACCCCCGCCGGTTCCCCGCTTCTTCTCGATCCGTCGACCATGCTGATCAAGGATAAGGAGCTTTAGGGATTTTTGAAGGCCGCGATCACCAAAAAACACAAGGCGTTTCGGGTACTTCCGAGACGCCTTTTCCTTCTTGAAAGCTGCTAACATCCTGCTATCATCTACCCGGATTCATAGATGATATGGCTATTACTCCTGCAACAATATATGTCAAAGTCGTCATTCCCGCGAAAGCGGGAATCCAGAATTGAACTGGATGCCGGATCAAGTCCGGCATGACATTTGATATGTTTAATTGCCGGAGTATTAGGTTCGTTCGATTGAAGCATACTGCCTCTTGTTTAGATACAGAGCATCAAAAACAGGATAATCCAGATATCCAAATGTTCAGAGCGGTTGATCGGGCCAGAGCGTTGAATGCGGTTTGAAATTCGCATAGTTTTGACAGCCTATTTTCTGTTTGAGTACAAAACCCCCGTGCTTCCTGAAAGTCACACACCAACCAAAGACAGAAAAGTTGATGGTTTTAGATGGTAATCAACGTCTATTAGACTATTTTCATTTGACATCTCCATGTATATGCAGCATTATCTCCGTGGATAAAGATACATCAAACAGGCGGGTTACCTCTTTCTTTCAGGCCTTTAGCGTTTCTTGTGACATGAGGATATGCAATGAGAGAACCATACAAGACCAAACAGGCACTGGTAAATGAACTGGAATCTCTGAAGCAGAGAATCCGGGAATTGGAACATGCGGAATCGGACCGCAAGCAGGCGGAGGAGGTCATTCAAGAGGGGAAAAACCTATCTGAGTCCATTATAAACAGCCTGCCGGGAATATTTTACCTTTTCGATGCACAAGGAAAATTCCTGCGCTGGAACAGGAATTTCGAGATTGTCAGCGGATATTCGCATAAAGAGATTCTGGAGCGACATCCCTCTGACTTTTTCACCGGCAAGGAGAAGGAGATGGTGCAACAAAGAATCCGGGATACTTTTGTTAATGGTGAGGCAAATGTCGAAGCGCGCTTTGTTTCCAGGAACGGGGAGGGCGCACCGTATTTTTTCACCGGCGTAAGAATTGAAATCAACGGACAGCCTCACCTGATTGGTATGGGCGTGGACATCACCGAGCGCGAGCAGGCGGAGAATGCGCTACGAAAGAGTGAAGAGCAATACCGTGAATTGAGTGATTTTCTGCCAATATCATTTTTTGAAGTTGATGCCGCAGGTAGTATGATCTCCTTTAATCACACGGCCCTCAAAGTCTTCAGGTATAATAAAGAAGATTACATAGAGGGTATGAACGCACTTCAGTTCTTTGCACCCGAGGAATGGCAGAGAGTTGGAGAGAAAATGGGAAAGGTGATCGAGGGGACATCAACCCCCGGCCAGGAATTTACCTTTCTTAGGAAAGATGGCAGCAAGTTTATCGGACTCATCTATGCCTCGCCTATAATTCATCAGAATAAAACCGTGGGGATAAGAGGAGCCATCATAGACATCACCGAACGCAAGCTGGCCGAGAAGGCGCTGCAGGAGAGTGAGAAGCGCTTCAAAAACCTGTATCAGGAAGGTCCCATCCCGACCTTCACCTGGCAGAAAAAGGAGGACGACTTCACTCTTGTCGATTTTAACCGCGCCGCGCTTCAAATAACCAACGGCAAAGTCGTCGACCAACTCGGAAACAGCGCCTTGAAACTGTATAAAAACAATCCGCAGGTCGTCAATGACATGAATCTTTGCTGCAAAGAACAATCGGTCGTGAGACGGGAAATCGTTTCCCAGCACTTCGCACCGGGAAGAATTCTTTTCGTGCATTATGGTTTCATTCCTCCGGATCTGATCATCGTTCATACGGAGGACCAAACCGACCGCAAGCAGGCAGAGAAAAAACTTCACGAATCCGAGGAAAAATATCGAAACATCCTTGAGAACATCGAAGACGGCTACTTTGAAGTCGATCTGACCGGAAATTTCACATTCTTCAACCCTTCTCTTTGCCGTATCCTTGGTTACCCCAGAGAAGAGATGCCGGGCATGAACAACAGGGTATTCATGGACGCCGAAAATGCAAAGAAGGTCTTTCGGGCTTTTAACGAGGTCTATGTAACCGGGGTTCCCAGAAGGGGTTTTGAGTGGGAGGTGATTAGAAAGGACGGCGCCAGGGTGTATATGGAAGTGTCGGTATCTCTTATTGCAAGGCAAGGGGAGAAACCAACCGGGTTCCGTGGCATTGCCCGCGATGTCACCGAGCGCAAGAAGGCGGGAGCAGAACTTCAGCATACCCTTGACAGTCTCAGGAAGGCGGTTGGCACGACCATCCAGGTCATGGTGTCCGCTGTGGAAACAAGAGATCCCTATACGGCTGGCCACCAGATACGGTCTGCGGATCTTTCCCGCGCCATTGCCACCGAGATGGGACTTTCCTCGGAGAAGATCGAGGGCATCCGTATGGCCGGTTCCATTCATGACATAGGGAAACTATCGATTCCTGCTGAAATATTGTCCAAACCGACAAAACTGTCTGAAATCGAGCTTTCCCTGATTAGAGAACATGCCCGGCAAGGGTATGAGATTCTCAAGAACGTAGAATCTCCCTGGCCGCTGGCGGAGATGGTCTTCCAGCACCATGAACGAATGGATGGCTCAGGCTATCCAAGAAATCTGAAAGGAAATGAGATTCTCATGGAGGCGCGGATCATAGCTGTTGCCGACGTGGTGGAGGCCATGGCCTCATACAGGCCCTATCGCCCTGGCTTGGGCATTGATGCAGCTCTGAATGAAATCGAAAAGAACAGGGGAATCCTTTACGATGCCGATGCGGTGGACATCTGCCTGCGGATGTTCCGGGAAAAGGGATATGAATTGCCGCAGTGATGGGAATGGTTGGAGGATGTGTCATGAAAAAGGCACTGATCGTGGACGACAATAAGCAGAATCTGTATCTTCTGCAGACCATGCTGAAGGAGGAAGATTACAATGTGCTGATGGCCGGAAACGGCGTCGAGGCCCTGGATCTGGCTCGGTGCACTCCTCCGGACATCGTTATCTCTGACATCCTGATGCCGGTGATGGACGGTTTTGCCCTGTGTCGCGAATGGAGGGCAGACGAGCGTCTGAAGGAGATCCCGTTCATCTTCTACACTGCCACATACACCGATTCTCGGGACGAGGAACTGGCCTTGAGTTTGGGGGCCGCGCGCTTCGTAATCAAACCCCAGGACCCGGAGACGTTTACAGCCCTGTTGCAGCAGGTCATTGAAGGGCGCGAGACCGGCCTGCCAATTGCAACAGCGCAGCCCGCCCCAGAAGAAACGGACTATTTCAAATTATACAACGAGGCCCTGGTCCGCAAGTTGGAAGACAAGATGCTGGCTTTGGAAGAAAGCAACCGGGCACTGGAGCAAGAAATAATCGTGCGCAAGATGGCGGAGGAGAGTCTCCAGGAAAGCCATGCCGCGCTGGAAAGAAACCTGAAGGGGACAATCGACGTCCTCTCTGAAACGATAGAGGGGAAGGGTCCCTATGCCCCCGGCCACCATCGGCGTGTAGCGGCATTGGCGTCTGCGATTGCCCGGGAGATGGGACTGACCCCTTTTCAGGTGCAGGGGATTGATCTGGCGGCTGCCGTTTATGATATCGGCCTGATCAATGTTCCCATCGAATTTCTTCACGATACCAACCGGCTGGAAGGGATCAAACTAACTCTGTATCAAGGCTACCCCAAAGCCGGACATGACGCCCTGAAGAAGATCGAATTCCCCTGGCCGATTGCCGACATCATTCTCCAGCATCGGGAGCGTTTCGACGGCTCCGGATTCCCGCAGGGGATCAAGGGGGCGGACATCCTCATCGAGGCCAGGGTTCTGGCCGTTGCCGATGTCCTTGAAGATTTGACTATCCGCCGGAGCTACAGAAACGCCCTGCCCATGGACGAGGCGTTGGCGGTCATCAGCGGTTTCTTGCACGACCCTGAGGTCGTGGCTGCCTGTCTGAGGCTTTTCAGGGAGAAGGGCTATAAGATGGAAGGCTAACATATCTTTTGCACCTTATAACCTGTAATCATTACTTTTTATCAGTGCCTGTGCCTAACACTTTGTAGGTGTACAACAGCTCGTCATTATTAATATATCGTCAAAAAAAACTTTACTGATAAATATAGGTGTTGATACTGAATCACTGTAGCATTATGTTGAATAGGGATCGAAACATTGGTATATTCCGGGCGTGAAAAAGCAATGCCTTATCAATTATGGTTTGAAACACAATACCGACAACGGGAAGCGGTCGATATAGTTTTTCATGATACAACCCGGGAAGGAATCTGTCGCCATGACCCATCAGATCGTCCATCCCAACCCTCTGTTAGATGACCTCCATCCGGCCACAGATGCCCTCATCGAGCGGCTCCGCGCCCATTACCCAGACATGAGCGGATTCACGGCCATTTCTATGACAGGCCGCGGCCGCGACTTTTTGCATCACCTCGTCCATACCCGGATCGGTGGTCTCCTCCCGACCATCCTTTCTTTCGACGACTACAGGACCCGCCGTATCGCCGAGGCGACCGGCCGCATTGCCGTGCCGGAGGATGAGGCCTTTCTCCGTTTCCATGCCCTTCGGTGCCGTGAAGAGGGCCTCTCCCTGCCACCGGCTGACACCCAGCGGCTGCTCTCGTTCCTGACTACGATTGCCGAGTTCTCTGTGAGCATATCGGAGTTGCGCGCCCTGGATCGAATCGGGCACGAACAACTCGATCGGATAGATCAGTTCTTTGCGACGATGGAGGCATTCCGCAGCCGCCTTGCTCGGGAGGGGCTTTTCTATCCGTCGTTCGAAGCGGCACGGTTCGCCGAACTGACGCCGGGCGAGTGCGAATTTTTCGTAGGGCTGCCACTCATGACCCCGGTGAGCCAGCGCTTTATCAGCCGTATACCGCGCGATCGGCTCTTTGTGGACGCGCCGCTTTTCGGCCCTCACATGCCGACGGAGCCGCCCGATTACGAGACGGCCTTGACCCTCGTCCGGCGCATCGATATTGCCGAAAGGCGCAATACGGGTGAGAGGCTTGGTTTCACTGAGCTTGCCGAACGGGCCGCCCTGCCGACACTCCTGGCCTATGAAATCGACGCCTTTTTGCGCAGTCCCCGGGGCGATGGGGAACAGCTCTTTATCGTGCCTTTGGACGAGAGGCTCTCGTTTTATCTGTGGGAACTTCTCTTCCGGCCGCTCGGCGGACAGGTCAACTTTGCACCGTGGCTCCCCTTCACCCACTTCGCGGCTGCGCACCGCCTGCGTGAGGCGATCCGCGGCGGAAAGGGGCTGGCGGCGGTGCGGCGGGATCTCATCGCTGAGCTCACCGCCCAGTGGAATGAGCTCGACGAGGCCGACCATTCCGCATTCGAGGGGGCGATCACGCTGTGCGATGAACTGGAGCGGCTCCGCCCGTTGATGGGTGATGAGTGGTCGCCGCTCGCCGAGTACCTCATCGCTGCCAAGAAACTGCGACTGCGCGGCAAACGCAGCGCACCGACCCAGGTGGTGGGTATGGGCGACGCGACCGGCATCCCCTATCAGCGCGCCGTCATCCTGCCGATGAACAGCGGCATCTTCCCGCGAAAGCCTTTGAGCGGCCCCTACCTGAACCTGATCCATCTGCCGCGCATCCCCCGGACGCAGTACGAGGCGGACGATCTCGCCCTTCGGCAGTTTCTTTCCTTCGGTCGCACAGCTCACATCGTTGCTCTCTATGACCAGGCAAACGGCGAGGCGCCGTCGCCCCACTTCTCGTTTCTTGCCGCCGAATTCGGCCAAAGAACGGTGAAGCGGCTGATAGCTCCGACGCCATTCCACGTGCCGACCGGGAGCCTTACCATAGAGAACACAGAGGAACTGAAGGAGCAGCTACGGCGGCACACCTGGTCCTTCAGCTCACTGAGGCTCTTTTTCACCTGTCCATGCCGCTTTATCCTTGAAGACATCCAGAGAGTGACGCCTCCCCCCTGCTTTGAAGACGAAGAGCATGCGAATCTCCTCATCGGAGATTTCCTCCACCACTTCTTCGCGGAGCTGAAGGATCAGCGTCCTGTCATCGAGCGTTGGCGCGAACTATTTGAGGAAAGCTGGGAGAGCGACGCGGATCTCCGGGCGAAGCTCCCGGACCAGGCCGTTCGCAAGGCCATCGTCCAGAGCCATCTGGCCGATATCGCCGCATGGGAGAAGGAAACGGATCGGTTGCTCCTCTTTTCCGACGAGGTGACCGACACTGAACTCAAGCTGACCGCCCCCTTTGGCGGCGGCCGCTACCAGCTCAAAGGGCGCATCGACCGCGTGCAGCTTCAGGGGGGAAAACAGCTCATCACCGATCTGAAATACAGGGAAAAGTTCTCCCGAAAGGGACTGCTGGCCGACCGGGTGGAAGAAACCGACACCTTTGACGACCGTTTCCAGTTGATCATCTATGCCTATCTCGCCCTGCACAACAAAAGGGCGACGCCCGGCCGGCTCGATGCGGCCCATATCTTTCTGCGGCCCATGGTGCGCGGCGATTATGAGGGCCGCCTCGCGGAGGAGGACCTGGCCGGCTGCGACGCCACGGTGGAGCGCATCGCGCAGCGGCTCGACGCGATGCTGGCCCTGGAGAGCTTCACCCCCAACTACCGTGCCGAGGGCTGTTCTTACTGCCCCCACAAGGCGATCTGCCTCAAGCCGGATCTCTACCGGACAGGAGGCCGCCCATGGTGAAGAGCCTCTTCGTCACCGCCTCGGCCGGTTCGGGGAAGACCTTCCGCCTGACCCGGGAGGTCCGAGGCCACCTCGACCGGGAAGGGGAGGGGGCCTTCGTCGTCGCCGCCACCTTCACCCGCGCCGCGGCGGCCGAGATGGAAAAACGGATCCTCGAAACCATCGAAAAGGGAGAGGAGAGCCCGGCCGACAAACTGCGGCTCATCATGCGGGCCGCCAGGGTCCACTTCTCGACCATCGATGCGCTCTTCCACCGGTTCCTTTCGACGGAAGCCTATGTGCCGCAGGTAGCCGACGATCACGAAAAGGCAATCATCACCGCACTCGCCGACGAGCGTTTTTTTCAGCATCCGCGCATTCTCGCCGACATCGAAAGCATCCTGATCGCGGCGCGCATCCTCCACATGCAGCCGGAGGCGTTGATCGAGGCGTTGGACCAGGGCAAGGAGGTGCTGGAGGCATGGGAGTGCCCCGAGAGACTGCTTGACGAACTCAAGGGCAAACAGGCGCGGCTCGCCGCCGAGTACGAACGTTTGCAGGCACAGGTGCAGGCGGTTGCAGAGGCGACGAAGGGGGCCCTGCGCACGCAGGTGGTCGGCCCCCTTCTTGAACCGCTCGCTGCGGTGGATCTTAAGAGGGCGCTCTTCCTCAAATCCGATCTGGCGGACGTTCGTGTGGCCGCCGCCGACCGTTCAACGCCCGCCTACGCGGCCTTGCGGGACCTTTATCGCAAGATGCGCCGCCTCGTTGCCGACCACCTCATCAACACCAAACGGTTGCGCAGCGCCCTTCTCAAGCGCTTCAGCGCCCTGCGTGCCTCAGTGGTTGCCGAAGAGAAGGAAAGACTCGGACGGCTCTATTTCGACGATATCCCCAAGGCGCTTACCGCCCTCGACACGAGCGACAGCCATGACCGGCCGCTCTTCATGGCGCGCCTCTACGAACTGGGATTCCACCGGACGGCACATCTGCTTCTCGACGAGTTCCAGGACACGTCGCAAATCCAGTTCGACCTGCTCCGGCCGCTGATCGAGGATATCCTCGGCTCCGTGGGGGAGAATGCCGAGGGGGAGCGGTCGATCTTTCTCGTGGGAGACTGGAAACAGTCGATCTACCAATGGCGGGACGCGGCGCCCGATCGGCTCCGGGCCTCCATCGCCCCTGCCATCGCAAGCGGACAGATCGCCGCCGAGACGCTGCCTTACAACTACCGCTCGACGCCGCTTCTCATCGGTTTTTTCAACCATCTGGTCGCCGAGCTCTTTGACGGAACCGACAAGGTCAACCTGCAGGCGCCGCCCGAGAAGCCGAAGCATCCCTATGGCGGCATCTCCGAGGTGGCGGCCATCACGGCCGCTTGCGGCGGGGGCGACTATCCGGCTTACGAGCGGCTCGTTGAGGCCATCATGCAAAAACAGGCGTGCGGGTGCCCCTGGGGTGACATCGCGGTCCTCACCCGTACGAACGGGCATATGGACAAGGCCGCGGTTGCACTGGCACAGGCCGGAATTCCCACCTCGGGGATCCGAGGACGCGAGTTGCTGTCGCTCCGCGAGGGGACGGCGCTCTATTTTTCACTCATCGCCGTTTTCACCAGGCATGACGGCCGCTTCATCCCCCGCTCTCTCACGGCCCTGGGCTATGACGAGGCGCTGACGGCCGCCGTCAAGCGGCTTGCCGGGACCATAGGCAACGCGCCCCGGCCGCACCGTTTTGCGGCCTTTGCGTCTGCCCTGCGCGACCTTGCGCCCTATTTCCCGCGCGTCCTCATCGAGACGCTCTGGGATGAGGCGGAGCGTTACTTCAACCGGCCCGATGCCGTCGATACAGCGGCCTTCCTGCGCTACCTTCTTGCGATGTCTCACCTGATCACCGTACCCGAAGGAGAGCACGCCGACCGGGTAAAACTGGCGACGATCCACGGCACCAAGGGCCTTGAATTTCAGCATGTCTTTCTCTTCTGGAAAGAGGGACTCGACAGGGCGCCCGAGGTCCCCCATCCCGATGACGGCTGTCCGCTCAGCCTGAGCAAGGATGAGTTGGCCTTTCTTGCCACCGGCCCGATAGCCGGAGCGGCGGCCATAGCAGAGGCGGCGGCAGCGGTGAAGGAAGAAAAGGCCGAAGAGACGGCCAACCTGCTCTATGTCGCGGCGACCCGCGCCGTGAAAAGCCTGACGATCATCCTGCGGGCCGACAAAGAGGGCGCACTGAAAGGCTTCAGTGAGCTGATGTTTCGCACGGCCAAGACAACGATACCGGATGCCGAGCGAACCGAATTCGGCTGGCGGCATGACTACGGTCCCGAGAAACCGCGGCCTTCCGACCACGAGGAGCTGACGGCGCCCGACCTTGCCGAAGGCTTTGTCGCGCCGGCGGACAACGACGAAATGGACCCGTCGCTGCGCTCGGCCGCCATCGAGGCAGGGATCGAAAGGGGGATTCGCATCCATGCGGCGCTCGCCCGGCTTGCCGGCAATTGCAAAACGATACCTCCGGGCAACCTCGCAGAAGAAGAGCAGGCCGCCGTCGACCGATTCGTGAGCTACGAGAAGGTGCGCGAAATCCTTTTTCGGCCCGGGACCGTGCTCACCGAACAGCACCTCTCCGACACCCGCGTCTTCGGCATCGTCGATAGGCTCATCATCGCCCCCGGCCGCATCACCCTCATCGACTTCAAGACGGGACGCGTCGGTCATCTCGCCGACAAATACCGACCCCAGATGATCCGCTACCGAACCATCATCCAGGGCCTTTTCGGCGGGCGCCCGGTCGAATGCTACCTGCTGTTTGTGGACGAACCGCACCGTATACTAACGATCTGAACGGGGTATACATAGAAGCACTTTAACCGTGGGTCCGGGGCGGACGCCCTTTTCGTCCCGAATGGAAACGACGATTGCCGCTGGATGCGGATTCCTCCAGCCGGCGATCTGCCGCAGCACCTGAAAGTAACACTCATAAAATACTTTAAGCAATACATGGAACATACGGATAATATAAGTGAATATGAGAATCTATTTACCATGTTCAGCCGTTTCCGTATCCTCTGCGCCCACCGCCGGGGTCCCTACGGCGTTACGGAGATCAATCGTCTGTGCGAGCGCATCTTTTTCGAGGGGGGGCTTATACGGATCGGCGGACCCTGATACCCGGGACGTACGGTGATGATCACAAAAAATGATTATGGGATGAAGCTGTTTAATGGCAATGTCGGGCTCATCCTCCCCGATCCGGAACGCAACGGGGAATTGGGTGCATTCTTCCGGGACACGGCCGGTGGGCTGCGTCGTTTCGCACCGGTCCGTCTGCCCGCCCATGAAACTGTCTATGCCCTGACGATCCACAAGAGCCATGGTCCTGAATTTGATCACATTCTGATGATTCTTCCCGACAGAGATGCCCCCGTCCTGACGCGCGAGCTCATCTATACGGCCATCACCCGCGCCAGAAAATCCGTCACGTTATGGGGAGAGGAGGAGCTCTTCATCCGGGAGGATAATGTAAACAGATTTATTTATTTATTGATTGTTGAGGCCAGTCCTCGTTGTAAAGTGCGACAGAATAGCCGCTTGACATCAAGGCCGGATTTTATACATAATCACGCCCAATCTTTTCAGTCTTCGCAATTATGGCCTATTAAGGACCAGGTTCCATCCTGACACCCGGAGGATATCCTATGTCCAATGAAGGTCTTATATGTCCGCAGTGCGGTTATGAACGTCAACCCAGGGATTTGGTCCCGATTACGAATGTCCGTGGTGCGGAATCATCTACGCCAAATCCCGGCTGCCGGTCAGGGCCAAGCAGCCTCGCAGGACTGTTTTCCAGGAAGAGGTCAAAATGATTCAACCGAAGGGTTCCGCCCTCGCCATCCTGATCGTCGACGACGAGGCCAACATCCGTAAGACGCTGTCCGTCTGCCTGGAAACGGAAGGGCACCAGGTAACAGTGGTGGGCAATCCCGAGGATGCCTTGGCCGAGGCCTCCCGCCGCTCCTTCGACGTCGCCTTCGTCGATCTGCGTCTGGGTGTCGCCAGCGGGCTCGACCTGATCCCCTCCCTGCTGAACACCTCTCCCTGGCTTCGGATCATCGTCATCACGGCTTATGCCTCGATCGATACCGCCGTCGAGGCCATCAAGCGGGGGGCGACCGACTACATCCCGAAGCCCTTCACCCCCACCCAGATCAAACTCGCCGTCCAGAAGCTCTTCGAGATGCGCTCGCTGGAACAGAAGGTGGCCTCCCTGCGCGAGGACCTGGGGCGCTCGCACCTCGAGACGGACTTTTCCAGCGACAACCCCGCCGTGAGGCGCGCCGTCAGTCTGGCGCGCGAGGCGGCCCCCTCCGATGCGACCCTTCTGCTCCGGGGAGAGAGCGGCACGGGCAAGAGCGTCCTGGCCCGGGCCATCCACGGCTGGAGCTCGCGCGCGAACCGGCCCTTCAGCGTCCTGTCCTGCCCCTCCCTGTCGCCGGAACTTCTGGAAAGCGAGCTGTTCGGCCACGCCAAGGGGGCATTCACCGGCGCCATCCGCGACAATCCCGGCCGCATCAGCACCTGTGAGGGCGGGACCCTGCTCCTGGACGAGATCGGCGACCTCCCTCTCTCCCTCCAGCCGAAGCTCCTCAGGTTCGTCCAGGACAAGGAGTACGAGCGCCTCGGTGACTACGTAACGCGCCGGGCCGACGTGAGGATCATCGCTGCGACGAACATCGACCTGGAAAAGGCCCTTATGGAGGGCCGCTTCCGGGAGGATCTCTACTACCGGCTCAACGTGATCCAAATCACGCTTCCCCCGCTACGGGAACGGCCGGAGGACCTTGTCGCTCTGGCCGGGAGCCTCGTGGTCTTCTTCGGCCGGAGCTGTCACCGGCCCGTGGCGGGTTTCACCGACGAAGCGATCGATATCCTGAGGCATTACGGCTGGCCCGGAAATGTCCGCGAGCTGAGAAACGTCATCGAAAGGGCCGTCATCCTCTGCCAGGGGGAGAGGATCGACGTGCATCACCTGCCGGAGAGCCTGCGCGCCGCCGATCGCTCGATTCGGCTGGGAGACCCCCTGCGCCTCGACCGGATCGAAGAGGAGCACATCCGGCGCGTCCTAACTGACACCCGCTCCCTTCAGGAGGCAGCCGACATCCTCGGCATCGACCAAGCCACACTCTGGCGCCGCCGCAAGCAGTACGGCATATAAAAAACCTTGCATCTTGCAACCTGTTCAGGCGGCGCTCTTGCGAACTGCAAGGGTACGCCCCGCCCTGTCCAACAAAACAATAAGCATAATCCGAGAGATAGAAACACTTTTCCCTGGCATGGTCCTTGCTCAAGTTCCCCCGGGGAGGACAGAAAACATGATCGGACTGCGTCAAAAACTATCCTTGGGGTTCGGGGGACTGCTGCTGATCACACTGATCATCGGCGGCCAGAGCATTTTCCAGTTCCGGGAACTTGGACAATCCGTCGACGTGATCCTGCGCGAGAACTACCGCAGCGTCGTGGCCTGCCAAGAGATGAAGGAGGCCCTCGAACGCATGGACAGCGGCATCCTCTTCGTCCTTCTGGGATATGGCGGGGAAGGGGAGGCGCTGATTCGTGCGAACGAAGAGCGGTTCGAAAAATCCCTGAAGGCCGAACTGGGCAACATCACCCTCCCGGAGGAGGGGGAGAAGGCCAGGACCTTGAAGGACCTCTTCGCCCGCTACCGGACCGCCCTGCACGGCGTGATGGAGCCGGACCCGGCCCGGAAGCTCCGCCTGGAGCGTTTTTTCAGGGAAGTACAGCCGCTGTTCGAACAGGCCAAGGAGACGGCGGACGAGATCCTGCGGATGAACCAAGGCAATATGAACGAGGCCAATGAAAAGGCCAGAAGGAAGGCCGCCTTTGCCACGCAGCAGATGTACCTGTTCCTGTCGTTCGGTTTTCTGATCGCTGTGGCCTTCATCTTCTTCACGGGCAGGTGGATCCTGCGGCCCATCAGTCGCCTGATCCGCTCCGCCGAAGAGATCCGGGGCGGAAACCTGGACCTCGTCGTGCAGACTGACTCCCACGACGAGATCGGCAGGCTTTCGGTGGCGTTCAATGACATGGCCGCCAGCCTCCGCGAATTCCGCCGCAAAGAGCAGGTGAAACTGAGCCGCACCGAACAAGCGACACAGGAAACCCTGGACACCCTCTCCGAAGCCGTGGCAATCGTCGATCTGGACGGAAAGGTCGAAATCTCGACGGATGTCGCTAAAAACCTGTTCGGCATCCAGGTCGGCGCTCGTCTCAATGACTTGCCGTTCAACGGCCTGCCCGACCTGTTCAGGGAGATCATACGGGATGGCTTTCCCATGAAATTAAACCCAAAAGAAAGGATCTTCCAGCGGTTTATCAATGGACAGGAACGGTTCTTTTCCTTCGACGCCACTCCCATTCGAAACCGGGAGATGCAGATCACCGGCGTAATCCTGCTGCTCAAGGACGTGACCGAACAGCGCCGCCTGGAGGAGATGCAAAGCGGCATCGTCTCCACCGTGTCGCACCAGCTCAAGACCCCTCTGACATCGATCCGCATGGCCGTCCACCTGCTACTGGAAGAGAAGGTCGGCCCGCTGAACGAAAAGCAGGCGGAGCTTCTGCTGGCCGCCCGGGAGGACAGCGATCTTCTGCACAACATCCTCGTCAATCTCCTGGATATCAGCCGCATGGAATCAGGTCGGCAGCGGATGGACTTTCAGGATGTCTCCCCCGCGACACTGGTGACGGAGGCGGTTGCCCCCTTCCGTATGGCGGCCCGGGGCGGCGGCGTGGAGATGGAGACAAAGCTTCCCGATGATCTGCCGCCGGTACTCGCTGATGCGGGCCGGATCGACATTGTCTTTTCCAATCTGCTGACCAATGCTTTGCGCTATACCTCGCCGGGCGGGCGAATCACCGTCTCAGCAGCGGCGGAGGACGGTGACGTCCGGTTTCGGGTGGCCGACACAGGCATCGGAATCCCCCAAAAATACCTACCGAAGATCTTCGATCGGTTCTTCCGGATTCCGGATCAGAAACAGGAGACGGGCGCCGGATTGGGACTGGCCATCGCCAGGGAGATCGTCGAGGCTCATGGCGGCGCGTTCCAGGTGGAAAGCCGTGAGGGGCTGGGAACGACCTTTTCCTTCACCCTCAAACGGGCGGACCGCGCATCGGGGGAGGGACAATGATTGTGGAAGGATCGGGCGGAAGGGAATTGAAAAGGGAGACCCTGCAAACGGTGGGTCTTCAGGGTCGGACATCGTGATTATTTTGCCGCAAATCCGAACATCGATATCGCGGCGCTTGACGCCGCCGCGGATCTTCATCCTCAGCTTCGCGCTGCTGATCCTCGCCGGTGCGATCCTGCTTTGGCTTCCCCTTGCGGCGGGCCGGGGCCACCTGAGTT
>Ga0247841_10000755_pt1 | contig 81575 bp, 63 predicted proteins | sample LaCruzMarch2015__2_FD_192410 | JGI IMG/M metagenome (GOLD analysis project Ga0247841, IMG submission 192410) | Freshwater microbial communities from meromictic Lake La Cruz, Castile-La Mancha, Spain - LaCruzMarch2015_18m | ecosystem: Environmental > Aquatic > Freshwater > Lake | place: Spain... | reverse complement strand
ATATGTCAATTCTGGAAGCTATGCCTAATCTTAACCTATTCGCCCACTTTTTCTGTAACACTAATCCCTATCTCGCTGTGAATTATAACTTACTTCGTGAACAGTCTCATCTTATCCACAGTTCGAGCTTTATCTCATTTCTTCAACAATGCGGCATACAAAGCATTATAAACTGCGTTATCAGCCATGGACATGCCACGCGGTCAACATACACATGAGCGCGTGTAATCCATTTCATATTGTCTCCGGCTTTTATTTATGAGACAGTTTTCTGCCGATTTCGATAGTCTTTTCCATGATGTCAGCCGGAATTTCCTTGGAACTGGACATAAATTCCCCGGCAATCAGCTTATCCACCAATTCCATTTGAAAGAAACCTGTGAAAGTCTCACACACATTATCCAAAACTTCAGTATTATGCTTGGCTGGAGCGCCGCTGGTGATAATCATAACCAGCTTTTTGCCGGGTGTATGATTAACACTGTGATCAGGATTTACAAATATACAAAACCTGTCCAAAAAAGTCTTTGCCGTTCCGCTGATGTTATCCATATAGATAGGTGCAGATAAAACGATTGCGTCTGCAGCGATGAACTTCTTCATAACAGGGACCAAATCATCCTGTTTGGTACAAAAATCAGGGTCATCTTTGCTCATTTCACAATTGCCGCAACTCTTGAAGTTTAAGTCATAAAGATAAACATATTCGACTTCTGAACCATGCTTCACTGCTTCATCACAAACGGCTTTGGTTAGCTTGGCTCCATGCCCTTCGTGATTGGCACTGCTGATTAATGCAAGTATTTTCATTCTTTCTCCTCTTGAATATAGTGATTACTTTTCGCTTACGTAATCCTGAGTGTTTAATCTTGAAATGTTTTTATTATCGAATGCCTAAGTTTGTCAAACCCTTTTTACTGACTCTTAATTATTATGGCTGAATAGGAGTACCTGATTTCCTCAACTTTTTGCATTTTTTTATGACACTTGCCTATGTTAGCATCCTGTCATTCCTGCGCAGGAGACTGTGTGAAAATGTTTGCTAGGATTTGGAGTCCATGCTTCCTGACGTATTTTCAATTGAGATATAAACTAAGGGAAGCTTGGACTTCATATCCGGTAAACATATTTTTATTCAACGAGATATGTCGCATCATGAAGTCCAGGTTGCCATTGGGTTTGGATAATGAAAATAACTCACACCGGCAACGTGAACTCCAAGATGCTAAGTTTTCACACAGTCTCGCAGGAGGGAATCTAATGCATTATGCAGACTTAGTACCCTTGAAGCCAATCTCTTTCTTCTTAGGTTTAGGCGGTTCCATTAATTGTTGCAAAGCTTGCACAATACTTACAATGGCATCGTCATGCTTACCAAGCTTGGCTTCGAGTTCAGTAACCTTTTGAGCAATCTCTTTAAATTGCATAACATAAGCTCTAAGTTTTATAAACGCTCTCACAATGAAAACACTCATTTCCACTGCTTTCGGTGTATTCAGCACAGAGGCTGCCATGATAGCCCCATGTTCAGTAAAGACATAAGGCAAAGTTCTACGACCACCCCATCTTGAGGTCACAAATTGCAACTTCAAGTTGGGTTGTTGACGAAGTCCCCTTCATTCACCAAGTCCCTTCGGGACAGCATTTCAGATAGGAAAATCACATCCAACCGGTTAAGAGTCCCATCGGGACGGCATATTGTCCGGTTTGCATAAATCCTATTATAGCATATAGATGCAAGGTGCCATCCCTACGGGATTAGACTTTCTAAATTTACTTGTTCCTATCTGAAATACCGTGCCGATGGCACTCATTTTCGCACTTGAGATTAGTACTTTAATGCTATCTACTCCACTTTAAGTTGCAAATTCAAGTTTATTACTTTTTACTTCTCTTAATATTAACTATTTGCTTTCACTGGCTGCAGTTATTAAAGAATCCTTAATAACTCAGACAATCACTAAAATTGAACTTGTGCAGTTTATGCATGAGTTCAGTATAGCCGCCATGCTACCATTTGAACTATTAAGAAATACTTAACAGTTGCTCTTACTCAGTTATTGCAAAAAATGCAACAACTGAATATGTTAATCCCCGATGACTTTATTATATGTTTCAAGAAGAAAAGTTGTCATAGTCCCAGCTAGATTTACTGCTAATTCTGCATGTCTTTCAGATGGCTTGTATTGTTTTGAACTTTTCCCATGCGCATCACTCAATTTATTTCTTAACGACCCCAGACCAACAACAATAGAGTAGCATCCACTCAAAATTTGTTTGAATATTTGTTCTGTATGTTGGTCTGGTGCCAGATTCAAGTTTTCAGCAGTTAACTTGTAGAGCTTGGGTAAATCTAAATCATCATCATATTCTATGCCAATTTCATCTAGAATATGTTTACATGTTGTTTCTAAGAGGGTTCTAGCAGATGTTATAGCTCCTTCAGGATCTTTTGTTTTTCTATCTAATGCTTTTTTCCATTCTGATTTTATATATTCTTGGTTAAATAAGATCAACCTATTCGTTATAGACTCTTCTGCTGGTGATGCTGATTTATTCTCCAAATAATCAAATACTGGAGCAAATGAATCCCAAATAAATAATCTTCGTTCTGCATAATGAGCATAACTGAATTTGATAAACTGCCAAAACTGAGAGGTAGTTCGATTAGATTTGATAAAATCAGGCAGAAGTTCTTTAACTTCAGAGTTTAATAGGTCATTGCGCAAATTATTGTAATCATTATTATCAGCAATTCCCCCTGTAGAGATATCGGTAAGTAAATTCTGAAGAGTCTCGACTTGCAGATACAATTCTTTATTCATTTGGTTTCAGAAACTCGAATGCCTTTCTCAGCCCTTCTTCTATAGGCTGATTCAGTTCAGGTGATTTATCAAAATGATATGAAATCCAGCGTACATTTTTGCTTTCTATACTAGAGTAAAAATAAAACGCTTCATCTTTCTCTTCAAATTTAATGAATGGTAGCAGTTCGACAGGATTTAGTTGATTCATATGATATAAAAATAACTTCTTTTCTTTAAGAGGTTTAAGTGATAGCACCGTAATTTCTTTAAACGGGGTTCGAGCACCAATCAAATCCTTAGCTTGATGATGACACATTTCACCATCAAAAACAAGTGTAGATGGTGAAATTAGTTTTGTTTCTTCAAATCCATCTGCTATAAATTTCCGTAAACCATTAAGATTCTGTTCAAGAGTAGCCTTGTGTATTTTGTTTTCCTCCTCATTGTAATTCCCTCCATGTCCTTTCCACTTGTTTCGTAAGATTGCGACATCTTTAAGTATATTTACTATTTCTGTACTTGTTAACATACTCATAAATGAAGAAGATGGGTTTCCAAGTAAGGATATTACAAAATCTCGAGAATCTTTATATCCAAAATACTCTCTTATAGACTTAGAAAGTCTTGCAAAATGATAGTTCCAATCACCAAAAGTAGCTCTTAAATACCATTCTTTGAACTTCGAATCATTGCCAAACCACTTATGACATTGCTGCTTGTAAAAGTTATCGTCATTTCGAAATGCACTTAGCATAATTATTGTCATAAACTCTGAAAAAGCTTCAAAGAAATGAAATAAATGGTCTATTTGTTTAGCATCATTCTTTGTAGCATAATAACACCACAGAATTGAAGATAGAGGAAAAGGCAAAGTATCAATCCAATATTCCATTTTGTCAGTGTTGTTTAAATTGTCCAATTCTTTAGCTATAGTTTTATAACTTTTAGGGTATTTCCAAAGGTTTCTTTTCAAATCACCTAATCTTAATGCGAATTGTTCAATCAAGCTATCAATATTGACAAGTTCTAGTTGAGTATTCAGGTTTGGTAAGTGAATATCACATGATTCTAAATTATTTTTTGGTATAAATCTTATCACAGATCCAGTTTCCAAACTATCTCTAAGCTTCTTTCCAATTTCATTATTAAAATAGTTACTAACATATGTTGCATTTGCCTTTAACTCATCTAATTGAATCTGAAAATAATTCTTAGGTTTTATTTTCATATCATTTGGGTTAGTTACAACACGACTATTTCCAACCTTGGGAATATATATAGTATTTGAATAATGCTGAACCTCATCACTGCTTATATCTTTAAGAGCAGCAATATTATGCGCAACATCTTTTAATTTAATACTAGGGTATCCAATTTGCTTTGTTAAATTACTTAATTCTCTTTGTGAAATCAGAGACTGCATGGATATAAAATCTAATACATTTACTAATCCCCCAAGTTGAATGACCTTTCCTTCACTACGATTTATGTAGTTATCCATAACAATATTATTACTTTGTTTATTATTAATTATCTCAGCTATAAAAGTCTTGTCTTTCTTTTGTCTTGTAATAACTACGAGTATCGAAGAAATATTTGTATATGGTAATAATGCTCCTGATGGTAGTGTAAATACTGCATCTATAAACAAGTCAGAATCATGAATTATCTCTTTTATTTTGTTAAATAGAAACGATGGGGGCATAAGAAAGATTGATTTGCCATTTTCATTAAGTAGTTGTGAAGATTGTAGTAGTAGCCTTTCACCCAAATTAATCGAGATTCTTTTCCCATTTATTTCCTTTAATTCCTTCATGCAATTAAATGGGGGTAAACAAGTTATTAAATCAAATTGAGGCTTAATCTTATCCATAGTTTTCAAACTATCGCCGAGTTGGATACTATTAGATGATTTGAAGAGTGTCTTTTGAATTAAATCAAAATCATCATTGTTATTACAGTAAGCTTGAGTTTTACCAAAATTATAATATATGCATGGTGATGCTATTGTAAGATAAGGGTCTAGGTGATTGTTTGGTTTTAAGGCTTGAGCTAGACTATTAATAAATTCCATTGCATAAAGCGGCAAAAACAGAGACCATGTTTCAGTAAATCTTTGCAGTAATTTATCATCATTAAGAATACACTCTAACTTATCAATTCCGATCGTTGAAGCTACTAACTCAAATATCCCTATGTTTACGAAATGCAATGGAATTTTATTTCGTAAACCGTTAAGTTTCTCATAAATCTTATTTTGAATTTCTGCTTTTAATTCCATAATAGTCACCTCATCAAATTCTTTGTAAAACAAATAATAAGATATCGTCTAAGTCGTTCTATCTTCTTCACTAGGTTTCCTGTTTCAGTTTTATTAGAAGTGCTTAGTTCTTGTTCTTTTCCAATCTTTCTCATAAAGAATAGTTTTGGGATTAAGGTTTTATGTCAATTCTTATCTGGGAGGATTAACCTTCAGGATGAAGGTTCTACATTTCAGCTTACTTCTTTTTTCTTTTTGCTGCAACTGCTTTGACGGATGTTTTTAAATCTTCCAGATATTTGCTTTCAGCTAATTCCTCTGCTTCCAATCTGCGTTTTTCTGAATAAGATTCATATTGCTGTTCTGCTAAAAGTACAGCTTTTTCGTGTGATATGTTACCGGGAGTTGTAAGTATTGGCAGTTCATTATCATTTAGGAACTTATCCAAAAAGACTTCCCATTCCTGTGTTTTGATATCCTGCCTTCGCAATACCCTAAATTCTGCCTGGTCGAGAAACATAACAACAATCCGGTTCAGGGTATCAATTTCTTTTTCATCAAGGTAGTTTTTAGCTGTTATTATGTCACCTTTTGTAACTCTATTGCCCTTCCAAATAACTGCAAAAAACAGTTGGGATTCCTGGCTGCTACTGCTGTAGTCTGAAGCTAATGCAAATATCTCTCGCACTCTTTGATATACACGTGCTTCACTTGCTCTAATATCCCTAATGCGAGACAGCAGTTCATCAAAGTAATCTGTTATTCGGTTGCTGCCTTTCAGGCGTTCATCATCTAAGACAAAGCCTTTAACGAGATATTCTGATAAATGCTGAGTCGCCCACATCCTGAATTGTGTGCCCCTAATTGACTTGACCCGATAACCTACAGAAAGTATCATTTCAAGATTGTAATATGTTAATTTTCTATGCACTTGCTTGCCTTGTTCGGTTTGAACTGTCAAGTTTTTCTTGACAGTTGCCCATTCTTCTAATTCATTTTCCATCAGTATCTTTTGAATGTGGGAGCTTATATTTTGTTTACTACTTTGATACAGCTCTGCAATCTGGTTTAGAGTCAGCCAAACTGAGTCATTCTCGAGTCTCAATAATAACTGGAATTTACCGTTTTCGGCGTGATAGAGGACTATCTCTGAACCATTTTTTGTTGTATGAGATGATTTCTTTGCCATATATTATCCTTACATTGTCGCTAAATTTTGATTGGGTAAACAATTGGGTCTTGTTCTTTTCCAATCTTTCTCATAAAGAATAGTTTTATGATAAAGCATTTTGTGTCAATTCTTATATTCTGTGCCGCCATTCAGTCATGTAATGACGGAATAGCATAGCCTGGGGTTGAATCCGCCTGATAAGTAGCTATAAAATGGAACACTGGCTTCAGAGCCTGTGCGAAAACTAAGCTTCTTGGAGTCCACATTGCCTAACGCCAACTATATTTACTTCCAAATCTCAGGGCAATCTGGACTTCATGAAGCGACCATCTCATTGATACTAAACATTATTACGGGATATGAAGTCCAAGCTTCCCTAAGTTATCAGCTCAACTTAAAATACGCCTCGGAAGCATGTACTCCAAATCCCTGCAACGTTTTCGCACAGCCTCTTCAGCCGGTAGGTTCACCAGATTTATCTGGTTTTTAAACAAAACCTTTTTAAAACGGTGTTCCTGCCACATAAATGTGGCGTTCCATTACACAACAGGCTTATGCCAACGGTTTATAGCATTCCTCTGAATTGAAATTGACCGTATTGACCAAGCGGCTGATGGGATAAGCGGTCAGAATATCATTGGGGCAAGGTTTGAGCATAGCCTGTAATGAAGCAGGGTCTTGAAAGCTATCCGTGAGCCAGCTTTCCCAAACATCCGGGGGTAAAATCACCGGCATGCGGTCGTGAATCGGCTGCATCATTTCATTGGCAGCAGTGGTGATAATAGCAGCGCTCTGGATGTAACTGCCATCAGCACCGGTCCAGTATTCCGTAATCCCGGCAAAATAGAGCAAATCAAAGTCAGTAGAGCAGCATGCCGATGCTGCTTTTGGAGAAGTGGAGCAACACTCCGATGTTGCTAAAACGTCTTTCTCGCGGGAACGCCCTTCGACAAGCTCTGGGAAACATCCTACGCTACTTTTGGCAGCATGGATAAAAAAGGGCTGTTTATCCGGCTTGCGCCATTCGTAAAAACCGGTGGCGGGAATCAAACAGCGTCTGCGCAAAAGCGCATTCTTGAAGGTTTTCTTTTCCAGGATGGACTCTGCCCGCACGTTTATCATGGAATATTGGGTGGAAGGCTCTTTGCTCCAGGAGGGAATCAAGCCCCAGCGGAAAAAGGTAAGGAAGCGTTCATCCCGTTTATACATCACAGCGCCAATGGCTTGCGTGGGCGCAACATTATAGTTTATTTCAAGCTGTTCATCATTATTTCTGATGTTCAGTTCGTCTATCATCTTCTTTAACTGGTCATGTTTAATCACCTGTGCAAAGCGTCCGCACATAATCTCCTCCCATCTGCATTTAGTTTAGATAGCATTATCCAGATGCTGATAATTGATAACCGGCAGCAGAAATCCTGCTTCAATCGCAGCTTTCACGCTTTTGCAGGGCAGATTTGAGTCTTGAATTAGTGCCCGAGTTATCGTTTTGAGGTCGAGTACTTCAGCTTTTTGCATCGCCCACAGCATGGCAATATAAAGATTATACCAGCCGGAAATGCTCTTTTTTGCTTCAGGCAATTCTTTGTAAAGTGCCGTGTAAACCTTGAAATCGTTCCTGAATTCCAAGCTCGGATTTATCATCCTCAGGTTTTCAGCAATCAGCCGATAATCAAAATGCTGCTGCGCCAATTCAATTTTATCCGGTTTCCTGCGCCCGATGACCACATCACAATTAGGTAAAGAGTAATAAATCATACCATCCACCTTGCCGCTGTATCCCTTAACCCCGAACTGTGTTTTTACTTTCATGAATCCTTCTCCTTTCCTATTAAGTTAAGTGCTTTATCAGCACATTATCTATAGACTTTCAGTATAGTATCTGTATATTGAAATACAGATAATTTACTGACAATATACTGTCAATATGTATTTAATCCATTGAACTAAAAAGGAAGAATTTGAGGAAAAAATAAAAGGTCAAAGCCGATGAGAAGCCGATGAGTGCGGGGAGTGCGGCTCGATAAAAGAGAGGAATATTGATATTGAAAAACAAGGAGATAGGCATGAGAAACATCTTTGCTTGCAAATTTCTATTTACGATTGCAGGAATGGTGGCTGCGTATCAGTCTGGAATGGACTGACAATAAAAGATAATTGACATTTGGTATAAATTATGCATCACTATAATATTATTCGGAAAACAATCAAATGGGAGGCATAATGAAAACGAAGACTATTATTCTTATTGGGATTTTACTTTGCTTGTGCCAGTTAATCCCTGCTCAGGCAATGTGGCAAAACGAAGCAATTTTACGTAAGAACTGTCTGGTTGATTGGAACAATTCACCCCTGCATACTATAGCAGGGGATAACTTTATTTTGTGGTCCAAAGGAACGTATGGCAGCCAGGGCTTGTATCTTCACAAATTTGACAATCTGGGAAATCCTGTCTGGAATGAAGATCTATTGATTTCCGGAAGTAACAATATCAAATGGGATCAGGAAGCATTATCTGACACTCTCGGAAACCTGTTCATTTACTGGGATGAATATAATCCGGTTACAGGTCATACTCTAAGCGCTGTGAAGTTAAATGCAAACGGTCAGTTTCTCTGGCAGCCTCAGATTATTTCTTTTAATGTTCCTCAAATACACCTTTCAAAAATTCAGCCTGATAATCAGGGTGGGGTGTATATTGTTTATGGCAATATTTCCGCCGGACAAGAATCTGATCTTTTTTGTCAGCATATATCATCTGCCGGACAATTGTCGCTTCCCGGGAACGGAGCACAACTTACCGGTAACATACAGCAGGAGGATGTCATATTTCTGCAGCCGACAACGGATAATGGACTGATCATCGGATACTATTTTTATAATAGTCAGGGTTCAGGATATCGAAGTTTGAAGGTTATAAGAATGTCATCTGATTATCAGTTAGTCTGGTTTCAACCTATGGTTTTGAGCCAGACCCAACAACTTTCTACTCTCGGAAATATAACCGCTATAAATACCACACAATACATTATTTCGTGGGATGAAGACGGAGATTTTACCTCAAATTCTTATCTGCAAAAGTTTGACCAAAATGGAAATACTTTTTTTACCCCCCCTATCCTGACATCCGGTTATTCATCATACGATACAAATCATTGCATTGATAATAACGGAAACATTTTTGTCACAATCACATCAAATGGTTTAAATAGACTGCTTAAAAAATATGACGTAAACGGTAATTCTCTTTGGGCAAATCCTGTAGTTATTGCTGACAGTGTTTTCCAAATCCTTAATCCCGAACCGGATAATCTGGGCGGATGTTATGTCCTAATGAAATTAAGAGAAGATGCTCAGAATAGTTATTTTGATATCAGGGTGCAGCATGTTGCCGCAACCGGGAATTTATTGTTTGCAGATGAAGGAGTGCTGATAGAAGACAATCTGCCTTATGAATATCATTATTTCATTGCATATTCCTTTACTGACAGGCTGTATTTTTACTGGATTAATCAATATCAGGATAAAAAAGGTCTGTATTTTAATATCAGGGATACTGCGGGGGAATTAATTTCTACACCAAAAATTACTATCAGCGAGGGTTTAGCGGGTAATGCCCAAATCCAGGGTATGATTGCCAGAAATAACGACCTTTTGGTATATTGGGCTGACAGCAGAAATAATAGTAATGCGCAGACAGGCAACATGCTCTATTTCAGGACAATCACACCGGATGGGACAATGAGTCAGCCTGAAGATGGAACACCGCTGGTACTCGATTATACAAATAGCGGTTATCTGCAGTCCGTTTATTTACCCAATGGAAACACAGTTTTTATCTGGGTAAAAAGCGCAGGTGTTCCAAATTCTATCATGGGTCAGATGATTGATTCCAATAATAACGTGCTTTGGGAACCCGGGGGAAGGATTCTGGCTAATATTCCAACAGTATATTCCGATTCCAGATTCATAGTCTCTAATGAAGGTAATGATATTTACATAGCATCATGCGCTTACATCAGTTATGACAATACCAGGACGTATGTGCAGAAAATTACAGACGGGCAGGCAATGTGGGGAGATATGGGTATTGAGATTGACACAAATCACAATTCTACCTATTTGAAAGAGCAGCCTGTATTTTTCCAAAACAGATTTTTAGTCGTTCAGGGTCAGATAAATCATAATGCCAGCTATAACTGGGTTGTTCACCTGGAACCAGACGGCACTTATAGCACGGGCTGGCTGCCTAATGGATTTGTTCTTAATACCAGTAATGATTATTATCCTTTGGGAATAGAAGCATCACTATTAAATGGAAATCTTTACGTTTTTTATTTAGTCTACAGCAGTGGTTATACCAATTACCGTTATTCTGTTTTGGGAGAAGATGGAACGTTACTTTTATCAAATCAACCGTTTGTTACAGGTTCATGGAATCAATTCGGATTTAATTTTGATACAACGGACGATCTGGTATTTTCTCTTTGTCTGGATGCATATACTTTAAATCAGACATATATCACATATAATAAATTGTCTGGATTGAATACCTTTCCATGGGGAGATTCAGTCCATGTGGTATGCACTACTCCTGCTAATGGATTTGATCAATCTCCTTCGATAATCGGCTTTAACAATGGTGGTTACCTGATCAGCTGGCTTGAAGGTTACAAAATATCAGGCGGATATATAAATGACAATGGAGATTATCTGTCTCCACAAGGTGGGATTGCTCTGGCAGATAGTTGCCTGAGTACATATTATACTGCTATGCTGGGCAATGAACTGTATATAGCCTGGAAGGATTTTAAAGCGGGATATTATACCTTTTACGGAGAAGAACCCCGTATGCAGAAATTTGCCAATCTATCAATTGTGAATAACGATGATGATTATCTTCCCGGAATAACTTGTAACAGTCTTGTATGTTATCCCAATCCCTTTAATCTTTCTACTACCATATCATTCACCCTTGCCAAAGCCGGGTATACATCTTTGAAGATATATAACACTAAAGGTCAATTAGTTAAGACTTTATTGAATAATGTCAAGTCAGCAGGACAGAACAAACTGGTCTGGAACGGCTTAAATGAAGAGGGAAAACCAACAGCGTCAGGTTTATACTTCTACAAACTTGATGCTCCGGACTACAGTAAAACCTGTAAAATGATGCTTATGAAATGACATACTCCAGGAATCTAAATTAAACGCCGGAAATCAACAGCCGGCGTTTTTTCATTATATTCATTTCATGTTGCCTTCGCAGAATATATCATGCGCAGGTACAATGTGACACCCCTTTTGTCATGAGAGTGACACTGTGACAAGTGGGGATAGCGCTTTGATTGGTGTGAGTTTGTAGCGGACTATGTTTGGATTTTTGTCAGGCGGATTTGGACTTGTTTGGACTGTTTTGTGACACTTTTATGTCAAATTAGCGATAGATTTGGACTATCTTTGGAACTGACTGGTTTGCAGGCAAATAGCGCTAATCAGTAAACTCGCAACAGAAGCGCAATTGTGCCGATCAGAAATAACTGCTCACTCTGAAGTGAGTCTAAAACCAGAACCCGAAAGTCCAAATTGAAAGGTTGCAAGAGGACTTCCTGCCTTTTGTGGTCAAACTGTACACGCTTCAGAGTGATGTCTCCCTCGTAGCGGACGGCACAGACCATACCATCGACTCCAGTCCATTCGTAGCAACGTTTTATGATGATTATGTCCTTATTGCCAATTTGGGGTTCCATGCTCTTGCCGTTTATCCTGAAAGCCAGGTACTGATCGGGGTTGCTATGCAGGTAACTTCTCGGTATTTCAATATGTTGAGCAAAGTCGTAATTTTCCGGCACAGGGAGGGGCTCTCCGGCGGAAATTTCCGCCGCAATCGGGAACATTGCTGTGCGAGCATAAGCAGCATCTATACTGTCAGTTAGCTTAACTGCTCCGGTGTCGGTATCCTGCTTCTTAAGACGTTTAGTTTCCAGTTTGACATCCCAGGGAGCAGTGACATACATGCTGCCTTCACCATTTAAAAGCCAATTCAGATTCACATTCGCACGTGCTAAACGGGACATAAAATCAGGGTCAGGCATCCGTTCATTGGTCTTATATCTTATCATGGAGTTAGTAGAAATACCAAAATCCTTAGCAAATTCACCTTGTCTCTTGTTCATAGATTTGACAAGCATTTCAAGTCTCTGACCGATAGTGTAAGTTGCCATTATTATCCCCTCTGGAAATATTTAGCATTGACATTAACCCGATTGGGCATCATATTGCATCAGTGCACAACGTAATCAGGCTATTTAGTTGTGTCAAGCATTTTGAATATAGTGTGATTTGACGGCGGATTTTTCCGGCGGACTGAGTAAGTCGTGAGATATATTTGTAAATCGCAGAAAGGACTTCCCAACATCTTGCCAGACAGGTAAGTAGCACCAGTATTAAACAGTGGGAGGTCTTTATGAAAGCGACTACTTACGAGCCTTGCCGAGCAGATGAAAATACTGCTCGGTGTGACAACTTACTCGGTGTGACATCTGTCACACCGAAGCCCAAACGGGAGAAACAGCCGTTAAATGTAATCACCAGAATGATTAATCGGTGTGACAGCCGGATCGACGGTGTGACAAAGCTAAAATTGCTCGGTGTGACACGACATCGTTCAGGTTTTGTCACAGCGACGGCAGTCATCAGTGGAAAATATGCAGAGAGACTAAGAATGAGTAAAAAGCAGATCAAAGCAATCTGGCTAACCTTGGAACGAGTGGCAGAACTGAAAGGCTGTTCCGCCCGGACAGTCTGGAGGTATATCCAAACTAACCAGGTTCATAATTACAAACAGTTGAGTAAAGTTGGAAAACGGAATGTCTATAAGACCTTTGTACTGACCGACCCTGAAGTCTTAGCCTTAGAAATAGCTGATTGTGAGCAGCGCAACTTGATCCCGGATGAGATTATCCAGACCGGGATCGAGATTGAAGGCAAACTGGCGATTAGTGCTTTGATAAAAACCTATAAAGCTGTAGGAGACTTGGGAGGGCAGGATGGAGTTTTATGATTTTACCGTTGAAGAGTATGCTGAATACTATCATGAACTGGTGCCTGCACACAGGAACCAGACTGGGCAGATAGGCAAACAGAGACTCAAAACACTGCCTAAGCTGAAACACTTACAATCAAAGACTTTGGTTGCGAGCAATACAGACTCAAATAGAGTTGTAGATACCGATAATGTCATCACCCATACTAATGCTATAGTTGATGACGTAAATGATACCACTGGCTATTCGATTGCAGCTTTTGAAGGTGAAGGTGATGTCATTGTTCCAGATGTAGTGGAATCGACAGTCCCGGGTCCTGCCTATTTAGAAAGAGACATTACTCAATACATAGATTTAGTACCCAAAGAAGTAATACCCTATAGGATGAGTAAGTCAGCTAAACTGCTGGGTCTCTTCTGCCAGATGGCATTAGCCAGGTTGGCAGATAGCGAGTCCAAGCTGGATGCCTGGAAACAGATTACTGCCTCTTATAACCATAAGCAACTCCTGCCTGAGCTATATGAAGCCAAAGGCAAGCGGGATGAGCGGAGCCTCAGGCGTTGGGTGGAGAGTTACCAGTCCAATAACTCCGATATGTATGCCTTGGTCAGGAAGACGGATGGTTGTAACCGACCCAGGAAGGTAACTTACTTTGAACAGAACTACCTGCTCAATCTGCTGCTCAATCCCAACAATATCAAGATAGGCTCTGCCATCAGCAGTTTGAAGAGCCAGGCAGCTTTGAAACTCTGTGAGTCTCCTACTGATGAGAGAACACTCAGACGCTGGTGTGAAGAGTATCGTGCTAACAACCCGGCAATCTGGGGACAAGCTACCCTGGGCAGTAAGTTCGTATCCGAACGCATCGTCAAAACCATCCAGCGGGATAGCGGACTGCTCAAGGTTGGAAATGTCTGGGTAGCCGATGGACATACCTTAGCTTTTGATATCATCAATCCTAATACAGGTAAAGCACAACGCATGACCCTGATCCTTGTCCTGGATTGGGCAAGTAGATATCCGGTGGGAGCATCTCTGGCTCTCACAGAAGATAGCGCACATATCCAGACTGCCTTCCGTAATGGCTTCCTGAACTGGGGTGCCTTGCCTAACTATGTTTATCTGGATAATGGCAAAGCCTTCCGCTCCAAGCTATTCAATGAACGCTGGGAGTCGCATGACCTGGAAATGGAATTAGGTGGCATCTTCCCCCGGCTCAATATCGGAGTCGCTTTTGCTGAGAGTTACAATGCCAAAGCCAAAGTGATAGAACGCTTTTTCAAAACCTTGCAGGAACAGTTTGAACGCTTTATCAGCAGCTTCCGGGGTTCTTGTATAGCTGATAAACCTGCTACTCTGATGCGGAATGAGAAATGGGCAAAGAAACTGTTTGAAGCTCATCCTCCTACTCTGGAAGAGACTATGCAGATGATCGGCTTCTATATCCGCTACGTCTATGGCGAGACACCCCATGCTGCTCTGAAGGGTAAGACACCTTATCAGGTATTCAGTTCAGCAACGCTTCCGGCAGACAGACTGGTTGAACCCTCCCGACTCAACTTCATGATGTTGGCTGCTGAACGCAAGGCAGTCCGTAATGACGGCATCGTGCTTAATAAGCTGCGTTACTGGGATACCGCTCTGGTCGATCAGATTGGCAAGCCTGTGGTGATCAGATATGACCATAGTGATGCGAGATGGATACTGGTCTATGACCTGCAAGACCGCTTTATCTGCCAGGCAGAGCTGAGACAGACTCAGCATCCTTTCATTCACCTGGCATTGGATCAGCCGGTAGCGCATAAGCAACTCAATCAGGAATACAACCACATCAAAAAGCTGCGGCGCGGTATAGAGCAGAAGACAAAGTATGTAGTCAGACATTCTCAGGAAGTGGTGGATGCCACTCTCAAACCCCTGTTGGCAGCAGCTTGTATGAGCAACAACCCGACCTTTATCCAACCACCTATGATTATGCCACCTCAGCCGGGTCCGAGTCAGGAGATTGAACGCATCGAACGCATCTGCCTGCCAGACTCTGCCAAGCAGAACTTAGAAGTAAATAGTATGCCATCATCAGCGCAAGACATACCCAGGTTCGAGGATCTGGTCTTAGTGCCTAAACAGGATAACGAAATTACCAATCAAACAACTACAGATGAACCTACCGAAACTGACAGCTATCAACCCAAGCCTAAGAGCTTTGATGAGATGCTCAAGTTCATCGGCATCAAATAAGTGAGGATAACATGAAACAAGGAAAACTAATCCGCATCGCCAATGTAGTGGAAGCTGATGAGTGTATCAACTTCCTGCTCAACCGACCCAAACTGGAAATGGTGGGACTGGGACTGATCTATGGCAGCCCCGGACTCGGCAAGACCACTTATGCCAGCAGGATTGCCTTCAGTCGGGGCTATGTCTATCTCAGGCTGGAAGCAACGACCACTGCCAAGACTTTTGCCAAGGATCTGCTGACTACTCTATATCGCAGGTTCGGCTTGCATAATTGTGTGCCGAAGGGAGCCACCAACAGTCTGTTTAAGAATTGCATCGCTCTGCTGGACAAGCATGAGGACACCGTAATCGTAATTGATGAGATTGACTATGCCTTCAAGGATGAGAAGTTGCTGGGTGCTATCAGGGATATAGTCGATGAGACTTTGGCTGTGGTTATCCTGGTTGGCATGCAGAATGCCAAGGATAAGCTCTCCCAGATTAACGAGTATTACTTCGACCGCTGCAATAGCTTTTATGAGTTCCAACCGGTATCCAAAGCTGACATCAAACTGATGGCAGAGCAAATGCTGGAGATTGAATCCAACCCGGTATTAGTTAACTACATCCACTTCAACTGCTGTGGTAACCTCCGCAAAGCCATGAAGGTAATGCACATCCTGGAACAGAATGCCAAAAGCAATCCCAACTTCAATCTGCATGAACTACCTCTGCAGGAAGCTCTATGACCTCCAAAGACCTGGTGATTAACTTTATCACTCAATACAGAAAGCCCTTCTCGGCTCCGACTTTATCCGGAATGACCGAACTCGACCTATCTGTAGTTGAACCCATCCTGATTGAACTGAGAGCAGAGAACCTGATCAAGCGAATATCTCAGCATGAGCCGATCTATGTCTATGCCGACCGGAATGAAGTCAATGTCTATAACATCCAGCGGACAGACTGGGTCTATAACCATAAGGACTGCCAAAGCCTGGTTAAGCTGCTCTCCACAGAACGCTTTACCAGTGCCCGCAACATCAGCGCAGCTTTTGGCAAAAGCCGGCAATGGGTCTTCTTGTATCTGGAGGCATTAGCTTCCATTGATGCCATCGGGCTAGACCAATCTGGCTACTATGTCAAACCCCAGGCAGACCTTTCCACATTCGGGACTATAGTTATACCCGGCATCCTGAACGAACTGAGAGTGACCTGCAGAGAGCAAAAACGCCAACAAGACTTAGCCGCTAAAACAGCCAGAGAGCAGGAAAGCAAGCGGCTCAGGTTAGAGTACATTGAGCACCTGGAAGCTAAATACGGTATAAGGTTGCCTAAGTAAGCTTACCAAGCCATACAGATCAAGAGGGTAAATCTATGACAAAAGCACAGAGAGAACTCTACCTACGGCAAAATATTCATGCCTTAAGAGTTAATCAACAAAATGAAAAACAAGATTACAACCGATAGTACCCAAGATAAGGATTACAATGAAAACAATGAATCAGAATAATAGAAAATCAGCCCAGGAGGTTTCACATGAAAACGAGTAAAGCTAAAACGATCCAAGCTAAAACTGACCAAGCCAAAGCACCTCAGGAACGTACCATGACTGATGCTCAAGGTCGCCAGATACCCATCAGATTAATCAGTCCTGAAATAATTAAACAGGATGCCGTTGTCAACAAGACAATGGAGCGGGTTATTAGTTTGCACAAGCGGGTTAAGAGTGACAAAGCCAAACTGTTTAAGATATTGGAAGGCTACTTAGACTATCTGGCAGAGAAGAATGGATTGCACTGGAAAGGCAATGCTGCCCTGCTAAGCTTTGATGAGAAGTACAAGGTGGATATCCGCTTCAAGGAAAATATCCAGTTCGGCATCGAATTGCAGCTTGCCAAGCAGAAGATTGATGAGTGTCTGAAGGACTGGACATCCGACTCCAACGACAACCTCAGAGCTGTCATCAATGAAGCCTTCCAAGTCGATAAGAAAGGTGAGATAGCCAAGTACCGCATCCTCGCTTTGCGTAGATACAACATCAAAGACAAGACCTGGCTCGAAGCCATGACCCTGATCGATCAGGCAATCACTGTAACCTCCACCAAACAGTATGTCGCCTTTTACAAACGTGATGAAGCAGGTAATTATCAACAGGTCACGCTTAACTTCAGTTCTCTGTAAGATAGAAAATCCGGCAGATAATCTGTGGCATCCATAGGCAAGCTGTTTTGACCTCAGACAGGGAAATACAAAGATGGACTCATTAGAACAGATTAACCAAAACGAGGTAAGCATGAGCACTTTTAATGAACGTTACTACCGACCCGATGAGATAGCAACTGAACTGGGGGTAGACAGATGCACGGTCTATCGGATGATCCGGGACGTGCTTGATCCTTTGCCCGCTTTTAGGATCAACAAAGACGGTCCTCTGCGTGTGCATGGTAAAGACATCAATCAATACTTGGAAGATCACAAGGTGCAACCTCACAATGAGTAATGATAAAGAGTTCCGCATTAAGAAAGACAACTGCAAGGAAGCTTATCTGAATGGTAAGACCAACATCAATGAACTTGCCATCATCTTTGGAGTGGCAGAGATTACGGTACACAAGTGGATCAAGTCGGGTAAGTGGGATAGTCTGTTCAAGGAAGAGCGTAAACTCGACCATGAGATCAAAGTAGCCAGAAAACGGGCTTTGATCCAAGCCTTGAGAGAATATGCCAAGAACCCGGCTGATACCGCCATGCAATCTTTAGTCAGTCTGATAAAACAAGACCAGAAAGGCAGTGAACCCACCAAAGAACTCAATGACTACATCGTGCGTTTTATGGATCAGTCAACAGACTATATGATTGAGAATAGCTATGAGACGTTACTCAAACAATACCAGGCAATTGTGCTTGACCTGGCAGAATACCTAAGGCAGAGAAATGGTTAATACTAAAGACTTACCTTCAGCCGTGACACCTCCCATCCTCCCAAACCCAGTCCCAACCAACACCAGTTATGCCTGAAAGTACTCACTGGCATAACAGGACACTGACGGAGATCGCTTCTAAGGCGGTCTCCGCTTTGCTTTATTAGCGGAATCACTCTTCAACATTAACATTGACAGCTTGTCAATATCTGATAAGCGGTTTGATGAATACTCGTAGAAGTTCATCTAAGAATTTGTTACTAAGAGGTCATTATGGAATTTATCGAAGTATCCTCCTTTAAGTTTGATCCTAAGCATTATCAGTTTTGCTTTAAAAGAATTGATGAAGAAGCTCAGAACAAATTCTGGGATGCAGTCGAATACCTGGACACCACTAATCACTTTGTAGCCATTACGTGGTTAGAGCAATTAGTCGCAAAACTTCCGGAGTTCATTGACACTTGGATGCATTTGGGACTAGCTTATAAAACGATAGAAGAACATACTAAGTGCCTGTCATGCCTTACAACAGCAGTGTTCCTGGGGAAAAACAGCTTACCTGCGAAGTTTAATCAGAAGAAACATCAGCTTATTTGGGCTCAATATGAAAACCGCCCTTTCTTAAGAGCTTGCCATGCTTTGGGGATGGAATACCAAGTATTAGGATGGCATAGAGATGCGCTGGAGTTATATCAATTCATTCTTGATGTAAATCCGGATGACAATCAGGGTGTGAGAGAGTTGGTTACTGAATGTTATCTTGGTTTGGGTGAATACGACAACTTCATTGAGTTCTATGATAAAGGTAAAGCATACTCAACGACTGGGATGAACATTTCCTATGCCTTGGTGCTGTTGGCCACAGGGAAGGTAACCGAAGCTAAGGATTATATCTCCGCAATGTGGTACCATTACCACTTGATTTGGAAGGAATTATTAAAGAAACGTCATGCTAAGCCAAAGGTTGCTCCCGAAATGATAGGCTATACATCTGAATGTGGTTCTGATATGGCTTATGAGTACTGGCAACGCTGTGGAAAGTACTGGGATCGGGTGGAAGGTGCTTTGGTTTTACTAAAAGAAATCTCATTGAAGCCTCCCATGAAAACCGACAAAGAATAAGGTCATTATCCTAAGTATCTACTAAGGCAATTGATAATAATCTCTGGTTGACCCTTGACCGCTTTTCGGACATACAAAGACGGTTATTGCATGTTCATGACAAAGAACATCAATCAATATCTGGAAGACCACAAGATGCTACCCCACAATGAGTAATGACCGATAGTTCCGCATCAAAAAAGACAACTGCAAGAGAACTTATATGAATGATAAGACCAACATAAATGAACTCGTAATACTTTTTAGGGTGGTAGAATTACGGTACACAAGTGTATCAAATCAAGTTACTAAGATAGTCTATTCAAAGAAGAGCACAAACTCGACAATGAGATCAAAGCAGCCAGAAAACGAACTTTGGTTCAAGCCTTGAGTGTATGCCAAGAATTCGACTAATACCTCAATACAATCTCATGTCTCAATAACCAAACAGAACCAGAAGGGTGATAAGCCTGTTCGGGAACTCAATGACTACATCGTGCGCTTTATAGAGCAGTCAACTGACTTTATGATCGAGAAAAGCTATGATACAGTACTCAAACAATACTAGTCAATCTGGCTTGATGTGGCAGAATACCTATGGCTATGATATCCAGAAAGTTTTTTTCCTCCGACCTTCTTTTTACGCAGGCATTCACCTACTAATGCAGACAAATACAATAAATTCGACCTAAATCGCCAAGTAAGACCGAAGTGAAAATGCATATTTGCATCAGTATTATGTAGTTGTATAAGACCCATCATGTAAACGAAACAATTGCATTAGCATTAGCAGATCGAATATTGAAGCATGTATAAAGTGTCACTCCATTATACAAATGCACTACAAAAACATCCATCAAAGTTTACATATTACTCTACGTTACAAACAAAAAAGAAAATCTGGTTGAATCTTTTATTTAGAATCTATTCTTTTCCCTGTTGCCTGCCATTTATCACCATCAGGTCTGATAACAATCTCCCAAGTACCAATATGGTACATTGCTACGCTGTTCCAGCTTGCCATTTCGCCCGTTAGGATGATACTTTTCAAATCATTGGAATCTCTAGTCGCAGATATAAGCTCAATACCAATTCCCCCACCGCTATTCCATTTATTGTCATTACCAACATTCCAGGCTAAATTACGAATATCTTTCAAAGTCGGACTTTTATACCCTTTTTTTGTCAGAGCAGTATTTATCAGATACTCTACAACATCAGGTTTATAATGAGAGTTGTCCTTTTCATAATTTCCCTTATCAGCCAAGTTAATGGGTGAAAAGCTGCCGAATATTTTGTTAATTTCTGCTCCATGCGTTACCAGAGCTTTAATCATCTCAAAATTCCCATTGCTTGTTGCATACATTAGTGAAGTAATTCCATCTGCATCGATGTTGACATCTGCGCCTTCTTTAATGAGAGCTTTCACTTTTTCAAGGTCATCATCTGCAGCTGCTTTAATAATTGGAGGCATACTTAAATATTTTAGTTTCTTTTTTGCTTTATCCAGATGTGAGCTTTGGGGGTAATTCGCAATGTATGTTTCAATCTCATCGATAGTTGAGTTCTTGCCGATGGCATCCCAGTCAATATTTGCTAAAAGGCTATCAGCAACATGTGTAAAACTTGAACTAGGAAAACGGGATTTGAAACTCTGATAACTTTCCTTGGTGTTAAGTATTTTCGTTTCTTCCCAATCTTTCTTTTCTAAAAGGTTGTTCAAATTCTGTTTTGCTTCAGATGCTTGTTTGGAATTTGGGTACTTTTCCAGAAATTTTGAGTATGCATCAATAGTATTTGCTTTGTTAGCTGTATTATAATCTCGTAATGCATATAGTTCATTCAATCTTTCGTGGGCTTGGGAATCATAGGATGAATTAGTATATTTTGCTAAAAAGCCTTCATAAGCAGATATTGTGTTTTGCTGGGATGCTTGACTCCACTTGCTTTGTATAGTGCTGCAACCCACCAAAAAGCACAAAGAAAGCAACACCAAAAGCATGCTGATTTGATTGACTTGTCTTAAGGTAATCATAAATTCTCCTGCAAGATTATGTAAACGAGGCATTCTTACCTCCCTGAAGATAATTTCTGACGTTATATTTTTGTCACTATTATCTACTTTATACGACATTAGTATCAAAAAAATTACTCTTTAACTACTCAATGTACCGCACTAATAGTATCAGTCTTATCTATTATCATTATATTGGTTACTTAGCTCCATGATGAATCAATAACGTTGCTGCCTTGAGCAGTTTCAATCCTTGGCAAAAACTCAACAGGGTTTGCCCATTTTCATCGGAACTAACTAAAGTGCCGGGTGAACCTGGACTGATTGAAGTATTATATCCATTGCTGCTGGTAGTAGTTTTTGTTATAATTGGTTGATATCCACTTATCTTAACTGCATTTGGATCGGCACCACCGATTAATAGTTGCTCAAGTTTTGGTATTAGTAAATTTTGGCTAATTTCCGGATCCCAAGGTTTGTTTACTTGACCCCTCGTGTAAGAAGTCTGCCATGGTGGTGCCATTTGTAAAACAATTTCAGCAAGTGAAGTATTCTTATAACAACGTTCAGCTTCAGCAGAGAACTCACTGTTAGGATGCATACTACAAAATGATTGATATGCATTCCCTGTATTAAGTGACTTAGCTACTTTCCAATCTTCTTTAATTGTAACATTCTGAAAAAGGCGTTCAGCTTCAACAGAGAACTCACTGTTTGGGTGTTTTTTCAAAAATGATTGATATGCATTTCCTGTATTAAGCGACTGAGCAACTTTCCAATCTCCCTTAGTGGTTGCACAACCACTAAGAATAAACAAGATTAATAGGACAATCATAATGCGGCTAATTGCATTCGTCTTAAGCATAACCATCGTTATACCCCTTTTTCTATTATTATGCCTTTAAATTATATAGGCATTACTTTAATAACCTTGAACAACCGTTCATATCAATTATTTCATTTGTTTGAGTTTAAATACCATAGTAGGTGTTAATTTTTCCTATTCATCTATACAAACATCATTAATTGCTTATAAACATAAGGTTTTGTTTTGTCAATGTTTTTTTTTCTTAACTCATTTACTTCCTTTCGAGCATCTCCCTTTGTACTGATACGCCGATCAGAGATTGGATTGATTTGGTGTTTGATAATTAAATGCTCTTTCATTGAAGTGCTACCTCCTGAATATTACAAATGGGCAGCCATAATAACGCCACTGTGCGATTTACTTATACTGATTGGATACAATTGCCATGATAAAGTTATATGCTCTCAAATCGCCTATTACAAGCTAATATGGTTATCGAATATAATAGCAAATGTGCAAAAGGAATCCGTTCCTGATTGTTTTGCAGTTTCTATATTCTATAATTCTGCAGGGTTAAGTATGTTTCTAAAGTTCTGAGCTTATAGATGGACATCAGAACAATCATTTTTCTTGACCTGAGAAGAGCAGACAAATGTATATGATAAATTGAGAAATCAAGCTGACCATAATTATACATCTGACTATATCTAAAAGGAATAGATACTATGGCGGAAGCAATATTCAAACAGTACCTTGCCAATCTGCAAGCCACTCTGAACCAGGGTGATGCCCGGGAGGAGAGCTTTTATGAACACATCAAAACTCTTCTTCTGCAATATGCTGAGTTAACGAATAAGAAAAAGCCGGACATCACCATTCTACCCAAAGCCACCGAAGCAGGTAATCCGGACTTCCGGGTGTGGGACGGCAAGAACCACATAACTGGATACATAGAAGCCAAAGCCCCCAGTGTGTTCCATCTTGACCAAATCGAAACGTCAGAGCAGTTGAAACGTTATCTGAAAGTCTTTCCCAATCTTATCCTGACCAATTTCTATGAGTTCCGGCTTTATCAGCATGGCATTATGATTTGTACTGCTATGATAGGCAGGTCATCCAATGCCATTACTCTGCATAAAACTCCTCCTCTGGAGCAAGCAGAGCAGTTTAGTTACCTTTTAGAACGTTACTTTGCCTTTTCATTGCCTGCCATAGACAATCCCAAGTCACTTGCCAAAGAGCTTGCCAAGCGCACCCGCTTCCTGCGGGATGAGATTATCGCTATAGAACTGGCAGAGGAAGAGAGACAGGGCAAGAAAGTCCTACTGGGATTCTATGATTCTTTCAAACGATTGCTGATCAATAAACTGACTCATGAGCAGTTTGCAGACCTCTATGCCCAAACACTTACCTATGGCATCTTTGCTGCCCGCACTAAATCAGAAGGTGAATTCAACCGGGAACTGATTTACAAATATATTCCCAATACACTCGGTGTGCTAAAAAGCATCTTTAAGTTTGTTTCCTATGATGAGCCCCCCAAAGCACTCGAGGTCTTGATAGACGACATTGCTGAAATCCTCTGCGTTACAGACATCAAAAAGATACTGCATGCCTATTACAAAGAAGGCAAAGGCAGTGACCCTATCATCCATTTCTATGAGACCTTTCTTTCTGAATACGATCCCACCCTCAGGGAAAAGAGAGGAGTATATTACACACCTGAACCTGTAGTACGCTACATCGTCAAATCCATCCACAGCATCCTCAAATCTCATTTCAACCTCAAAGACGGACTGGCAGACAGTGCCGTTACCTTGCTTGACCCGGCAGCAGGTACACTTACCTTTCCGGCAGAAGCCATCAAACTGGCAGTGCAGGAATATACAGGCAAGTACGGCTCCGGCAGTATCAAACAAATGATCAAACAGCACATCCTCCCGCATTTCTATGCCTTGGAACTGATGATGGCACCTTACACTGTGGGACATCTGAAAATCAGCTACCTATTGGATGAACTGGGTTACCAGATGACTGAAGATGAGCGGTTCAAGCTCTATCTGTCGAATACACTGGAAAAGGATTTACCTGCCCAAATCGAGACTCCCTTTACCCACGAGATTACAGAGGAATGCCTGCTTGCCAATAAAGTCAAACAGGATGAACCGGTGCTAGTGATCCTGGGTAATCCACCTTATAGTGTTAATAGTGAAAATACCAATGAGTGGACAGAGCAGCTTCTCAAGCAGGATTTGGATGGTGCAACCAGTTTCTATAAAGTGGATGGGATGCCATTGGGAGAAGCCAATCCCAAAATGCTGCAGGATGACTATGTGAAGTTTATCCGTTTTGCCCAGTGGAAGATTCAAAAAGCCGGCAAAGGCATCGTGGGAATGGTAACGAACCACAGCTATATAGATAATGCTACCTTTAAAGGCATGAGACAGAGCCTGATGCATACTTTTGACCAGATCTATGTCTTGGATTTGCATGGCAACAGCACAAAGAAAGAAACCGCTCCCGATGGTAGTAAAGACGAGAATGTCTTTGATATCAGAACAGGGGTAGCCATCCTGATTATGATAAAAGACAGCAATGCAGAAAAGAGATTCTATCATGGAGATTTGTATGGGCTTAGGTCTGCCAAATACAACTGTCTGAATGATAATAGCATCGATAGCTTTGATTATACGTTAATCCAGCCCAAGAAGCCATATTATCTTTACAAACCTTTATCAGACGACACCACTCAATACCTAAGTTGGCAGAAAGTGACCGATATCTTTCCTCTGAATAGCGCAGGAGTCAAGACAGCGAGGGATAATCTGACTATTCAGTTTGATAAACAGATTATGCTAAACACAATTAATCAGTTTACAAAACTCGATGTAGAAACTGCACGGATTGCCTATGACTTGGATAAAGACTCAAGTGATTGGACAATAGACTTGGCACAGAAAGACTTAAAAGATTCGGGATTAAATCCCGATAACATAATACCTATCCTCTACAGACCTTTTGATTTCAGATACACTTATTATACAGGCAAGATTAAGGGGTTTCATAGCAGACCAAGAAATGAGGTCATGCAGCATTTTGGCAAAGGCAATTTAGGCTTAATACTGGGCAGACAAGGACAAGTAGTGGGTTCTGATTATTTATGGAACTTGGCTTTTATCTCTTCGAAGATAATTGATAACAATGTGTACTATCGGGGTGGTGGAGTGTTATTGCCCTTGTATCTATATCCTGATACTCATTCAGATGATCTCTTTGCTGCACAGGAAACGCAGGAAAATTTCAAACCGGAACTGATTACAGAATACACTAAGCTGGACATATCGGCAGAAACCATCTTCTATTACATCTATGGCATACTGTATAGCAATATCTATCGGGAACGCTATGCTGAGTATCTGAAGATAGACTTTCCACGCATCCCCTTTACCAAGGACACCCAGCTTTTCAAGCAGATGGCAGAATATGGAAAAGCAATAGCGGATTTGCACCTGATGCAGAGCAGTGAACTGGATACACCAATAGCTAAGTATCAGGGCATCGGAGACAATGACAAAGTAGAACAGGTTAGCTATGATGAGGCTCAAGGACGCATCTTTATCAATCAGGATAAATACTTTGAAGGCATCAGTCCCGAAGTCTGGGATTATCACATCGGTGGTTACCAAGTCTTGCATAAATACCTCAAAGACCGCAAAGGCAGAATTATGGATGATCCCATCTACTATTGCAGGATAATAACCGCTCTTAGTAAAACAATCGAGATACAAGCACAAATAGACCGTTTATATGATAGGGTTGAAGAAGTTTCAATGTAATCAATGTAGAATCAGCCGAACTGAAGTAGGTGTCTCTGAGCTTTCGATAATAAAAATTTTGCATCTCAAAAACAGCAAGCATCATATATGCTAAAATCCTGAAGTTCATCGATTCTCGATTATCCTGAGCACACCAGATAACTATAATATTTGTTTCTATAAGTACACTAGCTTTTTATGTAACTAAATATTTTGATTAATTAATAATTAAGAGTTAGAATACTTATCGATAATCCATAGTTATCTGTGCTAACTATGACCAGCATTGGTGTTAGCCGTTGTGTGTCCAAGTTATTGGCACGGTATCATGGCTTCGCCCACAGATAGACTCTATGCATTGAATAGCGACCATCCTTGCTCAAGACAACAAAGTGATACCATTTGGTTGCTAAGACTTGTGGTGCTGCTCTTCCACCGACAAGAATTGTCACTTTTGAGCTGTCAGAAAAGAATGGATAATGCATTGCATCGTTATAAAGCCAAGATGCATATCCAATGTCTGGAGTTTGAAAATTCTGAAGCGAAACTTGATGGTAACCCATATCGTTAAGCATAGCAAGTACATTTGCATTTTGATGTTCAATAACCCAAGTAGCTTCTTGCTCATCTAAACCACTTACATTGAATTTGATAATTTTGCAGTCTCCCGTAAGCTTAAGGTTTGTAAGGTTTGCTAAACCATTAATGTTAGACAAATCTGGTCTATATACTCGAAATAAAATCATCAATAAGATTAATGCGAATGATAATATTGCCCCAACTTTATCACTTGCAACTACCTTCTTGCGTCCGTTTATTACAAACCGTGTAGGTATACCAACTGCTACTACTCCGGCTGCAAAATTCACCAGTAGGACAAGGTATGTTGCTGAATAAACCATGTGAGTATCTGAATCAAGATTCAAGGTTTTTGTTAATTCCGGCAAGGCCATTGAGTAAATTAACGCAAGGATGAAACCAATTATTACGTCAATCCCTCCTCTCCCGATCCAACCACATGGAGTTGAACGGAAGCTCATAATAGCCTTTGCACGCGTAAGAGAAAAAGCTAATGGAGCATAAAGTAAGAATCCCATCAAAGTTAATGGTATATCATTACTCCATAATGTAAGAGGGTATGCTGCTGCAATTGCGACAAGAGCGAAAGGAAACAATATTAAAAACAAATGTCTGGCAAATTCTCTTCGTTGAAGGAGCATAATTCCACACATAAAGAACACTACGGTTAAGATAATCCGGTATAACAACGGAAATAACTCAGCTTGGAATTCAGAAGATGATGTAGGTAATAAGATAGATATCAGCATAAAAACACTAAGTAAGTTCATTAAATTTGCTGATAATCGAACCCGAAAAAGATTGGCTTGCCCTTTTGTTACATCGTTTGTGGCAGATGAAGAGTTAAAACTGCTATCCATTTATTTCTCCCAATCAATGTATTTTCTTTTTTTTCATTCTATGGTGTCTTAACCCGACAATTCATGGTAGCATAACAAGGAGCATACTATTTGCTCAATAGTCCCCTTGGGGATTATCCCTATACTGCGCTCCATTTCCTTGCCATTGAGAAGATATACAATAGTCGGAATGTTGTCGACTTTATGTCTGGCAACCACTTCTCCATTATCATCTGTGTTGATTTTAACGAATTTAGTTTGAGGTATGGCTTTTACCAGTTCATCTATGCTCTGGACTATAGGATGGCAAGGATCACACCACGGAGCCCAGAAACAAAGAACTGTGACATCATTCTTAGGGTTTGCGATTTCAATATGTTCTTCATTACCAGTTTCTTCAATATCATCTTGGATTTTATTTTGTTCAACATCAGGGTCGATAACTTTTTCAGACCCTTCGTTAACTGCAGGATGGTCCTTCATTAATATGCCCTTTAACAAGAAGTGCCACAATAGAAATCCGGCAACCATTATTGCCGGAACAGGGGCAACCCTGAAGAAATCTGACCATAATCGAATTATTAACTCGCCTAAACGATCCATATTGTATCTCCTCTCTTTGAGTTCAGTTATTTATCTTTTACGCACCTGACGGAGAAACCTGTGTTCATTCCTCCATTATCTCTACCGGCATTACTATAACTGTAATGAAGTGCACGATACCAAGCGTTCCACTTATCATTGCTGGTTGACGACCACCAAAAGCCAATGTTGCCATTGTGATAAAACTCAGAATCTTCATAATAACGATGACCTCCAGGTAAACCCGTAAACCCGCTACTGTTGTTGCCGTTTCCCCCATCATTCCAGCCAGATGCAGCTTTCATCTTCGGTCCTGCTACATCTTCGCCCCCCAGAAAATCGACTAAGCTAGTCCATTCTTCATCACTTGGCACATGCCAACCATAAGGTGCCAAACCTCGAGGATCGTTAACTGCATACCAGTTGTATAGCCGACCATATACTTTAGCTTTTTCAGGATCATTATTATAGTAACACCATGCTGCTCTTTCATTTGTATATGCGGCTTTCCACTGTTCATTTGTTTTGGCTTCAGGTATAGCTTCCCCATTTCGAAACGTCCCAACGTTTAAATTTTCCAAAGTCCAAATCTGCTCTCCAATGGTCACGCTTTTGAGTTTTGCAATTTTTGATGTGTCTACCTGGGCTTTCGAATTAAGGTTGGTATCTGTTTCATGGTTTTTGTTATCTCCATTACTGCAACCACTAATAAAAATGGAAATAACTAATATAGACAGGCAAACGCTTCGTAAAAACATAATGACTCCTTTTTCCTTTTACATTCTTGATATCGAATTACTCGCACTGATAAGTTCGAGTTTGTTTAATTTGAAAACTAACATTTTAATAGTCTTTTACACCATTTGGCTCTATTCATCTTAGTAACAGAGATCAATAAAAATATCACTCCTATAATTGCACCGACAATGCTTAAAAACATGTTTGAGGTATCAGGATGGGTTATGCCCCAAATACTGAAAATCAATATAGCAGACCATATCACAACACTTATAACAGTGCCACGATACGAACTTGCCATTGACATTATGCGTCCATCCAACAAATCTCTGAGGGATGGGGATAAGCAATCAAAATGCTGAACCATTTCATCGTGTCTATCATGAGTTACAATCATTTTAAATACATCATTAAAGTACTTTTCATCGCATTTAATCTGTTGATATCTATCCTCTGATATTGAACACTCACCATTGATTAAAAGAGCAATAAAATTTTGAGGTGTTACCAGTGCCCCAAGTTCTGATAATGTATTATGAACTTGCAATAGACTTGGTAATTCGTGAAGAGTGTCATTTATATAAAGATTTGACTTTTTAAATGTTCTCACTTCATTGCCATTAACCAAACTTGAAGTTGATCCAGCTGCATCGGAAATTAAAAACTGAACCTGGCATATATTAAACTCTTTGATATCGAGGGTTTTATCGTCAAGCTTAGCCCGCAAGAGTTTTAGGTGATCAGAACTAATATTCGCATCTGCTGATTCAAAAGGTACAATGAGGTGTCCAAGGATGATCTTGCTTTTGTTTACAAGTAACAATCCCAATTCTCCTGAGTAATTACATGATCCCGGATTAAGTGTGTTACCAATCATTGCGCCCATCACACCACCCATCATACCTCCAATTAGCCACCCAACTCCACCTTTTTTCTTTTCTTGAACGCCACAATTGATAAAAGTGTAGCAGAGAGGTTGCTCATCAGACAATGAGTTAACGATGAAATCAAGATTATCGTTTGATTCTTTCAAAACTTGCTGTTTGCGTCTCAGTTCCTTTTGCTCAGCATCATTTTTTGCTAATTCATCCGCTTTGACGCCACATTCTTTACAGAGCCCGTCTCCACGACCTAAAAAAGCATTTACCTTAGTTTCACAATTCTTACATTTACTCATTTGTTCTCCTCTATGGGTACAAACAATTTATTTTCTACCATAATTATATTGAAAGCATTGATAGTGTATAAAGTTAGAAATGGATTCCAGCAACATTAGCTATTTTTAGGTTTGCATTTTTCGCAACTACCAGCAATTTCGTTCATGTAGGTGTGTAATGATATTAATTCTCCACAGTTCTTGCAGGCTTTGGGTCCAAACAAGAAAAACCCGACTATCAAAATCAGCAGAGTTATTAGTGTAAACCAATTATATTTGGTAATGTGGGAAGAGAACATTTCATATTTATTCCGGAACTCCTCTTCGTTGGTTTTGGCGATTCTAAATCTCGCCCGGGAAGAGAATTTCTCGATTGTATCTGCTACTTTGCTCCCGCGTGATACTACCCTTAATGTACCACTGATGGATAAATCTATAAATGCTCCGATTAGATTGTCTTGATTAGGAATATGCAATCTCACATGGGGATAGACACTCTCCATAACGGGGATCAAGTCATCCTTGGCGGGTTTTCTTCCGTAGTCTATCAGTTCTGGATTAACTAAAGTGATGGGTATCTCGTCGCTTGATGAACTGAAAACACTCGCTGTATCAATGGCTACATCCACTGCTTCATAATAGCCAAAGAATGACTGCAGATTGGTCGGAAATGATACTACCGCATCGGTCCCGATCGTAACGACTGCGGGTTTAGTATTAGAGTTACTCAAAGCTTTTGCCACGTCATCCGATTGTAATACCCTGTCCTCCATTATATTTAACGTAAAGATAGCAACGACTGGGGGAACGCCAAACAGAAAGATCAGCAAGATTGATAGCCCCATTGTCAGTGGTTTCCTTTTGCGCCGCAGATTCCTGATGACAAAAAATCCAACAAGCAAGGAAGCTAAACATGTGCCGACAACCCCCAAATCCAATTTGTGCAACAGAGCATGATCATGCTTCAATGCTGATTCACTGTTTGCCAAAGTGCTGTCAATCATACTATTGACTTTGGCTACGTCCAGTTTTTGCATTACAATTTCCGAATTTACTGAAGAACTGGGTTTTTCACTTAACATGTCGCCAATAAACAGAAAGACAGCTCCCCATAATGACGCAAAAAAAGTCCAAATCAGTATTTGCATAATAGTGGGGCTAAAACCATTTGACTGATGATCCATAAATTAACTCCTTACTTAGTTATACATTTTTCTTACATCATGTCATAATCTGCACGTTTTGTAACGTTCCAAGCCTTGCAATCTGTCACCGAAAATGTCTGCATTTCTTGCTGCTTTTCTTGCATCAAAGCATATCATTTAGGTCTTTGAATTCGATTTTTATTTCGTACAAGCAAAACATTAATACCCCAAACTTATCGTTTTACCAGTGTCGTCAATCACCTTACCCTTGCCCCGTAAATAAATGTACTCTCCCTTTATCAACACAAATGTCAGTAAATTGTACATATCGCCGTCACTAATAGACTTGATTCCACCAAAGTCAACAGTGCCTATGACACGCTGAATAGAATACTCATCTTCCACCTTTTCCACCTTTTTCTCTTCCTCCCCACCAAAGAAATTGGGGAAAAGATCCGTGACAGTGGATATCAGAGAATCATTCGGATAACGGCATTCACAATTTATTGCATCCGGAGATGATGAGGAAGACTGGCTAGAAGCAATGGAATAACCTGTAGAACCCTTATTGTTTTTTGAATCTTGTGATTTGGAGTATGATATTACACAGAATGCCCCTTTTTTCATGTCGATTATAGCCAATGGAGCTATGTATCTGCCAGTTGCTCCATTCTTCTTGATTTTTTCAACCAATTGTTTCTCAATTTTCTCTATGGCTAACATTTTATTGTAATTTTCTGCCAATTGTGCTATCGAATCCCTAGCTTCGGTGATGTGTCTGCCCTGAGTCCACTCTTTTAGATAACCCTCATAGTCAGTGGTTTTCCCTTCTGCCATAGCTTTATCCCAACTTGAATTATCCAGATCAATGATAAACTCATCGATTTTAGAACGATAAGTACTTAGTGGCCACTTTCCCATGAACAACTGATATGCAGTAACTGTATTATCTAATTTTGCCTGCTCAAAATCAACGTTTTCGCTGATTAGCTTAAGCTTGGCTGCAATCTCCCCTGCATGAGGTGATGTTGGCCATTGACGAACATGATTCTCATAATCCGCTTTAGTATTCTTGGACAGTGCTCCCTGCCAGTCTTTTTCACATAAAGCTTCTAGTGCTTGCTGGCATTCTAATCTATGCAAGCCCATGGGTTTTTTCTCCAAGTAATTGCGATAACCAATTGTCGTGTTCAAATCACATGACTCACTCCAGGCAATGTCATCCAAAGCTTTGCTGACTTGTTCTTCAAAGGACGTGCCAGGGTGCTTAAGCTTGAAGGCGAGATATCCCTCTTTAGTATTCAGTTCCTGTGCCTTTTTCCAGTCACAAATAAGGATAGCCTTCCGTGCCTCATCAGTCAAAGGTGAATCGGGGTGCGCTTCCAGAAACCACTGATAGGCTTCACTAGTATCTGTATTTTTTGCTATAGCAAAGTCCCCCTTAACAGTTGCACAGCCAATTAGTAAAATAGCAAAAATGCTCAACAAAACTATGAATTTAGTGATGATAAATATGGCTTTCACATATACCTCCCTATTAATTTTGGAATTTATTAATCTATGTACATAATACATTGTCTAATCTATTGGTATTACTTCGATGAGTTTGAAATGTGCACTGTGAATTTTCAAACAAGTACATGATTTCACAAAAATCGTTATTTTTTAAGTGTCTCAAGTGCTTGCTGTGCATTGACGTTTCCTTGGTCAGCAGCTAAGTTGATCCATTTCAATGCTTCAGTTATATCTTGTGGCACTCCTTCGCCATTAGCATACATTACACCTATGTTGAATTGAGCATCTGCATTTCCTTGTTCAGCAGCCACTCGAAACCATTTTGCCGCCGCCTGGAAGTCACTCTTAACTATCTTTCCCATTGCATAGGTAGCCCCAAGGTAGTTCTGAGCACCTGCATTACCCTGATTGGCAGCCAATATGATTAATCTTAATGCCTCGGAATTATCCTGTGATACTCCTTGTCCTTTGGCGTACATTTTGCCGAGACTAAACTGGGCTTCAGCATAATCCTGATTAGATGCCAAACGATACCACTTAAATGCTTCAGCATAGTCTTGTGTTACCCCAAGCCCGTCAATGTAAGCTGCTCCAAGGTTAGATTGGGAGGTTGCATTTCCTTGTGCAGCAGCTAATCGAGCCCACTTTACGGCTTCTACATAGTCCTTTGTGACACCATTGCCATAGGCAAACATTAAGCATAGGTTGTTCTGTGCTTCAGCATAACCTTGTGCAGCAGCCAGTCGATACCATTTCAAAGCCTCATGGTAGTCTTTTGTAACCCCTTCGCCAAAGTAGTAAGCTACTCCAAGACTGTTTTGCCCGTAAGCATTTCCCTGACCAGCGGACAATTGAAACCACTTTAGTGCTTCTGAATAGTCTTGCTTCACTCCTTGTCCTTTGCTGAACATAATTCCGAGGTCGCTTTGAGCGTTGGCATTCTGTTGATTCGCTGACAACAGGCACCACTTGTACGCCTCAGAATAGTCTTGCTTTACACCCAACCCTTTCTCGTACGAAACACAGAGATTATATTGAGCTGCATCATCACCTTGGGCTGCGGCTAGCCTTGCCCATTTAACTGCCTCAACATAGTCTTGAGGAACCCCTTGTCCATTGCCATACATCATGCTAAGGCTATCCTGAGCCACAGCACTTCCTTGTGCTGCCGCTAAATGATACCACTTCAATGCCTCGGTATAGTTTTGTTTTACACCAAGACCATTAGCATATGCCCGGCCGAGATTGAATTGCGCAACAGGGTTACCATTTTCAGCCAAAGGACGTAATAAATCAAGCCCTTTGGGGTAATCACTTTTATCAAAGAATGTCAGCCCATCCTCAAGCTGCCCAGCATTTACATGTACCGATTGAAAAAACAATAATAGGGTGAGGATGATGGGAAAGCCTATAATCTGGTTAATAAACTCATATTTGTGTTTTTTCATAGTAGCCCTCCAGTAACAAACTATCTACTATCGGTGGTAAAAACCTAATTCGAACTCTGAATGTTCCATTTGTGTTCATAGGATTGTTAGTCAATTCAAATGCAAAAACGTGAAGAGGAATCAATCCATCCCACAGAATCCCCTCATATTGCATATTTCGACTCTCGTAACTGTGCTTAGATAGAAGATGGCCTAAATATATCTTCGATGAAAAATAGTCAATCGATGGGAGTACAATTACAAATATTATAACAGCTATAGCAATTCTATGATTATGCAGTAGCCGTTTTATTTTTATACCATTGCCTGTAAAACTTTTTATATCAGGACTCATCCATGTATCCTTTGTTAATACTTGTTAACATTGAGAACACCTGCCAATCATTACCTACGGAATATATTCCAAATTATAAATGCCAACCTTTCTATCTCCCTGTTTTATGATAGAAGGTTTAGAATTTTATGTAGCATAGATAGTTGCATCAAATACTAAATCTCTTATTTGCGATCAACACCAAATTCTGCACACAATTGTTTGTCATTTTTGCTAAGATCAACCTTTCTAATAAATTGATATCTATTATTGGATTGTAAATATGCAAGACCTGTCCGTAATCCCAATTTCCCGCACTCTTTTTGTTCAGTAGGCGTAAAATCTCTCCAAATTTCGACCGCAGGACTACCGGGTATGGGATCCATTCCCCCGCCTCCACCAAACATACCTCCCATCGAGTACATAATTTGACCAGAAATTATTCCACGTCCCTTCGAATAAATTGTAACGCTTGCCGCTTTAGTAAGTTTTACTGGTGGCCAATCCAATTCCCAAATAACTTCGTTTGCTTTTGTAACGTATTTGCTTGCTGGGTATTGCTTGATGCATGCTTGTAACATCTTCTTGTCTCGCAATGTAATGGCTTCCTTCCATTGCAATTCCTCAATGCTCTGTTTAGCCTTTACTATGTATTGGCTTTGAGGGTTTGCAATTATAAATTCATTAAAAGCTACTATAGAGTTCTTCGCTACAGCACTTTTCCAAAGAAGCAAATCAATGTGTTGTTTTGCCTCTTTAACATGTTGGCTTTGAGGATAAGCCGTGATAAAATGCTGATATGCGGATACGGTATCGATTTTTTGGGTACTTTTCCAATTACTCTCCGACTTAGAACAACTTTGGAGAAGCAAAATACATGCTACAATTAGAATGACAGTGACTACTCTCATGATTTATCTCCTTATCTTATATTAACTTGGGAGGAAAGAGTCAAGGACTCCTATAGAAGTGACCAAGTTTACACTGAAACATATTACAATGTCGATAACGATTGGTTAACATAAAGCACAACAATACTTTTATTGAAAATCAAAATGCCTATTTATCTGGCATTATTTAGTGCGTTTTTGAGTTAGCTTATTAGCTGTAGGATTAGCATCAAAACTAAGAGTAAAATCAGGATTTACTCTATAAAAGGCTACTTTCTTTCCCTTAAATTTAGCATCTTTAATCTTACTACTACTTATTCCTAATCGACTCATGGCAAGAGTATTGGATAAACCAAGTTTTATGCCCTCCACAACCAGATAAGCTGAAAAAAGATTTGGCGCAGTATTATAGATTATATGTGAAAAAGTGGCTAATGTATCTACCTTACCTGTTTGTTTATAAAGTATGTGACCACTAACCTGCAAGGTATCTATACCGGCGCAATAAGTCATGTTCTCACCATTCTCGTCAACAGTGAAATTACCTTTCTCGCCTGATGCTATCGTGTATTCAATATCGACTAATTTCGTTCCAAGTTTTGATTGGTAACTAATTTTGAAAATCTTGGGATATTTCATATATCCATCCCAATAAATACCTTGCGTGTTAACACAGATGTCTCCAATCTTGCCCTGTAACACTTCTGCAAAGCAACAGCAAAATAGGCTATACAGAACAAAAGATAAGAACAGCATCTTAAACTGTCTCATTTTAACCTCTTTTTATAGGATTGAATATGATTTTGTTTTGAATTTGGACTTAGAATGATAGATTTAATCTCAATATACAAATTAACCTCAAATAACAATTATTTTCATATCAGTCATTTGCTTAAACCAAAGCTAAAGATATAGTAGCCTAATGCATAGAGGATAATCGTCAATACATTTCTTCAGCTTGCTTACCGCTGTCTAATGAATATTGCTAAACGATGTTGAAAATGTCAAGTTTGGACATCATGTTTAAAAGTACATTGAGCTGAAGTTAGGTACCAACGCCCATCTATCTTCCTTAATGGGCAATCTGTGAGAAATTCCCATGACCCCAGCGACACTTGATTACTACCTTGATCGCGGATGGTTCGAAAATTGATTACACAATTAATGCGGCATGTATCTTCACTGAGAATGTTGACTGTAGACACGGGTGTTGAAAATCGCGTCTGACTAAAGCTAGTGCTTAGCTGCGATAGTCTATCAATAATAACCTGATTGACTCCATCCCAATAAGAGCGACATCCTGTCCAACCACCAATCTGTTTGATCGCCTCTGGAGCTAACATGTATAGACCATCTGCTCGAACCTTTCCCATGTTCATAGAACCGGCAGCGATCAAAACCGAACCAAAAAATAATTCAACAGATTTTTCTGCTGTCTTGCCTGCCTTTGGTGGTCCCAATATTATGCGCACTATAGTTCTAATCCCGTTGGAAAATCCCGTCATGAATGCTAATGCGAGAGCTCCATAAAGGAGAAGGTTCATCATGTCCTTGGGAGCACTTATTGCCCTGCGAACGAATGCATCACTCCAGGTAGTAGCTTGAATTGATTCACTAGGCTTGTCGGTACAAAACATTGTGACAACAATTAATCCCACAATCGAGCCGATCACAAACATAGTCCAGAGACCCAGTTGCTTTAGTTTCTGCGATTTCCATATTCTGTTAACCTCAAGATATGGATCATTTACAATCGTATCTTCTCTCATCTTTCTACTCCTTTGTTGCTAAATTTTTTAGTCCCAGTCAAATATACAAAACTTGGTTAATTCATTTATGTCATGATGATAACTACTTTGCTCCATGTTGAATTAAAAGATTAGCTACCCTGAGAAGTTTCAATGCTTGGCAATACTCCAGAAGTGTTTGACCTTCCCCATCTGCTTGTACAAGAAACCCTCGGGATCCCATTTTAGTTGAATTTGTCACTTGTGTAAATCCATTCTCAACACGAGTTTCAGTTGAAGTAGAAGCTGGACAATAACCTGCAATCTTTAGAGCATTAGGGTCTGCACCTTCTGCAAGTAGCTTCTCAAGTCTTGGCAGGAATTGATTTTGACTTGACTCTGCATCCCAGTGTGTTGGGATAACTGCTCTGTTAATATCTACTTGAATCTCTGTTGAAGGAGCCATTTGCATAACTGTCTCTGCAAGAGAGATATTCTTAAATCTTCGATTAGCTTCTGTTGAGAATTCACTTTGTGGGTGGTTAGTTAAAAAAGTACCATATGCCGTGCCCGTGTTTTGTAACTGTGCTTGCTCCCAATCACTTTTGACTGTTGCGCAACCCACAAACAATAATAGTAGAAGGGTTCCAACCATTACCATAATGGTTGCTCCAATGATTACATTCGATTTTGCGTTTACCATTGCTATATCTCCTTTAGTTATATAGGTTAATTTAGATAGATACATATCATTCAGATAGATCAGACAGAATATTTTGAAAATGAGATCCATACAGAGCACAAGGTAAGATTGTCAAGATACTCATTAGCATGATTCGCATAATTCATCCCAAAGCAATCATCTCAATCAAGCATTGAGCAATTAGGTATTAGTATCGTGTAATGATGCATGTCTTAGCTACTTTGGAAATTTATAAACAAGATCTGCATGGTGTGTAGCAAACCATTTAGTAACTTTGTTTTCAGCTTCTTTTTTTTCGACTGGTGTCAGATGGTCGATTACAGTTTCAATGCTTTCCAAAACAAACTCATTGCCGGCTTCGTACGCCAAAAGCCACCAATAATAAGATTCTTTTGCACTTTGAGGAACATTCTCCCCCAGATTATACCATAGACCAAGATAGTATTGAGATTGTGGATGACCATTATCTGCTGCCTTTAAGCGCCATTTAATGGCTTCTTTCATGTCAAAGAAACCTTCATTACCTTCATCAGTGTCTTCATAACACTCTGCAAGAGTAGCTTGAGCATACATGTCTCCATGTTCTGCAGCTTTTTTAAACCAGTTAATAGCTTCTACACGACTCTCTTCTACCCCTTCACCCTTATAGTAACAACCTCCAAGTGCAAATTCTCCGGAAGCAAAATTCTGTGCAGCAGATTTTCTAAACCACTCAATTGCTAAATCGTAGTTTACATCTGTCCCATTCCCCTTCCAATAGCATAGCCCCAGGTCAACCTGAGCTTGAGCATTTCCAAGCTTTGCTTTTACTGTTAAAGAATCGATGTGGGTTGTTTCAGAATAGCAGTAGCTTACAAGTACACAACTAAGCAATAACAACAAATACAATTTAGGCATTATTTCCTCCATGCTCTATAATTATAGTTTCTTCAATAATCAGGCACTTTGGAGTTGAAACTCCAAAGTTAGCGTAAATTTCAACTCATTGTTTTGCATCTTTTTGAAAACCTGCGTAGCAAATATCCGCCACACACTATGTACTTGTTTATCGTTTAATAAGTTAATAATGCTGATGTGTTTGGTAATGGTTACTTTGCTGTTCTGCATAGGCGGAATCCAAGTTTATTAAATCTAATTTTGGGATCCCAGAAATCACGAGTAGTTACCAAACAGTTAAAAGCATCGCTGAAACAACTTCCACCTCTTCGAATCCGAGAGGGGTAGGAGGAACTCATAGGTCCTGTGGGATTGTCCTGATCCTGACTTCCATACCAATCTCTCCAATCCCAAGTCCATTCCCATACATTTCCAGTCATATCAAATATGCCTAATTCATTAGCTTTCTTACCCATTACTTTATGATTTGTAAGACTTGAGTTATCATAATACCAAGCCACACTATCAAGAGAATTACTGCCGCTATAGACATATCCTATGCTCTTGTTGCCTCCCAGCGCTGCATACTCCCACTCTGCCTCGGTTGGTAAGCGATATCCATTGGCTAATATGTTGAAAGTCGCTGACTCCCAATTTTTATCAGGGACACCCCAGTCTGCTGGATTGGTTGTTCCATTAATGATATAAGCAGGGACTAAGCCATCCGAGATGCTTTTCTTATTGCAGAACTCGATTACATCGTACCAACAGACAGAATAAACAGGATAATTATCTCCAACACCAAAACCCTCTGCGGGATTATTTCCCATCACTGCTTGCCACTCGCCTTGAGTAACTTCATGTGTCGAAATGTAAAAATCGGAGAGATTGACATTGTGAGCAGGGGAAGCCGGATCATCACGATTATCTGGGTTTGAAATGCCCATCTTGAAAACACCTCCTCTAACAAAAACAAACCCTTCCGAAGCTTTTTCTGGAGTACTTACTATCCTCCGAGTTACTCTGGCTTTGACTTCATCTATTTGTTGTTTTGTTAAATTATTCTTTTCAAGATCACCTTTATTATCTTCAGCAATTTTACTCCCGTTTGAAGAAGCAATAGAAAACCAAAAGTATGCTTCAATAATATCCATTGTTACACCATAACCATAGTAGTAGCATTTTCCAAGACTATTCTGTGCCTCTGAGCACTCTTGTTCTGCTGATAATCTATACCACTTCGCAGCTTCTGTTAAGTTTTTTGCTACTCCTGTTCCATTTAAATAGCATTCTCCGAGATTATTTTGCGCCTCAGCAAAACCTTGCTCTGCTGCTAACTTAAACAATCTCGCAGCTTCAGTAAAGTCTTTTACTACTCCTGTTCCATTAATAAAGCACCAACCGAGATTAGACTGCGCCTCAGCTGAACCTTTCTCTGCCGCTAACCTGTACCACTTAACGGCTTCATTGTTATTTTGAGTTACCCCATGTCCAAAAGCATAACAAGCCCCAAGATTGAATTGTGCTTGTTTATCATTCTGCTCAGCAGCCATACGAAACCACTTAACAGCTTCCTGAAAATCTTTGTTAACTCCCTCTCCAGAAGCATAGCATCTACCAACCTCGCATTGTGCTGTTGAATTACCAGACATTGCTGCCTTCAAAAGTGAATCACTATATGAAACTACACAGTGTAAATAGCCTACCATCAAGATAATAAAGACCATTATAGCATATCTCATTAATAACCTCCACTATTATTTAAGATACTTTCAAATATATGGAATTTAGTCAACAATAAAAAATGCAGATTGATAGCAATCCGATCAACATTCATTACCAAAGCAAATACCAGGCTTGATATGCATATATTATCATAGCATCTGCCCAGTCTCCATGAATATGATAAACGCACCGACTGGAAGCTTGCCCTCACTGATCTGGATACCGAGTATGCCGACTTCATTGCCTTCTTTAATGAAAATGGCATCCAGAAGACTGATCTCAACACTCTAACCAAGACTGCCCTTCAAAACAGCAATAGCTATGGGAGCAGTCACACAGTCAATGTCGAAGTCTCATCCTACTTTCATGGCAATGTCTTTCCGGCTCATCTGCATCCCGGCAAAGCCTATACTGAATACTCGGATGAGAAAACACCCAATCTGAAAACATTGCAGATTATGATTCTGCTTAACAATAACTTCTGGAGGGACACCAATGATAGCCTGAAATCAGAGACAGGTAAACAGTTTGCTCGCTGCGATAAGCAGAAAAACCATAGGTATTTCATCATCCACTTGGCAAGAGTGGAATCATATTGGATGCTTCTTCCGTATGGCTTTTTAAACCAATTATTCCTCCGATAGTGATAGACAAAACCTAACTAATAGAACTCCTCACATGTGAAGCGTCATGCTCGAATCTGAAAGTTATTGACAAATTGTAAAGTTTATAATCTATACAATTATTATGATAAGTGATTATGATGCATATTATTGTCTCCAAAAAATTCTTGCTTCAGATAAGCGTAAAAAGCCGATCGCTTTGATTACTGGAGCTGGAATAAGTTACGGATTCACTCCGTTATGGGATGACTTAATTGACGGAATACTCAATGATTGTATCGAATTACATTTAGGACGTCACTCATGCAATTATCAAAATATAGATGATATCAAAACATGGTTAAAGCAGCTTTCGGTTTACGATCAAGCTCACTTTATCAAGAATGTTCTTAAAGATCAATATCTATATCTGTTACACAGCCATTTGTACGGTATATTTTCAGAAGCAAAATTCGAAGATGATACCGTTTTACTATCAGTAGCAAAACTTTGTTGCAATCCACGAATTAAAGCTGTGATTACTTATAATTGGGATAACCTACTTGAGGAGCAACTAGACCACCTTGCGCAAACTAGTGCTTTAAGCACAAATTATCGCAGTTTCCACTCTATTCACGGCAAGCATCTGATTCCCACTGAAGATGGTCAATTGCCAATATATCATGTACATGGGTATATCCCCAGAGTCTCACCTTATCTGTCTTCGTACGAAAGTGATATAGTATTTAGTCTTGAAGAGTATAACCTTTTCAGCGCAAATTTGCACTCTTGGCAGTCAATTGCGCAACTCTACTATCTCCAAAACTATATTTGTTTATTCATTGGAACTTCCCTAACAGATATGAATATGCTACGATTGCTTAGTTTAACTAATAGCACTAGCAAAAACAGTGATATTTTCTTCATTAATTCGATTCAGTCTGTTGCCAAGAACAAACATCCAGATGCTAATGACGAAGCTAAAACATCAATTTACAAAGATTATTTAGGAAGTATGAATGTCGGTATGATCTGCCCTAATGCCCCAGAACAAATAAAAGAGCTGATTAATACACTGGCAGACATCCTTGTAAAGTAAACCTGTAGGAGAATGGAAAATGAGCCTAAAGGATGATATTAAAAAATACCAGCAGAAAGCCCAAGCCAATTACAAGCAAGAGCAAGAAAATTTACGTATCACAAACAGCCCCTGGGTACCGACAACTGTTGAAGGATTAGATGATCTATTGAATGGTGGCTTACTCTTTCCTTACTTTGATAAGGACAACTCTAGCGATACTGGACCCGGTTTAGTGTTATTAATAAAAGGACAACCTGGAACAGGTAAATCGACACTAGCTGCCAAAATATTGCTGGGAGTGGTGAGTTGTAATAAAGGATCCAAAGACATAGATAGATCACCCTGTTACCAAGAGACATTAGGAAGATATGATAACTATTTTTGGAAAGATAAAACTATTAAAGATGTAGCACAGTGTGCTCACCCGTCATATGAGGAATATTTTAAATACATTCAAGAAGTTATGTCACTCTCGAATGAGAATTCATACAAGGGAGCTCATATCTTCAATTGCGAACAAAATGCTACAGAATACAAAGCACTATTACGAAGACTTAGTAAGCAGACTCTAAAATTACGAAAATCAAAAGAGCAAAAGTCGGGCGAGGAAGTTGATGCAACATTGTTATTACAGGAGTCCATCAAACAGATTGAAACTGAATTCTGCTATGAGACTCTGTTCGAATTCTCTAAAACTCCAAAACATAATAAGTCACAACGCAATTATAGTGAATGGCTAAACGATCTGGTTGTAAAAATTACTACAATGTCACAAAGTAAAAATGAACCCCAAACACTTCCCCCATTCACGTGTACAGAACATAGTAAAAGTTGCTCCGCTAATTGGAAATGTGAGAAAAAGGAAGAATACATCGAAAAAGAGAACATCAGGGATTCAAAAAAACGTGTTATCCTAATCGATGGATTCAATTCGTTTCCTTCGGATTCAAGACGACAGATAGATGCCCAATACATCATCCGAAACTTAAGAAAAGCAGCATTATTATCGATCATTGTTTACGAAGACGAAAAAGATCATCACGAAAACATGGATTATCTTGCAGATATTATTATCAAACTGGATGGTAAAGAGTATCAAGGTCACCCAAGCTACTACATGAACAAATTGCTTATCCAGAAATCCCGTTTTCAATCATGCATTAGAGGATGGCATCAATATAAAATAACAGATAAGGGGTTAGTGGTATTCCCATCACTTTCATATAATGTCGGAAAATATGAAACCATCAACGATTACCTCGATTACGCCAAGAATGACAGCGTAGAAGATTCGTTCCAAAAACAAGATCAGCATCAAAAGATATGCCAAAACTCTGAGCAAATGCACTATCCACCTTGTAGTTATTGTAGATATCAAGATGATGTAACCGGAATACACGAACTTCTAAAGTTAGGTGAAATAATAGGAGGCAGTAATGTTGATCCCGAATATCTACTTCACAAAATAGCGGGGAAGTATATTAAGCGGGGTACAACAACAGCTATACTTGGACCTAAGCACACATTCAAATTCTATTTGGCCTTTGATTTCCTCAGAGTTGGTTCGCTTACTGACGAGCATGGCCTACTGATTATGCTTCAAGACAAAGAACCGGAACTACTACATGAGAAGAATCGTTTGTGCAACTGGACTTGTGGAAAGCTATACGACAAAGATAAATCAAAAGAATGTTATAAAAATATACATAATTTTTTGCTTCGCCCCGGAATGATTACACCCGCTGAGTTTATGCATCACTTAGACATTCTATTAAAAACACACGCCAGTGAAGGTAGAGCAATAACACGCCTGGCTTTTTGCGATTTGGTACAGATGGAGAATCGGTTTCCATTTTTTGCTGAAGATGATATGCTCATTCCATCGATAATGACATACTTAAAATACAAATGGGGAATCACTTCGGTTTTTATAGGTGCTGCGAATGGCAAGATCGGCAAAAAGATAGCTGAACTAGCACACAATGTGATTTATTGCTGGATGGATCGGAAAGGTAAAGAATCCAAAAATCTTGATTATTATGCTTTCTATCATAACCATGCAGAAAGAAATACTGGTGAGAAGGATGAGAATTTCCATTTCATTGAGTGGAGTTTAGATACAAATTTAATGAAACCTTGCGATGGTGTCACAAAGGATTGTTGGGATTTTACAGATAGCAAACCGCAAGGCTGCAAAGAGGTTATAACTGACGAGAAAGATTTCGAGTTTGCACCTGAAATGCAGAAGTTAATATGGGAAATACACGGTTTGAGTGAAAGGTAATGGTGATGGTATTGTTCAAGCATCGTGAAAAAGCATCAAGTTCACTAAAGCCATATACAGTCCTTTCTCATTCTTGATATAATAACCTATATATCTAAGATTTAAAGCTCGTTCAGAACAAAGCCACCATATCACGATAAGGTTGGGTCAGATGTTTTCATCATAGAAGTTTGAAAGTAACCTGTTGCGATAATCAACTGGTGATCACACATATTACATTTATGCTAATTAAAATTGCAAGAATCCATTTGACATTCTCGTGTCACGAATTGACAAAACGATGTCATAAATTGACAAAAGCGTGTCACAAACACTAGGCTCTCATTTGACAAAATGGTGTCACTTTTTCCCCTAACATGGGCATTTGACAAACTCCGTGTCACAAATTGACAAATCTTGTGTCACTTTATAGCAGGCTTATCAGGGATGCTGCTGTGGTGACAGAAATATTTGCTTGACAACAAACTACGAGCGCATATAACTCAGCTTAATCGGTAATTAAGCCTCAATACAATACAGTGCCAATAGTAGTGGTTTGTCAGACAAGATGAATTGGAAGAATTTCAAGCTATATGTTTATGGGAGGAAAAGTGAAAAAAATGTTTTGTTTTCTGTTCTGTGCCATCTGGTTAATACCTTTTTACCTGAATGCGGTCAAGAATGATGTAATTCCCAAACTGAAAACAGGCGAATTTGAGTATAATGAAAACCTCACCCGCGGTTATTCAGGATTTGGACAGATGAACTGGAGGTCAATCGGTGTCGGCATCAATATCAAACCTCTGGTTTTCATCAGAAACTTCAATACAAGCCACAAATACAAGAACCTGCATAAAAATCTGAATATGGACTATGTGACTGAGCACGGTGACCAAATCCATAACACCAAACACGAATATGAAACCTATCTGGCAGGTTATATCTTTAATCTGGACAAAAGCTTCTATCCCTTTGTGGGAGGGGGAATTAATATGGAACGGAGAGTGTGGGAGATTCATAATGATGATGCGCTTGCTTCAGAAGAGAGTATTTATACTATTCAGGAAAAATACAAAACAACACCTTCAGGAGTTATTGGATTATTTTATCAGTTGAGCGGTTATTTTTATCTGGAAGCAAATCTGCAGGTCTATCCCGTGCTGCCATATCTTGGCTTTGGATTTATTGAGCCAAGTAATTTTAGCTGGATTACACCAGATTGAAACACACACACGGGTTTCTATTAATCATCATTTTGTTGATTAGCTTGCTTAGCCTTCTGCCTGCTGCAACTACGCCTGTTTTAAGAGTAATCACCATCAATGTCTGGTCCGGTTCAGATTACAAAGGGACATCTTCATTCGGGATGTGGGAAACGCCGGAAGTTCTTGAGCAAAGATATCAAATACTGTTAAAGCAACTTCAAGAACTAAACCCGAATGTGGTTTTTCTGCAGGAAGCCAATCCGGTTGACCGTTATGCAAAACGCTTATCACGAGACTTGGGAATGGATGAGATTCATCAGGTCTGCTTAGCAGGTATTAAGATTGGTTCATGGGGTATTCCTGCTCACTTTAAAGAAGGGAATGCCATTCTTGCCAAACCGGAGCTAAAACTTTGCAAGGAAAATGATTGGAAGCTTTCCGGCAGCCCCGGTATCTACAGTGACAACCTGACCATGCACTTTGATGAGACAATATCTGCTTTAGCTGGCGAAGTTATTGTGGATAGCACCAAAGTGTATCTGGTCAATGCGCATCTTTCAGCAGCTCCTGAATATAATCCTCTTTTGTCGGAAAGCCTGGCAGTGATGCTGTCAAACGGGAAAATCACTAAACAGGAATACTTTTTCCTCATAGCTAAATGGAAAGAAGGTTTCAAACGCAGAAAAACAGAGCTTACAAATCTGAGGAAAAGGCTAAATCAAATACCGAAAAATAGTCCCGTCATGCTCGGAGGAGATTTCAACGCAACATTCTCTTCAGACGAAATGACAGATTTCTTTAAAGAGAGCGGCTATTGGGATATTGCTGTTGCAGATACATCAGCTCAATTCACCTGGGATGCCCTGCATAACAAAAATATTGCCTATTCCTGCCGTGAAGTTGATGCACGTGGTAACAGACCGGATGTATGGAGCAGATTTAATGCCCGGGCGGCAACATACTCCAGACGCATAGACTATATCATGCTGAACAGCAGATTTACAGCCAATGATATTGAGCAAAACAGGATTGTGTTCGATACACCTGTGGACAGTATCTATGCCTCTGACCACTATGGATTTATGGCAGATATCAGCATAGAAAATGCCATGAAAACTGATTCACGGATAATAAGCGTCAAAACCCGGACAATAAAAACTGCAGCTTTGCCGATTGTGATGTATGACACTGATACCGGATTTGGATATGGCGGAAAGGTTTTTGCCCTGCTAAAGACAGCCAAACATAACGGGTCTTTTGACCTGACTCTGTTCAATAGTACAAAAGGTGAAAGATGGTACAGAGCAGTCTTCAGTATTCCTGACAGGGATTTGAGACAAGGCAAGATGTACCCTCTGGCTGTGGATGTGATAGCTGATTACGACAAATACATAAAGTTTAATTACTTCGGAATCGGCAATAAATCGCAGTTCAAAGACAAAGAAACTTATACGAAGGAACCCATAGATTTTAACCTGCTGTTTAGCCACCCATATACATCAAATCTTGTTTTGCAGTGCGGTCTGCATTACAAATCGACAAGGATATACAACATAAAACCTGATGGATTGCTGGCGTCTCTTGATAAAGAGAGAAGACCCGGTCGGGAAACGATTATCGCCTTTCTGGAAAACCTGAGTTTTGACACCAGAGATGTGTATAGTAATCCATCTAAGGGTCTGCTACTACAAGAGGAAATGGAGCTATCTTCCGGGGATGGATTCCCTGCTCCTGAATATACACGATGGATGTTTAATGCTCAGTATTTTAAAGTATTATTCTATCCCCGGACTGTGCTTGCCATGCGTTCACAGGTTCAGAGTGTTTTGGGAGGGGATAGTCTGCCAATTCAGGATTTATTGGGGTTAGGAGGCGGAACCACACTCCGAGGCTATCCATTAGACCGCTTTCTGGATAGAACAGTTGTTGTAACGAATGCAGAAATGCGTTTTCCCATATATAAAAGCCTGGGCGGAACGGTTGCTCTTGATGCAGGAAAAGTCTGGTCTAAACCATCCATGATGGATTTGCAGGGCTGGGCAATGAATCCCACTTTTGGGCTCAGATACTATTTAGATGCTTTTGTTGTTCGTTTGGATGTGGGCTCTGGTAAGGAAACCACAGGTTTCTATTTCAATTTCGGGCAGGCATTTTAACAAGAAAAAAAGCAGGCTTTCACCTGCTTTTTTTATTAAGACAGTAGTCTGTTTTTATTTAGTATTTTTTAGTCTGTTATCCTCTGACAACACGGAAACCGAGTCTGGAATTAAAGACTCTGTCATTTCCTTTTTCAGGGGTACCGTAACTGCGGAACACAACCCGACTGGCGTCTGAAGTTTGTTGCCATGAACCACCACGAATTGTATGCATGTTTCCGCTGGATGGTCCGGTAGGATTACTTGCCGAGCTGGAAGCATAATAAGTGGCACTATACCAATCCCAAACCCATTCCTGCACATTTCCGCTCATATCATACAGTCCCAATCCATTGGCAGCTTTCTGTCCAACGGGATGGGTTGTACTCCCGGCATTGTTATCATACCAGGAAACTAAGGTGACGTCGTTGCTACCTGAATACAGATAATCGGGAGTATTCACTCCGCCTCTGGCTGCATATTCCCATTCCGCTTCGGTTGGAAGTCTGTAACCATCAGCAATCAAATTGCAGGAAGCTGCATTCCAGGTTGCATTATCAGCGGTGGGAATTGCGCCCCAGGTAGTAGGATTAGTTGAACCGTTGATTGTATAAGCTGGGGTCATGCTTTCATTGATGCTGCGTTTATTGCAATAAACCAGAGCTGCGTAAAAGCTGACCATTTCCACAGGTCTGCTGTTATCGCCGGTAAAATTGGAAGGATTGGTTCCCATTACATTGAACCATTCAGTCTGAGTGATTTCATATTTGCTGATGTGGAAAGCTGAAATGCTAACAGAGTGAGTCGGCAGTTCATCATTGTATCCGTCTCCGATGGTTCTGCCCATGGTAAAAGTACCGGCAGGAACGGTTGCAAAATTGATGTAAATCACATAACTTACTGATGCAGTCTGGCTATCACCCCATCCGGTTTTCATGGCTTTGGCTTTGACGGTTTGATTCCATGCCACATTGATTGGAGCTGTGTAAGTTGGAGAAGTGGCATCAGGCTCAGTTCCGTTAATGGTGTAATGAATAACGGACCCTTCTGTAGCACAAGTTATTGACACAGTTTGAGCAGAATTGTATGTTCCCGCCGCAAGACTGAAAACAGGAGTATCAACCTGGTTGATAACATAGGTGGCAGTTTCAGTCTGACTATCATCAAATCCGTCTTTAACTGCTTTTGCTTTAAGAGTGACATTAGCCGCCACAACTATGGGAACCGTGTAGATGCTCGAAGTGGTTGTGGGCTCTGTGCCGTCGTTGGTGTAATAAATTGTAGCACTGGTTGTGGAGCTTGTTATGGTCACATTTTGAGGTGTGCCGTAAGTCCCTGCTGCCGGAGAGAAAACCGGAGCAACACATTGGTTGGTTGACGTCGGGTTCGTGTCACACGAAACAAGCAATGGAATTGCTATGATTAATAATGCCAGAAATTTAAATATCTTCATATATCCTCCTTTTTAATAAGGTGCTAATTCTAAATTATCAAGTAATTTAGTCAAGGGATATTTCTGGGAAGGGGGTTATGCTTTCTAAAAACAGTAAAAAGCTTGACAAATGCATCAGTCAGAATGTTTAATCTCAATGCCGTTATGGATGGTATAGATAACAGAGATAAGCCTTTACATAAAAGAGTCTGTTATCGGTTCATTAAAACAGATCGTCATTCATAACGATAAATAAACTGAAGGAATGTGATTATGAAATCGATGCTTCTGATACTTTTCTGCTTGTTGTTTGTGATTCCGTGCAGCTTGTTTGCTCAACAAGATAATGAATTGTGGCAAATCCTGGGTGTGCAGTTTACACATAGTGATACTTTGACCAGTTCTTATTCCGGGTTTATCCACACAAATTGGAAACAGGCAGGAGTCGGAATCAACGCCAAACGTTTGTTGCTTATGTATAATACAACTGTGTTGCCAGTATTCAAGAATTACAAAGCTAACATGACCATGGCTGATGTCCCGGTCACAGCTTCTTACGAAATAAACTATAAGTATGACGTCATCATGGTGGGGTATATACTGCGTTTTTCGCACAACTTATATCCTTATGTGGGAACCGGAACGGCAGTTAAAACCGAAATGATTGAAGTGAATGATGCAAATGATATTTATACCGTCAAAGGCAAAAGCGAAACCTTAGCCACCGGGGTCGTCGGAGCTATTTATACTGTGCAGCACAATATCACTATCGAAGGCTGCCTGCAAATCAATCCGTTGCTGCCTTTTCTGGGAATTGGATTTAAGTTCTGATACTACAAAGCCATTGTAAACAATAAAAGCAGGTTTCCGCCTGCTTTTATTGTTGTAGTGTAGCTTTCCAAAGCTGCAGCAAGGGTGTTTGCGTAGGATTGGAATCCTACGCTACCATTTTGTTATAGGTCAGTGGTTATTCCGGTTTCTCGGGTATTTCTGTTTCCGGTAAAGGGATACTCTTATCTTTGCAGTCCATCACTTCGTTAAATTTACTGTGCTCACTAAAGCGTTCCATGCCAAATTTACCGAAGAAGCTATCCACCATGGAATAGATTACAGGTATGATAAACAGGGTCAGGAAAGTGGCAAAAGCCAGACCGAAGGTAAAGCTCACTGCTAAAGGACGCCAGGCTTGTGTGCTGGGGCTGTTGCTAAAGACCAGCGGTAGCATACCTGCAATCGTGGTTCCCGTTGTCATGATGATGGGTCTGAGCCGCACTGAGCCGCTGTTGATTATCGCATGCCAGCGGTCTGTGCCACGTTCTCTTTCCTGATTGATAAAATCTATCAGCAGGATGGCGTTATTAACCACCACACCTGCCAGGGCGATTACTGAGATGAGGGTATTCACCGAAAAAGGCAGCCCTGTGACCACCAAACCAATCATCACACCGATAAAACCGAAGGGAATGGTCGTCATCACAATCAGGGGCTGGACATAAGAGCGGAATTGCGATGCCAGTATCGTATAGATTATCAGCAAGGCAATCAGGAAAGCACCGCCCAATGAAGCATAGCTTTTGCGCTGCTCTTCCTGCACGCCGCCAAATTCAATCGTGTAGCCCGGGAACCGCTTTTCAAAGTTGGCAATCAGTCCGGGTTTGCCTTTGAGCTTATCACCCATCAGGGCAGTCTCTACTTCGGAAGGGGTTCGCTTTTTGGTTCTGCCGTTTTCGGTGTATTTGGCAACTGCACCGGAAATAGTAATCACTCTTTTCTTGTCACGGTGCTCAATCTTGGAAAGGCTATTGACAATCTCAAAATCTGCCAAATCACGAATGGCAATCAGGTCTCCGTAACGGGTGCGCACCTTCAAGCCTTTGAGGATTTCCAGGTCCTTGGTATATTTGTCGTCCAGCTTGACCACGATGGCATATTCATCGATGCCGCCACCGCGGAATTTGGAAACTTCCGAGCCGTTGCTGGCAGTTCTGACCGTGCCTGCGACCTGAGCCACGGTGAGACCATACATACCCAGCTTTTCTGCGTTGGGCACGATGCGTATTTCTTTCTTGCCGCTGTCAAAGCTGTCGTCAATATCCACCACGCCGGGCACTCTCCTGAGATTGGCTTTAATCACATCTGCAATGAAAGCAAGGCGTTGCAGGTTTGCGCCCTTGACACGGATTTCCACATCATTGCCGACGGGAGGACCTGAACGGGGTTGTCCGAATTTATAGGAATAGAGCCCCGGCACTTTGTCCAGTTCCTTGCGGATGTCATTCTTGAGCTGGTCGTGAGTGAACTTCATATTCTTGAGTTCAACCAGGTCGATGTTGATTTGGGCGTTGCTGGTCTTGATATCCTGCCTGCCTTCTCCGCCAATGGAACCAACTGTGCTGACCACATATTCAATATCGGCTTTCTCTTTAACGTTGAGGATGATGTTTTCCACCTGAGCCACGATTCTTTCCGTTTCTTCAAGTTTTGTGCCCAAAGGCGTCTGGAGTTCAATGGTAAGGGTTTGTGATAGAGTGGAAGGAAAGAACTCAAACTTTATCAAGCCTGTGCCCAGGATTCCCAGTGACAGGATAAAAACGATAACGACAGACCAGATGGTGATGGCGCGGTGTTTCAGCACCTTGACAATGACCTTCTGGTAAAGCTTTATCAAAGGCATAATCAGCTTTGTGGTGCGCTCGTTACCGGCTTCCATCTTTCTACCGAACTGCCACATATTGGTCGGCAAAACCACCATACTCTGATACCACGAACCGAGCAGGGCAATCGTAACCACAATCGGCATCACACCGAGGAATTTACCCAGCACGCCCTGCATCAGCAGCAAGGGCAAAAAAGCTGCAACGGTCGTCAATGTTGATGAGAACACAGGCCAGATGACCTGGTCAACTCCCATCACAATGGAATCTTTGTGGCAATAGCCCAGTTCCCGATAGCGATGCGTGTTTTCCAGCACCACAATGGCATTGTCCACCACCATGCCGACCACGATTATCAAGCCAAAAATAGTCAGATTATTCAGTGTAACATTAAAATAGGGCAGCACGATAAAAGTAATCAGGACGCTAAGCGGGATACCGACCGAAGCCAGCAGGGCATTGCGCCAGCCCAGGAAAATCAGCATCATCAGAAAGACGAGGATGATACCCTGCAGAGCGCTGGAACCCAAAGCATTCAGTCCGTTTTTTACATCTATGGAGCCGTCATTGCGGACACTGACGTGCAAACCGGGCACGGACTTTTCAAAGTCACTCACATAAGAGCGCACTTCCTTCATTACTTTGACGATGTTGCCATCGCCTTTTTTGTAAAGAAGCAGGCTGACGCTTTGCGTGCCGTTGAGCCTGGAAATAGTCTGTGCTCTTGCCAGAGTGTCTCGGACGGATGCCACATCGGAAATCTTGACAGCTCTGCCATTGGGGTCAGACTGCACAATCAGGCTGGCAATCTGCTCGGTGCTGTTGAATTCTCCCAAAGTGCGGACGATAAACTCAATCTTGCCAAAGCGGGAAGTTCCGCCCGGCAGATTCAGGTTTCTGCCCTGCACAGCAGCAGTCAAATCACTGAGCGTGATGCCATAAGCGTCGAGTTTTGCCTGGTCTGCGTCTAACCAAATTTCTCTGTCCCGCGTGCCGAGGATGTCAATTTTGGAAATGTATTTAATATTGAGGATGCCGTCATAAAGATTGTCGGCAATGGTTCTCAGAGCGCCGGGAGAGAAGTCTCCTCCGATGACCAATTGCGCTATGGGATTGACCTCCCGCATATTGAGTTTGATAACGACGGGGTCAAGCGCATCCTTGGGCAAATCCGTTACTTTTGCCAGTTCGTTATTCACATCAGTAAAGGCTTTTTCAGGGTCTTTTTTGACGTCAAAAGCTACTCTGATGAGGGCTCTGCCTTCTTCCGCATCGCTGGTGATGTAATCCAGTCCGTCAATATCTGAAATGGCGTTTTCTATCTTGGTAACGACCAGTTGCTCAATTTCTTCCGGAGAAACGCCCGGATAGGGCACCACGATAAACACGCTGCCAAAGTCAATAGCAGGATATTCTTCCCGGGGCAGACTCAGCATGGAAACCATTCCAAAGATGAGAATTGCCACCGTTATCATATTGATCAGGACGGAGTATTTGATGGAGGTTTCAGCTACTGAAAACATCTCAGCTCCTGATTTGCACTTCGGTATTGTTTTCGAGGTTTTCCATACCGGTGGTCACGATTTTATCGCCAATACTCACACCGGAAAGGATAATCACCTCTTCACCGATAATCCTGCCGAGTTTAACCTCTTTGCGAATGGCTTTGTTATTGCCATCCACCACAAAGACATAGTTGCGGTCAAATTCTTTAACGATGTTATTGATTGAGGTGTAAAGCTGGTCTGCATAACGTCCGCTAAGGATTTTAGCTGTGACCACCATGCCCGGCATCAAGCCTGCCGAACTGCTGAGCTGAATCTCCACAGGGTAGTTGGCAGAGGTTGTCAAAGGTCTGATGCCAAAGCCTTTGATAAAACCTTTGACCGGCTTGTCTTTGCCGGGAGCGGTGATATCTGCATTCAGCCCTTGTTTGATTTTACCAATCTGGCTTTCACCCACACCTGTTTTAATCAGAAGTACTTTGTCATCAGTGATATACGCTATCGGTGTGCCGGGATTGAGATACTGTCCGGCATTGACCATCAGATTGGAGATAACGCCACCTTCGGGAGCAACCAAAAAGGAATTGTCAAGAGCTTTTTGAGCAGATTCAATGCCTGCTCTGGCTCCGTCCAGACCTGCCTTAGCACCTTTGAAAGCTGCCACTGCGGAATTATATTCCACCTGAGAGATAGATTTGCTTTTATAGAGGTTTTCCGAACTGTTCAGATTGAGCTGTGCCGTTTCCAAAGCTGCTTCGGCGGAAAGTTTGGCTGCCTGAGCCTGGTCGAGTCTGATTTGGTAAACCTCATTGTCCACTTTGCCGATTTTTTCGCCTTTGGCTACTTTGTCGCCCAGTTTTTTGTAAAGCTGCAGGATGCGTCCGGCGGTTTCACTGGTCATAGTGACGTCGGAGCTGCCTTCCAGTTTGCCGGAAACAGTGATATATTCTTCCAGAGTGCGGGGTTGCAAGGTTTCCACCATCACGGATTGTTTATCTTCTTTGCCGGTTTTGGGTTCAGGGGCAGCTTTGCTTTTTTTGCAGGCTGTGAAACTGAAAAGCATTAGTAATAGTATTAGTACGATGAGCAATAAAGTGGTTGTGCCATTGCCCAAAGAGCTTTGTTGTTCTGGATTCCTGCCTTCGCAGGAATGACGGTTTAGTATATTCATTCTTCCTCCGTTTATTCCATCAGGGAGTTTATTATATTTATGTCATCTGTGCCCAAAGCCTGTAATAATGAGGAACGGGCTTTGAGATAGGAAAAAGTTGCATTGGTCAGGCTCACCTGAGCAGCTTGCAGCATGACTTCCGCATCCAAAATATCTGTGGTGGAAAGCATATTATTGCGAAAACGTTCCATCAATTGCTGATAGGTCAGTTCTGTGTATTGCAAAGCGATTCGGGCAGCGGTAACCTGCCGGGCTGAGCTTATCAGATTGAGCGAATTTGCCTTGACGCCCAGATTTATGCCGTCGGCAGCCGTCTGAAAGTCCGCTTCACTTTTGCGGTAGTCATACCAGGCTTTGCGTGAACCGGAATAGGTGTTCCACAAGGGCAATAAAGGCACAGATGCCGTCAGAGCCAGAGTATTGGTGGCATTAAATTCATACCGGTCTATTCCGTTTTCTTTATAGGAACGGCTGGCAGAAAGCAAAACCGTAGGCAGAAAAGAACCCGTGGCGATATTGTAGGCTTTTTTGCTTAGTTGCGTGGAAGCTTTGGCGGTTTGGAGCGCAAGATTATGCTCTTTGGAAAGCAGAATTGCTCTGCCGGTAAAAGCAGCGGTCTGCTCTGCCGTAAACAACGACAGTTTGGTCAGCCGCGCTGCTTCGGAATCCAAAACTATCGGAGTCAGTTCTGTCAGCTCAGAATTTCCCAGCGTGTTCAATAAATCCTGTTTTGCCAGTTCCAGAGCGGATTCAGACTGAATCAGAGCCACTTCTTTATTGGCGGCTTTGGCTTGGATTTTGAGATAGTCAGGACTGGACATAGTGCCGTTGTCAAAGCGGACTTTGGCGATAGCCATGGTGCTGGTTGAGCTTGCCAAATCCTTTTCACTGATGGCTTTCAGCTCTTGTAACTGCAATACTGCCAGATATTTGCTTTCAACTTCGCTGATAATGCTCAGGCGCATATTTTCCAAACTCAGGCGATTTATTTCTTCCGTGATACCGGTAATTTTGTATGCCTGCCAGAGCTTTCCGCCCATAAACAGCGGTTGTGCCAAAGTCAGAGCAGCAGAGCGGGAATCATGATTCAGAGTGGTGCTGCCCATTCCGGTTGTAATTGAGACAGCCGGGTCGAGATAAACATAAGTTCCGCTCAGGGAAAGTGATGGCAGTAATCCGCCCAGAGCCTGTTGTTTGCTCCATTTGGCAGATTCGTAGGCATCTTTCTGAGCCAGATATTTACTGTTTTTGCTGAGTGCCGTCTGCTTTGCCTCATCCAGAGTCAGAGCGGAGGCAAGGCTTGCTAAAACCAGCATTGAGAGTAGTATTATCGTTTTTTGCACAGCGTTACTCCTTAAAAAAATCGTCATATTCTTTATCATTCATTTGTTCCAGAAGCTCTTGCATAGTAATGAGTTCTGTCTGAAAATGCCTGTTTCCCACTTGCAACAGATGCCTGTGAATGACCGGAATTTTCTTTTCTTTAATCATTTCTTCGCATTTGCAGGTGAAATCGGTGTTCAGATGTTCTTTTATCATCAGCGTTCTGGTTTCAACAGCTTTTTTGAGTTGCTTGCGGGTGATGATTTTTCTGGCGAAGGACAGTGCAAGCCAAAAGACGTTATCAATTTCATCCGGACTGTTTATATATCCGAGGATAAGCTTGGTCAGGTATTTTTTGCCGGTGTCATTGAGGCTGTAAACAGTGCGGGGCGGATTGTTGCCTTCCACGACCTGTTCGCCGATAATATAATTTTTTTGCTCCAGAGTCTGCATGGCTTTATAGACTGAGGGGAGCTTGATACCCGACCAAACGGCAAATTTTTTGCTTTCCACAATCTGACCGATTTTGTATCCATACATCGGCATTTCATTGAGAAAACCCAATACAATCATGTGTGCTTTTGACATGGTTTTGAACCTCTTTTCAAGTGAACTATTATACTTTCTAATAGTCAATATAATAATATTAGCCATTTTGGCAAGGGGTATTTTTGCCATTCTTAAAAATGGGGTACTTTGTCCCTCAAGGTCAAGCATATATCAAGCGTAATAATATTACGCTTGATATATGCTTGATCCTGCTGTGGAATAGTCGGAAAATATTTGATTTGACGGTTTGGTCACAGTTTAGTTAAATGGATTAACGTAATATTGGTCGCGATTTATTGATGAAAAAGGTCAGCGATAAAACGGAAAAAAGCGAGGTTTACAAATGGTTAGGCTCAGAATTGCAGGAATTATTATATTTAGTTTGCTCTGCGCAGGTTTATTTGCCAAAGAGACAGATTCGCTGTATGTGAAACTGCAGAAAAAGGCAGCTAAAAACCTGAAGGTCATGCCCGGTACTGCGAAACAGGCTTATTCTAAACTTCTGGTCAAACATCCTGACCGGGTGATGGCATTTCTGCTGGCTTATGAAGAAAACGGCAGGCTGGCAGCCGCCAATCCTCAAATCCTTGAAAACCATTATTATTCCGTGACTGATTTGATGCGGGAGCAGGGCATCGCTCAGCCTGATGAATTCTTTCTTTCCTATGTGGCAAAATGCACAGTGTCCGATGAAGCCATCACGGATTACCGCAGTAAGTTTGAAGAAAAACCTATTGCTGACACCGGCTACGTGTTCACGGGCTTGGGTTTAAAAGAACTGCGGCAGAAAGTGAAAGACCCGCTGGAGCTTTACAGGCAGATGTGTCTCAAAAGCACTGAACTGCTGATGTATAAGCCAACTTCGGGTCGAGACGAATCTCCTTTGGATGTGGCGGAAAAATCTCTTTACGGAAGATGCGAGGAATCGCAAATTCTATTCGTAGCATTGTGCCGAACGGTTGGCATTCCTGCCCGTCCTGCCAGCACTCCGTGGTGGGCGCATCAGGATGATAATCACGCCTGGGCAGAGGTTTTTCTGAACGGAGCCTGGCATTACAGCGGGGATTCTGACGGCGGTTATTGGCCAGACCAAACCTGGTTTACCGGGCTTGCCAACAAAATGGTGGTGATAGTGGCAGACGGAACCCTGCCCGCCAAAGATGATGAAGTGCTGGCACAAGACGAATATGGCGCTTCCATCAACAGTATTAAATATTATGCCGGAGAAAATACCCGGACTTTGAAGCTGAAGGTGATGGATAAAGACGGCAAACCCATAGCCAAATGCCCGATCGGGATAGATGTTTATAACTTCCAATCGCTTCGACCACAAACCTTTATCCAGACAGATGAAAACGGTGAAAAGATAATCACAGTCGGAATGGGTGCTTTTTTTGTTATGGCATACAAAGACAGCCTGGCAGCTTTGCAATTCATCCCATCCGTTACAGAGAAAGAGATATCATACACTTTGACTCTGGATAAAACAGAATTGTCTGAAATCCGTGCGGTTATGGAATATCCTGCCAATCAGGTTAATTTCAAGGATGCGCCCCAAAGCTGGAAGGACGAAGTTAAACTGGCAAAAGACAAATGGCAATACCGGGCAGATGAGGCAGCTAAAAACTCAAATTTACTGACTGCCGGACAGGATAGTCTGCTTACGCTGGTGATGCAGAAATGCAGGCTGAATTATCAGACTTTTTGGAACCTTGCCAATATCAGCTCAGAATTATTGCCCTGGAATTTGTATAATGAAAGACTTTTGCAACTATATGATTACAGACAGCAATGGCTTTCCGTACTTGCGGAGAATGACGAAAAAGACCTCTGGCAGGCAGACAATAGACTATTGATGTATATGTATGTCTGGTTCATCCGTAAATATCCGCAGGTGAACTATCTGCCGAGAGCGGAAATGCTCAATCTGTTTGACCCGACGGTGCTCTATGAAAGCCTTCCCTGGATGTCGTACAAGAGTTTTGATAAGAAACAGACGGACTTTTACCCCAATAGTATGGTGCTAAAAAAACCGATGAAGCCTGAGCCACAGCAGGTTATCTCTTTCTTTATGAAAAAGCATAAAATCAAACCGGAGCAAGCCCTGGCAGGATTACTACCGATGGAACTGGCTTTGTCCCAGCCAAACCTGATGGGCTACCAATATAAGATATTGGCTTGCAATTACCTGAGGGCAAATCAGATTCCGGCAAATTATACCCGCATACCTTATGTGGTATCGGTTTATACGGATAGTACCTGGAAGTATTTTGACCTGGATAAGAACAACTTTTACGAAATGGAAAAGGGTTCTGCCCTTCGTCAAGCTCAGGGTGACACGAGCAGAAGAATGACTTTCACTTTTGTGGATGAATTGCAGCAGCCCGTGCCACTCAAGGGCGAACAAGTGCAGATTTGCTTTTTGAAAGACGGGCAGTTTTTCCCGACTAATGAGCAGCCGGACTACAAAGGGAATGGCGTTTTTGAGGTGAATGTTCCCAAACAGGGCATGTTTTATACCCAAATCGGCTACCGGGTTAACGATATGTTGACAATGTATAACCTGCTGCCACTAAAACACGGAGTGGGAATATTTAATGAAAAAGGCGAAATCATTGAACAGAAAAGGCTGGTTTTAGCAAATTATCGTCAGACCTGGCTGGCGGCAGAGGATTTTCTCAAACCTGTTACCGCAGAGTTGGAAAAACAGGGACTGAGTTATGCGGTTCTGGGTAACTACAGCCAGGAAAATAGCATCAGGATGGCAAATAAGCTCACTGAAGCCGGCAAGAAATTCCTGCTGGTCGGTTATCAGCACGGGAAACCAAACGGGATTGATTATGCTGTGATGCCTGAATTTGCGGATTTGGTGAAACAGGTGCCTTTGCTGCAAAACAGAACAATAACATTAATCAGGAATGATAAAGACCAGAGTTGGCAAATGTATGAAGGACTGTGGGATAAACTGCCCTGAGTAAAAAATCCATTGACAGAAAACACTGAACCAATGTAATTAAAAAAAGTCGAAATATAAGGATAATTTACTAACTCAAAGAATAACCAAAATGGAGGTTCTGGTATGAACTTAGTGCCGGTTATCTGGTATGTGGCTCCAATCGGAGCAATAGCAGCCTTGATTTTTGCCTACATTTTCTTTCATCAGGTCAAACGTGAAGACCCAGGAACTGCACGCATGCAGGAAATTGCGGGTCACGTCAGAGAAGGCGCATTTGCTTATCTAAAGCAACAGTATAAAGGCGTTGGTCTCTTTTTTGTAATAGCCTTTTGTTTGTTTCAGTATATGTCCTGGGGGTTGGGGATTCTGCATTGGCTGATACCCTGGGCTTTTTTGACAGGTGGTTTCTTTAGCGGGCTTGCCGGTTACATCGGTATGAACATGGCAACTCTGGCTTCCAATCGCACTACTCAAGCTTGCACCCACAGTCTGAACAAGGGCTTAACAGTTGCCTTCAGAGCCGGTAGTGTAATGGGGCTGACCGTTGTAGGTCTTGCTCTGATTGATATTTCCGCTTGGTTCTATGTGCTAAATTGGCTAAAGTTTCCGCTGGAAAGAATAACTGTAATCATGCTAAGTTTCGGCATGGGCGCTTCCACGCAGGCTTTGTTTGCACGTTTGGGCGGTGGGATTTTTACCAAAGCCGCGGATGTGGGGGCTGACCTGGTTGGCAAAGTTGAATCCAATATACCGGAAGACGACCCTCGTAATCCTGCCACTATTGCTGATAACGTAGGCGATAATGTCGGTGACGTTGCCGGAATGGGCGCTGATTTGTATGAATCTTATGCAGGTTCAATCCTGGCAACAGCAGCTTTGGGCATGTCCGCAGTTACTCAGATGGGAGATAAAATGGCTCCCTGGCTGATAAATTTTATCACGGCTCCGATGGTACTTGCCGGAGTGGGGTGTTTGCTTTCAATTCTGGGCATCTTTATGGTTTCCACTAAGGAGGGAGCAGGCACAAAAGAACTTATGCTTGCTTTGAATAAAGGCGTTTATGGCAGTTCCATCCTGATTGCCATCACTGCTTTCTTTGTTACAAAGATGATGCTTCCGGCTGATTATTATTTTGGTGTTTTTATCTCCGCTGTAATAGGTCTGGTCGCAGGCGTTCTGATAGGCTTTTTTACTGAACTTGATACTTCTCACAGTTACAAAGCGACCCGGGCTATCGCCAAACAGGGCGAATATGGACCCGCCACAGTAATACTGGAAGGTCTGGCAGTGGGCATGCGTTCCACGGCAGCTCCGGTAATAACTATTGTGATTGGAATTTTGACTGCATTTATTTGCAGCCATGGTTACGAATCTATCGAAATGGGACTTTACGGTATTGGTTTCGGAGCGGTTGGAATGCTCGCTACCTTGGGCGTGACCCTTGCTATGGATGCTTATGGTCCGATTGCTGACAACGCAGGTGGAAACGCTCAGATGGCGGATTTGCCGGAAAACGTGCGCGAAATGACAGATAATCTGGACTCAGTGGGAAATACCACAGCCGCTACCGGAAAAGGCTTTGCCATCGGTTCAGCCGCTTTGACGGCTATGGCGCTGCTGGCTGCATATCTGGAAGAAGTGCGCAACGGCTTCCATCTGATAGGGCTGAAACTAAATCAGGTTGCCATGCTGAATATCCATTACAATTCAACCTTGTCGGCAAAAATACCGGCGGCAAAAGCTTCGATAGCAGATTTTATTGCGTTTTATCAGATAAACGTATTGAATCCCAAGTTTCTGCTCGGGATATTTATTGGCTCAATGGTGACCTATGTCTTTTCCTCGCTGACTATCAAAGCAGTGGGCAGGGCAGCCGGGAAAATGGTGGCAGAAGTGCGTCGTCAATTCAAAGAAATCCCCGGTATCATGGAAGGCACAGGCAAACCTGATTATGCCAGATGCGTAAAGATTTCCACAGTCGGCGCTCAGCGAGAAATGATATTGCCTGCCTTAGTTGGCATTTTGACTCCGGTTGTTATGGGTGTTATTTTAGGCGTTGCAGGTGTTTTAGGTGTATTAGTCGGCGCATTGGCAGCCGGTTTCGTGCTGGCAGTAATGATGAATAATGCCGGCGGTGCCTGGGATAATGCCAAAAAATATGTGGAATCCGGATTTGGCGGTGGCAAGGGTTCACAAATTCACAAAGCAACCGTGGTGGGAGACACAGTGGGCGACCCTTTCAAAGACACAGCCGGACCCTGTATGAACATCCTGGTCAAACTGATGAGTATGGTTTCCATAGTATTTGCCGGTCTGATTGTCGGGTATTCGTTAAGGGTAGAAAACATCAATCCACCCTTTTCTAAAATCAAATTGGATATTACTAAGCAGAACTCTGTGGAATGGGTCAGCCCCGGGCAACAAGCTGCACCGGTGGATTCAACAGTGGTTGCAAATCCATTTGAAGCCGGATTGCAGGATTAATACAAGATAACCAATAATTGTAATATTCAGGGAGTAGTGATAATATCCTACTCCCTTTTTTCTACCCGGATGTGTTTATTCCTGTTATTATTTTGTTTGACATTTAAACTATAGCATTACGAATAGCTAAAAAATCTCTATGGAATTATGAAAATACTGCTTCTGAAGCGGTTATAATGAGGAAACAATGATAAGAAAAATCTACTGGCTTCTAACTTTAGGGTTTTTAGCGCTTCCTGTTTTAGGCTTTTGCAACGAAGTAAACCTTCTCCTGCCCAATCTGAAAAATGTTGTAATCATGGGCTATGATGGCAAGTATCTCCTGACATGGGGAATGCTAATCTGTGTCGCAGGAATCATCTTCGGCTGGTTGCAATATGCTTATATTAAAAGGCTTCCCGTACACAAGTCAATGGCTGAAGTGTCAGAATTGATTTTCCAGACCTGTAAAACCTACCTGATAACACAAGGTAAATTCTTGCTTGTTCTTGAAATACTAATAGGTACAATTATAGGCATTTACTTTGGCTTGTTACAAAACCTGGGCATTATAAAGGTTCTGGTAATTTTGGGATGTAGCTTTATAGGTATTCTTGGCAGTTACGGAGTAGCCTGGTATGGTATGCGGGTCAATACTCTGGCAAACAGCCGCACGGCCTTCTCTTCCCTGCGGGGAAAACCCTATGATGCTTATCACATTCCCTTAAAAGCAGGTATGAGCATAGGCATGATGCTGATTAGCATTGAACTGCTAATAATGTTGTCTATCCTGCTGTTTATTAAGAACTCTTATTCAGGAGCATGTTTCATAGGTTTTGCCATCGGTGAATCATTGGGAGCTTCGGTTTTACGTATAGCAGGTGGTATCTTTACAAAGATAGCTGACATCGGCAGTGATCTGATGAAGATAGAGTTTAACATCAAAGAAGACGATGCCCGTAATCCCGGCGTAATAGCTGACTGTACCGGCGATAATGCCGGTGACTCTGTCGGTCCCACTGCTGATGGATTTGAAACATACGGTGTTACAGGAGTAGCTCTAATCACTTTTATCCTGTTAGCAGTACCAAACCCAATGATACAGGTAAGTCTGCTGGTCTGGATATTTGTCATGAGAATAGTAATGCTTATTTCCAGTGGTGCTTCCTATTATATTAACGACATTATCTGCAAACTCAGATATCAGGATAAAAAGACCATCAATTTTGAAACCCCGCTAACCGAATTAGTTTGGTTAACTTCACTAATATCCATCGGTATGATCTTTATAGTTTCTAGCCTAATGTTGCACAATCTGGGAGACGGGACCATCTGGTGGAAACTATCACTAATCATCTCTTGTGGCACTTTGGCAGGAGCTGTAATCCCGGAGATTGTGAAGATATTTACATCTGTTCATTCCAAGTTTGTAAAAAACATTATTACCTCATCCAGACATGGTGGCGCTTCATTAAATATCTTATCTGGGCTGGTAGCAGGTAACTATAGTGCATATTGGCTTGGACTTGTAATGGTCTTTCTGATGGGTATCGGCTTTTGGGTCTCCTTGCATGGTTTGGCAGCATTAATGCTGGCACCTGCTGTATTTGCCTTTGGCTTGGTTGCCTTTGGTTTCCTGAGTATGGGACCGGTTACTATAGCTGTGGATTCATACGGTCCTGTAACTGATAATGCTCAGTCAATCTTTGAATTGTCACAGATTGAAGAAATCCCTGGTATAGAAAAGGAAATTGAAAAAGATTTTGGCTTCTCGCCACAATTTAAGGTTGCAAAGCACTTTCTGGAAGAAAATGACGGTTGCGGTAATACATTCAAAGCTACTGCTAAACCTGTTCTGATAGGTACTGCTGTCGTTGGTGCAACAACAATGATATTTTCAATAATTATGGTTCTAACCAGGGGATTAACAGAAAACCTGGACCATTTGTCTTTATTATGGTCTCCTTTCTTCCTTGGTCTTGTTACAGGAGGAGCAATTATATACTGGTTTTCCGGTGCAACCAATCATGCCGTAACCAGTGGTGCATACAGGGCAGTAGAGTTTATTAAAAAGACAATAAGACTGGATGGAAGCGCAAAGGCTTCAACTGAAGACAGTAAAAAGGTTGTGGAAATATGTACCAAATATGCCCAAAAGGGTATGGTAAATATCTTCCTGGCAATCTTCTTCAGCACACTTGCTTTTGCCTGCCTGGAACCATTCTTTTTCGTCGGCTATCTGATTTCCATCGCTATCTTTGGTCTTTATCAGGCAATCTTTATGGCTAATGCAGGTGGTGCCTGGGATAATGCCAAAAAGATAGTAGAAGTTGATTTGGAAGAACGCAATACACCGTTGCATGAAGCTGCTGTTATAGGCGACACTGTCGGCGACCCCTTCAAAGATACATCATCAGTATCCATGAACCCCGTAATTAAATTTACGACCCTGTTCGGCTTATTAGCTCTGGAATTAGCGCTGGAGCTGAGCAGAACCACAAATACAATATTGACAGTTATCTTCTTCTGCCTTTCCATGCTTTTTGTTGTGAGGTCGTTCACCCGTCTGAAAGTGGACGATTAAAGAGCATTAGATATAAGTTTACGGAGGTAATGATGCAGATTGAAGAAATACATAGACGGGTATTGGACACCAGCGCTGTTCTGGATGATGTAAGGCTCGAAATCGGCAAGGTCATTGTCGGACAGGAAACCATCATAGAACGCCTGTTAATCGGGCTTTTGTGCAACGGACATGTCTTGTTGGAAGGTGTTCCAGGGTTGGCAAAAACGCTCATCATCAGCACTTTGGCGCAGGCTATGCAGGCAAGTTTCAAGCGTATCCAGTTCACGCCTGATTTACTGCCTGCTGATATCACAGGCACGATGATATATAATCAAAAAGAAGGCGTTTTCTATTCCAAGAAAGGACCCATCTTTGCCAATTTCATTCTGGCTGATGAAATCAACCGCGCTCCCAGTAAAGTGCAATCTGCCTTGTTGGAAGCTATGCAGGAAAGACAAGTGACCATCGGCGACACTACATTTGAATTGCCCAAACCGTTTTTGGTGATGGCAACCCAAAATCCCCTGGAGCAGGAAGGCACATATCCCTTACCTGAAGCTCAGATTGATAGATTCATGCTCAAACTGCGCATCACCTATCCTGATTTTAATGCTGAAAAGCTCATCATCAACCGCATGGTCAAAGACGAAACCATCGCAGTAAACCCTATTTTGAAACCCGAATCAGTGGAAAGTATGCGCAATGTCATCAAAGAAATTCACATGGAAGACAAGCTTAACGACTATATCCTGCATCTGGTTTTCTCCACCAGGCATCCGGAACGCTATCCGCGTCTTTCTTCTTTACACGGCTTAATTGAATGCGGCGCTTCTCCGAGGGCATCAATCTATCTGGCTCGCGCTGCTAAAGCTCATGCCTTTATGGAGCACCGCGGCTACGTTATTCCCGATGATATCAAAGCCATCGGTAAAGACGTTTTGCGCCACCGCATCATTCTTTCCTATGAAGCTGAAGCCGAACAGCTCACGTCTGAGGATATCGTCAACCGCATCTTTGATGAAATCGAAGTACCATAAAGTGGAAGGGTGGAACAGTGGAAAGGTGGAACGGTGCAAAGAAATACTCTCTGCGTCTTTGCTTCTCTGCGTCTTTGCGTTAAATAATTCTCCTCGGCTCTTCGTGGTTAAATAGATATGCCCACCTCACCTGCTGAAATCCTCAAGCGCATCAAACGCATAGAGATAAAGACCCGCAATCTGGTGGAAGAGGTCTTCACAGGAGAGTACCATTCCATGTTTAAAGGGCAGGGTCTGGAATTCAGCGAAGTGCGTGAATACCAGCCCGGAGACAGCTACCGCGATATTGACTGGAACGTTTCCGCCCGCTTCGGACACCCCTATATCAAGAAGTTTAAGGAAACCCGTGAGCTCAATGTCCTCTTCATCGTTGACCTCAGTGCTTCCAATCAATTCGGCACGCAAAAACAAATCAAAGCAGAATTCATTGCCGAAATCACGGCAGTTTTGTCTTTTTCAGCTTTGAGTAATCAGGACAAAGTCGGGCTATTGCTGTTTACGGACGTGATTGAGAAATATCTTCCGCCCCGCAAGGGACGCAAATACACCCTGCAAATCCTGCGTGAAATTCTATACCATGAACCAACCGGAAAAGGCACTGATTTGGCAAATGCTCTGTCCTACACTTCCAGACTACTCAAAAAACACAGCATCATCTTTATTGTATCAGATTTTCTGGCACATGATTATCACAAGTCAATCCAGTTGCTGTCCAATAAGCATGATGTTATTGCCCTGCAAATTGTTGACCCGGCAGAAAGGGATTTACCCGCAGGCGGATTGGTCAGAGTCTGTAATCCCGAAACCGGCGACAGTGATGTAATCGACTTGTCTGATAACCGGTTGCGTTTGCAGTATCGCAAATTCATTCAGGTTGAGCAGGAACTTTTGAGCAAGAGAATGACCCAGGCAAAAGTCGATATGCTTTCTCTCAAAACTGACGCTCCCTATGTCAATGAACTCCAGAAGTTCTTTGACCGCAGGATTAAACGCCGAAACAAGTAACATCTTTCTTTCTCCATCCTTACATCGAATTTGATAAATTACGGCTCGCTTTCAAACTAAGTGAGTAAAATCAAGTACAAGGTATCCGAATTTTTCTATTATGATTGTTTTTTGTCCCTCAATCCAAGCCCGGCAACAACTGGCTAACCACCTGCTCAATACCGGCGCCCGGGCACCGATATTCAGGCGGAGGCTAATCACAGGATGGCAAGTATCAATTAAGGAGGATACAATGTGACACTGATTTGTCAATTTTGGACTCTTTCCAGACTATCTTTGGAACTTACTGTTTTACAACAAAATAGAGCAAATCTGTAAACTCGCATTGCAGATGGCTTTGCGGTACTTGAATATTTCTTCAAAGTCTGAAACCAGTCTTATTTAAGACAGAAAAAGTCTTAAGATTGGCAAGAAACCACTCCCAACATATTGCAGGACAGTATAGTAGCACCCATATAACTATATGGGAGGTACTTATGAAAATTTCCGAAAATGACATATGGGTGGGATTGTTCTGTATGTCCGCAAAACACTCGATGTGACACTTCCTTCGGTGTGACAGGATAATCGACGGTGTGACAAGACCCAATTCCTTTGGTATGAAAGACATTGATTTATTCATTGTCACACCGACGGCAGTCTAGATATGATTATTCATGTATATTTTTTGCCTGATTTTATACATATAAGAAATGACGTGTATAGAAAAAGGCGGTTTTCTATACATATTGTTCTTGACATATATAGCAAATGCCACTTTTGTATACATGTCAGTATGGATATTTATAGAAGCAACGCATTATCTATGCTTAGGAGATCATATGAGTTTTATTCTTGAGAAACTACCGCCCACCAGGGAGGTTGAAACCAAAGCTATTCTGCGTAAAGCATCCTCAGCCCATAGGTATTTGGCAGAATTGAAAGGTATCTCAGCCAGTATACCCAATCAACTGATTTTGATCAATACCCTCTCCTTACAGGAAGCTAAAGACAGTTCTGCCATAGAGAACATCATCACTACTCATGATGATTTGTTCAGGGAAGAGTTATTCCCCGAATATACTCTGAATGCATCAGCAAAAGAAGTTAGAAACTATGTAACTGCATTAAAAGCCGGTTTTGATTTGATCAGCAAGCATAGTTTACTCACGGCGAATCACCTGATCGAGATTCAGTCAAAATTGGAAAATCATAAATCCGGTTTCAGGAAATTACCCGGAACGGAACTCAAGAATGAGCAAACCGGTGAAACCGTCTATGTGCCTCCTCAAAACCATGAAGATATTATCAGCCTAATGAGCAATCTGGCGCAGTTTATGAATGACGATACCATGATGGATGCGGATTACCTGGTCAAGATGGCAATTATCCATTATCAGTTTGAAAGTATCCATCCCTTCTACGATGGCAATGGCAGAACAGGCAGAATCATCAATGTTTTGTATCTGGTGCTCAAGGAACTACTGGATATCCCGGTACTTTATCTGAGTCGCTACATAGTCCGTAATAAGGATAAATACTACAGGCTGCTGCAAAAAGTCAGGGTTGATCAAGCCTGGGAAGAGTGGATTATGTTTATGCTGGAAGGGGTGGAAACGACTGCCAGACAAACCATCCAGGTTGTTGAAGCCATCCGCCAGGCACTAATGGAATACAAACACCGGATTCGTTCCCAACATAAGTTTTATAGCCAGGACCTGATCAATAACTTATTCTACCATCCATACACCAAGATTGAGTTTATGATGCGGGACATGAAGGTTAGCCGCATTACAGCAACTAAGTACCTGGATGCCTTAACAGAAAATGGTCTCCTCAAAAAGGAGAAAATCAGCAGGTCAAACTATTATATTAACATTGCCTTATACAATATTCTGACCCAACAGAAGTTTGGATAAAATAAATCAGATAATACGTGAAGATGCATAGCAGCAAAGGAGATTACGTGAATATATCTACTTATTTTTGTAGGATAGTACTGTTTACTTTATGTATCTTAGTATTACCTTCATATATTCTTGGCAGTGTTGTATCTAATGGTAAAGAAAAAGCTTATGTAGGCATTGACTTTACTGCTCTTCGATTGTCAAATATGAAAAAACTGCATCTTACCGACCCTGAGGGAGTGCTGGTAACAGATGTGATAAAGGGTTCTCCTGCATATAAAAGCGGATTGCGTGTTGACGATGTCATAGTTAAAGTTGATACATTCCGTGTAAACTCAACCGAGGAGTTTCGAAAAATTCTTGCTCAATATAGCAAAGATAATAAAGCAACCGTAAGCTATATCAGGAATGCAAATGTGGTAAAGCAGCAGATAACTTTTGCTGCATATCCCAAACCGCCAAAGCCCAAAAGGCTGTCGTTTAATAATCATAACCTAGAACTGCTAAAACATCAGCTAGATATTATAGATAAATACAACAAAAGCATGGGAAGTCTTGCCATAGGTCAAAACGAAAAAGTACTCTATAGTCGGACTCTTGGTTACAGATATATTGATGCCGACATAGTACTTCGCGCTGATGCTGATACAAAATACAGAATAGGCTCTATCAGTAAGATGTTTACTTCGGTTATGATATTCCAGTTGATAGAAGAAAGTAAGCTGACTCTTGATACTAAACTGAATCGGTTTTTTCCCGCTATCCCTAATTCAGAAGCGATAACGATTGCGATGATGCTGTCGCATCAAAGCGGGATATTTTCATTCACGGAGATTCCTGATTACGCTCCCTGGAGCCTGCAACCGAGGACTCAGGATGAGATAATGGAGAAAATTATTATTAACCATCCTGTTTTTTCTCCTGGAGAGAAATACGAATACAGCAATTCGAACTATTTGCTTTTAGGCTACATCATAGAGTTGCTGGACAACAATTCCTATGCGATTTCACTTGAAAAACGGATAACATCGCTGATAGGTGTGCACAACACCTATTATGGAGGTAAGATCGACCCGGCAAATAATGAGGCATTTTCATACAATAATTACGGATATTGGCAGGCAAGTTACGAATCAGACATGAGCGTACCCGGGGGTGCGGGTTCGATAGTGTCGACAGCTTCTGATTTGGTTGTCTTCATTGGTAGTTTATTTCAAGGAGACCTGATTTCCCGAAAAAGCCTTAAGAGAATGCTGGAAACAAAAGAAGGAACTGGAAGCGGTATCTTTGAACTCCCGATCGGATGGACGACTTACTTAGGCCATACGGGATTTGTTGATAACTTTCATTCAATACTAATCTACAGTCCCAAGTTTAAGTATGCAATGGCGTATATTTCCAACGGGGATGCAGATGTCAAGTTAAGCGTCATTGCTCTGGCTACGGGCGCTCTGTCAGGCAGGATTATGAATATTCCGCGTTATTACGATGAAGTAAAGGCAACAGGCATCGACAAATATAAAGGCTCATATTACAATGATGAGCTTCAAATGAATATATCAGTGGATATCATCAACGGCGATGTGTATACTCAGGCTGACAACCAGGATAAGATACGCCTGGAAGCAGTATTGAACTATAAATTCGAATGTGCGGCGATGGACCTGTCAATAGAGTTTAATTCTGACAACAAATTATTCAAGTTAACCCAATACGGCGAAACCTACACATTCATTAAAACGAATTAATGACTCTTTAGTACTGTTTAATGTGCAAGTAATGGAGATGTATAACTTGTCTGGTACGTTCCAAACTACCCTATTCTAGATTTTTTTCGGTGTCACAATTTGACAAACTAAGTGTCAATTTATAGAGGAATAAGGGTATTTTTGATATCAAACCGGATAATTTGCTTGACAGTTAAATAAGACTTAAGCGTTTGTGAAAATAGTAAATACGGGAGATGAGGAAACGATATGCAGCAGGATGTCCGCTGGCAGCAGCGCTTTGCCAATTACAAAAAAGCCTTTGCCCAATTGAATGTAGCAATTCAAACGCAAAATCCGTCAGTTTTGGAAAGGGCAGGCATTATCCAGATGTTTGAATTCACTGCTGAACTGGCGTGGAACACGCTCAAAGACTATTTGCTGAATCAGGGTATAAACGATATAACCGGTAGCCGTGATGCTATCCGCAATGCCTTTAAACACGGTCTTTTGCAGGATGGGATGAGCTGGATGAAAATGCTGGAAAGCAGAAACCTGACCTCGCATATCTACAACGAAGATGTCGCCGATACTATTTTGACAGATGTGATACACATATATTATCCTTTATTCAAAGAACTATTACAAACCTTAGAATCTAAACGGGATGAATCAGAATAATGGAACTCTATGGCATCAAAGCGGAAATCTGGGACAGGATTTTGGCTGTTTTGAAAGCGGATGCTAAAGTGAAAGAAATCGTCTTATTCGGCTCAAGAGCAAAAGGTAGCTTCCAGAACGGCTCCGATATTGACCTTGTCGTCAAAGGCACAGAACTCTCTTTTGATGATTTGCAGAATTTGCGCGTGGCTCTGGATGAGCTTAACCTGCCCTGGGAAATAGATTTACTGCATTATGAAACAATCACAGACCCGGCTGTCAAAGAGCATATTGACAGGATTAGCGTAAGTTTGTGGTATCAATAAAACCCCTGAAAACATATCTTGACACAAATGCCAATAATATCAGACTGATTTCAAAATAAAGTAAATTGAGATAAGAAAAATGGAAGGTTTAACTTGTGTTGATCTCCAAAATATAAATGAGTCTATCGGAAAGAGACTCTTACGCCATAGTAATAAACTCAAATCAGTGCAGACAGGTAACTATCAGCTTAGTTTTATGAGTGAAATTCAAAATATATACGGGGAAAAATTATTACGCGTTGATGGCAATATTCCTTTAGACTTACCGGTTCACAAGGGAGATTCATTTCTTTTTATCAGTTACAATCAGTCAAAGCACTTGCACAATATTCATAAATATCCGGCGAAGTACTTTCCTGAATTACCCAGGTGGCTAATCGAAAAATATACAAAGCCTGACGATATTGTGCTTGATCCATTTGCCGGCAGTGGCACAACAAATTTGGAGGCACTATTATCGCATAGACACTCTGTTGCAGTAGATATAGAAGAATTCTGCCAGTTGCTGATAAAAGTAAAGACAACTCCCATAAACACTGAAGCACTAACCCAATCAAATGAGCGCTTGATATCACGTCTTTCACATTATTCCAAAGATAAATTGGATGTGAAATACATACCCGGCTTTCCGTACAGAGATGTCTGGTTTAAAGACTATATCATAGCTGAGCTTGCTTATATTAGACAATGTATCATCGAGAATAACCAAAGTAAAGACATTGCAGACTTTCACCAAATTTGCTTGTCTTCAATTATAAGAAGCGTGTCAAATGCTGATGATAATTGCACAAGAACTGTAGTAAGAAAGAATAGAGAAAAGAACATTTATCCATTTATGGCTATTTCTCGTTTCATTGAGCTACTTTTACTGAATACTCATAAAATGTCTGAGTTTACATCTGAGGGTATAAGAGAACAGTATAAACCTGAGATTCCAAAGGATTCTGATGCTTTGAACATACAATATCCTGATAATTATTTTGACATCGCAATCACATCACCCCCTTATGTAAATGCTGTGGATTATCCCCGAACACACCAATTAGAACTGTATTGGTTAGGGTTGGAAAGCGGTTCATTGCTGCATTTGAAGCAAAAACATGTCGGGACTGAAAGCGTCATTGCTAAAGACTATAGTGAACTCAAATCATTTGGGATTCAGGAAATTGACGCTGTCCTCGCTAAGATTTATGAAACAGACCCCCGCAGGAGCTATATCGCTTTCAAGTATCTTAAAGACATGCAGGCAAATCTGTTGGAAGTGCAAAGGGTACTAAAAAAAGACTCTAAATATATCGTCGTCGTCGGCAATAATCGCATCCGTAATACTTTGTTTGAAACTTGGAAGTATTTAATTCTAATAGCAGAAAGGTTGGGTTATACAACAGAAACATGGTTCGCATCAGAGATTATCAAGCACTTTATCAAAGTACCCAGAACTGAAAGAATAAACCGGGATTACATTATCGTACTAAAAAAGGGGTGACGATGCCAAATGATATTATTGATGCTTCCGAAAGAGGTAAACAAGCTTCTATAGACGGCTTTGCGCACGAGCATATAGTCGTTGGAATTCTAATGAAGAAGTATAAAAACGTATCCTTAGTAGATTTGCCACTATCTCCGTACGACATTATCATAGTAAAAACCAATAAAGAGAACGAAGAGACGATAATCCGTGCCCAAGTTAAAACTGCTAATAAATCTATCAGTTTCACAGGAGGAACCCGAGGCGGAAAAGACCGGACGTATAAATCAGATGTAAAGAAGTATAGGCAATCAATCTTAACCTCTGATGTCATAATCGGTATCAAACCTCTTCAAGACGATGCTTTTGACCTCTTCATAGTACCCACCATACTGATTACTAAACTTAATCAAGACAGCATTTCTTTGAATAAAATATCAGTGTTAAGAAACAACTATGCTCTTTTAGATGAATGCAAGAATGAGACATACGTCTTGGGATTTGCGCAAAAACACAAATTGCTGTAACATAATTTTGAGATATTGCTTGGGAGATTTAAACATGTGCGGAGTGTGGCTCGCAAACATTATCGCTTTAGTTAATCTATGTCTTTAATTATTCAAGACGTTTTGCCGCGCAGCCTGGCTGCCAAAAAAGGCATAAAATCAGGCGATAAGCTGCTTTCCATCAATGGTCATGCCATCCGGGATTTTATAGATTTACAGTTTTACAGTGCGGATGCTTATCTGGATTGTGAGCTGGAAACATCTGAAGGCGAATGCCGTAATATCGAAATAATCCGCAAAGATAACACAGCGCTCGGGATTGAGCCGGAAGCCTATAATCACGTCTGCTGCAAAAATAACTGCGTCTTTTGCTTTATCAGCCAAATGCCGCCAGCCCTGAGAGATACGCTCTATATCAAGGATGACGACTATCTCTATTCCTTTGTCTTTGGCAATTACATCTCTCTGACCAATCTCACCAAAACAGAATTCGACAGGATAATCGAACAAAGGCTTTCCCCGTTGTATATTTCGGTGCACACCACCAATCCCGATTTACGGCAAAAAATGATGGGTTATCAGGGCAATACAGATGTGCTGGCAAGCCTGACCAAGCTATCCAAACACGGGATTCAAATTCATTGTCAGATTGTGCTGGTGCCGGATTGGAATGATAAAGCCGAGTTTAAGCGCAGTTTGGATGATTTGGTCAATCCAAGGCTGAATATTTGTTCAATTGGCATCGTGCCGGTCGGGCTGACCAAATACCGAAAACACTTGCCGAAGCTGAGAACCTTCACATCGGAAGAAGCCAAAGCCATCATAGATTTGACTCAGGAATACCGCCTTAAAATGAATTCAGCGTATCTTTTTTGTGCGGATGAGCTTTTTATAAACGCAGGGCTTCCCATTCTTGATGTCGAATATTATCAGGATTATCCACAGGTTGAAAACGGCATCGGCATGATTAGCCTGATGCTGGAAAACTGGAAAGAAAAACGCCGTGCTTTCCTGCGTGAACTCCGTAAAAAGAACAAACCTTTGAGAATAGTGACAGGTGTTTCAGCAGCGGGATATTTGGAACTTATCGCTGCCGAAATCACCAAAAAAGCTGAATGCTGCCCTGCTGCCGTACAACCCGTGGTCAATCATTTCATGGGTGAAAGCGTGACGGTCAGCGGGCTTCTGACTTTTACAGATATCAAGGCGCAGGTGGTGCCTCAGGGTGATGAAATCATCGCTTTACCGGGGAATATTTTCAATCATGATGGCATAACACTTGACGGTTTTAGCCAGCTTGATATAAAAGAACACTGGCAAAAAGATATCCTGATTATCGACCCGATGTTTGATGATTGGGAATGGATGTAAAGGGGAAACAGATGAGAAAAGTTCTATTGCTTGGATTGTTATTTGTCGTGCTCATTTCAATGAGTTGCAGCTCAAAACCTCCTTTGGGAAGCAAGAAAAACCCCATCAAGATGTATTTTGTTCCATCCATGGAAGCAAACAAAGTTGTCACCAGCGCAGAAGCAATTGCAGCTCAATTGCAAAAAGACACCGGCTATTATTTCAAAGTCGCCGTTCCAACCAGTTATGCAGCCGTGATTGAAGCCATGGGAACCAGTGAAGCGGATATTGCCTGGCTGGCGACTTATGCCTATATCCTTGCCCATGACAAATACGGAGCAATAGTCCGGCTCAGCACAGTCCGCAATGGACTGAACAAATACCGCGGACAATTTATTGCCAGAGCAAACAGCGGCATCAAGAAAATTGAGGATATTCAGGGTAAAGTGGTTGCTTTCACAGATGCTGCCTCAACTTCAGGTTTTATCTATCCCTCCGCAGTTTTGCAAAGCAAAGGCATCAAACCACGCCAATATATCTTTGCCGGCGGTCATCCGCAAGCAGTGTTGTCCGTTTATAGCAACAGAGCGGATGTGGGCTGCACCTATTGGTCTCCACCCGACCAGAACGGAGTTCCACAGGATGCACGGCTGAAACTTTTGGAAACCTATCCCGACGTGCTGGAAAAAATTGCCATCATCGGTTACACAGACTGGATTCCCAATGATACTGTCACTATGCGCAAGGACTTACCAGTGGCTATGCAGGACAAAATCGTGAAGTCTCTGCTTGATTTTGTCGCTACTCCCGAAGGGAAGAAAGTCATGAAAGAGCTATATGACATTGATGGGCTGAATAAGGCTACTAATGAAGATTACAATATTGTCCGGGAAACCCTCAAGACTTTGGGCAAAAACCCGACCGAATTTCTGAAGTAATATACCACTTTATGCTGTTAAAAATAGATAAGCTTAGCAAAAGCTACGATGCCAAAGTCTGGGCGCTGAAAGATATATCTTTGACCGTCAATGAAGGCGATTTCGTTATTCTACTCGGGCTTTCCGGCTCGGGAAAATCCACTTTGCTGCGCTGCATCAACCGCCTGGTTGAGCCCACCAAAGGCAACATTGAATTCAACGGAGCCGATGTATTAAACGCCGGCAACAATGATTTACGGCACATCCGCAGCCAAATCGGCATGATTTTTCAGCAGTTTAATCTGGTCAAAAACCTGACAGTGCTGACCAATGTGCTCACAGGGCGGCTGGGTTATCACGGCTCTATTTCAGAATTTAATGCCGAAGATAAAGCGCTGGCTTTCAAGTGTCTGGAAAGAGTGGGACTGACCGGTTTTGCCTATCAAAAGATAAAACGACTTTCCGGAGGACAGCAGCAGCGCGTTGCCATTGCCAGAGCTTTGATGCAAAAGCCCAAACTCATTCTGGCAGATGAACCCGTTGCCAGCCTTGACCCTGCCACGGCAGACAGCATCATGCAATATCTGGGCGAACTAAATTCCAAAGATGGCATCACGGTTATCTGCTCACTGCACTTTCTGTCTCTGGCAAGAAAATACGGCTCCCGCGTACTGGCTTTGAAAGATGGAGAAATTGCTTATCAGGGTAAACCGATTGATATTGATGAGCAGCGTTTCAAAGAGATTTATGGGCAGGATGCCGAGGAAATTGAAATCCAGTAATCTATTGAACAATAATAGTAGATACATTCGCCTCGAATGTATAAACAATCAGACGAGGCGTCGGATACTACTGCACTGCCTTCCTGATTAAATCTATCTCAGCCAACAAGCTTGAAAGCGACACATATTCCTGTTTCTCTTTGACCATGTTCTTGAGCAACGCCTTTCCTTCCCTAATATTTTCCTCTCTCAGTATTATCATTGCCTGGCAGTCGTTTTTGAGAGCATTAGCCATCTCTGCATTAGTATCCATAATGTCTGCACTGATGATAGTGGACAGATTGCTGTGATGCAGTTCCTGTACAATCTGAAGCAGCATGATTTCTAAATCGATAGATTGGGAACAGATATAGACTCTAAAGGGCTTGGTCTGGGTTTGGAATAGTTTGCGGTCAGACATAATCTGATAGACAAGGTCAAGGTTTAGGTAAAAACCAACGGCATCTATCTGTTTGCCTGTGATCCGGTTAGACAAAAAGTCATAACGTCCGCCCCCGCCAATCACCTCAGCTTTCCCATTCCTGTTTATCATGAAATTGAAAACCGTTTCGTTGTAATAGGAAAAGTTCTTGAAGAGATGGTGGTTAACCTTGTATTCATTGGCAATATTAGCCTGAATCTGCTTGACCCGGTGGAAGTTCTTCTTGCATTTGGGACAGAGGTGGTCTTGGATTTTGGGACCCTGTTTGGCGGAATGCAGGCAGTCGCCTTTGAGGCACTCTGTGCTGTGCAAAGGGTTATTATACAAAGCCTTAAAACAGGTTTGGCAATATCCTGCTTTGTTTTTATCCAGCCATTCCCGCATAGCAGTAAAAAACAGGGGACGGCAGGCATCACAGCCGAAGCTGTTTATCTCCATCCAGGCATCTTTCAAACCCAATTGTTCGCATATCTTCATGCCCAGACTGATGATTTCGTTCTCACTCAGGATGCTGTCACTGCCCAGAAGCTCTACGCCGAGTTGATAAAACTCCATCGGCTTTTGGTCGCTGTCTCTTCTGAACATCGGACCGTGGTAAAAGATGCGGTGGATTTTATCATCCTGAAACCGGTATGCCACATGGTTCAGGACGTTGATGGTGCCTTCCGGTCGCAGACTGAGGAGGCTGATATTCCGGTCCGGCTGGTCAAGATTCAAAAGCTGCTGAGTTACCATCTGTACCTCATCCGTGTCCAGCAAAGCAGTCATACCTTTGTAGAGAATATTGTAATCCTGCAAAACGGAGAGCCTGATTTCCTGATAATTATAAAGGGAAAGCACTTGCTCAATCTGGCTTTCCAGATACTTCCATTTCCAAACTTCTTCGGGCATGATTTCATGAAAGGATAACGGTTTTTCCATTCTTTTAACTCCCGTTCAGAGATAACAATGCATTTTACAAAGTGTCATTACTGACAGTAATAATCGGCACATACTCATTCTGAGATATAAACTTCAGTTTGATTATATTGTCAATAATATAACTGTTGTAGCCGTCAATGCAATTTCTTATTTGTGGTTTGTTATTCCTCTGTGAAAGAACTGGATTCCTGCCTCCGCAGGAATGACGAAACAAATGGAATCGGGTTTCGGAGTACTAAGGGTTCACTTTCTCGATTGTGGCGATTCTCATCCAGCCGGCTCCGCCATTGGGCAGAGTGGCTAATGCCCAGTCTTTGTCAATTCTGTTGATATGGATAATCAGACCGCTGTGCACCGTGAAAAGCTTGCCGAATTCCATACCCGGTCCGGAATAGCCTTCCACCATTGGTTCAATCAGCACTGCCCGGTTGCTGTTGTGATATTCCTTGTATTTTAAGCCCAGCATGGCAGCCGATAAAAGGAAAACAGCGCCGAAGATAACCAACCACATGACGGGCACTGCTTTATCTTCCGTTCTGACCAGATGCAGCAGCCAATGCACACAAAGCACGGTTATAATCAATAACAGCAGGGCTATCACTGCCAAAGCGTTGAGTGAAAAGAAATCAAAGCTCTTCTGAAACACGCCGGACAGGAAAGACGGCTGGGTATAAAGCTCTCTGTCCAGGCTTTTGCTGATTACGTAATCCAGATTGTTTTTGGCATCGCGGTGGTTGCTGTTTAGTCTCAAAGCCCGTAAAAAGTAGATGACTGCTTTGCCGGTATTGCCCTGATGATAATAGCTCAAGCCAAGCTGATTATACATATCGGCGTTTCTGACCCCGGCTTTTTCCAGTTTTTGCAGGTTGCGCATTGCGGTCGTATAATCAGTAGAACTCTTTGTTGGATAGCCGCTCCCGGCTGTCTTTTCAATGCCAAAACAGTTTAGCCAGACTGCTGCTATGATTAAAATCCAGAGATAACTTTTGCTGTTCATACGCTCACCACTTCAGCTTCATAGTCTTGTCGGACAGCTTGATAAAGGACTTTATTACCTTGTTCAGGTCTTCCAAATCAGAAAACAGGGTCAGTTCATTAAATCCACCCGGCATAAAACGTGCCTCCTGACAGTGTTTGAGAAATCCTTCCAGGTTTTCTGTCAGCTCTTCATCCAGACCTTTAAGCCGTAACTCATATATCTTTTCCGCCGTCGAATGACGGTGCGGGATGTGATATTTGTCACTCAGATACTTCATCAAGCCCTGTTCGGCTTTGGGATAGAATTCCTGAGAGCCTGCTTCAGCAGCTTGCTTGGCTTGCTTGAAATACTTTTTCAGCACCCGGGCAGAGCTTTTTTGGGCAGCCAAATCAGGGTCTATATCCTTCAGTTTTTTATTGCTTGCCACCCACCAGGACGGCAGCAAACTCAAAAATACCAGCACAACCAGAAGCCAGTAAAAAGAACTGCCTGCCAGGATGGGCTGAGAGGTGTATTCCTGCTTCGGTTTAAAGGGTGTCAGCATTTTGATATTCTCTTTCTGGAAGACATTGGAGATAAAGGTCAGCACATTGCCGGGTTTGATGACAACGGTTACAGGATTACTGTGAAAGCCCTGATAACTCCCGCTGATGGGGTCAAACCAATTGAAGTTTACGCCCGGCAGGGTAAAAGTTCCTTCCCGTTTGGGAATGAGCAGATAGTTGATAGTTCTCATTCCGCTGGCTCCCGCCTGGATTTGGTCATCCGTAAGCGGAGAAGCGATGCGGAAATCCTGCTGCTCGGGGTAAACCGGATTGCTGAACTGGTTAAAATTTCCCCTACCGTTGATGATGAGCTTATATTCCAAAGCTTCACCCAGGCGGATGGTGTTTTTCCCTAGTCTGTCAGTGACTTTGAACCGTCCCACGGCTCCGCTGTAATCAAGCGGTTTCCCGGCTGCGGGAAGATTATTGACTGTGATTTTGAGCGGCTCGCTTTGCAGAGTTTTGCTGTAAAGCCCCATTGTCCCCATCTGCACGTCAGCAGTGATTTGGGGCAGTTCAATCTCACCTGCCCGGTTGGGAGAAATTGCCAGAGTCTTGAGAATAGCCATGCGATAGCGCTGTTTTTTAAATTTAACCGTCTCGAAATTCAAACGGGTGGTTTCGCTGTAAACTTCTTTGCCATAACCGCCGAAATCCTTTTCAGCCTTGAGTTCAAGCGAGGAAACAGGTTGCGCGGTATATAGCCTGTATGTGACCAAAAGCGGTTCTCCCAGATAGACGGTGCGTTTATCTGGAGTGGCGACAATGGACATTTCGCCAATCGGCTCAAAGCCCAGATTTGTGTCAAAGGGGTCTTGCATCATAAAAGGCATAGCTTGCCCGAAGCCATAGGGATTGCTTTGCTGCGGATTGCCTGCATACGCTTTTTCCAACACTCTGACGGTGACAAGCTGGGTCGAATAGTTCTTGCCGTTGATGGAGATATTAAAGGCAGGAATTTTGAGGCTGCCGGTGCGCTTGGGCACAAGCCTGTAGATAAAAGACCGGGTCACAGATTCGCTGACGTTGCCGTTGATAAATGAATAGTTGGAAGCAGAGGAGGTCATCACGCTCTTCATGGAAAAGTCTGCCAGTTCCGGCAGCTTGGGAGCGGAGAGCCTAAAGCTTTTGTCACCGGTTACTTCAATCGTGTAAGTCGCATCCTCGTTCCTGCCGATGGAGCTGGGTTCTGCAAAAGAGCGCACTTTCAAGGTCTGCGCTCCCAATCCGGCAATTTGCAAAAAGAACAAAACCACCATGAAACAGAGCAAACACATCCGATTTAGCATATTTACCACCATTTGTTGTTACGCATCCGCTGAGGGGTAGCCTGTTGATTTTGACGGTCGTTAACCTCTTTCTGTTCCAAAGCTTTGAGGATTCTTTCCGCCGCTTCTTTCTTATCTTTTTGCTGCTGCTGTTCCTGAGGTTTCTGTTGCTGCGGCTTTTGTTGCTCTTTGTTTTGCTTCTGCTGGTTTTGCTGCTGTTTATTCTGTTGTTGCAGCTTCAGCATCCGCTTTGCCAAATCGTAATTGGCTTTGGCAGGCTGGTTTTTTGCATCGGCAAGCACGGCATTGCGGTAAGACTGCAAAGCATCCTGATAGTTCTTTGCCTGATATTGCTGATTACCGAGATTGTGCCAGGCTTTGCTGGTCAGTTTTTTGTCTTTGCTGTTAAGGGCTTTTTGCCAGGCTGCGGCAGCTTCTTTTTCTTTTTTTAAGCGGTATAGTGAATTACCGTGGTTATATTGCAAAGTGTTGTCCTTCGGATAAGTCAACGCATTCTTACCAAAAGTCTGTTCCGCTTTTTTAAAATCCTTTTTCTTATAGGCGGCATTGGCTTTGCTGTTTTGCATGCCCTTGGTCCAGGGCAGGTTTAAAGCACTGAGATTATTAACAGGCAGTAATAACAAAAGCAGAAATAGTCCCGCGGCAACGGCTGATTTGGGAGGTTTTGTTGAGTTGGCTTTATTCACTCTGGCACTGAGCAGCGTTTCCAGTAAAAGAAAGAGCAGGGCAGCAATGGCAAAAAAGCCGTACTGCTCTTTGTATAGGCTCATTCTGCGGGACGAGAGCTTGCTTTTTTCCAAAGAGGAGATGTGCTTCAGAATTGCTTGGATTTCATCCTGAGTGGGGGTAATCATAAAAAACTCTCCACCTGTGAGAGTGGCAATCTTTGCCAAAGTCTTGTTATCCAGTTTGCTGGTGATTTCAGTTTGACTGACGCCACCCATACCTTCGTCACCCGAAAGCTTGACAACTGCGCCTTCAGGCGTTCCGACTCCCATAGTGTAAACGATGACGCCTTTGGCAGCAAGGCTTTTTGCTTCTTTGACGCTTTCCTCGCTCAGGTCTTCACCATCTGAAATCAAGACCACAACCTTAGTCTTGGTGTTTTTGTCAAAGACAGTGCCGGCAACGCTCAGGGCTTTGCCGATATCAGTGCCCCAGACGGGAACTGTGCTTATATTCAGACTGCTGAGCAGCAGCTTGGCGGCTTCATAATCATCGGTCAAAGGACATTGCACAAAAGCAGTTCCGGCAAAAGGAATCAAAGCAATGCGGTCGCCTTTTTGCTCATCAATAAAGGCAGAAATCTGGTCTTTGGCTCTTTGCATGCGGCTGGGCGCTATATCTTTGGCATCCATGCTTTTACTGGCATCAATGCAGAGGGCGATATCCAGTCCGCTGCGTTTGATATCCTGAGTTTCCCTGTCCCATTGCGGACGCACCAAAGCCAAGATGATAAATGCCAGAGCCAGA